>Ga0335071_10006227_pt1 | contig 12310 bp, 13 predicted proteins | sample Lox_Sample_15_FD_206724 | JGI IMG/M metagenome (GOLD analysis project Ga0335071, IMG submission 206724) | Soil microbial communities from Loxahatchee National Wildlife Refuge, Florida, United States - Lox_Sample_1.5 | ecosystem: Environmental > Terrestrial > Soil > Wetlands | place: USA...
GTCCTTGAGCGAGGACTCCCTCATGCACTCCGCACGCAAGCAGGTCGCCGTGGTCGTCGGGGCCACGTCGAAGTGGCAGGCCGATGGGCGCAACACCAAGCTGGCGCACGGCAAGGCGCTCGACGACAGCAACGTGCCGCTTGCCGTGCGCTGGGGTGTGGGCGGCGCCATCGCCCAGAAGTTCGCCAAGGAGGGCTTCTTCGTCGTGCTGACGACCCGTACGGCGTCCAACGCGGCGGCGCTCGAGAAGGCCATCGTCGAGCAGGGCGGCCAGGCCACCATCGTCGAGCTGGATCTCGTGTCGCCCGCATCGATCGCGCAGGCGTTCAACACGATCCGCACGCAGCACGGCGACCCGGACGTCCTCGTCTACAACGCCGGCTACCTGGAAGGGCGCGACCTCCCGCCCGACAAGGAGCTTCTCGAGCACGTGCCCGTGGAGATCTTCGAGACCGCCCAGCACATCGCCAGCCGCGGTCCCTTCCTGGTCGCGCAGGAAGTGCTGCCCGCCATGCGCCGGCGCGGCGCGGGCTCGTTCCTCATCTCCAACAACTCGTCGTCGCTGCGCGGCCGCAAGCGCATGACTGGACAGTCGTTGTACTATCCGCGCGTCATGATGCGCACGCTGGCCCAGGTACTGACGGAAGAGTATTCGGAGCATGGCGTGCACGTGGCCAACGTGGTGATCGATGGCCTCATCGACTCGCCGGGCACCCGCGCGCTCCCGCGGGCGCAGCAGCATCCGGAAGTGGTGATGAATCCCGTGGCGATCGCCGAGGCCTTCTACTACCTGCACACCCAGGACAGATCCTGCTGGACGCACGAGCTCCAGCTGACACCGTTTTCGACCAAGCCGAGCTTCTGAGATGGGCAGCTCGGCGCCGTCGAGAGGACGATCATGCGCCACGTAGAATTCGATCGCGAGCCGCCGGCCACGCTGACCACGCTGGTCATGGCGTTCGGGGGATGGATCGATGCCGGCCGGGCCGCCACGGGCGCCCTGCGCCACCTGGTCTCTGACCTCCCCGCCGCGCGGCTGGCCCGGATCGACCCCGAGGACTTCTTCGTGTTCACGCAGGAGCGGCCCGAGGTGCGGCTGCGGCCCGACGAGAGCCGCGACCTCCGCTGGCCGGCGAGCGAGTTCTTCGCGTGGCAGCCCGAGAGTGATCGCGACGGCCTGCTTCTCTTCTGCGGTCCGGAGCCTCACCTGCGCTGGCAGACGTATGCGAAGGCGTTCCTCGACGTGGCCGAGCGCTGCGGCGTGAAGCGCATCGTCTCGATCGGCACGCTCCTGGCGGGCGCGCCGCACACGCGGCCCGTGCCCGTCACCGCCCGCTGCACCGATCCCATCTGGCGGGCGCGCCTCGAAGCGTGGGGCATCTATCGGCCCCCGACCTACGAAGGCCCGACCGGCATCTCCACGGTCGTCCTGGACGCGGCCGAGCGGCGCGGCATGGCGCACCTGGGCTTCATGGGCCAGTCGCCGCACTACCTTCAGGACGTGGAGAACCCGGCGGCGATAGAGGCTCTCCTGACGTACATCGCCCGCCTGCTGGAGCTGAGCCTGGACCTGTCCAGCTTCGCCGAGGCGATCCGGGACTTCCGCACCGGCTGCGATCGGGCGGTGGCCAAGAATCGCACCACGCGCGAGCACGTGCGGCAGCTCGAGCAGGAATATGACGCGGCGGTGGGCGAGGAGAAGCCGCCGCTGCCCAGCGGAGAGATCGACTCCAACAAGCTGATGAAGGAGCTGGAAGACTTCCTGCGCGAGCAGCGGGAAGGCGGCGGGGAGCGCTGACGCACACCCCGCTCGTCCTGCGCGTCGTCAGGGCCCGGCCGCGCCTGTTCTCCGCGGCCACGGCGGGCGGGCTGATCACCGCCGCCCTCGGCCTGTCGAGTCGCTGGCGGGGGACCACCCGCATCCTGGTCGGCTGGGACATCGGCGTGGCGATCTACCTGACCCTCGCCCTCTTCATGATGGCCCGCGCGGATGTTCAGAATATCCGGCGCCGCGCCGCCGAGCAGGATGAGGGACAAAGCGTGATCCTCGTCCTCACGGTGGCCGCGGCGGTGGCCAGTCTCGGCGCCATCGTGGTCGAGCTGAGCTCGCCGGTGCCGTCGGGGGGAGCCTGGAGGGACAAGCACCTCCTGCTCGTCGCCCTCACCATCCTGCTCTCGTGGTTCTTCATCCACCTGATGTTCGCGCTCCACTACGCCCACGAGTTCTACGGCGCCTCGGACAGTCGCGGGCTGGCCTTCCCCGGCGGCGAGCCGGCGCCCGACTACTGGGACTTCCTCTACTTCTCGCTCGTCATCGGGATGACCTCCCAGGTGTCGGACGTCGGCATCGTCCGGAAGGACATCCGCCGCACCGCGGCCGCCCACGGCGTCATCTCGTTCTTCTTCAACGTGGCCCTGCTCGCGCTCGCCGTGAACATCGCCGCCACCGCCATCTCGTCCCGATGACCCTCGGGATCGGCGCCTACTTCTTCCTGATCGCGTTCATCCTCGCCCACCTCGAGATCCAGATCGAAGGGCCGCACGGGTGGGCGGAGAAGCTGCCCACGTGGCGCTGGGACGGCCCAACCGTCCGACGCTGGGTGGGCAAGCCGGTGACCGGGTATCACCTCTGCCTCGTGACGTGCATTCTCCTGTTCCTGCACGTGCCGCAGCTCTACGGCTTCTCCTGGGAGCGCGAGTCGGACCTGCTCGCGATGTTCTTCCTCCTCACCGTCACCTGGGACTTTCTCTGGTTCGCGTGCAATCGCCACTTTGGCGTGGGCCGTTTCCGCAAGGGCCAGATCTGGTGGTTTCCCTCCTGGAGTCTCGGCGTCCCGCGGCCTTACCTGGCGGGGATCGCGTTCTCCTTCTGTGCCGCCGTCGCGCCGGCGATATGGACGGGGACGTGGGGAGCCCGTGCCGGCCAATGGGGAATCGTGTTCGCGGAGCTGCTCGCCCTGACGGTCGTCGTCTCCGTGTTCACGCTGCGCCCGGCGTTCCGTCGCTCTCAGGGCACCGCGAAGGTCAAGCCCAAGTAATCGGACTGGGGCCGGCCCGTCTCGCTACGAGAGATGGAGCCAGCGCCGAAGCTTGCGGACGGGGCCGGGGCCATCGCCGCCGGCGCTCGCCGGCTCGCCCTGGTCGCGCTCGCCCATGTCGCTGAAGACGACTCCCTGGGGCTTGGATCTCACGCTCGGCAGGAGCTCGGCGAGCCCGGCCTGCAGGGCCTGTGCGCTGTCTGCGATGAGCTCCCCCAGATCGGCGACGAGCCCGTGCGGAGCCGGCTCGCTCCAGTCGACGTAGCGGTAGGGATGCGTCCGATGCCCGGCATGCGCCCTGTCCGCGCACTCCTGGCAGAGATGGGCGCGGCACGTGTCGCAGTAGAGGATGGCCAGATGCTGCGGATCGTGCGAGCAGCACATCACGGGCGTGGGCAGGTGACGCTCGATCGACTGCACCGTGAGCTCCACGCCATCGGTGGCCCGCAGGCGCGCGCCGAGCTCGCTGGCCCGCTCACGGATCTGCGGGCGCCGGCAGGCGTCGAAGGCCGCGGTGAGCGAGCTGACGTCGAGCCGGCGAATGGGTATCGGATCCGGTCCCGCGCCCGCCTCCGCGACGATCTGCCCCCAGAAGAACTGATCGCCGAAGAACGGCACCACGATCGTGGGCAGGCCGGCGCGCAGGCCGGTGGATGTGGTCCCGGCCCCGCCGTGATGGCAGACGGCCCGGCAGCGGGGGAACAGCCAGTCGTGCGGACAGTCGCCGATGATGTACACGTTCGGCGGCGGCGGCCCGGCGCCCAGGTGCGCCCAGCCTTCGGCCACGATGCCACGTGCCCCTGCCCTCTCGAGCGCCGTGAAGATCGTGCGGGTGAGACCGGCGGGATCCTGGGCAACGACCGAGCCGAAGCCGATATAGATGGGGGGCTCGCCGGCCGCGAGGAAGTCGAGGAGCGCCTGCGGCGGCTCGTACGTGTGCGCCTGCTCGTAGAAGATGAAGTTGGCGAGATCGATGTGCGGCCCCCAGTCCTCCGGCTTGGGCACCAGGCTCTCCGGCCACAAGTAGGTGAAGGGAACCTCGTGATCCTCCAGGAGCGCCGCGCCGTCGGTGAGGGCGAGGGGCGCCAGCTTCAGCGTCTTCGCGCGGAACGAGTCCACGAGGTCGCTGATGCCGGTCCAGACGACCAGGTCGACGACGCCGTACGAGAAGAAGTTCTCGACCGGGTGAAGCGCGCTGTGGTCGATTTGCGCGAAGGGGTGAGGAAACCGGCAGGTGGCGCTCCACGGCATGGTGAAGATCATGTGGAGCGGAATGTGCAGCGCCTCGGCGCAGTGAATGTGCCCGTAGCTCGGTGGGTTGGCGACGATGAGATCGGCCCGGAAGGACGGCAGGTCGGGCCGCTCCGGATCGGCTTCCGTGCAGGCCCGCCACGTCGAGGCGAGGATCTGGGCGATCATGGTCCGCTTCTTCGGAACGTCCTCCCAGAGCTGGTCGAGGTGCGTGGGAATGATGCTGCCCCCGGTCTTCACGATGTACTCCATCATCTCGTGCGGATTGCCCTCGAGCGGGTAGAACTCGAGCCCCGCCCTCTCCACCATGGGCCGGAACTCCCGGTGGGTCGCGAGGCGCACGCGATGCCGCTCCGCCAGCTTGCGGGCGATCGGGACGAATGGCTGCACGTCGCCGCGCGACCCCACCACCATGACCACGATGGACATCGCGGGAACGTGCGCGGGCTCGGCGGCGGGAGCGGGCGTGGCGGCGAGCTCGCTGCTGTGCTCCGCCAGCCACGGCGGGGCGTGGGCGAAGCAGCGGGCGGAATGATCGAAGTCGATCTTCAAGGGGCCGGGGCCGGCCGAGACCGCCTTGACCGCACGGACCGCAGCGGCGCGCAGGCGCCGGCTGTGAAGCCGCCGCCGCAGGAAGGCGGCGGCGACCGCGTCCACGAAGCTCGGCTTGCCAGGCTCACTCACGTCGCGGCTCCTGCCGGTCGAATGGCCCGTCAAATGTAGTGCCGGCCTCCGGCTACGTCAATGCGGGGTCCGGCGGCTCAGCCGAGCGGTAGTCCCACGGCGACATCGAACTTCGAATAGTACTTCTTCACATCGCTCGCCCCGTACCTCTCCCGGAACATGTCGGCGATCTTGCGCACGCGGGAGCGGCTCTTGATCACCGTGACTTTCCGAACCGTCCACCTCGCTCCCCTGGCGCCCAGAGCGATCTTGCGATTCTTCAGCAGGTTCCGGTACCAGGGGCTGGCGGATCCCTTCACCGGCAAGAGGTAGAGCGCGCGGTCGTCGCTCGCGAACCACACCGGCAGGGTGATCTTCCGGCCGGATGATCGGCCGACGACCGTGATCTTGATCTCGTCCACCCTAGAGAGCACTTTGCGCAAGTCTCTGAGCGCCATGGTTGCGCCTCCCCTCCATCCTCCCTGCGCCAGCGAGAGCTTCTTCCCAGAGGCTCAATGCTCCCGTGCCCGGCGACAGTAGCTTGGGGGGCAGGGCGAGTCAATGCGCCAAAGCGTTGATCGTCCCTGGGTCAGCCCAGCGCGCCGCGGCGTGGCCAGATTCTTGGGGCAATTGTCATTGCTGCCAGCCCGGCCTCATGAGACAAGAGGGCCCCGGGCCTTGACCCGCGGAGGAGGGTGCCCATGACCCCGAGGCGAGTGGTGATGGTGGCGATGCCGTGCGCCGAGGTCATGGAGATCGGCGGCACCCTCGACGTCTTCTATGCCGCGAAGCTCCTGCTCGCGGAGGCAAGCTCCTCCGATCCGGGGTACGAGGTCGAAGTCGTCTCGCCCGTCGCGACGATCCGGAGCTGGCCCGGCCTCTGCATCCGCGCAGAGCGCTCTTTTCGCCAGGTCCGGGGTCCGATCGATACGCTCATCATCACCGGCACCGACACGCCGGAGGATGCGCTGCACGATGCCGACCTCATCCACTGGCTCAAGCAGACCGCTCCGCGGACGCGCCGCCTGGTCGGCATGTGCACGGGCACCTTCGTGCTCGCCGCCGCCGGTCTGCTGGACGGGCGGCGCGCGACGAGCCACTGGCTCTTCTGCGATGACCTGACGCGGCGATTCCCGCAGGTCCATGTGGAGCGCGATCCGATCTACGTCCGCGACGGCGCGATCTACACCGGGGTTGGCGCAAGCGCGGGCCTGGATCTGGCTCTGGCGCTCGTGGAGGAAGACGTCGGTCGCCGCATTGCCCTCGGTGTGGCCAAGCGGGAGGTGTTCTTCCTCAAGCGGCCCGGGGGCCAGGCGCAGTTCAGCGTCCAGCTCTCCACGCAGATGGCCGAGCGCGAGCCGCTGCGGGACCTGCAAGCCTGGATCGCGGATCATCCCGCCGCCGATCTCTCGGTGGAGGCGCTCGCGCGCCGTGCCGCGATGAGCCCGCGCAATTTCTGTCGCGTCTTCATGCGCGAGGTGGGCATGACACCGGGACGCTTCGTCGAGCGCGTTCGCGTGGAAGCGGCACGACGGCTCCTCGAAGACAGCGCCCGGGGCGTTCCCCAGGTTGCCGCCGTGTGCGGCTTTGGCAGCGCCGAGACAATGCGGATCGCGTTCCGACGAGCTCTTGGCGTCAGCCCGAAGGTCTACCGCAGCCGGTTCTACACCACCGCGTCGACGTAACGCAGGAGGAGCTGACATGGTCACACCGTCCGCGCTCCAGGACTTCCGGGCAGGCCTCCGTGGCAGCGTGCTGACCCCCACCGACCCTGCGTACGACGAGACGCGGCGAATCTTCAACGCGATGATCGATCATCGGCCCGCCCTCATCGCCCGCTGCGCGGGCGCTGCCGACGTGATCGCCTGCGTGCAGTTCGCGCGAGCGCAAGGGCTACAGGTGTCGGCCCGCAGTGGCGGGCACAACCCCTCGGGCAAGTCTGTGATCGACGGCGGCCTCATGATCGACCTGGCCCCGTTGAAGGGCTGCCGCGTGGATCCCCAGCGGCGCACCGTGCGCGCCGAGGCTGGGCTCACCCTGGGTGAATTCGACCGGGAGTGCCAGGCGTTCGGTCTCGCGACCACCATGGGCGTCGTGCCCGGCACGGGTATCGCCGGGCTGACGCTCGGCGGGGGCATCGGCTGGATCTGCGGCAAGTACCGTCTCGCCTGCGACAACCTGCTGTCCGCGGACATCGTCACCGCCGACGGCCGGCTGCGCACGGCAAGACCCGACGAGAACCCTGATCTCTTCTGGGCCACGCGAGGCGGCGGCGGCAACGTCGGCATCGTGACGTCCTTCGAGTATGGCTTGCACGAGGTCGGACCCGTGCTGGGCGGCGGTGTGGTGTTTCCGTTCGCCAAGGCCCGGCGCGTGCTCGCGTTCTACGATGAGTTCGCGCGCGTGTGCCCGGACGAGCTCAGCGTGAACGCATCCCTGACTCCCGCCGAGGACGGCACGCCGACTGTCGCGGTCGGGGTGGCCTGGTGCGGCGCGCTCGAGGTGGGCGAGCGCATGCTCAAGCCGCTCCGCACGTGCGAGATCCCGCTCGCGGATACCATCAGGCCCATGTCGTACGTGGAGCTGCAGGGCAGCGGCGAGGCCGCGTGGCCGCGCGGCCGCCGCCACTACTGGAAGGCAGGCTGGCAGCGGCGGCTCGAGCCGGCGGCGATCGAGGTGGCGATCGACTTCGCGGCGCGGCGCCCGTCACGCTACACGAAAATATCGTTCCAGCAGATGCACGGCGCCGCGGCGCGCGTGGCACCGACGGAGACGGCCTTCGCCCATCGCCACGACCAGTGGGACTTCCTCGCCCTCTCGCAGTGGGAGCGGCCCGAGGACGACGGGCCCAACGTCCGATGGGCCCGCGAGCTCTTCGCGGCCATGCAGCCCTACCTCGCGTCCGCGGTGTACGTAAACTCGCTCGGCGGGCCGGACGATGGGGACCGCGTCCGCCAGGCCTTCGGCGACAACTACGAGCGCCTGGCGGCGATCAAGAAGGCCTACGACCCGGACAATTTCTTCCGCTCGAACCAGAACGTGACGTAGGCGAGCGCCGGGACGCCGGTCCGGGGCGTCCCTGCCGTGTGAGGCTCCCCGCCGTGTCGCGCCGCCGGCGGCCTCAGGGCGTCGCGGCGGCGACCAGCGCCGCCGTGTCGTAGTACTCGTGGAACTCCACCACCTTGCCGTCTCGGAACGTCCAGAAGTCGGCCTTTGGCGTGTCCACGACCTTGCGCGTCTTTCGGTTGCGCCACCCGGTCGAGCCGCGCACAGCGATGTTGTCGCCCTCCACGACGAAGTGGCTCGTCGTGTAATGGATCATCTCCCAGTCATCGAGCAGACCCTTGAAGTACCGCTCGAAATCCTTCTTGGAGTTGATGGCCGCAGTGAAGGTCGCCTCCGGCCTGCCGGCGGCCAGTGAGAAGCACCGCACGTCGTCCACCATGAGATCGAGCCAGGCCTTGACGCTGACCCCCTTGGTGGCGTGCCACTCGCGATACGCGGCCTTCAGCTTCGCGACGTTGTCCGAGGAAGACGCCATGGCAGTCACCTCCATGAGAAGCGGTCGTGGCCCGTGCGGGCCGCACCCCCGCGAACGGGCGCGATCCTACCACACGCCCCGGGCTCGCGCTCGACGGCCCACGCGTATGCTCGCCCAGAGATCAAGGAGGGCCTGTCCATGAGATCACTCCGACTCTCGGTCTGCGCCCTGTGCTCCCTCTTGCTCGCCAGCTGCACGTCGATGGTCCCCAAGACGCCAGGCACCGCCGACTTCGTGCCATTCACCACCTTCCTCCAGGGCGTGCGGAGCGCACGCTATGAGGATTCCACAGGCCGGGACGTGGTGAAGGTGCGCGACCAAGCGGCTTTCGAGGAGATGCGGGCGCACATTCTCAAGATGTACGACGGCGTGCAGCCCGTGCACACGTTCGTCTCGGACGGCGCGCTCTTCGATTGCATCGCCATAGCCTCCCAGCCGGCCGTGCGGGTCCTCGGGCTCACGCAGATCGAGCGCCCGCCGCCCGCGAGCGCGGTCGCGGGTGCGTATGCGGCGGGAAGAACGCCCGGCAACACCAGAGCGATCGGGTCGCCGCTGCGCCTGGGCCTCAGGGGACCCCTACGGCAACCGCATGGCCTGCGTCACCGATACGATCCCGATGGCGCGCATCACCCTGGAGACCATGACGCGCTTCACCACACTCGACGACTTCTTCAGCAAAGGGCCGGGCGGCGGTGGCGAGCCGATGGCACGGCAAGGAGAAATCGTTCCCGGCGGGAGCGATCATCTGTACGCCGCCGCGCGCCAAGAGCCCTTGACGAACTTCGGGGGCAACTCGTGGCTCAACCTGTGGACCCCGACGGGAGGCTTCAGCCTCTCGCAGCAGTGGTACTCCGGCGGTGTCGACGCGACGACCGATCACCAGACGGTGGAGGGCGGTTGGGTCGTCTACAAGGAGAAGTTCAACTCGGCCAAGCCGGTGCTGTTCATCTTCTACACGGCCGACAACTACGGGACGCAGAAGTGCTACAACCTGCTGTGCGGCAAGTTCGTGCAGACGAGCAGCCACTTCTATCTCGGCGGCGCGTGGACGAATTACAGCGTGACGGGCGGCACGCAGTGGGGCTTCGCGCAACGCCACGCGCGTCACCTACGGTGGCGAGACGGCTCCGCCCACGCCCTATCCGCAGATGAGAAGCGGCGAGCACGCCAGCACGGGCTGGCAGCACGCGGCCCTCCAGAAGAGCATCTTCTACATCTCGCGCGACGAGGACGACGCTACGGGCGTGTGGACGACCCTGAGCAAGCTGTCCACGCCGTCCTGCTACAGCATCGAGATCACGCCGAGCAGCGAGGGCGGGAACTGGGGCACCTACTTCTACTTCGGCGACCCCGGCGGCAGCTGCTGAAGTCAGGAAGGATCGCCTCGGCGTCGCGCCGATTGACGCGCGGGCGCTCAGGTGTTGGACGCCTCGAAGATGCTTTGAATGGAAGCATTCAGAAACGTGTCGAACTCGGCATCGGACTGCTGCGCCGACAGCCCCTCCACGAGCGCCCGAGAGAAGCTTGCGACGACGCCGTGGTTCCGCCGCAGGCGCCTGTTGCCTTCCTCGCGCGTGTAACCACCCGAGAGCGCCACCACCCTCACGATCCTGGGGTGGCGGACACACTCCGTGTAGAGGTCGTCCTTCTCCGGCAACGTGAGCTTGAGCATGACCAGCTGGCCCGCCAAGAGCCCGTCGAGCGCACTGAGAATGGCCTCTTTGAGCAGTTCCTCGGCCTTGGCCTTTTCCGGGCAATGGATGTCCACCTCCGGCTCGATGATGGGCACGAGGCCGGCCGCCATGATCTGCCGCGCGATCTCGAACTGCTGGGACACGATCTCCTTGACGCCCACGGAGTCGGCGTGCTTGATCACCGAGCGCATCTTGGTCCCGAAGATGCGCTTCAGCTTGGCCCGCTCGAGAAGTCCGGCCAACTCGGGCATGGGCTTCATCAGCTGGACACCCTTGTGCTCGGCGGCGAGGCCCTTGTCCACTTTGAGGAACGGCACCACGCGCTTGACGTTCCATAGATAGTCAGCGGTCGGCTGGCCCTCGATGCTTCGGTCCATGGTGTCTTCGAAGAGGATGGCGCCGAGGATACGCTCGCCCGTGAAGCTGGGGCTGGTCATGATGCGCGTGCGCATCTGGTGCACGAGCGTGAACATCTCCGCATCGCTCGACCACGAACCGTCCTTGATGCCGTAGGCACGCAAGGCCCCTGGCGTGCTGCCCCCGCTCTGGTCGAGCGCAGCGATGAACCCGGGGTGCGTCTTCATCTTCTGAAGCTGTTCCTTGGTGTCTGCCATATCGCTCACCTCGCATGTCCTGGGCTTGAAGGGTCGACAGTCTGCGAGCGAAGTGTAGGCCCAAAGGCCGCACGAGTCGAGAGACGAACCGTTGCTCGTGTCCGGCGACGGCGCTGCTGCTATCTCCGCGTCAGCTCCTCGAGCAATCTCTGGACGATCGTGGTTTCGTCACCGGGCTCGAGATTGATGGGATCGATCGCGATCTCGTCGAAGTATCCGCCCTGGTGCGGGCCCTGCTGGACGTAGATGTGCGGGTCACCGGCGGCGAGGGCAAGCTGCACGGCCCGGCCCGAGGGTCCCGCCCACGAGGGCTCGAAGTAGAGGACGGCATGCGGCAGCACACGGTTCACCGGGTCCTGCTCGACCACGGCCCGGATGCCCGGCACCGCGCCCAGCCCGGTCACGATGCTCGCGCAGATCTCGCGATAACGCTCCATCTCCGCCTTCTCGTCCTCGGCCAGGAACAGCTCGAGGGCGGTGACGAGGCCGACGATCTCCTCCTTGGAGGTCTTCGCGGCCCGGCCGATGGCCTGGTTGGGGCTGGCGTTGAGGGTCGCCGCGCGGATCAGGTCGCGGCGGCCCGCGAGGATCCCGGTGCTCTGCGGCCCGCGAATCCCCTTGCCACCGCTCACGATCACCAGGTCGGCGCCGTCGCGGAGGTAGCGGAAGAGGTTCTCCCGGGGCGGAACCATGGAGGCGACATCCACGAGCACCGGCACGCCACGCGGGTGGGCGATCCGGCACACCTCCTCGAAGGACAGGATCCCCGGCGGACTCGTGAAGGGCGAGACCAGATAGATGACCCCAGCCGTTGCCGGCCCGATCGCGTTCTCCAGCTCGAAGGGCATCGTGCGCCGGCCAAGCCCAATTTCGACGAGCCGGCCCCCGGGCACGCGGAAGGACTGGTCGTAGCTGAAGCGGTGCGCGCGCTGGATGACGAACTCGTGGCGCATGCCGGTGACATCGGGCAGGCGCGCGATCCGCGCGGGATCGTCCCCGGCGATGCACGCCGCCGCCTGCAGCACGAGCCCTGCCGCCGAGCCCGCCGTCACCAGCGCGGCCTCGGCACCGAGCATCCGTGCGATGGCGCCGCCGGCGGCCTCGTTCAGCTCGTCGATGTTCACGAGCGCCTGCGCCGCTTCGCGCATGGCTTCGATCGTCTCCGGCCGCATCCGCGAGCCACCGTAACGCGTGGTCGTCCCCGAAGCGTGGATCACGGGGCGCACGCCAAGCTTGGCGTACACGGACGGAACCGCTTTCTCGATGGTCATGCCCGGCCTCCCTCCCGCGGCTCGAAGCGACGCCGAAGCGACGTATTCGCCGGAGCCGTCCGCGCTACGGTATCACCCGAAGGAAAAGTTTGCCCACCTGAGCAAACAATCCTGGTCATCGTCAATTCCTCGACGCGGCTAAGTGCCCGTTGATCCTGCGATCCCGAGGCGGCACAAGAGTTGCTCCCGATGATCTCAGGAGGAGTGGCCATGGCAACACCAGGAAGCACGAGTGAAT
>Ga0335071_10006228_pt1 | contig 12310 bp, 10 predicted proteins | sample Lox_Sample_15_FD_206724 | JGI IMG/M metagenome (GOLD analysis project Ga0335071, IMG submission 206724) | Soil microbial communities from Loxahatchee National Wildlife Refuge, Florida, United States - Lox_Sample_1.5 | ecosystem: Environmental > Terrestrial > Soil > Wetlands | place: USA...
GCTGCCCCGTGACGCCGTTGACTGCCAGTGGAGCGATGAGCCCGACCTTGCCGCCTCGGCTGGACGCTTGTTCGTACCCCGAGAGCAGTTCAGCAAGTGCGGAGCAAGACGGGCGACTGTCGTCATCGAACGTCCAAACCCAATCGAATCCGTGTTCGCACGCGTATTGCATCCCGATGGCATAGGCTCCCACGGCCATATTGTGGCCGACATTCAGAACCCTGACGGATGGGAACTGGCTGGCGACGATCTCCGCGGTGCCATCGGTGCTCGCGTTGTCGACGACGATGATCTCATCGATCTTCCGTGTCTGGGCGAGGAGAATGCGCAGATGCTCGACGATCCGCGGCGCGGAGTTGAACGTGACCGTAATGCTGGCAACGCGAGTCATACCAGCACCAGCATGCCTGCGGTGCGCTGCCATGAAGTGAAGAAGAGGCGGTGCTGCAGGACGGAGATGCGTCGTTTGAGGAATCCGTGGGTGGGCAGGTCGAGGAACGCTCTTACGTCGGCTACCTGGCTGGGCGTGAGGCGGTGGTGGTAGCGCTCGAGGAAGAGCTGCACTTGAGGGCGGTTCTCGGCAAGCAGGCTGGACAGTGTGCGGGCAGCTTCGGGAGTCCGGGTGAGGGCGCGCCAGACGGCCTGCGAGAGGCTGATGATGTCGCTGCTGTTGCTGCTGTGGCGTCTCCAGGCAAGGGTTTGGATGGGCAGCGAGACGATGTGGCCGAAGGCGGCGGCGACGAGCGAGACCCACCAGTCGTGATAGCGGGCTCCGGCGGGGATCTCGCCGACGAGCTCGATGAGCGGCCGGTTGAAAATGCAGGTGCATCCGGCGGCGATGTTTTCGACCATCATGCTGTTGAGCCCGTGTCCGTTCTCAGGCACGATGCCCTGATACTTCCAGTACGACGGCGCGATGGGCTGCAGGTCCTGGTCCATGAGGGCGAGATCGGTGTGGACGAGGATAGGCGAAGACGGACTGGTCAGCGACTCGCGCTGCTGCATGGTCGCAAGGCTCACGGCAATTTTGTCGGGATACCAGACGTCATCCTGATCGGCAAACATGACGTAGGGGGCCGTGCTGGCGTTGAGCAATCGCGAAAAGCTACGGACCACGCCGAGGTTGCAGGCGCCGGAATCAGGCAGGAACTGAAGACGGTCGCCGAGCCGATCGCGCCACTGGGCGAGGACTTCGCGGGTGGCATCTGACGAGCAATCGTCGCGCACCAACATGCTCCAGTCCTGAAACTGCTGCTTCTCGATGGAGTCGAAAAACGCGTCCAAGTGGGCAGCGCCGTTGTAGGTGGCGAGAAGGATCTGTATCGTCGAGCCCATCGGCTTCCTTATAGAGAACGTGTGCGCATCAGGCGCCGACGATCTCTTTGATGGAACTTTCCAGCGGAGCCCCCGGACCGTACTCGAAGTTCACGCGTTGATCCTCGATGACCAGCGGACGATTCTGCACGATGGTGTGTACCTGGCCAACGTATTCGCCAATGATGCCGAGCGAGATGAGTTGCACACAGCCGAGAAAGAAGCCTCCGATGACCAGCGGAGCGATACCGAGCGTAAAGCGCTGCCAGAAAATGAGCTTGTAGAGCAAATAGGCGAAGCCCATGATCACGGAAATCGCCGCACCCACAAATCCGCTGAACGTGACCAGGCGCAACGGAACCTTGGACAGGCTGGTGATGCCGAGCATAGCCATGTCATACAACGTATAGAAATTGTTCTTTGTGATGCCGCGCGCGCGGACAGGCTGATGGAACGGAATTTCCGCGTGCTTGAAACCGATCTCGGCGATCATGCCGCGGAAGTACGGGTAGGGATCGGCGAAACCGCGCAGGACCTCGACAACCTTTCGGTCGTAAAGACCGAAGCCGGTGAAATTCTCCAGAGTGTCAATGCCCGAAAAACGGCGAACCATCTCGTAATACTTGGTGCGCGCCCAGTACATGAGCGAGTTCTCGGAACTGCTGGTCTTGATGGCAACAACAACCGGGTAGCCCTCTTCCCATTTTTTCACGAACTCGGGAATCATCTCCGGGGGATCTTGCAGGTCACAGACCAGCCCAATGACACAATCTCCGGTGAGTTGCAGAAGGGCGTGGTGAGGCGAGCGAATGTGTCCGAAATTGCGAGCGTTGCGGATGATTTTGACGTTGTGATCGCGAGCAGCAATTGCTTGCAGCAAGCCAAACGTGTTGTCGGTCGAGGCGTTGTCGATGAAAAGATGCTCGTAGGGATAGCCAAGTCCGACCATCACAGCGCGCACGCGGTCGTAGAGTTCGACCACGTTCTCTTCCTCGTTGTAACACGGCGTCAGAATGCTGATGGTTTTCGTGTTCATGCTCGTCACTCAATGCATTGTAGCGAGTCAATCCTGGTTCAAGGGTTCCACAATCATGTTCTGCCTGAATTCCTCGCGATCGAGGAACGGCCACAAATCTTCAAGCGGCTTGCTCGCGAATGAGCCGTTCGGCAACTGAACGGACGTGACACGCGGTGCGCGAGCCTCCTCGGGGATGACGTGAACGTCACATACAACCGGGCCGGGCATCTCGAGCACCTGCCGCACCTGAGCCGCTAAGTCCGTCTGATCTTCGATTCGCGCAGTCCCGATTCCATACGCCTGGGCAACCGCACAGACATCGGGAAGTGTAAGGCCAGTCTGTGGCGTGCAACCGATATTGGGTCCGCCAAAGAACGCGTTTTGCGAGCCGCGAATCGCAGCGTATCCGCCGTTGTTCAGCACGAAGAACTTCAGCGGCAGCTTGTGATGCGCAACCGTCGCCAGTTCCTGAATGTTCATCTGGAACCCACCATCGCCATCCACGCAAATGGTACGAGCTCGCCCGGTGGCCATGCTGACGCCGATGCTGGCGGCAATTCCGAAACCCATGGCTCCGAGGCCCGCGGTGTGAAACACGCGTTGGCTTGTACGAGCCGGAAAAGCATAAATGAAGATCTCGATTCCGATGCCGGAACTGCCCGAGACGATGTTGTCGCTCGAGTCGGCGACCTGTGCCACCACTTCCGCAAGATGGTAAATGCTTACAAGGCCCGGATTTCGGTGCGCATCCTGGATGACAGGATATTTGCCCTTCCACTCGCGGCAGCGCTTCAGCCAGCAACAGCGGTCACGCGAAGCAATGAATGACGACTGTGCCAGCATCTCGCGCAAAAACTCGGCCGCATCGGCACAGATTAGCTGCTGGACGACCCCTTCCAGCTTACATAGCTCGGCAGGATCGGCATCAACCATCACTTTGCGGGCTCCGCGTGCCAATTCGCGAGGATTCCAGCCGGCGACTGCGAAATCCATACGCGCACCCAGGCAAAGCACGAAGTCCGCGTTCTGCAAAGCAAAGTTGGCTCCGCGTGGGGCGAGCATGCCGGGGCTCCCCATGCCGAGTTCCTGCTCTTCGCCAAACAAATCCTTTGCGAGCCATGTGGCGCCGACGGGGACATTGAGCAGTTGGACAAGTTTGCGGAACTCCGACTCGGCATGCGCCAGGCGGACGCCGTTTCCTACGATGAGAAATGGCCGTTCGGCCCGATTGAACGCATCGATGACTTGTCGGACGTCGTTGCTAATGTTACCTGAAGGTTTCGTGGGCGGGACAAAACGCTCCAGCGTTTCCGGGTCGACCTGAGCGGCCTGCACGTCCAACGGGATATCTATCCAGACGGGGCCGGGACGCCCGGTCCTCGCAAGGTGAACGGCCTTCTCCAAATGAAAACGAATCGTCAGCGGATCAGTAATGACAACGGCATACTTCGTGAGCGGCGAAACAACCGGGACAATGTCGAGTTCCTGCGGGCCGCGCTGACGAACTCCAAGCGGTTCTCCCGATGCTGTGTACATGCGGTCAGCGCGCTTCACCTGACCCGAAAGAAACAGGCACGGAGTAGAGTCGAGAAATGCGCCCGCAAGACCGGTAATGGCGTTCGTGCCTCCCGGACCGGTGGTGACCATGGCGACCCCAAGACCATTTGTCGCTTTGGCGTAATTCTCCGCCGCAATTGCGCACGCCTGCTCATGGTGATTGCAGACGAATTCGAGGCCTCTGCACCGCGCAAGTGAATCGTTCAAGTGCATGGCTCCGCCGCCAGTGACGAGGAAGACATGCTTGACCCCCTGCTCGGCGACGAACTGCATGACGTAATCAGAGAGCTTCATTTGGAATTCGATACCGCCTGACGTAGGTGACGCAGGACTGCGTGTGCAAGTTCGCGCACTGCACCGTGGCCTCCCCGTGCCGAGAGCACGTAGCGAGCTGCGGCTTTCGCTTCAGGATACGCATCGCCCACCGCAACGGGATGTCCGACCAACTGGAGGCAGCCGAGATCGTTGACATCGTTTCCGACGTAAACGGTATCTTCAACGGCAATGTTTCTGGTTGCCAGCCACTCGCGAAGAGCGGGAACCTTGTCGTCCACGCCGTGAATGCACTCCAAGCCGAGTTTGTTGCAGCGATGCCTCACGATGGGAACCTTCTCCGTCGAGAGCACAAGAATTGGCAGACCGGTGCGCTTGAGCTGGCCGATAGCGTAGCCGTCACTACGATCGCAGAAAACCGCCTCGCGACCATCGTCTGTGACCAGCACCTTGTTGTCAGTAAATACACCGTCGAAGTCGAAGACGACTGCGGCTACGCGTCCCTCGAACGAGATCTGGCTCGAGTATGCGACGGGAGTTTCGACTTGAGGTTCAGCTCGCATCACAATTGTTTCAGTTCTGGTGAGCCCCGTTTGCAGGAGCTCACCAATTTCTTCACACGAGAAGTTAGTTTGCGGCGGCTCCAACACGGCGCAGTTTACTGAGGATGGGGCGTTCACGGTCGAGGACACGCTTTACGCCGTCACCTAGAGATTTTTCAACCAGCCGGATGTGGCTCACCAGTTTGCTGATGCCGTTCGGTTCCAGCGAAGCAGCCTGGTCAGATCCCCACATTGCACGGTCCAGTGTGATGTGACGTTCGACTACGCACGCCCCGAGTGCAACCGCCGCGAGGCTCGACGGCAAACCGGTTTCGTGTCCGGAGTAGCCGACCGGTACTCCATAGCGCTCGCGAAGCGTGGTAATGCAGTTCAAATTGATCTCGTCGTACTGCGAAGGATATGTGCTGCAAGCGTGCAGGATGATGAGGTCTTGCTTGCCAAGCACTTCGACAGCGCGGTCAATCTCCTCCAGCGTGCTCATTCCGGTCGAAAGCAGCAGAGGCTTGCCTGTTGTACGCGTGTGGCGCAGCAGGTTGTGGTCCGTCAGCGACGCTGAAGCGATCTTGTAGCAAGGAGTGTTGAATTGTGCGATGAAGTCTACCGATGCCTCATCCCAGCATGAGGCCAACCAGGGCATTTTCACTTCCGAGCAGTAGCGATCAATCTCCTGATATTCCTCTAGACCGAACTCGAGGCCGCGCTTCAGGTCGCCATTCGTAGGGCCAAATGGATTTTCGCGCGGTTTCGCAAGCTCTTCCGGAGTGTAGACCACGTCAATGGTGCGCTTTTGGAATTTCACCGCGTCACAGCCGGCAGCGGCTGCGATCGTGATCAAGCGTTTGGCAAGATCGATGTCACCGTTGTGATTGATGCCAATCTCGGCAATGACATAGGTCGGGTGACCCGGACCTACGAGTTTGGAGCCAACCTTCACTCCAGCAATGCTCGCGGGGTTTGTGTCCATCGAAACTTCTCCAAGCTGCCCTCAATCATCAAGATCGCCTCGCATGCGGACGCAACGCGAACATAGGTCTTTCTGATTCAGGCGAATCGTAAATATAAGCTAAAAGCACATACTACTCAAAGCAGTCAGTTTCCCTTGTAATCAACACCACTTTGTTACGGCATTTCTCTCAGTTTGCTGCAGCAATTCCCCTATGCCAGCGAGCAGTGCGCCGAATCGCATCGTCCAATTGCACGTCGCAGCGCAGGCCCAACTCTTGCCGGGCTCTTGCAGTTGATGGCACATACCGCGAAGGCTTCACTTCAGGATTTGGCGTGCCCACGACGCGAACCTCTGTTTTCGGCGTAAGCGTTTCAGAGACAGTTTTTGCCAACTCCGCAATGCTCACCACCTGTTCCGAGCCGACGTTATAGGGCCGGCACGAGGCGCCTTTGAAAAGGATCGTCCACAACCAGACCGCCAGGTCACTCGCGTACATATAGGAGCGGTAGGGCGTGCCGTCTCCGCCAACAACAATCGGTTCGCCCTTCAGTTGGTCACGAATAAAGTTGCCGATGGCAAAATGCGCATCCAGAGGCAAGTGTGGCCCGACGAAAGCAAAACAGCGAGCAATCTTGCACTGCAGAGCAAAACTCTGCGAATAGAGATGACAGAGCAACTCGGCCGCGCGCTTCCCTTCCGCGTAAATGCCGAGCGGGGTTGGAGCAATTTCTGGCGCACAGCCGTAAGCCTCGTCAACGTACTCAAGCTCCGGAGGCTGTGTGCCGTAGACCGCGCCCGAACTCGTGAACAAGAGTTTAGTTGCGCCGTGCTCTCGCGCAAACTCCAGAACGCGCCGAGTGCCGCCGACGATCGTGTCGAACAGTTCAAGTCCGGAACCCAAGTCGCCACTGCTGCTTGTGGCAGCATGCACGACGTATTCGAAGGTGCCTTCCGGATACTTGAAGCTGCGCACATCGCCTCGCAACAGTTCGATTGCGCCATCCGCGAACAGATGCGAAGCCTTCTCCTGAAACCGCTCAGGACTGCGCGTCAGGACGGTAGCCTTTGCACCAAGATTCAGCTCGCGATTGGCGAATGCAAAACTCTCCAGCAACCAACAGCCGAAAAAACCGGTGCCGCCGGTTATGAAGAAGCGCTTTCCACGTGCCTCTTCCCACAGCGATGCGGTTCGTATCAGCACGTGCTCAAGATCTTGCTTCGCAAGCATGATTGTTGCTCCGAACTATGCGCCAGCCCCTGCGCGATTGGCGTCCCCTTGGACCATCGCCGCCTCCACGCAATCGCAGATAAAATGGCCACAGAAAATGTGTGCCTCTTGAATGCGAGCGGTTTCATCAGACGGCATGCGAAGGGCGAGATCAGCGTTGTCGGCGCAGCGTCCTCCCTTGGCTCCGATCATGGCGATTGTGAAAATGCCCATATGTCGCGCCAATTCCATTGCTTGCACGACATTCGCGCTATTACCAGAGGTGGAGATGCCGATCAGTACGTCACCCCTGCTGCCCAATGCTTCGATCTGGCGCCGGAAGACCAAGTCATAACCATAGTCATTGCTAATTGCGGTCAGGATCGAAGTATTCACCGATAGAGCAATCGACGCGAGTGCGCGACGTTCGCGGCGAAAGCGGCCAATGAGTTCCGCCGCGAGATGCTGAGAATCGGCTGCGCTACCGCCGTTGCCACACCAGAAAACTTTGTTGCCGGCACGCAGAGCACGGACCATTTGCGACGCAGCAGCTTCCAACAAAGGCTGCATCGTCCGTAATTCCTGCATCACGCGCAGATGCTCTTCGAGCACCTGTGTGAACACGTTGACGCCTTTCATCTCCTCGCTCATCGGATCTCCTGCGCTGCGGCGTGCTTCGGCATCAATGCGTGGAAGACATCGATCATGTAGTCGATCATGGCCGAGGTCAGGCCAGGATAGACTCCGACCCAGAAGACCTGATTCATGATGCGGTCGCTGTTCTTCAAGTCACCGATCACGCGATGCTTGACGCCTTCGTAGGCGGGCTGGCGAAGCAGGTTTCCGCCGAACAATTGACGAGTTCCTATCTTCTTCTCGTTGAGGTTTCGCATCAGCTCCGAGCGCGAAATGCCTGTCTCTTCACGCAGCAGGATTGGGAAACCAAACCAGCTCGGATCGGAGTGCGGCGTTGCCTCGGGAAGAATGAAGAACTCGGTCAGATCGGCTAGACCTTCCTTCAGCCGAGCGAAGTTGTGCCTGCGGGCTTCGATGAACCCATGCAACTTGGTGAGTTGTGCCACGCCGACTGCGGCCTGCATGTCGGTGGCTTTCAGGTTGTAGCCGATATGCGAGTAGATGTACTTGTGATCGTAGCCGTGCGGCAGCCCGCCGAGCTTCCAGTCGAAACGCTTGCCGCAAGTGTTGTCGTTCCCCGGGTCACACCAGCAATCGCGTCCCCAATCGCGGAAGCTCTCGATGAGCGTTTTGAGCATCGGACTGTCGGTGAGAACGCAGCCGCCCTCGCCCATGGTGATGTGGTGCGCCGGATAAAAGCTTGTGGTCGCAACGTCGCCGAACGTGCCGACCTTTTTCCCGTTGTACGTGGAGCCCACGGCGTCGCAGCAATCTTCCACGAGCCACAGGTCGTGCTTGGAGGCGAACGCAGTCACCGCGTCGAGATCGAACGGATTGCCCAGCGTGTGCGCGACCATGATGGCACGCGTCTTCGGCGAGCGCGCAGCCTCAAGTTGTGTCACGTCGACGTTGTAGGTTGGAATTTGCGCATCGACAAAGACCGGCACCAGCCCGCACTGGATGATTGGGTTAACAGTGGTTGGAAAGCCCGCGGCAACAGTGATGACCTCATCGCCATGCTTGAGGCGACGATCGCCTAATTTGTGCGACGTGAGCGCGGCGATTGCGACCAGATTCGCGGAAGAACCGGAGTTGACGAGCACTGCCGCGCGCATGCCAAAGAACTTGGCGAACTCGCGCTCGAAGGCTTCGGCAAAGCGACCTGTCGTCAGCCAAAAGTCGAGCGAGGAATCAACCAGCATCTCCAGCTCACGCTCGTTGAATACACGTCCGGAAATCGGGACCGTGGAAGTGCCCGGCACAAATTCGCGGGATGGGAACGCCTCGCGAAAGTACTCGCACACCAGTGAGCGAATCTGCTCGCGCAGTTCGTCGGTTCTACTCACGACTCAATGCCTCCCGATACCACGCGATGGTGCGATCCAAACCTTCGTCGAGCGTGAAACTTGGCTGCCAATTCAGCAGCCGATGCGCTTTTTCCGCGCTCAAATACTGGTGCCGAATCTCATGCGAAGCCTGGTTGAGAATGACCGGGTTCAGATCACAATTCATCTTTTTCAAAATGCAGTTCACCAGATCAATGACGCTGATCTGCGCCTCGTTCGAGAAGTTGAAGGCCTGGCGGCAGATCTTCTCGTCCTGAACCATGCGCTCCGCCAGCAGCATATACGCCGCGGCACCATCTTCCACGTAGAAGTAGTCGCGCACGAACTGGCCGTCGCTGCGAATGATGGGCGCCTCTCCGCGCACGATCGAACGAATGGTGCCCGGCACAACGCGATTCCAGTTGAGATCTCCGCCGCCGTAGAAATTGCCGCAGCGCGTGATGGACACAGGGAGGTCGTAGGTCGTCATGTAACACTGCGCAATCAGATCGGCGCAAGACTTGCTCAGGTCGTACGGATGGCGGCCCTGCAACGGTGCGTCTTCCGTATACGGAAGCACATCCTGATCGCCGTAGGCTTTATCACTCGACGCCATAGCAATGGCCTTCACGTTGGGCGAGCGACGACACGCTTCCAGCATGCTCCACGTACCCTGAATGTTGGTCTCGAACGTCGAGATCGGGTTGCGGTTCGCGATTCCAACGATGGCCTGCGCCGCGAGATGGAACACGACCTCGACCTCGTATTCGCCCAACGAGCGCTCTATCAGTGCTTGGTCGCGCACGTCACCGCGCACCACGTTCACGCGCTCCAGCAATTTCTGCCGTACCAGTTCCCTCTGCGGCACCCAGTCGCGCAGCAGCACAGTGACGTTTGCACCTTGCTCAAGGAGACGCTTGGTCAACCAGCCACCAAGTAGTCCGCTGGCTCCGGTCACAAACACGGAGCGGTCCTGCCAGAATCCGTTACTCATTCCAGACCTTCCACGGCGCCTGGTCGTTGGCCCAGAGCCCATTCAAGTATTCGTACTCGCGGTAGGTGTCCATGGCGTAGAAGAAGCCGTCGTGCTTGAACGCCATCAACTGGCCGTCTTTGGACAAGCGCTCCATCGGCTCGCGCTCAAGAATGCAACTATCGCCGCTCAGGTAATCAAAAATTCCGCGTTCGAAGACGAAGAAGCCTGCGCTGGCGCGTCCGATAGTGCGCGGCTTCTCGATGAAGTCGGTCACACGTCCGCTGGCATCGGTCTGCACCATGCCGAAACGCGAACTGGGAGTTACGGAGGTGACGGTCGCAATCTTGCCGTGCGATTTGTGGAATTCGAGCAGCTTCGGAATGTCCACGTCCGCGACGCCGTCGCCGTAGGTCATCATGAACGTGTCGGTATCAACGTAATTCTCGACGCGCTTCAAGCGGCCGCCGGTCATGCTGTTCAGGCCGGTTTCCGCCAGCGTCACCATGAAGTCCTGCTCGCCGTGGTTGTTGTTGTACTGTATCTTTGAATTCTTCCCGAGGCAGATGGTGAAATCGCTGTTCATCGCCTCGTAGTTCAGGAAGTACTCCTTTATCATGTTGCCGCGATAGCCGAGACAGAGCACAAACTCGCGGAATCCCGAGTGCGCATACAGCTTCATAATGTGCCACAGAATTGGGCGGCCACCGATTTCGACCAGCGGCTTTGGCCGGAACTCTGTCTCTTCACGCAGACGCGTTCCCAATCCACCGCACAGCACTACGACTTTCATCGCCTCTCCAGTTCCAAGGTGTCGGTCAGTGTTTCTGTTATTTTATTCGCTTACTGACCGGTTGTGGTGCTTCCATCTGCGGCAAACCCCGTTCCGCGCGAAACACTCGGACATGGTCGTTCGCGTAAAAACGGGCCGCCCCCAGACCCAGTTTTGAACCAATAAACCGAATCGGAGTCTCCAACGACAAGTACATGCGTTAAGTATGTGCCACAGATGCAGCCACGTACGCGCCATCATCCGGACCGGCCGAACATACAAAACGCAAAGGTTGCGGTCACCGGCTGCATTTTGCCTCATCGCCGCCGAAACGCACCGCTCATCCCGCTGCGCCAGGGGTTTGTTTTCTGGCCTTAGCTAGGGAACCAGTGTTGAAGGAGGCATCATTCCATTTGCGATTAGCGAGCGCAGAAAATCACCTTTCTCCGCCGGCGAAACGTATGGATTGGATTGCATCATTTGATATACGGTGGGACATTCCGCCTTCGCTCCTTCGAAATTCCCGAGATAGGCGTAGGCTTGGCAGAGTCGATAACGACCCAAAAGATTTGATGGATCAATTTCCAGCGCAAGCTTTGCTTGCTGCGCTACTGCCGCTGGTTCGTGAATGTCACCTGTTTTTCCGATTCGCGCAACGTACTGGTCAGCGATAATTGGGCTTAGGTCGAATGTTCCTTCATAGACCAGCAGCGCGCTGCCGCCAATCGTGGCTTTCGGTTTCAATCCTTTGAACATTCGCGCGCAATTAATGCGAGACCACGCAAACGCATCGTCAACCCCGTTTGCTATCCCATCCACCACGCTGGAACTAACAACAATCGTGCCAGAGAAATACCTCGGCAAGATACGCTTATTCATGGGCGAGATATCCTCGCACGGTATGCCGTAGTCCGCATTGGCCGAATAATATGTGCGGATGGTGATGCAGGGCGTTGCCTTAGTTTGCTCGATATAGTTGCGAGCCGCGATCTGCGCCTGGCCCCAGTCCGCATTCGAATCTGCAAGATACTTGTACACGTTCCCCGGCCCGCCCCACAGTTCGTTCGCATAGCTGATGTAATCCGGGAAGGCTCGCAGGCAAGTGACAATGTTCGCAAGAACCAGAATTGCCACTGTCGCACGGACCGCCTTCCGGTTCCATTTGAGGTTCCAAATTCCCGCGGCTCCGAAAATCGCCAAGAACGGAAGGACAGGGAACATGTGGCGTATACCAATGTTCATCCCTGAATTTGCACTCGCCAGCATAAAGATCAGTACTGGCCCCCATAGGAAAAGAAGTTCGCGACGGCGTTCCCGCCAATATTTGTGCGCTGCGAAAGACAGAAAAACTGAAAGCAGAAGTGCGACGGTGGATTTGATCAGAGCCGCTGTTGGAAAATAATACCAGCGCCCCCCGAGGTAATCCTGGCCGAGCAAGAATGCCGGACGCCCCAACTCAGAGCCGATCGTTACATCCTGTAGACCTGCCAAGTACGCTTGGGGCAACAGGCGGAAGTTTTCAATTGAGGGAATGACCTTGGTCGCCAGAACACCATGGGCCAGGCTGCTTCCATCGTTCGACCACGCGGGGGCGGCATTTGGCCGGGCTGCATAACGAAAGCCATAACAAGCCCAAAGCACGCCGATGGCAATGAGCATGGCGGCGGCAATACCGCTCAGTCGAGGAGAAATTCCTCTCTTTCCGCCGTCGGTTTTCGTAACCAGC
>Ga0335071_10006229_pt1 | contig 12310 bp, 17 predicted proteins | sample Lox_Sample_15_FD_206724 | JGI IMG/M metagenome (GOLD analysis project Ga0335071, IMG submission 206724) | Soil microbial communities from Loxahatchee National Wildlife Refuge, Florida, United States - Lox_Sample_1.5 | ecosystem: Environmental > Terrestrial > Soil > Wetlands | place: USA...
TGCCGATACAGAAATTGTGCAGCCCGATGCGTGGGCTACGCCCGTGCATGCGATCCCTGAGATGACGGCCGCAAAAATACATCCGGCGATGACGAACCTTTTCCTCCGGGCGAGACGGCTCGTCATCAGGTCACCAGTTTCCCAGAGCCTTTGATGAGGCCGTATTCGATCTCGTACCATCCCGACGGGACGGTGATCGTATAGTGACCGGATCTCTTCTCTTCATTCTCGGCCACCTGCCGGAGCAGGGACTCCTGCTCGGCCGGAGAGTGGTCGAAAACGAGCCACCGTTTCGTAGCGTCGTCCATCTTCCACGACCGGCTGGGCAGCAGGTCCGGGGCCTGCGTGATCGTATCGTCAGCCGGATCGAAATACCGGACGACCCGGTCAGTTGTGCATTCCGAAGACTGTGCTCTCCTGTGCTGCAGCCATGCGACGAGGGCTGCAATAAGCGTGATAATACCTTCAGTGAAGGTGACGATCTCCTGTTCCATGAGAAAACTCCAGTTCCTGCGGACATTCCTTCAGGTGAGCACTGAACATTTCGCACACGACATCGTACCTGCCGATTTTCTGGTAGATCCCGAAAAGTGCGGGATAAACGGGCAGCACAGCCCCAAGGATGACCGCTAATAGTTCATAGTCCATAAAACCTCGGATACCCAAAAGAGATGAGACGAACGGAGGATGCGGTCCTTTGCCGGAATTTCCGGCCTGCAACCGATCGGATCTCCGCCAGTTGTCTCATCTCCCGGACGGTTGACCAGGCCTTATGCAAGTGCCGGTTTCGTATCGGCCCAGCTATCGACCCGGGTAACGATTGCGAGGTCCTCGTACGAGGAGACGGTCACCGTCTTTCTCGCGATCGTGACCGTATAGTCCTCCCCGTTTGCATCGTGGCACTTCAGGGTCGCAGAGTAGGTTTCGTTCGGGATGTCCCGGATGGGTGTTCCGCCGATTGCCGACGCAAGGGCTGAATCCGCAAGCAAGGCGGCAGCAGCCCCGTTAAGACCTGCCACGGTTTTTGCCTTTGCAGAAACGGTCCCTGCAACCTTTGCACTTCCGTCTTCGTAGACGACACGGGCGGTGTAGGACTCGGTCCCGCGAGATACGCCCGGGACACTGACTCCCGCCCTTGCGAAGTCCACGCACTGGAACGGGTTTGTATCGATGATGCCCTGGACGAGGGTGTTCAGTGTCGCTACGTCCGGGATCGGGGTCGCAAGGACCCTGACCGACCGTTTTACATTCGATTTCTGGATAAAATCTGCCATTTGCTCCAAACTCCTGCCACCCTTCCGGGCGGCAGAAAGACAACGGGGACAGGGGGGATAGATATTCGTGCAGTGTCGCCTACGGGGGGCTGTGGAGCCGTCATTCGAAAGACAGGGTATTTTGGTGGACACGCAACGATACCGGTAAGGGATCTCTTCAAGAAATCCGGATAAAACAAGGACTACATTTAAATGGACCTTAAAGCGTTAGAATAAAAAAAATCGCTTGCAGCCGGACGAGGCGGGGAGGCCGATGGATCAGGTATTTGATCATGGACAGGGCTCACTGAGATACGACATGCGTATCCGGTTGATTTCGCGCACCCCCGATGAACAGGGAATGCACCCCAGATCTGTTAAATAGCATCAGGTCCGATCCTGAACAGACCATGAACGATCATGATCGCCCGGAGGAGCGGCTCCCTGTCACCGGTACAAGAATGCCCGTCCTGTTTGTCGGTCACGGGTCGCCGGAGAACGCCCTCGGTCCAAACGAGTACAACAGGAACTGGAAAAAGCTAGGGGAGACCCTCCCGAAACCGGCCCTTATCCTGTCAGTATCGGCCCACTGGGTCGTTGAAAACGGGACAGGTGTGACGGCGATGGCAAGGCCGGGGACCATCCACGATTTCTACGGGTTCCCGCCCGAACTATACCGGATCCAGTATCCGGCGCCGGGATCTCCCGAAGGGGCCTCAATGGTTGGGTCTGCCATCGGACCCGGGGCCGTCTATCCTGATAATGAATGGGGTCTCGACCACGGCACATGGTCGGTCCTCCGTCATATGTACCCTGATGCAGATGTCCCCGTGGTCCAGCTCAGCCTGAACTACGGACATCCTGCTTCCCTTCATTACGAGCGTGGCAGAAAGCTCGCACGACTCCGGGACCGGGGTGTCCTCATCATAGGGAGCGGGAACTGCGTCCACAACCTGATGATGCTCCGTTCGGACAACAAGACCTGGCCCTGGGCGATCCAGTTCGATACATTTGTGAGGGACCGGATACTGGCGGGCGATCACGAATCGCTCGTCAGGTACGAGTCGTTTGCAAATGCACGGTCTGCCCACCCGTCGAGCGAACATTATCTCCCGCTCCTGTATGCCCTTGGAGCTTCGGGAAACGATCCCATGCAGTTCTTCAACGAGGGGATTTTCGCGGGATCGGTATCGATGAGAAGTGTCCTGTTTGGTAGCAGTGTCACTCTTGTGCAGAGAACGTCAGGGATTGTCGATTAATAATAATGCCACTTCCGGGCCGGGATATTTTAGTCCCGACCGAAGATCCGCAAAAAAAAAAACGTACTGGTATCGGGAAGAGGTCAGGAACCGGTATGAATACAAATATCTCTTTGTTTTTTGTATAAATTTATAAAATATATAAAAAATCAGGAATTAAATTCAACATCCTTATATAGTTATTTGCTGCACTTTTGCATGTCACACGAGGTGATTCTATACCATGTCGATGTACCTGATTAAAAAACTGGACGTATTGAGTGTTGCAAAGGTTGGGGCGATATTAGGACTCATCTTTGGATTGATCGAGGGAATTATTCTCGCAATCATGATAGGGAGCATGGGGGTGCTCGCGCAGGCGGTTTTTCCCATGGCCGGCCTCGGCGCAGGCCTGATCCTGGTCTTTGCGATCATCTTCGGACTGATCGGCGGGTTCATCGGGGGAGCGATCTGGGCATTCGTCTATAATGTCGCTGCATCCTTTGTCGGGCCGATCCAGGCCGATCTCGAAGTGAAACCCTAAATTACTACTTTTTTCCGGGCGATACCGGATGTGCCCGTGAGCTTTATCCGTTCCTGTGGATCAGGCGTGCGATATAGATGCACCCGGCGATGCTGGCCACGATCAGCATGACCATGGCGAGGGTCTGAACAGATCCGGCAACCTGTACCGATGCCTGGACCGGCGTGTACGACCTGAAAAGAAGGCTGATACCTATCAGGAAAAGGGAAATAACCCAAAATACTACGAGGACACTGAGGAATACGTCATTTTCCTGTTTTTTTCGTCCCGTCATCACGACCGCCCGGATCGGTCACCCGGATAACCGTACCTGCGTCTTTGGAAATGATATTGGTTATTGTGCCGCTCTATAATCGCGGGCCTGCTCAATCCGGAAACAGGTCGGAAAAAACGTCAATAACCCAGCCATGTCAGGAACCAGAGAAATCCGATCATGACGATCTCCATGATAATGACGGTTACCCACTGGTTCAGCCCGAGCAGCTCGGGGACGGTTACGACCGGAAACGGCCCCCTTGAGAGGATCCCCTTAATCCTCGGGAAGACCTCGACGAAGATAGCGACGCCGATGATAAGGCCACCGAACCCTCCAATCAGGGCATCGAGCGCGCCCGTTCCAACGGCCCCGGCAACCGTTCCCGGGCAGTACCCGAGCAGGGCGAACCCGACACCGAAGATCAGTCCGCCGATCACGTTCGATCCGATGGTGCCTTCTGCCGCGTGGGATTGAACGTATCCGGTGTGTTTCAGGAAGTGGTACCCGATCATTCCGACGATAACCGCCGAGAGCATCACTTTCAGAACCGTGAAATCGGTCAGGAGGAGTTGTCCGATGATCACGTTGTAATTTGTCACTCCTCCTTTCTGGAGAAGAAAACCGAATGCTACACCAAAGAGCAGGCCGAGGGCGATCTGCAACCCTCTATTGCCGTGCAGACGGGAGAGCAATGGCACCGATATCACCCGATTACATAAAAGAGGAACATTGCCGTTGCTATTCCTCCGGCAAAGAAACAGGCTGCCGTGATCATACTTGCGAGCGAGAGCTGGATCGACCCGGAAATCCCGTGACCACTAGTGCATCCACCGGCCCAGCGGGCCCCCAGTGCAAGCAGGACCCCTCCTGCCAGGGCCACGGCAATACGTCCGGCGGCATTGCTGCCGAACGTTGCGCTCCAGAGAGCAGGGACCACGATGACCTGGAAAGTCCCGGAGAGCATCGAGGAGATGAATGCCCCGATGACGATACCGGGGATAAGTGCCAGGGACCAGTCGACAACCGGCGCTACATCACGGTAATATTCCTTTTTTTCGATGTGCCGGCTGTCGATCGCTCGTCCAATCAACCCCCTGACCTTGACATACCCCGACGAACACCCGATAGGGCGATCGGAGAGGAGAAGGGCAAGGCAGACGAGTATGCCGATCCCTGCACCGACAAGATAGGGGGACCAGGTCGTATCAAAAAGTAATCCGGTCGTAACATTCACCAGCATGATGTGTTTTAGTATGAACGGAGATGGAAAAAGCTTAGGTCAGGAAGGCATAAAGGAATCCGCCGCCCGGGGGAACTTTATCTGATCCGGTGGCACAGCTATTCCTGATCCAGATGACAGATTCGATAGAGGTCTCGGGACGTGCCCTGATCTTCGACAGGAACGGCAACGCGCTTGTACTGAAAAGGCATCCCGCGTCGACAACGAACGCCGGGAAATGGGAACTCCCGGGCGGGAAGCCTGATAAAGGGGAGTCTTTCGAAGCGAGCCTGAGGCGCGAGGTGAGGGAGGAGACCGGCTTCGAGATCGATATTTTCCGGTCGGTCGGCACCGCAGACCAGCACATCCCTGGCTGGCATGTGATCCATGTGATCGTCCTCGCCGGGATCCGGTCAGGCGGACTTGCCATCAGCGATGAGCATTCTGAATTCAGATGGATGAAAATCCCGGAGATCGCAGCGCTCGATAAGGCCGACTGGTTCGGGGACTACTATACTTCCTATTTGCAGGTGCCCGGGACGGCCCCGGAATCAGATAAGGAACAATGATTTTGGAAATCCTCTCCCGGACAGACCCGTCCGTTACAGAGACCCGGATTGCGGACCCGAGTCCCGGGTTCGGGATATCCGGATTGAACAGGACATACCTGATCGCCCGAAAGAACCCTGATTAAACTCTCCATTGCTCCGGAATTTGCATGTCCTTTACCCGGGATAAGTATCCGGGGATTATGCAGGACTCGTAGTTACCGGAAAAACGGGTCCATGTACTGGTGCTGCCGTCCTGTCCTTTTTCTCCCGGGCTGCGTGAAAATCCCGTTCAGCCAGGTTCGGGCAGGACTGGCAGACGAAGAAACCTTTTCTTCAACCAGAACAGGCCGGCGACGGATATGATCCCTAATGCCGCGATATATACCTCGATCGGGAGGAAGGCAAGGACCCCGAACGGTTTCAGATAATAGTTGAGCAGGGGCAGGGGCCCGTCCGTGATTGTTTTTAAGAAGATCGAGAGCCACAGCCACAGAAGTTCACGGCTCCGGACCGCATATACTACGAGAACAACGGCGAATACGTGAATAAACAGCGTGAAAAACCGTTCGACGATCGGGACGGGGATGAATGCAGCAGAAAGCTGTGCCAGGGCATCGGGGGAGAGGGCTGCCTGGAGATCAGGGACGAGGACTAACGAAAGGATGCTGGCGAACGAGAGGAAACCAAGGACGATCGCTTCGGTCCCGCCAAAACCGATCCCCAGCGCAACGGCCTCGCGAAACCCCGACCTGGCGAGAGGGGTGTGCTTTACCACGAGGTAGGTGATGCCGCTTTCGAGAAAACCCGTCCTCAGGCCGACATACAGCGACATGATGACAAGCACGGCCAGGACGGGAAGACTGGCAAGGAGCGCAGCCTGGATCGGCTGGGTAACCGAAACGTCCATAGCGAGCTTGATCCCGATCGCGCCTGCCCAGAGAATTCCTCCGATGAGGTAGTACTGGATGCCGGTCTGGTATTTCAGGTACCAGAACGCCATCGCACCTGCGCCGACCACCATCATGCCGATGCCTGAAAGAAGGTTAAGTCCGCTTACTGGTATGATGCACCTCCGGCTACAGGATTACCATCCCTGTATATATCTTTGATTGTTTTTCGTTGTCCCGAAAACATCGGTCCGATTGGTTGAAACAAGTCAATTAAACACAATACTCAATTTTTGGATCGGTGTCACGCTGATAATACACCACCGGCCTGGTATCAGGTCATGGCTCAACAACGGAAGATACAGGTCCCGGATGTTCCGGGGTGTGCATCGGTGCCATCGCAAGGCTGATCGGCCTATCCCATCTCCTGGTTCCGGTGGCATGAAAAAAAGCTCTATATAGGTCGCAGGGCAAATAATAGAGAAGTATAACAAGGGGCATTCAGGTGCACGAATTGAAATTTCTATGCTTTAAAGACACGGATGCAAAAATTACCCTCGGACAACCCGACGAGAAAGAATGGGTCCTGGTCGGGGTCTTCTCAAGGCTCTCCCTCGCGATATCGCAGTATGCTATCGAACAACAGAAAAATCCTGATGTACCGATGGTCATCCAGCCTTATAAGGGTGGAGAGGCCGGGTTATTCAGGAAGAGAGTACACCCGGCATAACCCTCTCAAAAACTGTTCTTTTTTCCCGGAAATTGATTGTTGATAAATCCTCATTATATATCGGACTTTTTCCAAAAAAAAGGAACTGGAAATGGCAGGTATCTCCCCAGTCAATTCCGGTAATCCCTGTCAGCTTCCATGAGACCGCCGGGATGGACGTCGTACATCTTCCAGCCCTGGCGAAACGAATACAGCCAGACCTGGACCTTTGCATGTCGTGGTATCGGCATCCGGCCGAGTTGTTTTAAGTCGGTATGAAATTTTCCTGCGACCATCCGGGCATTCTCGAACGGTCTCCGGGTCCTCCTGACCTGGATGAGGACCGGATCGCCGCCGTTACGCCAGGCCACGAGATCGACCGGCGGAAGTACGGCACCATTCCTGACCACGGTATAGCCTTGTCCTGCAAGGATATCACGGGCGAAAAAGACCGTTTTCCTGCTCCGCGTTATGGGGACCGAAGGGGCCAGGGGAGGGACTGCATCGATTTTCCGCCCAAGATTCCCCGAGACATGTTTCATAGCACGCTCCCTCCGCCCAAAGCCATGGAGAACAGGCAACAGGAGATAAGAAGGCCAGGTACGGGAGGAAAAGGCCGGAATCCCCCATCATCTGATGATCTCACGTTCGAAAGGGTGTATTTTTCGGTAGGCGAATCGGATTCCCGATCGTTTCCGGCGCGATACCACCGCGGGTCCCCGTTGATGAGTGTCCCGCCTATAAACGCCGAATCGCATCCCTCTGCCATATCCGGCATTATTATAAAGGGCGAATAGAAAAATATCTCGTACTCCTCTGGCTGTTCTACGATTCGACTTGTACCCGAACGAGACCCGGGGGAGTGTATCCCGGTTTTGGATGTTTCTGCTTCCATTTTTAAAAATCCTGTCATTTACCTCCAGGAGCCATCCCGGTCCCGGCAATGACCTAAAAGGGAAGGAACAGGCATGGGTTAAACCTTCTGATTTTTGGTTCGTCAGCTTATAAAGGGTCAATTATTCTTAACGTTATGTATGGAATTCTGTTCACTGTGATTCACCACGGATTTATAGGTTATTTATGGTATCTATGTTTTTATGCACTAAAAACCGGAGAAAAATCGTGACCAATGTTAATCGCTCTGAGTAATATTCATCGCTGCGACTAATATTACTCAGAGCGGTGCGGCACTTTTTGAAGACAGATTGAGCGTGTCTCACTTGTTTTTGCTGTGATTTATCTCGGGGGGGTAATTAAAATGGCATTGAATGTTGTAGGAATCGGATAGTCCTCGAAAAATTGAATTCACCCTGATGAATACCCGGTGACTCTTACGTAAGGGGCGTGAGTTGTATTTGCCTCGAAAGGTTATAGGCCGCAGCAAGGTCGCTGTCATTATACATGAGTACCCTTCCGACAACGAGTATTGCATTGTCAGAAAAAGCCATCTGTTTCATTCCCGCTGGCAGGTTCCCCTTCCAGCCGGGTCCGCTGATAAGATAATCGCCGGCCTTTGTTCCAGTAGCCCGTTGGCCTATATGAGAAGCGTCACCCCACGGGTCGATGAGCTCGATGCTGTAGTACCGTCCATCCATATCAGGCACATGTAAAACCTGCGGCCCTTTACCGAGGTCAAGCACGCCCAGGGTATAGAGTGTGTCATGGTTTGCACCAGCCACATTGTTATGGGTGGCTGGGGAAGCAAGAGTTGTAGCGGTATAAAGTGTATTGACTGGAATGCCGGAGGAATCAGGTGTTACACCCTCGCCGTTTTTGACGATCGCATTGTCCCATGCATCGTAAATCAGGTGCGGATAATAACCGATGTACACGATGGTACCGACTACCAGACAATGAGCACAACCACGGCAAACAGGTGCGATCGCCTGGGTTTCGTTTCCTGCTCCTGGTATCCTCCCAGCCCATTATTATCATTGTCCATGATTCGTGTCCTCTACGTGGATGATGAACCCGAACTTCTGAAGGTTGCCAAACTGTTCCTGGAACGGTCCAACGAAATTGTCATCGATACCCTTGACTCGCCGGTCAGGGGCCTTGAAACGCTGGACCTCGGGCTATACAGCGTCATCGTGTCAGATTACCTGATGCCTGACATGGACGGGATCGAATTCCTGAAACGGATCCGTGACCGTTATGGGGATATTCCGTTCATCCTCTTCACCGGCCCGGAAGGGAGGAAGTGGTGATTGATGCGATCAATTATGGTGCTGATTTCTATATCCAGAAAGGTGGGGACCCGAAGGCACAGTTCGCCGAGCTTGGTCACAAGATCCGGCAGGTGGTGAGGAGATCGAGCGCCGAAGGACTCGTGCAGCAGAGCGAGTCCTGGCTCCAGTCAATCACCAGGTATTCCGATGATATGATCACGCTCGCCAACCGGGACGGGGCGATTATCTATGCCTCTCCGGCTGTCGAGCGTATTCTTGGATATAAATCTGCAAATTTTATCCGTATTTACTCCAAAAGTATGATAAACTGGAAATATGCAGATTATCTGGAGGATTTTTCGTGAACAAGACACCGATCATTATCCTGGCCATTTTCGCCGTCTTCTGTTTCATCATCGCTGCCGGTTGCACCAGCGTTACCACAACTACACCGCCCTCGAACCCGACGGCGGTCCCGACAACGACCATGCCAGCCGGCCAGTACCCGGCGGTATCGATCAACAATACCCCCATCAAATACGTCCGCGTCAACGGGGTTGACCTGGCGTATCGTGAATATGGGTCTGGAGGCGAACCGCTCCTCTTGCAGGAAGGCTTCGGCTCTACCCAGGACCTCGCATGGAACGAGACGTTCCTCGGGATCCTTGCAACGAAATACCACGTGTATACCTATGATTACCGCGGAGTGGGTTACAGCAACGATACACCCGGGAATCATACTATCGCGGAGTATGCCGACGATGCAGCCGCGCTGATGTCCGCACTCGGATACAGCAGCATGAATGTATACGGTGAGTCCATGGGGTCGACAGTCTCCCAGGAGCTCGTCATCGATCACCCCGAACGCGTCAGGAAACTGGTCCTCGACTCAGTCACCTATAGTATCAGGTTACCCGAGACCCAGAACCTGTTCAACCTGATCCAGTCGGTTGCAAACAATACCACGCCCGAACCCCTGGGTATCGAGAAAGAAGCATATGCGAACCTCGCATGGAACGGGTCCTGGAACAGCCTCCCCGGGATCCAGCAAAATACCATGCTCGTTGTAGGGACTGCCGACGTCCTTACCCCCCAGACGGTAACGGTCCAGATGGCAGGCCAGATCAACGGGTCCTGGCTCGTGCGGTTCAAGGACTGCCCCCATATCGGGTCCCGGACAGCCCCTGTTGAATATGGAGAGAATGCTCTCGATTTCCTCGGTATGAACGAGTCACCCCCCTATATCAACCCCTGAAACCTTTTTTAGAAAACCCTGGTGATTTTTAGGGATATGATATCCCGGCATGCCATCAGGATATTATTTTATACCCGGGACACCACAGGACGGAATAGCAATGAAACTGCAGAAGACAACCCGGTTCACGCTCGAAATCCCGGAACCTTTCGATTTTTCCCTCACTGTCGCAAAACCTGCAGGCTGGCACTGGTCGATCAGGAATGAAATCTTCGAGCACGGAAAGTTCTGGACGGGGTTGTACGTGCGGGACATACCCGTCGGGCTGAAAATGTCGGCCATAAAAAATCTCGTCCAGGTCACGGCATATTCAGAGTCCCGGCTTCCTGCTGGATACCAGGGAGACCTGGAATCGATCGTGGCAGAAGGGCTCGGTGCAGACGAGGACCTGGGTGGGTTCTACGAATTTGCGAAAAATGACCCGATCCTCTTAAAGACCGTTGAGGACCTCCCGGGAATGCGGCTGGGGCATGTCGACGACCTCTTTGGCAGCACCATCCTCGCGATCCTCCTCCAGATGGCCCCCATGAAACGGAGTGAGGAGATGATGGATGCAGTCCTCAGGCTCTACGGGACTCCCATTGATTTCGACGAAAAATCGATCAACCTCTGGCCGACTCCAAAGAAAATTGCGGCCACCCCGGAATCAGATCTCAGGAACAGGGCGAAACTCGGGTACCGGTCAGGGCGGCTGATTGCTGCAGCTCGATACATCACCGAGCACCCCATGTCGATACGCGAACTCGGGAAGCTGCCCGGTAAGGCGGCTCTCAAGAATCTTATGTCCATTCCAGGGGTTGGGATCTACTCCGCCGGTATCATCTTATGGGAGGCAACGCTACCGGTCGATAGCTGGAGCGTGACCATACTTTCGGAGCTCTATTTCAACGAGACACCGGAGAAGCCAAGGGAGGCGATCGATCGGGTGGCCGCCGCTTTGACAAGGCGGTTCGGGAAATGGAGCTGGTTCGCTTTCGGATATATCCTGAACGACCTTCGGGAACTGGCAAAGATCTACCGGCTGTCGAGGATCACGTAAACGATCTCCATTGGCCGGTAATGCCGGTCCGCCGATAACCCGGGATGCCTGCACCAGAAAAAATTCCCGGGCATCATAGTTGACAGATATACCCCGGACAACAAAAAGAAAATAAAATTGTCTCTCCTTTATGGGAGAGAAGGCCTGACCGCTCTGGTAATTCATCTATTTCAGGGCGGTGATGTCGGCGGTCCGTGGTTTTGTGAACGTGGTGATCAGGCTGCTCACGGCCGGTGACTGCGAGGATACGGGATCGCCCGACTTGTTCGTACTGTTGATCCGGCTCTGTTCTGTATGCCCTTTGAAGAGAGCAGCCCCCGATCCGGTTGCAGGGTTGGTGGTGCAGGGGCCGTTGTCCGGTAATTAAGCTGTCGATAGTAAATAATTAACCGGTATCTATTGACAGCACCGGTATTTCCCCTGGTGAACGGAGAGAATGAAAGACAGGAGACGCTGCCGGCAGTTTCATCGACCGGAAACGAATCGCATTGATTATATGCATGGGGAAGGAGAATTTTACCATCTTACTGTCCCGAAAAAAAATGTCAAAGGAATAATACCGTGAATCCGGAACCCGAAAAATCCTTAAACCTACGTGAGCAAGCCGATAAAAACATTTATAATGCTATCTTTTTTGAAAAACTCTCGGTATTTTCCGGCGTTATTATCGCGGTCATTGGTTTGCTGGAAATTATCGGTCTGTACATGGGAATTTCCCCATACAGCTACGTTATGACAGGGTCGGGCCCGGGCGCAATCAGCACGGCCCTTATCTGGGTTTTCTTCGGACTGGTCATCGTAGCGCACAGGTTTGGGAAGATCAGGGGATACCGTGCAACCCTGGTTCAGGCGGCCCTCTTCCTGATCGCCGTCGTTGAAGCGGTCGAGATCCCGCTGAGCATCAGGGGCACGCAGGTCATCGTCGGCACTTTCTCATTCTATGGCGTTAGATTTCTTCCCGGGACGCTCCTCTCACCGGTCGCTCCGCTTCTCATCATCCCGGCAGCTCTCGGTCTCATACTTATCGTCCGGACAGCAGCCTTTTCCGAGAGGAGGACGAGTTCGGATGCCATTGGGGCCCTCGGGGTCGTCATCGGATTCATAAGTTTTACCTTCATCCTCGGGTACCTTTATGGGGCCCCGATCCTGTACGGGACGAGGTATATTCCGATCACCATCGGAGCAGTAGCA
>Ga0335071_10006230_pt1 | contig 12309 bp, 11 predicted proteins | sample Lox_Sample_15_FD_206724 | JGI IMG/M metagenome (GOLD analysis project Ga0335071, IMG submission 206724) | Soil microbial communities from Loxahatchee National Wildlife Refuge, Florida, United States - Lox_Sample_1.5 | ecosystem: Environmental > Terrestrial > Soil > Wetlands | place: USA...
TCGCTTTCTCTGGGACTTTCGCGAGGTGATTGCATCGTTGATCGCGACCGAATATTACGGCGAATTGGAAGATGTTCTGCACCAGTGGCATATGGGGCACTACAGCGAATCGCAGGAAGACCACAGAGCATTCGTAGCCGATGGAATGGAGGTCAAGAAATACAGCGATGTTCCCATGGGCGCCTTCTGGGCGCAGAAGCTGGGTGCTTTCGAGAACGAATACGACTACAACGCGGACGACAGAGAAACGTCATCGGTTGCCCATATCTACGGACGCAAGATCGCGGCAGCAGAATCAATGACGGGTGGAAGTCCGCCGTGGTCCTGGTACCCAGAAGTGCTAAAGCCGGTGGTAGATCAGGAATTCGTAAACGGCATAAACCGCATTGCCATTCACGAATCAACCCACCAGCCGTTTGTGGACAAAGTGCCGGGGTTGAGTATGGGCCCAATCGGGCAGTATTTCAACCGCAATGAAACCTGGGCCAATCAGGCCGGGGCCTGGGTCGATTATCTGGCGCGATGCAGTTACATGTTGCAGCAAGGCCAGTTTGAAGCCGACATCTTGTACTTCTACGGAGAAGATTCAAATCTGACGGGCGTATTTGGCGACAAAGCGCCAGATCTGCCGGCGGGCTACGGGTTTGACTATATTGATGCCGACGCGCTCATCCACAACCTGGCGGTCGCGGACCACCGCCTTATCACGTCAAGTGGAATGAACTATCGTGTTTTGGGGCTCGACCCATTCAGCGTCCACATGTCTCTGCCGGTTCTGAAATCGATCTATAAACTTGTCGTTGAGGGCGCCATTGTTGCCGGACCAAAGCCTGTAGATGACCCTAGCCTGAGCGACAACCAGTCGGATTTCGAACGGCTGACCAATGCGCTTTTTGGAGACGGAACGGGCGTCCACCATGTAGGCAAGGGGACGGTTTATGCAGGTCAAAGCGTATCTGAGGTACTTGGCGCAATGCGGGTGGTGAAGGACTTCGACTACTCAAATCCGGTGAGCAACGCGCACCTCGAGTTCGTGCATCGCAAGCTGGCTGATGGTGATGTCTATTTTGTCGATAATCGCCGCGATCGAACCGAGCACGTCAATGCAACTTTTCGCGTAACGGGCAAAGCACCTGAGTTGTGGCGCGCCGAGACGGGCCAAGCGGAGCCGGCCTCCTACAGCATTGAGAATAGGCAGACCACCGTTCCTCTCACACTTGAGCCATGGGGATCAGTGTTCGTGGTCTTCCGCAAACCCGCAACTGCAGCAGCACGAGCCGTGCCAGTGCAGAGCACGCGCGAGCTAGGTTCCGTGGAAGGACCTTGGCACGTAGAATTCCAGCCGGGTCGTGGTGCGCCGTCGGCCATCACCCTTGAACAGCTTGCCTCCTGGAGTGACAACGCCGACACGGGCGTGAAGTACTTTTCCGGCACGGGAACTTATACGAAGAGCATCGATGCTCCGGCGGAATGGTTTGCACACGTAACGCAATTGTGGCTCGATCTGGGCTCGGTGAAGAACTTGGCCGAGGTGGTAGTCAACGGCAAATCGTTAGGCGTACTGTGGCATCAGCCCTTCCTCGTCAACATAACGGGTGCATTCAAACCCGGCCAAAACGAACTGACTGTGAAAGTAACGAACGCGTGGGTGAACAGACTAGTCGGAGATCAGCAACCGGGAGCGACGAAATACACTTTTACGACGATTAAGCCGTACCGCGCCGATTCGCCTCTGCAAGCGTCAGGTCTGCTTGGACCAGTGCGCATCCTTTCGTCGTCTGAGCAGTAAGCGAAACCTCACGTGAAACCCGCAAGATGGATTTTGCGGAAGTCGCAATTTCTTAGTGGAAGGAACTTGGGTGGTTTGCCGTTGAGTGCCTCTCAGGTGGAGCATATTGGTGGACTATTTGATCGCTGCCCGGAGTACTGAGGCGCTGCCCGTCGGGAGGGCGAGAGTCGCCGCTCCTGCCAGGCCAGGAGCCACGCACAAGGGAGGGAGGACGGGCGGGCATACATAAGAATGCGAAGCCTCGGTTGAGGCTCCGCAATTCTTCCGTTCGGGCGCTCTAGGATTGGATTGCGGCAATGGCCCGCTTCATCGCGGGCACACCATACTCCTTCAGTTTGCGATAAATCGTCGTCTTGCCGATGCCGAGCATGTGGGCCGCTTTCTGGCGATCCCCTCCGCTTCGATCGAGCGCGGCTTGAATGAGAGTCCTTTCCATTTCTGCCAACGAAGGCAAATGGTCGGGGGTCTCGATGTGCGATGACGAGCGAGCGAAACCCGCGCATCTCAGGCAGGGTTGCTCGACAGCCACCAAGACCTCGCGGATGACTGGCACCTCGACCAGTTCCTTTTGGATGACCGGCACGAGCTTTTCAACTTCGACGAATTCGACCAGGGGCGCAGGCAAGGCTCGACGGCAGCGCCGACACATCTCGGCCTCCCACTGCGTCAGATCGCAATGCCCGCACCGGACGCGCCTACGGTCCCCGCTGGGGGACTCTGGAGGGTGGTGGCTCGGTTCCGCGAATTGCTGGAGCGCGGACGGCTCATTGAATTGGAATTCTGCGGTGTGCATGGGGGATTCTCCTGAATCTTGGGAACGTGCATGGTTGGAACTGAGGGGCGGCATTCTCAGCGCCGCCTCAAAGGATCGGTAGGAAGCCTTGCGAAGCCCACTTTCGGACTCCGCAAGGCTTCGGCTAGGCTGCTGCCTTTGTCTTGGCTGCTTTGGGGTGCGAATTGGCTGGCGGCTTCGGCGCGGGCTTCTTCTCTGCCCTCGACTTCTCCTTGGCCGCGAACTCCTGCTTGACCTTGGCGGCGATGGCGTCGGTGTCCACCTTGTAAGCCGTGGCTGCTTCGCGCAATACCTGCGAGGCATTGCCGCGCGAGGCCGCCAGCAGAATCACGGATTCAACCAGAGCACGTCCCAGGGTGTTCTCGTCGGCGCGGCGAAGGTAGGCCGCAAAAGTCTTCGCAATGCCGCCGTCATCCCGCTTCTCCCGGATGCCATGCTGCCGTGCCAGCATTTGAAGGCGGGGTTCTTCCAAGAGACTTGTCAGCCGCTCGACGATAAACGAGAGGTCCCGTTTCATCAGCCGTACCGGGACCGCCGCGCCAATTGCAGAGAGAACCCGAAGCCCGGTGACATTGGCGATGGCTTCGTCCCTGCGCCGCTTCTCCTGCTCGGCCTTGAATTGCGCGTCGCTTCCGCTTCTCCCCGTTTGCTGCTTCGGATGGTGGACGGGGCAGGCGGGATTGGCGCAGACTTTGTGGATCGTGCCCACATCGGTGCCTTCGGTGATGATGGCCTCCGTCGCGAACTTGCACGCCTTGAACTCCGGGCGCTTGGCGTCGTCTTTCGACTTTGGCTTGTCATCGCGGATCGCCGTGTATTTGTTGCGAGGTAGTACCGGGCTGCCTTCTTTCTGCCCGCCGTAAGCCGTGCTGATCTGGACGATCTCGGGTTTGGCGGCAACGGTCTTGGCCACGTGCGCCGAGAGTTTCGACTGGTAGCAACCCGGATCGGTGCATCGATCGCCCTGCTTTCCGAGGTCATCCCCGAATAGGAGTTTGTTGTGCCCGGTGCGCTTGGGGCAGTCGGCGCAACTGCCCGCAGAGGGCAGAAGCTCGGTATCGCGCTTGTCAAAGGGCGCGTCTTTCAAGACGAGCAAGACATTCGATTCAATCCAGAATTGCAAGTTGCGTACGGGTAGGAGAATCCGCGCTGGCTTCTGGCTGTTGCCGCTGTAGACTTCCTTGAAGCAAGCCGAAAGCGCCTGCGGCTGCACATCGGCGGGCAACTTCGCAATCAAAAGCGCGTGGCCCACGCCGATGTCGCTCGCATAGAAGGCTTCGACCACGGCGGGCACAAGATCGGTCAGCTTCAACCGCTGCGCGATAAACGCGGGCGACTTGCCTACGCGGGCGGCGATCTGCTCGATGGTGTACTTCGGCTCATCCAGACGCAGGAGGGCGGCGAACCCTTCGGCCTCTTCCATCGGGTGAATTTCGGCGCGGATCAAATTCTCAACCAACTGCGCCTCGATCACTTCGGCATCGGTCATGTGCTTGATGCGAACCGGCAGAGTTTCCTGCTCGGCAAGCTGCGCGGCGCGATACCGCCGCGCGCCGAAGACGATCTCGAAGCCGTTCTCGGTCAGCGGACGCACAAGCAAGGGCGACAGGACGCCCTGGCTGCGGATGCTGTCGGCCAGTTCCTTGAGCGCGCCATCCTCAAAGATGTGGCGCGGATTGGTCTTCGATTCGTTCAAGAGCGACAGCGGAACGTCGCGGTATTCGGTGGCATTGATGACAGTGGTTTCCATGTGAATCTGCTCCTTTCGAGCGGTGAATGAGTGAAGGCGCACGGAGCGGGCGATACTTGCGACACGATCCGCTCCGCAGGGAGCGGACTAGCCGCGAATCGACTTGTCCGTAAACGCTTCGAGAAAATGCTGGTCGCGGAGATTGCGGTCCCACAGTTCCGCGAACGTCCGGTGTTGTTCGTAAAGCTCGGGCACGAAAACGTAGTCCTTCCCCTGCCGAAAGCGGGAGAACTGCTCGATACCCATGTAATCGTTGCGGAAGTAGTAGGCTGAGAGTTCCGCCGCGCAGAGTGGCGGCTTCGACAACTCGAAGCACATCTCCGGGTCGCGCATCAGGTCGCCGTTCTGTTCGCCATAATGAGCGACGGAGATTGCAGGGACTCCGAGCGGCCCCGGCTCCGGCACTGCTTCAATGACCAAAGCCATGTACGGCGGATTCTCGATTTTGAGATAGAGCGTGGGCCGGTAGCCACCGGCCCGCTCAAGGATGCGGAGGAGGGTCTGCATCAGGCCACCTCCGCGACAGGCTCCTCGGCCTCCGAAACAGCCGACTGCACGGTGATTGCGCCGAGAATGACGGCGGAGGTACGCTGCACGACCTCAAGGCTTTCGGCCAGAAGCGCCGCATTGCCCGCGTACATCTGGATGTAATCGCTCGACGCGCGGCCCATCTCAAGGCCGATGCCTTGGCCCACGATGAACGCCACGGCCTCGGCTTCCGTCTCCCGCACGGTTGCGGTGGTCTTGGTGCGCCGGTCGGTCTTATGCAGAAGCTCGTGCGCGACCTCGTGAACCAGCGTCACAAACTCCTCGGCCTTCGACTGGCCCGGAAGCAAGGCGATCTTGCCGCCGTAGCTCACCCCGAGTGCGGGCGCGATGTTCTCGCTGTATTCAAGCGCGATATTCTGCGCGGCGAGAAATGCCATGAGCCGGTCCCGATGCCCGCCCACATCGCCGCTTACCTCGTGCTCGAACTCAGGCAGGTCCGCGCCCTCGGTCTGCGCCACATCGAAGACGTACACGGCGCGAAAGCCGATAAGAACGGGCGCGGGCTTGGCGTCGTCCTGGCTGCTGCTCTGGTCCGGATCGTCCTTCCTGCGCCGGTGGCCCATCATCGGCGCGAGAATCTGGATGCCTTTCTCGCCTTTTTTGACGAACCGGCCCAACTCCTTCCACGTCGAAAACCCGGCTACGCGGGTCGCCGTCGGGCGCTGCCGCGCAATGGCGAGAATGTTCCCAAAGGAATAGGAATGGAACCGGGCCATCGCGGCAAGGTAGGCGGTCAAGGTTTCGCTCTTGCCCGCCGCAAGTTGTTGAAGCAGGAAATCCACGGCCTGCTTGATGAGTTGCTGTGTGGGGTTGTCTTTCTGCGTAGTGCGCTGCTGGTAGGGCGATTGGTTGGGGAGCGCCGCATTTTTTCTGTGCGGCGCGGTGCTGGAGGATGTGTTGCTGACTGCGTAAGGCATGATGTTTGCTCTCCTGTCGCTGCCCGCGAGGGGCGGAATCTGAAGGAGGGCGTCTGCCTCAAACCAAATTTCTTTGTTTGAGTGCCCCCGCTTCATGGCTCTTGCGGCACGGCAGGGGCGAGGAGGGTTCTGTCACAGGTCGCCGCAGGCGCCGCCCCGGCGGCCGGAGCGAAGCGGAAGGACCTTGACAGGTTCCGACCGGCTCTGCCAAAAAGCCGCCTGAAGCGGGGGCACGTGAACGAAGAAGAAATTTAGGAACGCTTCCGCATGGCTTTCAGGGAGGGCGTTGCGGGAGGGAACAGGCCCGCTGAGGAGGGATGGAAGACGCCGGCACGATCGGCGACTGCAGTCAGGGAGGAGACTTCTTTCCCAATCTGGAAGAAACGGGAGCCTCTGCTAGACGGAAAATTCGCCAGTAGAAATCGCCAGGTACAATTAAATTACTCAAATTCCCTTTTCTGCTTTTTTTATGTAATTACAGTGTTCCATCGGAGGTATACTTAAACTTCAGTAATTCCTCTTTTCTGGGGATAAACGTGAATGCAATGATCGGATATGCCGAAGCCAAACCACGGGAGCAGTTGGCTGCCGTGTTGCGAGCATCTGGCGATCTGGTTGGCGTCGAAGACGCTGCGAAGGTATTGGGCATATCCCGTTACAACGCCGCTAAATCGCTCGCCCGCTGGCAGAAGCGACATTGGCTGAAGCGGGTTAGACGCGGCCTCTATGCTCCGATACCCCTGAGTCTCACCTCCAACGAAAATGTTCTGGAAGACCCATGGACGCTCGTTCCCGAGCTCTTTGCTCCGGGCTACATTGGCGGGGCCACAGCAGCGCATCATTGGGACCTGACCGAACAGATTTTCCGCACGGTGTTCGTCTACACCACCCGGCATGTACGGACGAGGGAAGAGACGATTCAGTCTTTTCCATTTCAGCTTCGTCACATCGCGGAGGATCGTATGTTCGGTACATCCACCTTATGGCGCGGGCGCGCGAAAATTCTGCTCTCCGACGTGCATCGTACCGTGGTCGATTTGCTCGACGATCCCTCGGCCGGTGGCGGCATTCGTCATGTGGAAGGCTGTCTAAAATCGTATTTGGCAGCGAAGGACGCGGACCTTGCCCGGCTGATCAATTATGCAGAACGTCTGGGCAATGGAGCTGTCTTCAAACGCTTGGGATTTCTCGGAGAGCGGTTGCATTGCCCGCCCGATTTCCTGGAGGCATGTGTGCAGCGGCTCACCAAAGGCAATGCGAAGCTCGATCCGACGCTGCCATCGCCGCGTCTCGTGAAGCGCTGGCGCCTGGCCGTGCCGGACAGTTGGAAGGAAACCGTGTCGCATGATTGATGCCGCCGAAATACAGGCGGTCGCCACCGATCTCGGCCTCTCCCCGGAGGTGGTCGAAAAGGACTATGTCCTCGGATGGCTGCTGGCCAGCATCTACGCCCATCCGGCATTATCCGCGAGTTGGGTCTTTAAGGGCGGCACCTGCCTCAAGAAGTGCTATTTCGAGACCTATCGTTTTTCCGAAGATCTCGATTTCACGCTCACAGACGCCGCGCACCTGAATGCGGATTTTCTGCGCGCGTCGTTCAGCGAAGTCTCCGCGTGGATCTATGAGCGTACCGGCATACGGATTCCCGCCGAGCAACTCCGTTTTGAGGTCTATACGAATCCTCGCGGAGGGGCAAGCTGCGAAGGACGCGTGTATTACGCGGGGCCTCGGCCGCGGCCCGGCACACTGCCGCGGATTAAACTCGACCTCACTGTAGATGAGCTGGTTGCCCTCCCTCCGGTAGCCCGGCCCGTTGGGCATCCCTACACTGACCTTCCCGAGGAGGGTATTTCAGCAAACTGCTATGCCTACGAGGAGCTATTTGGAGAGAAGGTTCGCGCTCTGGGAGAGCGGGGTCGTCCGCGTGATCTGTATGACGTGGTGAATCTGTTTCGTCACGGCGAATTCCGCCCGGCCGCGGCGACGCTGATTGAAGTGTTGGGCCGTAAGTGTGCGTACAAGCGAGTTCCAGTTCCGACCTTCGAAAGCCTGCAGGGAAAGCTCCAAGAGTTGACCGCCGATTGGCAGCACATGCTGGGCCATCAGTTGCCCGTACTGCCACCGTTTGAATCTTTCTGGAACGCGCTCCCCGAGTTTTTTGCATGGCTCAATGCGCCTGAACCTGCAGCCGGAGCTCCCGTTCCGCGTGTGCTGGCGTCGATCCAGGCGACGGCAGATGAAGAACTCTATCGTCCACCGATCGGTGCATTGCGGCGCGAAGGTATCTATGGATCATCATTCATTGAGTCGATCCGCTTTGCCGGGGTCAACCGTCTTCGTGTCCGCCTCACCTATCAGGGCAGCGTGCGAATGATCGAACCTTACTCTCTCCGCCGAACACGCGCTGGTCACATTGTTGTCTATGCGATTAAAACAGAGACCCGCGAAGTGCGGTCCTACCGCCTCGATCGCATCCAAGGCGTCGAAGTCAGCAATGAAGTCTTTGTGCCGCTGTATGCCATCGAACTGACTGCTGGCGAAACGGGGGCCATTCCGCCGATCAGTCGTGGCCAGTTGCATTGGGGGCATGCGCCCGCTCCTAGGGCCCGCACGCGTACGGGTCCGATCTACGTGTATCAATGCCCAATGTGTCAGAAGGAATTTCGCCACAAAACACGAAATCCGCAGCTGAACCCGCACAAGACGGAACATGGTTGGCCTTGTACGGGCAGACGCGGGTACTTGATCGACACCATCTACTGAGTTGAACTTCTATCAGTCTCGTTGGAGAATCTGATGCACGATTTCGACGATGCTCTGAGTTGTGCGGTTCTGTGGCAGCTCCCGTCAAATCCAACTGCGAATCATTCGATGCTGCATACCAAATATCGAAAGTCCGGTGTGAAACGAGTCAGTCTGGGGGGCATCGGTGACCGTGGAGACGAAAAGTAGTCTGCTTCCGAGGTTCGAGGCGGTGCTGCACTCCGACTTGCTACCTAAGCTGGTCGTGTTATCGCGCGCCTTTCCAAGCCTGAAGCCCCTCTTTCCAAAGCTCTTGCAACTACGGCTGGTGGTGGACGCGAATCGTGTCCGTGGCGAACTCTATTGGCGTTTGAAAAAGCGGCGTCATTCAGAAAATCGCAGCGCTCTCCATGAGGCCATCGACGCCGGAGTTGTGGTGTTCTTTGCACCGGAACACACCAAATGGGAGATCGAAAAACACTACGAAGACATCGCGACGCAGACTGGCACCACAGTAGCCAGAGTGAAACAGGAATGGGCGAGTTTTCAGAAGTCCCTGCGCTTTTACGCTCCCAAGATGCGTCCTTTGCCCACGCAGGACTACGCTGACGTAGACGATTTTCCATACTTAGCAACATGGAAGGAACTGGATACCCGAGCTGTTTATACGACGGATCCTCACCTCGCGGCGATGGGCGCTCCGGTCGTATCGGTCCTGATAGATACACATCTCCGGGACTACGCTCGCGCGAGTACCGTGCAGATCGCGGTGGGAATCGGGTATTCGGTTTCATTCGTGGTGGGATGGGAATTCCTACAAGTCGTTTACAAACTTCTGGTGCGTTGTCTTCGGGCCATTCGGCGGCTTCCACCTGCCGTTCAGTTCGGTTTGGTCGCTGCGGGCCTGATCTGTGCTGCACATCCCAAGAGCCGAGAGAAATTGAAGGATGGCTGGAACGCCCTCAAGAGCTCCGAGGCGGTGCTAGCGCTGGGTGATGCGATTGTCGATTTTGCCGTCCAAGTGACGGAGGCGGTGGATAAAGCAAAGGCTAATTATCAAATTGTGGAGGCGGCAGTTCCGGCAAGGCAAAAGCGACCACTGTTGATGCACGCACGCGCGGTCTGTATTGCCGCTGGGAGTCCCTTGGCCCTTGCGGAGTTGGAGCGGCAGATTCGCCTCGGGGGTTATGTGAGCCGGTCGCAGAACTTCCCGCAATATCTGCGTCGAGCGTTACGATCCGACAGCTCTTTTGTCGAAGTGCGGCGGGGAGAGTGGACGATTTCCGTTACCGGCAAGTAGGCCAATCAGATGTCGAATGCCTCCGATTAAACTCAACCTATGCCCTCTGAAAAGCTCTTTGTCCGTGATCCGCGCGAAGTTCCTTTCCTGCATGACCAGGTTAAAAAGGTTCTTGCTCTTGCAGACCAGAAATCTCGGAGCATATCCATTCGGGAAGATGACGATTTCGGATTCATGGCAATTCAGTTTCTCTACAAGCAAATCCAACATGCTGAATCGCTCCTATTATTGGTCCCGAGGCGCGACGCCGGCCTGATCGCGCGCACGATGATTGATGGTCTCTACCAATTATTGTGGTCCTATCATGCGCCGGCGGAGCGTGCGAGGTTGTGGCGGTCTTATTCCATCATTCATGACTGGCGCCTAATGCAAGGGAGATTGAAGGAAGGCATCGCGGTGGATGAGGCTGAAATCAAGAAGAATGATGCGGGCATCAAGGCATTTGGAGATCTCCACCGGCTCAAGAAGCCGAAGCCACACTCGTCCGACCCCTACCACAAGAATTGGCATGGCGGCGTCAAGCTCGCGGACATGGCGGACGTAGTCGGTCGAGAACTGTACGATGGACCGTACGCAGAGCTTTCCGACTGGGAGCATTGGGGAGTGAGCGGAATCGGCGAGGCGATTTTCCGAAAGGATGACCATGCTGTTGTGAATACAAATTCAGACCGTGTTGCAGGACTATCCCTTCTTGCCGCGTTTCAATGCCTTCTTCAAACGCTCGAAGTCGCCGACGCCCACCTTTCTCTAAATATCACGGATACTGTCACCGCCTTGGGCGAGAACTTCAGGAAGACGCTCGACTCGTTTTATCTGCCCTGATATTGCTCTCGATTACGAAACGGCACCGGCGAGGAAGCATGACAGAACCACTTGGGTTGACTGGATTATTTCTCGGAGCGGGCGCGTCGGTTGAAGTGGGAATGCCGCTTGTTCCAGAGCTGACGGCCGAACTGAAAGAATGGCTGACGCCAGGCAAATTGAGGGAGTTGAATGCTTTCTGGCGCACACTGGGTACCGGCTTCGCCGACACTGCGATCAAAGAATTGGCTTCTGTCTTGACCAACAATGAGATGCACTATGAGAGCATCCTCGGTTATCTCGAAACGCAATACCTCAGGACATCTTCCTACCGGCAGGACTACCACGGTCTCTATTCATGGCTGGTTGAGATGGTCTACCACATCCTCCGGCTGCGGCATACGAACAATGCTACATATATCGAGAACAATATTGGCTTGCTGGAGGGCGTTGCGAGATTAGCCGCGATCAATGCGCCGCTTTGGATATTTTCTCTCAATCACGACGTTCTGATCGAATGCGTTGCCGCGAAGTATGCCATACCACTGCATTCCGGGTTCAGCGATGGTATTGCAACTTTCCCCCGCAGGGACGTATCGGGCAGACAAATTGGTGTGTTGAGAGGCGAAGTCCTCACCGGGGCGCAGCTTGAGAAAGGCATGATATTTCCTCAGCCGGGTTCTCCAGGCATCAATCTTCTGAAAATACATGGCGCTCTCGATGTGTTCGCTTTCCGCGACGGAGAGGACCTTGTAAAGTTGTTACCGGACGAACCGACTGTACGAAGCAGCATCGACATTTTGCGAATCGCTCAGGATGAACTGATCTATATCGAACCGCGTCTGCCTTACCCGGTGAAGGCCACGAACGAAATCACATATGCCGACGAGCAGGGCGTGATGCAATTCCTTCGCCGCTCTCTTCTTGCAGGCGCTTACAAGTTTGATAATCGCCACTCTCAGGTCCTTCCAAAACACATCCTGCGGCAATTCGAGGCGAACATCAACTATCTCTCGATCCTTGTCTGCATTGGATATGGCTTCGGAGACCTTCATATTAATCAAATCCTGCGCAACTGGTTGGAGTGGAATCGAGAGAGACGATTGGAGATTGTGAGTCCCGGAGCAACAAATGTGCCGCCCTTTCTTTTGCACCTAAGCCCGCAAGTGAGGCCCGTCGCGGCTACGGCAAGCGATTATCTCGACAGTATGACGGGTATTGTTCGCAGTCGGCGCGAAATCGCCGAGAAACGCCTGCGGGCCTGGTTTCGCAGGCATCGCGATGATCCGGGACGGAGAGAGAGATTTATCTCATTCACGCAGCAGGTTGCAGGAGGTTCTTTGCAGGCGATTCTCGAAAAGGTCGCGAGGCTTCCGTTTAAGGATGGTGATGTCGACTGCGAGCGCCTGGGCAAATCGCCGGCAGAGCTTGCCCAGACGTTCATCGACCAAAATGGAATGTCGTACGAGGAATTGCTGGAGAAATTCTTGCAAGAGGTTGAACCCGAATAGGGCAATCGAGACAAGCGAGAAATAAGTCTGCGAAGCGCAACCTTGCCATCGGCTCTCATTCGACGGGGCGGGTTGCCGGCTGGAGCACCGCTCATGTAAAACTCCAGAAACAGTTTCGGGCGCGATAATGGAAGGATGAACGAGCCAATCACGTCTC
>Ga0335071_10006233_pt1 | contig 12307 bp, 9 predicted proteins | sample Lox_Sample_15_FD_206724 | JGI IMG/M metagenome (GOLD analysis project Ga0335071, IMG submission 206724) | Soil microbial communities from Loxahatchee National Wildlife Refuge, Florida, United States - Lox_Sample_1.5 | ecosystem: Environmental > Terrestrial > Soil > Wetlands | place: USA: Florida...
GCGCGAACTCCGCGCCGCCGGCGAGCGGGTGATCTTCGCCGGCGACGGCATCAACGACGCCCCGGCGCTCGCCGCCGCCGACGTCGGCATCGCCATGGGCACCGGGACCGACGTCGCCATGCACAGCGCCGGCATGGTGCTGGTCAAGGGCGACCTGCGCGGCATCGTCAAGGCGCACCACCTCAGCCGCGCGGTCCTGCGCAGCATCAAGCAGAATCTCTTCCTGGCCTTCATCTACAACGGCCTGGGCATTCCCATCGCCGCCGGCGCGCTCTATCCCGTCTTCGGCTGGCGGCTCAATCCGATGCTCGCCGGCGTCGCCATGAGCCTGAGCTCGATCTGCGTCGTGACGAATGCGCTGCGCCTGCGGCGGATCCAATTGTAGGCCCGGCCGACCCAGCCCCGCCAGATTCTCGGCGACGGCGGGTGGCTGGGCAGCCCGCCCATCGGGCGGGCCTGCCAGGCACGCTCCAGCCTCCGTTACCACCGCACCCTCCCGCGTTTGCATTCCGGGCCCGGTGGGCCCAGATTACGCGAGATCGAATCGGCTGGCGGCATCGAAAGAGGCTGCGGGCCGGCCGCGCCGCTTTCCGCTTCCTCCTCAATCCACGATGCACCCCGAAACCCCCGCCGCATCGCCGGCGGACCGGCCGGCGGAGAGCCGTGCCCGGCCCGCGGCCTACCCTCCTGAACTGCTCGCCCTGGAACACGCGGCCCTGGCCGAGCGCCGGCGCGTGCTCGGACTCGATCCGCCTCCCGGCGCGTCGCTGCCGGCGGACACCGTGGGCCTCGCCCTCTCGGGCGGAGGCATCCGCAGCGCCACCGTCTGCCTCGGCGTCTGCCAGGCGCTGGCGCGGCGCGGGTTGCTCGGCAAGATCGATTTCCTCTCCACCGTGTCGGGCGGCGGCTACTTCGGCGGGTGCTGGGCCGGCTGGACCGACCGGCTGTGGAAGCACCGCGCCGCCGCGCCCGCCCGCGCAGGGGAGGCGGCCCCGCCCGCGCCGTCGCCGGCCGAGCGCTTCCGGCAGGCCGAAGCCGCGCTGGCCGACTGCGGTTCGGCGGAGGTGAACTGGCTGCGCGAGAACGGCCGGTACCTCATTCCCAACGGCGGCGGCGACGCCTGGCTCGCGTTTGCGACGGCGCTGCGCAACCTCGCCGCGGTCCAGGCGATGCTCGGCCTGCTGCTGCTGGGCGTCTTCCTGCTCCTGGTCGAGCTGGCGGATCTGCCCCGGCTGCTGGCGCCCCCCGGCTGGCTCGACCGCCTGCCGGCCGCCGTGCCCGGCGCGGGCGACTTTCGCACGATCTGGAGTCCCTGGCTCGCGCCCACGGCCTGGGCGCTGGTGGTCGCCGTGACACTGGGCCTCGCCTACTGGACGCCGCCGCTGCGGCAGTCCGGCCAATGGCGCAACCACGTTTCCCGCGCGTTGGGCGGGGCGGTCGCGGTCGTCGTCGGCCTGCTCGGGTTTTCGCTCTTCGACACCCTCGGCGCGTCCGTCTCCGGCTGGCTGCAAGGCCGGAACCCCGGCCAGGTGTTCGCGGGGCTGGGCAGCGTGATCGCCGCGCTCGTCGCGGCCGGCCAGCGCATCGGCGGCGTCCTCTCCAACGTCGGGACCGCCAAGAGCCCGGTCAAGACCCCGACCGGCCTGCTGCTCGCCGCCGCCGCCGCGGTGCTGGCCGTGCTCTGGCTGGGCACGTTCAGCCTGACGGCGCATACCCTGCTGCTCCCGGACCCGGCCGGACTCGACTGGTGGCGGCACGCGATCGGACCGGCCGCGCTGCTGCTCGCGCTGGTGCTCGGGCGCGATATCGGCTTCCTGAACCTCTCGTCGCTCGCGACCTTTTACAGCGCGCGCCTCACCCGCGCCTACCTCGGCGCGTCGAATCCCGCGCGCCGCGGCAAGTTCAACGTCACCGAGACGATCCCCGGCGACGAGATTTCGTACCACGACTACTTCCCCCACCGGGCCGGCGGACCGCTGCACCTCATCAACGTCACCGTCAACGAGACCATCCTGGGCAAGACGCAGACGGTCCAGCACGACCGCAAGGGCCTGGGCATGGCGGTCGGCCCGTGCGGGCTCAGCGCTGGCCGGCACCACCACGCCCGGTGGCTGGTCAGCGCCCAGACCGGCGGGCGCACGGGGGCGGTCGAGCCGATCGGCGACGCCCGCGGCCGTTTTCACCTCTTCGCCGAGCAGTCGGGCGCCGCGCACGCGGTCGAGTTGCTGCCGCTCGGCCTGTGGGTGGGCGTGTCGGGCGCGGCCTTCACCACGGGCCTGGGCGCGCGCACGAGCCCGAGCCTGAGCTTCCTCCTCGGGCTCTTCAACGTGCGCCTCGGCTGGTGGTGGGACAGCCGCGTGCGGCCGGGCCGCCGCGCCGCCCGCGAGGCGCTGCCGTGGGCCCGCCGGCTGGAGGCGGCCTTCAACGCGTTCTTCCCGACCCACGCGCGCCTGTTCGACGAAATGCTCGCCCGGTTTCCCGGCCCGGCCCGGCGCCGCTGGTATCTCTCCGACGGCGGCCATTTCGAGAACACCGGCGTCTATGAATTCATCCGCCGCCGCCTGCCGTTCATCATCCTCTGCGACAACGGCTGCGATCCCGGGCGCACGCTCGAGGACCTCGGCAATCTCGTGCGCAAGGCGCGCATCGACTTCGACGCCGAGATCCGGGTTTTCGACGCGAACGACATCCTCCACCACGTGCCCCTGCCGCTGCGCGACCACCTCGGCACGCTCGAGCAACTCCAGCAGATCGACCCGGCCACCGGGTACTCCACCCGCGCCGCCGTCCTGGCCTGGATCCACTATGCCGACCAGGCGGAGCCGTCCCTCCTGCTGCTGATCAAGCCGACCATGACCGGCCGCGAGCCCGTCGATCTGCTCAACTACCATTCCGGGCACCCGGCGTTTCCGCAGGAGACGACCATGGACCAGTTCTTCGACGAGGCGCAGTGGGAGAGCTACCGCAAGCTCGGCGAACTGGCCGCCGCAGCGCTCTTCAGCCAAGCCGATCCCGCGCGCCCGCTGCGCGAGGCGTTCCTGCTGTCGGACCCCGCCGGCGGCGAACCCCGCCCGGCGCGCGGCTAAGGCGGGGCGCCTCCGACGCGATTCCCGAACGACCAAGGATGCGCCGCCAGCCGGCCGCCCGGTTCCGCGCCGTCATCCGGATCGACCGGGCGGCGCCGGGCGGCGTTGCCGAAGGGGACCGCTCTACCCGCGCAGGCCAGGGGCGAGGTGGTAGTAGACCTCGTTGGCGCGGAGGGCCTGCTGGAAGTCGGCGAGCCGGGTGCCGGCCCCGATGGGGGCCAGCTCGATGCCCGCCATGCCCGCGAAGTCCTCGAGCATCTCCGGGGTCACGGCGTAGCTGAAGCCGGTGTGGTGGGCGCCGCCGGCGAGGATCCACGCCGCGCAGGCCGTCTTGAAATCGGGCCGGCACTTCCACACGGCGCGCGCCACCGGGAGCCGCGGCAGCGGCCGGGGCGGGCGCACGACGTCGACCTCGGCCACGAGCAGCCGGAAACGGTTTCCCAGATCGATCAGCGAGGCGTTGAGCGCCGGCCCCGGGGGCGCGTCGAACACGAGCCGCACCGGGTCCTCACGGCCGCCGATGCCCAGCGGATGGATCTCCAGCGAGGGCCGGCCGGCGGCGATCGTCGCGCAGACCTCGAGCATGTGCGCGCCGAGCACGAGCTCGCGCCGCGGCGCCAGGTCGTAGGTGTAGTCCTCCATGAACGAGGTGCCGCCCTTGAGGCCGGCGCCCATCACCTTCATCGCCCGCAGCAGCGCGCAGGTCTTCCAGTCGCCCTCGGCCCCGAAGCCGTAGCCGTCGGCCATCAGGCGCTGCACGGCGAGGCCCGGAAGCTGGCGCAGGCCGTGGAGGTCCTCGAAGGTCGTGGTGAAGCCGCGGGCCCCGGTCTCCTCGAGAAACGCGCGCAGGCCCAGCTCGAGGCGGGCCCCGTAGCGCAGGGCGTCGCGGCGGGCGCCGCCCGGGCGCAGTTCGCGCGCCACGCGGTAGCGGTCAGCGTACTCGGCACAGAGGCGGTCGACGGCGGCCTGGTCGACCGCGGCCTCCGCGACGCGGGCGACGAGGTCGCCCACGCCGTAGCCGTTGACGGCAAAACCGAACTGCGCCTCGGCCGCGACCTTGTCGCCCTCCGTGACCGCGACCTGGCGCATGTTGTCGCCGAAGCGGACGAAGCGCGCGCCCTGCCAGTCGTGCCACGCGCGCGCCGCGCGCATCCAGGCGCCGAGCCGGTCCTGCACCGCCGGGTCCTCCCAGTGCCCGACCACGACCTTGCGGTTGAGCCGCAGCCGCGTGTGGAGGAAGCCGGCCTCGCGGTCGCCGTGCGCGGCCTGGTTGAGGTTCATGAAATCCATGTCGATCGCGCCCCACGGCAGCTCGCGGTTGAACTGCGTGTGGAGATGGACGAACGGCTTGCGCAGGGCGGTCAGGCCGCCGATCCACATCTTCGCCGGCGAAAAGGTGTGCATCCACAGGATCAGGCCCGCGCAGCCGGCGTCCGCGTTCGCCTCGAGGCAGAGCGCCCGGATTTCCTCCGGCGTCGTCAACAGCGCCTTGAAGGTGACGGGCAGCGGGATCCGCTTCGAGGCGCCCAGCGCGCGGGCGACCGTCCGCGAGTTCGCGGCGACCTGCTTGAGCGGGCCGGGGCCATAGAGGTGCTGGCTGCCGGTGACGAACCAGATTTCGGGGGAGGCGAGGAGTTTCATGGGAAAGCCGTGAGTAGCCGGCAGGAAGGAGGATTGCGGGGAACGAATGCTCGCTACCCGCCACTCACCACTTGTTCCTTGAGGGCGAGCAGATCCTTCATGACCCGCGAAAGGTCGGCGGACTTGTTCAGGCCGCCGAAGGAGTCGTGCAGCTGGCGGTAGAGGCCGTAGAGCCGGTCGTAGATCTGCCGGGCCGCCGGCCGCGGCTGGTAGCGGATCTTCTTGAGCGACGTCATCGCCGCCTCCGCCGCCGCGAAATCCCGGTGGGCGCCGGCGAGCACGGCGGCCGCGACGGCGGCCCCGAGGGCGCAGGCCTGGCTCGAGCCGGCCACGAGCATGGCGCAGCCGGTGACGTCGGCGTAGATCTGCATGAGCAGCGGGTTCTTCTCCGCGATGCCGCCGGCGCAGACGACGCGGTCGATCGGCACGCCGTACTCGCGGAACCGCTCGATGATCGCGCGGGCGCCGAACGCGGTCGCCTCGATCAGCGCGCGGTAGATCTCGGCCCGCGTCGTGTGCAGGGTCTGGCCGAGCAGGAGGCCGGAGAGCGTCTGGTCGACGAGGATGGTGCGGTTGCCGTTGTTCCAGTCCAGGGCGAGCAGCCCCGATTCGCCGGGCCGCAGGCGCGCGGCCGCGCGCGTCAGGTTTCCATGCAGCGCGGGCTTCCCCTCGCAGACCTCCTCGACCCACCACCGGAAGATGTCGCCGACCGCGGACTGGCCGGCCTCGAGGCCGTAGTAGCCGGGGAGGATGGCGCCCTTGACGATGCCGCAGATGCCCGGGATGTCCGGCACCGCGCGCCCGGCCGAGACGACGCCGCAGTCGCAGGTGGAGGTGCCGATGACCTTGACCAGCGTGCCCTCGGTGACGCCGCTGCCGATCGCGCCGTAGTGGACGTCGAACTCGCCGATGGCGATCGGGATCCCGGCGGGCAGCCCGAGCCGGCCCGCCCATTCGGCGCAGAGCGCGCCCGCCGGCTCCGCCGCGTCGTAGGCCTTCGCGTAGAGGCGGTCGCGCAGCTCGGCCAGCCGCGGATCGAGGAGCGCCAGGAATTCCCGGTCGGGCAGGCCGCCCCACTCGTCGCAATAGAGCGCCTTGTGGCCGGCGGGGCAGATCCCGCGCCTGATCTTCGCCGGGTCGGTCGCGCCCGCGAGGACGGACGGCACCCAGTCGGCGAGTTCGACCCACGACCACGCGGCGGCGAACACGTCGGGGGCGACGGCGAGGCAATGCCAGATCTTCGACCACCACCATTCGGACGAGTAGGTGTTGCCGCACTTGGCGATGTACTGGGGCCGGTGCTGCGCCGCGAGCTCGGTGATGCGGGCGGCCTCGCGCCAGCCGGTGTGGTCCTTCCAGAGCCAGCACTGCGCGGCGAGGTTCTTCCGCCAGCGCCGGTCGAGCGCGAGCGGCCGGTTGTTCCGGTCGACCGGCAGCGGGCTCGAGCCGGTGGTGTCGACGCCGATGCCGACGACGTCCGCGGGGTCGAATCCGCGCCGCTTCCGGGCGGCGGCCAGCGCGCCGCGCACGCTGCGCTCGAGGCCGGTCAGGTAGTCGCCCGGATGCTGTCGCGCCAGGTGGTGGTTCCTGGGGTCGAGGAGGATCCCCTGCCGGCCGCTCGGGTAATCGACCACGCAGCTGCCGAACTCCGCGCCATCGGCGGAACGGACGATGAGGGCGCGGACGGAGTTGGTGCCGTAATCGAGTCCGAGGGTGTAGGCCATGGGGCGGATAATGCTAAATCAAGCCAGCGTCACGATTGGAGGAATCACGGCGGAGCGCAAGGGGGCGCCCCGCGGCAGGTCATCCGCCCGCCCGGCCCTGGCCGTAGGTCGCGCCGGCGCCGTGCTTCCGATTGAAATGGCGGCTGAGCAGCTCGGGTTCGATCTCGCCGCCCCGGGGGGCGAGCGCCTCGGTCTGGGCGGCCATCCGCGCCACCAGTTCGAGCGCGACGGCGGTTTCGAGGGCCTTGGCGCCCGACGGCCCCCAGGTGAACGGTCCATGGCGCCAGACGAGGACCCCCGGCACGGCGAGCGGATCCCGTCCCTGGAAAGCCTCGACGATCACATTGCCGGTGTTCCATTCGTAGTCCCCGGCGATCTCGGCGGCGGTCAGCGGGCGGGTGACCGGCACCGGGCCGTTGAAGTAGTCGGCGTGGGTGGTGCCGAGGCAGGGAACCGGCCGCCCGGCCTGGGCAAAGACCACGGCGTGGGCCGAATGGGTGTGGACCACGGCCCGGACGCCGGGAAAGGCCTGGAAGAGCCGGCGGTGCGTGGGGGTGTCCGACGACGGCTGCAGCCGCCCCTCGACCACGCGGCCGGCGAGGTCGACCAGCACGATCCGGGCGGGCGTCAGATCGGCGTACGGCACCCCGCTGGGCTTGATGGCGAACACGCCGGCGCCGGGATCGAAGACGCTCGCGTTGCCGAAGGTGAGCACGACCAGATCCGACGCGCCGAGCTGCCGGTTGACGGCGCAGGCTTCTTCGCGGAGGGCCCGGTGCAGCATGACAGCAGGAATCAACAACCCCGGGCCGCGGCCGCGGCGAGCAAAAAACGGTCGCGACCGCCGCGACGCCCGCCGCCGGCCCTCGGCGGGCCAGCCCGGAACGGGCGGGCTACACCTCGCGCTTGAGTTCGCGCGTCATCAGGGCGAGCAGCGAGTCGGCCGGCTTCTGGCCTTCGAACAGGATCCGGTAGACCTCGCCGAGAATGGGGGCCTCGATGCCCCGTTCCTGGCAGAGGCCCTGGAACGATTTCGTGGTTTCGTAGCCCTCGACGACGGTCCGGCGGCCCGTGAGCAGGTCCGCCACCGTGCGGCCTTCGCCGAGGCGCCGGCCGAACTCGTGGTTGCGGCTCCAGTCGCCGTAGCAGGTGGCCACGAGGTCGCCCGCCCCGCTGAGGCCGTAGAACGTCTCCGGCCGCGCGCCGAGGGCGACGCCCACGCGCACCATTTCGCTGAGCGCGCGGGTGATCAGGGAGGCCTTGGTGTTGTCGCCGAGGCGCAGGCCGTCGCAGCAGCCGGCGGCGATCGCGTAGATGTTCTTGAGGCAGCCGCCGAACTCGACGCCGGGCAGGTCCTCGCTGGTGTAGAGCCGGAGGCGCGGGCTGCTCACCGCCGCCTGCACCTGTTGCAGGAAGGGGGTGACCGCCTCCGCGGCGAGGACCATGGCGGCGGGCAGGCCCCGCGCGACCTCGGCGGCCGTCGTCGGCCCCGCGAGGGCGCCGGCCGCGTGCGCGGGCAGCACGGCGCGGATGACCTCGCTCGGCCGCAGATGGGTGTCGAGCTCGAGCCCCTTGGCCAGGCTGACGACCAGCTGCAGCCGCGCGGCCCCGTCCAGCGCCCCGCGCACCCGTTCGCACCAGACGCGCAGGGCTTGGGTGGGGCAGGCCAGCAGCGCGACCTCGGCCTCCATGAGCACGGGGGCGAGCTCGTGGCCCAGCTGCAAGCTGGCCGGGAGGGGAAACCCCGGCAGATAGTCGGCGTTCTCCCGCGTCGACGCGAGTGTCAGCGCCTGCTCCAGGCGCCGCGGCACAAGGGTGACGCTGTGCCCCAGCCGAAGGAGGTGGAGGGAGATGGCGGTGCCCCACGCGCCGGCGCCGATGACGCAGATGTTCATTGAGCGGATCGAAAGCCTCGGCAGGCAGAGAGCACCGAGTCCCGCCGCTTGGCAACATCAGTGTTCGGGCCGGCGGGGCGCCCGGGCGGTGCCCGGGGGCTGAGCGGGATTCGGGCCGGCGCCGTGCGCTGCGAAAAGGCCCGCCCTACGCCGGAAACTGGCGGGCGCGCACGGCCATGACGTAGGCCGCGAAGCCCTTCTTGACCTCGTCGCCGGCCGCGGCAAAGGCGTGGACGAACGAGGGCATGGGGCCCGGGGTCAGGCCGAGGAGGTCGGTGCAGACGAGCACCTGCCCGTCGCAATGCGGGCCCGCGCCGATGCCGATGGTCGGGATCTTGACGGTCTCCGTGATCGTGCGGGCGAGGTTGGGCTCGGTCATCTCGAGCAGGAGCGCGAAGCAGCCGGCCTTCTCCAGCGCCAGGGCGTCAGCCAGCAGCCGCTCGGCCTCGGCCGCCTCCGCGCCGAACTTGCGGTACCGGCCGAGCACGCGCACCTGCTGCGGCTCGAGGCCGATGTGGCCCCACACGGGGATGCCGGCGCCGGTCAGACGGGCGATGAGCGGGGCGAGCCGGGCGCCCCCCTCGATCTTCACCGCCTCGGCGCCGGCCTGCTGGATCAGGCGCTGGCAGGCGGCGAGGACGCGCTCGTAGTCGTAATGGGCCTCGGCGAACGGCACGTCGGCGGCCACCAGCGGCTCGGGCTGGGTGCGGGCCACGGCCGCGGTGTGGTGGACCATCATGTCGAGGGTCACGGGCACGGTGCTGTCGAAGCCGAGCAGCGTGTTGCCCACCGAGTCGCCCACGAGGATGATGTCCACGCCGGCCTCGGCGGCGTACCGCGCCAGGATCGCATCGTAGGCGGTGGCGGCCACGATCGGCCGCTGGCCCTTCAGCTTGCGGAGGGTGTGCGTGGTCGTCTTCACGGCGCAGCAAGCCTAGCGGACGCGCAGACGATATACACGAAAAGAATCAGAGCGCCGAGAGACGAGCGCCGAGCGTCGAGGGCCGCATTGAGCTGCGAGTTGCGAACTACGAGGTGCGCTTGCCCGGATGACCACGCCCGTAAGTCGTAATTCCAAACCCGCAAACAACCCTCGACCCTCGCCTCTCGACGGTTACTTGAGCCACGCGGGCACGCGCTCGCCGGCGATCGTCTGGTCGAAGGTCTCGCGCGCGTTGATCAGCTCGAAGTTGCTGCCGCGCACGAGCACCTCGGCCGGCATGGGGCGGGCGTTGTAGCGGTTGGCCATGGCGTAGCCGTAGGCCCCGGCGCTGAGGAACGCGACGTATTCGCCCTCGCCGACCTGCTGGAGCGTGCGGTCCCGCGCGAAGCAGTCGGTCGACTCGCAGATCGGGCCCACGATGTCGGCGGTGAGCGCGGGCCGCGAGGTGTCGCGCCGGAGCGGGACCACCTCGTGGTCGGCGTCGTAGAGCGCGGGGCGCATCAGGTCGTTCATCGCCGCGTCGAGGATCAGGAAGTTCTTCGCCTCGCCCCGCTTGAGATACTCGACCCGCGCGAGGAGCACGCCGGCCGGGCCGGCGATGAAACGGCCGGGTTCGAGCAGCACCTGCAGTCCGAGGGGCTGCAGCAGCGGGACCAGCGCGGCGGCGTACGCTTCGGGTGTGAGCGGCCGCCGGTCGGGCGGCAGCGCGTCCCACCACGCGGCGTCGCCGCTGGCGAGGGCGTCGCGGTAGATGATCCCGAGGCCCCCGCCGAGACTGAAATAGCTGATGCCGTGGTCGCGCTGCAGCTGCCGGGCCAACGGGGCGATCTTCTCGACCGCCTCCGCAAACGGCCCCACCTCGGTCAGCTGGGAGCCGATGTGCATCTGCACCCCCTTGATCTCGAGGTGCGGCAGCTTGGCGGCGGCCGCATAGGCCGCCGGAGCGGCGGCCAGGGGGATGCCGAACTTGTCCTCGCTCCGGCCGGTCGTGATCTTGGCGTGGGTGTGGGCGTCGACGTCCGGGTTCACCCGGATCGCGACCGGCGCCTTGCGGCCGAGCTGGCCGGCCACGTGGTTGATCCGGGCCAACTCGGGCTCGCTCTCCGCATGCAGCGCGAAGATCCCCGCCTCCAGCGCGAGCCGGATCTCCGCCTCGGTCTTGCCGACCCCCGCAAAGACGCTCCGGTCGACCTTCGCTCCGGCCGCGAGCACGCGGCGCAGCTCCCCGGCGCTGACCAGATCGAAGGCCGCGCCGAGATTCGCCAGCAGGCGCACGAGCGCCAGGCTCGGGTTCGCCTTCAGCGCATAGCAGATCCGCACGTCGAGCCCCGCGAATCCGGCCGCGACGCGCCGGTAGTGATCCTCGATCGTGGCCGCGCTGTAGACGTAGGTCGGGGTGCCGTACAGGCGCGCGACCGCCGCGAGGTCGACGGACTCGCAGCATAGGGTGTTTCCCACATAGTGGAACCGGTGCATGGGAGGAGCGTAGTAAAAGCGCGCTGAAAAGCGCGCCTTCATGACAGTTTCCCCTTGAGAAAACCATCCTAAACTCAATTAACCTACCCCATGCTTCGCGTCGTGCGCCGTTGGTGGTACCGTCCGGCGATCCGCATGGGATCGGTCGACAACTCCCGCATCCGCACCACGCGCACGCGCAATGCCCAGTTCGTCAGCTACCTGGTCGACAGCGGATTTCGCCAGGTCGCCTCCGACCATTACGAAGCCGGGCTGCGCCGCCGCCGCCTGGTGAAACGCGTTCTCTTCTGGCTGTTGGTCGTGGGCGGAGCCTGGCTCATCGTCGAAAGCGCACGGGCGCTGGCGATGGTCTGAGCGGACGGGATCGCCTCGCGGGCCCGGCGCCGCGCGGCTCGCGCCGGCGGAGCCCCGCATCACCGGCCGGGCCAGCCGCGCCGGACCGGCAACTCCCGCCGCAGCGGGCGCCGCCGACCGAAGGAGGGCTGCCGCGGAGACGGCGGCACCGCGGGCTGGACCCGCGGGGCCGGAGCGAAACTGGAGGCAGCGGTGTTGGTCGCGCGGCCGGACGGTCCCCTCAGACCGGCCGCCGGGAAGGGCGGTCGCAGCGCCGGACGTCGTTGAGCGCGAATCCGAAGAGGGCCGCGACGAGCGCCGCCATCAGCCAGTCGCCCGCGTCGAGGGCGGAGGCGTCGAGGGACATGGCGGCGACGGTCAGAAGAAGGATGGAGCCGATGGAGAGCAGGGTCTTCATGGTGATGATTGAGGTTGCCTCAAGAACCCCCCGACCCTCCGAAAAGTTACAGGAAAGTAGTTGCACCCAAATGGCTTCAAGCCCGCGCGCCCGGAACCAGGCAGCGGCGGAACGTTTGCACGCGGCGGCGCAGCGATGCCGGGGCGGTGCCGGGCCCCAAGGCGCGATGCTTCCGGCGGCCGACGCCGGCTCAGCCGGCGGCGTGCGCGACGGCGGGGGCGGGCGCGACCGCGGAGTGGATCATCGCCTTCGCGTACTCCCGGTTCAGGCGGGCGATGAAGTCGTGCGAAATCAGTTTCGGGCAGACCGCGCTGCACTCGTACTGGTTGGTGCAGTTGCCGAAACCCTCCGCGTCCATCTGCCGGACCATCGCGAGCACGCGCTGGTGGCGCTCGGCCTGGCCCTGGGGCAGCAGGCTCAGCTGGGAGACCTTCGCCGCGACGAACAGCATCGCGCTCGCGTTCTTGCAGGCGGCGGCGCAGGCGCCGCAACCGATGCAGGCCGCGGCGTCCATGGCCAGGTCGGCCGACGCCTTCGGCACCGGCAGGGCGTTCGCGTCGCACGCGCTGCCCGTGCGCACGGTGATGTAACCGCCGGCCTGCATGATCCGGTCGAAGGCCTTGCGGTTGACGATGAGGTCCCGGATGACCGGGAAGGGCCGGGCCCGGAAGGGTTCGACGGTGACGACGTCGCCGTCCCGGAAGCTGCGCAGGTAGGTCTGGCAGGTGGCCACGCCCTGGTTGGGCCCGTGGGGCTTGCCGTTGATGACGAGCGAGCAGGTGCCGCAGATG
>Ga0335071_10006236_pt1 | contig 12305 bp, 5 predicted proteins | sample Lox_Sample_15_FD_206724 | JGI IMG/M metagenome (GOLD analysis project Ga0335071, IMG submission 206724) | Soil microbial communities from Loxahatchee National Wildlife Refuge, Florida, United States - Lox_Sample_1.5 | ecosystem: Environmental > Terrestrial > Soil > Wetlands | place: USA: Florida...
ACAGCCCTACACCATCTAGTACTACTACAAGTGCCAGTGGGGCCATCAGCAAGAGTTCCTCTCGCTTTTCCTGAAGAACCACTGGCCGATGCTCGTGAAGGAAAAGGAATCAGGCAGGCTTCTGTCGCTCAAGATTGAGTCGCCCGCCTACCATACCACCGAAGACGGCCGCTGGGATTATCGCGTGACCATCGTCTATAAGAATTCCACCGTGGCCACCACCGAAAACCCTGACGAGGAGCGAATCAAGAAAGAGCTCTGGCCCGACCAGGACACCTACAAGCGCGAAGAGCAGCGCCGCTTCGAAATCCTGCTCGGCCACTGGGACCTGCCCATCACTGACGTCACGCCGAAATAAGGGCAGCGAGCACACGCGGCTAGGGCAGCTCACCCCGCGAAAAGACATCTGGAACGCGGTGGCATCGCTGTGTGAAGATAATCGTGAACCACAGCCACAGTCATTCACAGGGCGATACGGGACCCGAAGCCCCGCCGCAAAGCCGGAAAGGCTTCGGGACAGCTGCGGAAGCGAGCGAGCCAATTCTGAGGAGAAATTTATATGAAAGAGAACGAAGAGCAGAGAGTTTCAGCGCGCAGGGAATTTCTGAAGGGTTCGCTGGCAGCAGGCGTGGCGAGCGTGGTAGCGCCTGGAATCATCGCCGGCGCTCAAGAGCCGGGGGGACCTGGCGGTCAGGGTCCGGGAGGCCCGCAGGGTTCTGGTGGGCCGGGCGGCCAGGGGTCTGGAGCCCCGGGCACACTCGGTCCTGGAGGGATGGGCGGACCGTCCGCGCCTATCGTTCTGCCCGATTTCTCGAAGGCCCCGGATCCGATTCCGGATAGCAAGATCACAAAGACGATCACAACCGATGTGGTGGTGATTGGTGCGGCCCTTTCCGGCCTGAGCGCCACGCGGGCAGCGCTGGAGGCGGGCGCCAAGGTAGCGGTTATCGAAAAATCCAAGGACATTGTCTACCGCAGCTCAGACGTGGGCGTGATCAACAGCTCGATCGCCAAGAAGCTGGGCAATGTGATCGATCCGGCCGAGATTGTGACCGCGATCCAGGATTACTATCACAACCGCACGAACCCCGATCTGTGGCGGTACTGGGCCGAGAACAGCGGGGCCGCGCTGGACTGGTGGCTGGCCCTGGTTCCCGATTACAAGCTGGTGGATGAATCCGTGGACGCTCCGAAAGGCACCACCGACGTATACATCCGCATGCCGCACTGGCCCCACCCCAAGCTGTATAACGCAGCCAAGGAGCACATGAAGACGTACTCCACGGTGCACCAGATGGTTCCGGACATGGGCAACGCCATCCGGGCCATGTACAAGAAGTGCGTGGATCTTGGTGGCAACTTTGCCTTCTCCACCTGGGCACGGCAGTTGATTCGTCCCAACAATCAGGGACGCGTGACGGGCGTGATCGCGCAGGATAAGGACGGTAATTACATCAAGTACATCGCCCAGAAGGGCGTGGTGCTCTGCACCGGCGATTACTCGAGCGACCGCAAGATGATGGAGAAGTTCGCGCCGGAGTGTGCCGATCTGTACACGCACGGCTTCTTCCCCAACAAGGATGCCAATGGCGTTTCCACCAATACCGGCGACGGCCACAGGATGGGCATGTGGATCGGCGCGCAGATGGAGCGGGGGCCGCACGCGCCCGTAAGCCACTGCATGGGCGGGCCGCTGAACGACGACGCCTTCCTTCTGGTGAATGCGCGCGGCGAGCGCTTCATGAACGAAGACAACGACGGCCAGCAATTCACCAACGCCATGGAGCGCCAGCCGGGGAATAAGTGCTACCAGATCTTCGACGCGAAGTGGAAAGATCAACTCCAGTACCAGGGCATCAGCCACGGCATGAGGAGCGGATTGAGCCCGACCGGGTCAACCTCCATGGGTGTTTTCAATTCGCTTACAACCGAAGAGGCCGTAACCCGCGCAGCCAAGAAGTCGGATACGCTGGAGGGCCTGGCGAAGGAGCTCGGCCTGCCGGCGGATGCTTTTGTAGCCACCATCAAGCGCTATAACCAGATGGCGCACGCCGGCAAAGACACCGATTACTACAAGCGCGCCGACCGTCTTTTCCCGGTTGAGACAGCCCCATTCTACGGTGGCTCCATGCAGCCCATGTTGCTGGTGATGATGGGCGGCCTGGTGGTGAACGCGAAATGCAAGGTCTGCGACGCCAAGTTCGAGCCGATCCCAGGCCTCTATGCGGCAGGCAACGCGATGGGCGGGCGGTTCTCGGCCGATTATGCGGTGATCGCGGCCGGCGTGAGCCATGGCAGCGCACTGACGTTTGGACGCCTGGCCGGCCAGGAGGCCGCAAAGGGCTAGAATTCCGCATCTAATTGAGGGAGACACCGAGATGAAGGCAAGTAACAAGAAAGCGGTTTCAGTGAAGGGGAAGAAGAAGCCGGTGGTTGCAGTTGGCAGGAAGAAGCAAACAGCGAGCCTGAAGACGGCCGCTACTAAAAGGAAGCAGATCGTCGCAGCGGGCAGAAAGAAGCAGGCAGTTGTTGCGCGCCCGAAGGTGGTCGCGAAAAAGAAGCAGGCTGCTCCGGCGCGCCGGAAGGCCGCGAGCAAGGCGGTTCAGCCGCAAGCGCAGTTCGATTTCCTCAAGGCACCAGCGCCTATTCCGGACAGCAAGATCTCAAAGACCATCAGGACCGATGTGGTGGTGATCGGCTCGGCGCTTTCGGGCCTGAGCGCGGCCCGTGCGGCATTGGAGGCGGGCGCCAAGGTGGCGGTGATCGAAAAATCCACCGACATTGTCTATCGCAGCTCGGATATCGGCGTGATCAACTGCTTGATCGACAAACAGATCGGCAACATAGTCGATCCGGCAGAGATTGTGACCGTGATCCAGGATTACTACCACGGCCGCACGAACGGCGAACTCTGGCGCTACTGGGCCGAGAATAGCGGTGCGGCCTTCGACTGGTGGCTGAGCCTGATCCCCGGCTACAAACTGGTGGGCGAGGACTTCCCGATTCCGAGTGAAACCACCGAAGTCTACGTGCGAGTTCCCCACTGGCCGCATCCCGCGCCGTACGAACCCGCGAAGGAACACTACAAAATCTACACCACCGCGCACCAGCTTATGCCCGACATGGGCAACGCGCTGAGAATCGTCTACAACAAGTGCGTGGAGATGGGCGGCAAGTTCGCATTCTCCACCTGGGCGCGGCAGTTGATTCGTCCTAACAATAAGGGCCGGGTGCGGGGCGTGATCGCGCAGGACAAAGCGGGCAACTACATCAAGTACATTGCCAGAAAGGGCGTCGTGCTCTGCACCGGCGACTACGCAGGCGACCCCAGGATGGTGGAAAGATTCTGTCCTGCTGTGGCCGGTCTATATACCGATTGGATCTTCCCGAACAAGGACGCCGACGGCGTTACGACGCAGACAGGCGATGGCCACAAGATGGGCATGTGGATCGGCGCCCAGATGGAGCGCGGACCGCACGCCCCGGTGAACCACAGCATTGGAGGGCCTCTGGGCACCGATTCCTTCCTGCTCGTGAACGTGCGCGGCGAACGGTTCATGAACGAGGATAACGACGGCCAGATCTTCTCCAATGCCATCGAGCGCCAGCCTAAAAATCAGGCATTCCAGATCTTCGACGCAAAGTGGAAAGAGCAGTTGGAATGCCAGGGCATCAGCCACGGCATGAGGAACGCTGTGAGCTCAAGCGCGCAAATCGGCGTGACCGGCGGATGGACCTCGATCACCACCGAGGAGGAGGTGCTCGCCGCAGCCAAGACGTCGGATACGCTGGAAGGCCTGGCGAAGGAGCTTGGCCTGCCCGTGGATGCGTTCCTGGCTACGATCAAGCGGTATAACGAGATGGCTCATGCGGGCAAGGACACCGACTTCTACAAGCGTCCCGACCGCCTGTTCCCGGTGGAAACGCCTCCCTTCTACGGCGGACCAACGTCCACCGCACTGCTGGTTGTGACGAGCGGGCTGGTCGTGAACGCCAGGTGCAACGTCTGTGACGACAACTTCGAGCCAATCCCAGGTCTCTATGCCGCTGGGAACGCGATGGGCGGGCGGTTCTCGGGCGAATATGCGCTGGCCGCTGCCGGCGTCTCCCACGGTACAGCTTTGACCTTCGGGCGGCTGGCCGGGCAGGAAGCGGCGAAGGGCTAATTACCGTGTGTGTTTTCCCGGGTCTCTAACCCGCGCGCGGGAGATCCAGTTGATAGAGCAGTTCCGTTAAGTGCGGAACTGCTCTGAATTTTTAGATGAAGCTTCAAGTAAAAATTTAAGTCTTCCATTGGACGATCAGGCTTGGCCGACCAGCCGCGCAACCTCTTCATGCAGCCGCGCGGTAATCGACGCTTCAGAGTCCCCGGGCGCGAAATGGATCGGTTTGCCCACGTGGACCTCGACGATTCCCGACCGGAACCAGCGGCGGCCACTCGCCTTGAGTTCTCCCAGCCCGCGCAGCCCCACCGGCAGCACGTCGGCACCCGACTGGCGCGCCAGAATGCCGATTCCCGGACGGAAGCGGGCCAAAACCCCTTCGGGTGAGCGCGTCCCCTCAGGGAACACGAGCACATGGTAACCGTGATCCATCGCATTGCCGGCGTGGGCGAAGCTCGCCTGGAAGTTGCGCAGCCGCGGAAGTGGAAAAACATTGAACAGCGCCGTGACGAGGAACCATGCGGGCGGGCCGAGAGGATAGAAGCGGCCGTGCTTCGGGCCGTCATTGGGATTGCGGGCGCGGCGGAAGTCATCGAGCATTTCACCGCTCATGGCGACGGCGACGCGGCGGCGCATGGGCCCTGGCAGAGCGCACTCGATCAGCGCGCCATCGTAAGCGGTAACGTGGTTGGCGACGACCAACAGTGGAACTGGAGATGCCAGAGGCTCGGCGGGCGCGACCACGCGCGGGTGGGCCAGCAGCCAGACGAGTGGGCGCATGACGGCTTCGATAAACGCGGTCCGCAGCCATTGGACGGGCTTCCACCACGGCCAAGTGGAGTAGATGGATCCGACCGTGGCTTCGGCAGCGTGCTCCGGAGCCGCGGCGGGGTGAGCGGCCGCACCCGGCGCCGTCTCCCCGGAAGCAGGGGCGGGCGCGGCAGCGCTTGCGGCGCCGCTGCCTGCTGAGGCGATCCAACGGCGAAGCTCGCCAAGGGTCTGAATCTCTTCGAGCAGACTGGCTGTGGAGACGATGCCCAGGCGGTCTTCGATCGCCGCGGCAAGCTGGACGCGGCCCAGGCTGTCGAGATGGAAATCCTCGGCGAGACGCAGTTCGTCGCCGACGCCGGGGAGCGGTTCGCCGGAGATCTGGCCGATGAGCGTCAACAGCCAGTCAGTGGAAGCGGCGAAGGTCCGGGCGCTTGCCGGAGAGGTGGCGGCGGTCTGAATGCGCTCGAGCCAGGTGGAAACCTCTTTGCGGCGGACCTTGCCTGTGGAAGTGCGAGGAAGATCGGGATCGGGCCAGAGAACCCACCGCCGGATGCGCTGAAACTCAGCCAGACGCCGGTTGGCTCCTTCGATGGCGCGGGCAGCCTGTTCCTCGGCGCCCCGAACCGCAAGAACGGCGCAAGGCTCCGGGCCGGCTGCGGTCGAGACGGGAACAACCGCACAGCCAGCAACGCCGGGCTGCTCCTCGACAGCAGCCTCCAGATCCTCGGGGTGCACGTTCACCCCGGCAGCGGTCACGATGACCTCGCTCTTGCGGCCAAGGAAGCGGAGATCGCCAGATTCCTGCTGCTCGGCCAGATCGCCGGTGGCGAGCCATCCATCCCCGCGCGAGTGCATCCGGCCATTCTGCCAGGTGGCCGCCGAGATCATTGGGCCGCGGACAAGAACTTCGCCATCGGGGCCGAGCTTGACCTCGCGATCCGGCAAGGGCTTTCCGATCGTCCCGCGCGCCACGTGGAAGGGGTGGTTGAGGGTGATCAGCGCGGTGGTCTCCGTCATGCCATAGCCTTGCACGACGACGAATCCGAGCGTGTTCCAGAATTGCTCGAGCGGGCCAGCCAGGGCGCCGCCGCCGGAAACAAAGGCCCAGAACTTGGGCCCGAAGAGCCGGTGAATGGCGCGGAATCGCCACCAGCGTTGAAACGCGCCGATTTTTGTGCTCGAGGCGGCAAGCTCGGCGAGCTTCGGGTAAACAGCTTCGAGGTGGCTTTTGAGCAGCGCCTGCACGCGGGGAACGGCGGCAAGCACGCTGATGCGCTCGCGGCGGATGGTCTCAATGAGGCGTGGAGCTGCAAGGCGGCTTTCAAGATGCAACTCGGCGGTGAAGATGGGAGGCACCCAGAGGCCCATCGTCTGGCCGAAGACGTGGCTCAGCGGCAGCGTGTGCAGGATGCGCAAGGGGTGAATGAGGCGCTCGTAGCGCATGTAAGGCTTGGCGCCTTCTTCGATAGGGCCCACGCTGGCCAGAACGTTGCCGTGCGTAATCACGACGCCCTTTGGGTCGCCCGTGGTGCCGGAGGTGAAGAGGATTTCGAGTGGAGTCTCGCGCGAGAGACCGGAGATGGGGCCCATCTCGGCTGCTGGAAGAAGCGGGAGCCATTCTTCAAACGGCAGGCGAGGCCATTCGCCAGAAAGCTGAGCGAGCAGAAGCGTGTCCCCAATGATGAGGCGGGGTTGGACGTCGGCGGCGACCCGGGCGGCGAAATCGGCTGAGCCGGCGGCGTCAAGAGGCACAGCGAGGACGCCGCGCAGCATGCAGCCGTAGAAGGTGGCGATCCACTCGGCGCTGTTTTCCGCCCACAGCAGCACGCGATCACCCGCACCTATGCCTTCTTGCGCAAGCAGGGCGGCAAAGCGGCCAGCCAGAGAAGCGATCTGGCCGTAGGACGTGACTCGGCGGCGGTTGCCCTGGTAATGGACGATCGCCGTGGCTCCGTCAGAACGACGGAAGTCGTCGAGCAGCGTTGCGAGGTGATCGCGCATAAGAGGCCCGGAAGGAACATGGTAGCAGCGTCAGATGACAGGAGCGTCGCTCGAAGCTCCTCCATATCTCATGGCTGTGCGAGAGGGGTGCTCAAAAGGAGTATCTCTTTCGCGTTTTCTTCGCCGTGGAGTATCCTCTTAAGGAGCGTGACAAACGAGAGGACAAATCTCGAACCGGGCGATTCGCTGGGAGTCTTCCAGCCCGTCACCGCGGCGTGGTTTCGGGCCGTCTTCGATGCGCCCACAGCGGCCCAGCGGCTGGGCTGGCCCGTCATCGCGCGCGGCGAGAATGCCCTGATTCTTGCGCCTACTGGCAGCGGCAAGACTCTGGCAGCCTTCCTGTGGTGCCTTGACAAGCTGATGCTGCAAGGCAGGGAACAGGATCAGAAGACAGGGAACAGGGGAACAAGGGAACAAGAGAAGCAGAAGGGCAGCAAGGGCTGCCGCATCGTTTACGTTTCGCCGCTGAAGGCGCTGGCGGTAGACGTGGAGCGGAACCTACGCTCGCCGCTGGCGGGAATGGCGAATTTCGCGCGGCGGATGGGCGTTGCGTTCCACGAGCCTGCCATCAGCGTGCGCACAGGCGATACGCCGCAGAAAGAGCGGGCGCGTTTCAGCCGCCAGCCCGCGGAGATCCTAATTACCACGCCCGAGTCGCTCTACCTGCTGTTGACCTCGCAGGCCGCCGATGCGCTGCGTACGGTGGAGACCGTCATCGTGGACGAGATTCACTCGCTCGTTCCCACAAAACGCGGAGCGCACCTTTCGCTCACTCTGGAGCGGCTGGAGGCGCTCGTAGGTCGCCCGCTGCAGCGGATCGGGCTTTCCGCCACGCAACGCCCGCTCGAAGAGGTGGCGAGGTTTCTGGGGGGCATTGAAAGGCAGGGAACCGGGATCAGGGATCAGGGATCAGAAAAGCGTGGGACGAGGGAACAAGGGAACAAGGGAACAAGGGCTGCATCGGACGAGGAGCCAGGCCGCAGCAAACTGGTTAGCGCGGGAGCCCCCGAAACCGCAGATCCTTCGACTCCCGTCGCTATCGCTTCGGTGGCTCAGGATGAAAGCGCCAAATTAGGTGAAATCGCCCGATCCAACTCCGTGTTCCCTGATCCTTGTTCCCTGATCCCTGAAGCGGCGGAACCGCCGCGATATCGCCCGGTCACCATTGTGAATGCAAGCTCGCCCAAGCGGCTGAAGCTGACAATTGAGGTTCCGGTCGAGGACATGGCGCGGCTCGGTGAGATGGAGGAGATTCCCAGTGGGCCGGCCTCGCAGATGCCGCGAAGGGTTTCAATCTGGAACGCGATTCATCCGCGATTGCTCGAGATCATCCGGCAGCGGAACTCGACCATTTTGTTTGTCAACAGCCGGCAAGTGGCCGAGCGGCTGGCTGGCGCGCTCAACGAACTGGCAGGCGAACCGGTCGCGCGGGCGCACCATGGGTCGCTGGCGGCTCCGCAGCGGGCGGTGATCGAAGAGCAGTTGAAGGCCGGGAAGATTCGCGCGCTCTGCGCCACCTCGACTCTGGAACTCGGAATCGACATGGGCGCCGTGGATCTCGTGATCCAGATCGAGTCGCCGCCGTCGGTCGCCAGCGGCATGCAGCGGATCGGTCGCGCCGGCCATCACGTCGACGCGGTCAGCGAGGGCGTGATCTTCCCCAAGTTCAGAGCCGATCTCGTGGCCTGTGCGGCCGTAACGCGGGCGATGCACGAAGGAGCGATCGAGTCCACGCGCTACCCCCGCAACCCCCTTGATGTGCTGGCGCAGCAACTCGTCGCGATCGCAGCGCACCCGCCATGGAGAACAGGGAAGAGGGAACAGGGATCAGGGAACGGTAGCTCCTCCGCTAACCCCGCTAACTGCGCTAACCCCGCTAACTCCGCAGAATTTTCCGTCGACTCTCTCTTCAATCTCGTCCGCCGCGCAGCTCCGTTTGCAGGCCTGACGAGGTCGGCCTTTGAAGGCGTGCTCGATTTGTTGAGCGGGCGTTACCCTTCGGACGAGTTCGCAGAGCTGCGTCCGCGGCTCAACTGGGACCGCATCCGCAACGTGGTAACGGCGCGGGAGGGCGCGGCGCGGCTCGCCATTCTGAACGCGGGCACCATCCCAGACCGCGGGCTGTACGGCGTCTTTCTTGCCTTTACCGAAGGGAAAGCCATCCGCGTAGGGGAACTGGACGAAGAGATGGTCTTCGAGTCCCACCCCAATGAGAACTTCATCCTGGGTGCGTCGACATGGCGCATCGTCGACATCACGCACGACCGCGTGCTGGTGACTCCGGCGCCCGGCGAGCCGGGGAAAATGCCCTTCTGGAAAGGCGACGGCCCGGGAAGGCCGCTCGAGTTCGGGCGGCGAATCGGAGCGATGGTCAGGGAACTGCGTGCGCTGCCTCGCGCGGCGGCGCTGTTGCGGCTGACGAACGAGCACGATATGGATGAGGGCGCGGCCGCGAATCTTCTGGATTTTCTGAAGGACCAGGAGGATGCGGCGGGAGCCGTGCCCGACGACCGCACTGTGGTGATCGAGCGTTGCCGTGACGAACTGGGCGACTGGAGAGTCTGCGTGCTGACGCCCTTCGGGAGCCGCATTCACATACCCTGGGCTATGGCCGTGAGCGCGCGCATTCGCGCGGCAGGTGGACCGGAGGTCGAGACGCTGTGGGGCGACGATGGCTTCGTTGTGCGCTTTCCAGATACCGAGGAACCTCCCACGGTTGACTGGTTCATGGTGGAGTCGGCCGAAGCCATGCCGCTGGTGCTGCGTCAATTAGGTTCGACGGCGCTTTTTGCGGGCCGCTTTCGCGAGGCGGCGGGAAGGGCACTGTTGTTGCCGCGTCGCAGGGCCGACCAACGCTCGCCGCTCTGGCAATTGCGCAAGAGGTCTTACGATCTGCTGAGCGTGGCCTCGAAGTACCCACAGTTTCCTCTGCTGCTTGAGGCCTATCGCGAGTGCCTGCGCGACGTCTTCGACATGCCCGCGCTGCAAGAGACGCTGCGCATGATCGAGCAGCGGCAGTTGCGGGTGCACGTGGTGGATACGCGCAAGCCTTCGCCGTTTGCGGCGTCGGTGCTCTTCAGCTACGTTGCGAACTTCGTGTATGACGGCGACGCGCCCTTGGCCGAGCGGCGTGCGCAGGCGCTCACCATCGATCAGGATCGGTTGCGCGAGCTGCTGGGCGAGGCCGATCTGCGTGAGCTGCTCGATGCCGATGCGATGGCCGAGGTGGAAGAGGCGGCACAATGCCTCACAGAGAGCCACCACGCGCGAACGTTCGATGGACTGCACGACTTGTGCTTGCGCCTGGGGGACCTATCGCGCGAGGAGATAGCGCGCCGCGCAGACGTTCCTGATCTGACGCCGCAAATCGATAGGCTGATCCGCGCGCGGCGGTTGCTTGAGCTGAAGATTGCGGGCGAAAAGCGGCTTGTAGCGGTCGAAGATGCGGCCCGATATCGGGACGGGCTCGGAGTTCCTCTTCCGCCGGGCCTTGCCACATCGTTGCTAGAGCCGGTTGCGCATCCGGTGCTGGAACTGGTGCGGCGCTACGCGCGAACGCACGGGCCATTCACGGTGAAGGAGCCTGCGCAGCGGTTCGGGCTCCCAGTTGCGACGGTGGAGGATGTGTTGAAGCAGTTGGTTCATGAGGGCAGGGTGCTCGAAGGCGGATTCCGTCCGGGAGGGCTTCATCGCGAGTGGTGCGACGCGGAGATTCTGCGCCTCATCCGGAGAAAGTCGCTGGCGAAACTCCGCCGCGAGGTGGAACCGGTTGAGCACGAAGCGCTGGCGCGCTTCTTCACGCACTGGCAAGGCGTGCTACGCCCGCGGCGAGATGTGGAAAGGGGCGCAAACTCGGGATTCGAAGAGACGGCAACGCAGGAACCGCCGGCACGCGGGCCGAGTCTGGACGCGTTGCTGGACGCGGTCGAAAGCTTGCAGGGCGCGCCGCTGCCTGCATCGCTTGTAGAGTCCTCGATTCTGCCGGCGCGAGTTGCCGGATTCACACCAGCCGCGCTGGACACGCTGATCGCGGCGGGCGAAGTGGCGTGGGCGGGCGTCGAGCCGATCGGGGAGCGCGACGGCAGAATTGCTCTCTTCGTTGCCGATAAGCTGCCGCTGCTGGCGCAACAAAGGCCAGTGACCGAGCCGATGAGCGAGCGCGAGGAGAAGCTGGTCGCTGCGCTCGAGTCGCAGGGCGCGAGCTTCTTTGATGCGTTGCATCAGGCGGCGGGAGGAGGCTATCCGGGCGAGACGATCGACGCGCTCTGGAGTCTCGTGTGGCGAGGACTGATTACGAACGATTCTCTGCACGCGCTGCGCGCCTACACAGCCAGACCGGAGAGCATGCGGAGCCCGAGGCGGATGCAGACGGGCGCGGTCTTTCGCTCGCGGCGAACCACGCCGCCGACCGCGCAGGGGCGCTGGTCGCTCGTGAATATCGCTCAGGGGCTAAAGCCCCAACCGCTTTCCATGCCCACTATCGGCACGGCTAAAGCCGTGCCCCTTCAAAATATGGCAGGCGGCGCGGCTAATGCCGTGCCCATTCGCGACAACGAAGGCCCATCCGCAACTGAGCGCAGCCACGCGCTCGCGGTGCAACTGTTGAATCGCTACGGAGTGCTGCTGCGAGAGGCAGTGGCCGCAGAAAATGTTCCGGGAGGGTTCGGCGCGGTCTACGACGTGTTGAAAAAAATGGAAGAGAGCGGACGAATTCGCAGAGGCTACTTTGTGGCTGGGCTGGGCGCTACGCAATTTGCCTTGCCGGCGGCGGTGGACCTGCTGCGGAATCTGCGCACGGCGCCTCCCGAGGAGCGGCCGGAGTTTGTGCAGCTGGGGGCGGCTGATCCGGCGAATCCTTACGGTTCCGTCCTGCGCTGGCCGGAATTGCCTGTCACTGACGAGGACGCCGAAAGCGCGCCGCGCGTGCTCACGCGAGCGGTCTACGCCGAGGTCATTCTTCGCAACGGGCGGCTTGTGGCGTGGCTGCGGAGAGCAAATCCGAATCTCCTGGTCTTTCTGCCCGCCGAGGAGCCTGAGCGTTCGCAAACCGCGGCGGGGCTGGCACATTTTCTGTGCGCGCAAGGGCGGCAGCGGATGCGGGCCAGCAGCCACGGAGGCGCGCTGATCACAACCATCAACGGCCAGCCCGTGGCGGCCAGTTTCATGGCGCGGTTCCTGATGGATGCCGGGTTCCACCCCGGGCCATTGGGGATGCATCTGCGGCGGATTCCGTTGACAATGCGGCAGGCGCCGCGGGAGCTCTAACAGGCCAGCGGGGGATGTCGGGTATGTCCCCGGTCCAGAATGTCAGCTATATCTCCCCGGTCCGTCCCCCCAGTCCCCATCTCCCCCCCCCACGGTACTGGCGAG
>Ga0335071_10006238_pt1 | contig 12304 bp, 10 predicted proteins | sample Lox_Sample_15_FD_206724 | JGI IMG/M metagenome (GOLD analysis project Ga0335071, IMG submission 206724) | Soil microbial communities from Loxahatchee National Wildlife Refuge, Florida, United States - Lox_Sample_1.5 | ecosystem: Environmental > Terrestrial > Soil > Wetlands | place: USA...
CTGGTCCGCCACATCCAGGATCATCCCGATTTCATCCGCCCCGAGCGGTACCGGAACGAAGCTCTCGCTTTTTTGCGCGAGCCGCTCGAGGACCTCTGCATCTCGCGCCCGCGCTCCCGCCTGACCTGGGGCATTCCGTTGCCTTTCGATGATCGCTACGTGACCTATGTCTGGTTCGACGCCCTGATCAATTACGTGAGTGCCCTCGGCTATCCGAACGGCCAACTGTACCGGGAGTTCTGGCCCGTCGCGCAGCATTTGATTGCCAAAGACATCCTCAAACCGCACGGGATCTACTGGCCGACGATGCTCCAGGCCGCCGGTATTCCGGTCTATCAGCACTTGAACATCCACGGCTACTGGCTGATGGACGAGGCCAAGATGTCGAAGAGCCGCGGCCGCGTCCTGTCGCCGCTGGAACTGGCGGACAAATACGGCCTGGAAGCCTTGCGCTACTTCCTGTTGCGCGAGATGGTGTTTGGGCTCGACGCCAGCTTCAGCGAAGAGGCGCTGGTCGGGCGCCTGAACGCCGACCTGGCCAATAATCTCGGCAATCTCGTCCAGCGGACATTGGGCATGGTCGGCCGCTATCTGGAGGGCCGGATTCCGCCGGCTGGCGACCCGACCTCCGATGCCGACCGGACACTGCGTGATGCGGCGGAGCGGCTCCCGGCGCGGATCGAATCCGCGATGGCAACGTTTGCCTTCCATCGCGCCCTGGAGGCGATCTGGGAATTGCTGGATGCCGGCAACCGCTACATTGACAGCGCCAAGCCATGGGAATTGGCGAAACGCGATCCGGCGGCGCTTCAACGTGTCCTCGGCCATGCCGCCGAGGCGCTCCGCATCGTCGGCCTGTTCTTGTCGCCGTTCATGCCCGCGACGAGCGACAAGATCTGGGCGCGTCTTGGCATCGCCGGGTCACCCACGGGTGCAAGGCTACCGGACGCCGCCCGCTGGGGCGCGATGCCGCTCGGCGTGGCAGCCGGCGGCGACGCTCTCTTCCCGCGGGTGGATCTCTCCGCCCCTGCTCCGGCCGAGACATCCACCGCGCCCTCCGCGGCACCTGCAATCCCGGAGATCTCGATCGAGGAATTCCGGAGGATCGACCTCCGGGTGGCCACCATCCTCGCCGCCGAAGCGGTGCCGAAATCGAAGAAGCTCGTCAAGCTGCGCGTCAGCACCGGCATGGAAGAACGCACCGTCGTGGCCGGCATCCTCGAGCAGTACGCGCCGGCCGATCTCGTCGGCAAACAGATCGTGATCGTCGCCAACCTCAAACCGTCGAAGCTGATGGGTGTGGAATCGCGAGGCATGATCCTGGCGGCGACCGGGGCGGATGGGACCATCGCGCTCGTTGCTCCCGAACGCTCCGTGGCGCCCGGGGCACAAGTGAAGTGAATGACCACTGTCCAATGGCCAATGACCAGTTGCACTGATTCCCCACGGTGGTCATTGGGAATCAGTCGCTGGTCATTTCCGAGGTGCGCATGACCGAACCAACGTATGAAAGCGCCGGAGTGAACACGGTCAAGGAAGAAGCCGCCCTGGCGGGACTGCTCCGCTGGGTGGGGAAAACCCTGGCCTTCGGCCGGCATCGGTCGGCGCTCGATTTCGGGTATTTCGCGACCGTCATGGACCTGGGCAACAACCTCGGCCTGGCACTGAGCAGCGACGGCGTCGGCACTAAGCTGCTCGTGGCCGAGATGCTGGACAAGTACGACACCGTCGGCATCGACTGCGTCGCCATGAACGTCAACGATCTCCTCTGCGTGGGCGCCGAACCCCTCTGCATGCTGGACTACATCGCCGTTCAGGAGGCGGATCCGGACCTGCTCACCGCCATCGGTAAGGGCCTCTACGAAGGCGCCCGGCAGGCAAACATCTCGATTCCCGGTGGCGAGATCGCGCAGGTCAAGGAGCTGATCCGAGGCATCCGCGAGGGCCGGGGATTCGACCTGGCCGGTGCCTGTGTCGGACTGGTCCCGATGGATCGCATCATCATCGGCCAGCACATCGCGCCCGGGGACGCCGTCATCGGCTTGCGCAGCAGTGGGATTCACAGTAACGGCCTGACCCTCGCCCGCGATGTGTTCTTCCGCCGGGCGGGGTACGCGCCAGACCGGCATGTCCCCGAACTGGGCCGCACCATCGGTGAGGAATTGCTAGAGCCGACCCGCATCTATGTGCGGGAAGTCCTGGCGCTCTTGAAAGCCGGCGTGGAGATCCGCGCGATGGCCCACATCACGAGCGACGGCCTCTTGAACCTCGCCCGCGTGCAAGCCGAAGTCGGTTACGTCCTGGAGATCTTGCCCCCGCCGCAGCCGATCTTCACGTTGCTGCAGCGGCTCGGCGGCGTGAGCGACGAGGAGATGTTCCAGGTCTACAACATGGGGATCGGCTTTTGCCTTGTCGTCCCGGCGCAGGCCGCCGATCGTGTCCTAGCAGATTTAAAAGCGATGGGAACCGAGGCCCTCTATCTCGGCCGGGCCGTCGCCGACAAAGAGCGGAAGGTTCGGCTGCCCAACAGGTTGTTCGGGATCGGGAACGCCTTCCGCCGCATGTAGCCAAGTTGAGTATGCGTCGGTTTGCCCCGCGAGCCGCTCAAGGCCAACCGGCGTCGCCCCATTAAGGTAGTCGGGAATCCGTTCACGCGCCGTCAAGCTCAGCCTGAATGGAATCCCCTCGTCGTCGAGGCGTGCCATGCCGCAATTCGACATACTCCTCAAGAACGGCACCGTGGTCGATCCCGCCGGCGACCGGGAGGCGTTGGCCGACGTCGGTATCTCGGGCGGAGCGATTGCGGCCGTCGCGGCGGATCTCGACCCGGGGGCCGCTGGCACGGTCCTCGACGTGGCTGGTTGCATGGTCGTCCCCGGCATCATCGATCTCCACATGCATGCCTCGGCCTGGCTGGGCGGCCGGGCCGCGCACCGGATGATGGCCCACGCCGGTGTCACGACGGCCCTGGACATGTCCGGCCCGGCCGACAGCGTGCTCGCGATTGCCCGCGACCACGGCGCCGGACTGAACATCGCCACCATCGAGGCGGTCCGGCCTGGCACGACGGTGCAGGGAGATGACCCGAGTCAGGGAGATCTGTCCGATCTGCTCGACGCCTCGTTGCGCCGTGGATCAATCGGCCTCAAGATCTTGGGCGGCCATTATCCGCTTACGCCGGATGCCACCGCGCGCACCATTGCCGTGGCGAACCAGCGCGGCGCCTACGTCGCGTGTCACGCTGGCACCAGCGAAGCGGGCTCGAACATCGAAGGATTTCTCCAGGCCGTTCAACTCGCCGGCGATCACACACTCCACATCGCGCACGTCAATAGCTACTGTCGGGGCGCCGTCCGGCCCGCCATACAGGAAACGGAAGAGGCCCTCGCCAGTCTGTCGGCGCATCCACGAATCCGGTCGGAAAGTTATCTCTCACCGCTGAACGGCACGAGCGCGAAGTGCACAGGCGGCGTGCCGGAGAGCCGGGTCACGCAGCACTGCATCACCCAGGGTGGTTTCCCTGCCACCGAGGCCGGTTGCGAGGCGGCGATTCGCGCTGGCTGGGCCCAGATCAACGTCGAGGCAGGCCGCGCCGTCGTTCTTCAGACTGGGGCCGACGCGGTGCGGTACTGGCGCGACCGTAAGACGGACACGACGGTGAGCTTCAGCGTCAATCCGATGGAGTCCCGTGTGCGCCTGGCCGTCGCCAAGCGCTCCTCCGGACGGTTCGGCGTGGATTGCATCAGCACGGACGGCGGCGGCATCCCGCGGAATGTCATCGTGGAGCTGGGCGTCAGCCTGATCAAGCTGCACGGTTTGAGCTGGATCGAATTCGCGCGCAAGACGAGCTTTAACCCCGCCCGGATTCTCGGACTATTGAACAAAGGATTCATCGGTGTGGGCGCCGATGCGGATCTCACCGTGATCGATCCGGTCCGCCAGTCGGCCGTGCTCGCCCTCGTCGCGGGAGACGTCATTATGCATCGGGGTTTTGTCTGCGGCCGGAGCAGCCGAATTGTGACGACCGCGGCCGGCGCCAAGGCTATTCATGCGCGTGGATTGGAATCCATCGTCGTTGATCTCGCTGCCGGCGCATTCTACCGCCCCTGGGAGGACATCAGGGGATAACCCGGCTCATGTGCGTTGGGCCTCGTGTGGGTCCTGTCATTGATAAGGAGTGCGCCCATGCTGATGAATGTCATTGCCGCGGTTGTCACGGTTCTCACGTTCTGGGCAATCATAAAGAAGGTGGAGGTCCGCTTGGCCTTGCTGACTGGCGGCCTGGTGATGGGTGTCATCGCCTGGAACCTTCAATCGTGGTCGGACGCCTTTGCAAGGAACATGACCTTCGCCGGTCTGCTGCTTACGATTCCGCCCGTTATGGGTTTTGCGGCGGTTATGGAACTGACCGGGTGTAACGCCCATCTGGTGAAGCTCCTAACCGATCCATTGATCAGGGTGCGGCCGATCCTGATCCCCGGGGCCATGCTGGTCACGTTCTTCGTGAACGTCGCCCTCACCAGCGCAGCGGGGACCACCGCCGCCGTCGGGGTGGTTCTCATTCCGGCCATGATGGCAGCAGGTGTTCATCCGGCCATGGCCGCTGCTGCGGTGTTCGCCGGAACGTGGGGCTCGATCTGGAACCCTGGAAACCCGCATAACCCCGTGATTGCCAAGATTGCTAATGTTCCAGTCATGGATGTCATCTTCGCCCAAACCAAGGTGACCTTCTTCATTGCGCTCCTGGTTGCCGTTATTCTGTACCTCGAGGGAAAACTCTTTCATCAGGACAGGGGCTGGACACCTGAAAAGGCGGGCTCGGACCTTGCTCAGATTGCCAAATCCCAAAAAGTCGGGATAGAGCGAGTCAATGTCCTGTGGGCAATTATCCCAGTGATCCCGCTGCTTATCCTCCTCATCACGAACATTGACTGGATCATGAGCCGGGTCGCCTTCCTCCCAAAGAACGTTACCGTACTCGTCGCCATGCTCATCGGAGCGTTTCTCGGGATGCTGGTCACCTGGACCAGTCCCGTCAAGATCTGTAATAAGTTTTTCGAAGGCATGGGGTACGCCTATGGCTTCGTGTTCGGCATCATCATCGCGGCTGGCGCCTTCATCGGTGGCCTCGAGGGCGCCGGCGTGATCAAGAATCTGATCGAAGCGATGAAATCCGCCCAGCATGCGGTTCCGCTGTTCGGGACGTTTGGCCCATGGCTGATCGCTATCGTCAGCGGTTCGGGAGACGCCGCCACCCTGGCGTTCAACAACGCCGTTACGCCGCACGCCGCACAGTTCGGCATCTCTGCCGTGAATTTGGGAAACCTGGCAAACATCGGTGGCGCGTTGGGACGAAGCATGTCTCCGGTGGCTGCCGGTTGCATCATCGCTGCGGGGTTCGCCGGCGTTAATCCGTTTGAAATTGCCAAGCGAAATGCTGTCCCAATGACTATCGGCGCCATTCTGGTTATGTTGTTCTTGGCGGGATAGAACGGCACATAACGGCAGGTGAGGAGAAAACGGATGGATATCCTTACGCTCATGCATGATCAGAACGTCGGGAAGGCGCTCGCTTGGATCGAAGCGCACGCATCGGAGGTGGTAGAAGAAGCCATTCGGATCTGCGAGATTCCTGCCCCGACGTTTGACGAGGCGGCGCGCGCCGCCTACGTGCGCAGCCGATTCGAGGCTCTTGAGTTGGCCGAGGTCCGCATCGATGCGGCCGGCAACGTGCGCGGGCGGCGGAAAGGCGCCGGGGACAGCCCGGGACTCGCCTTGTCCGCGCACCTCGATACGGTCTTCCCCAAAGGCACCAACGTGATCGTGCGGCGTGAGGGCACCCGGCTGCACGCGCCCGGCATCGGCGACAACAGTGTCGGCATCGCGGCCCTGCTTGGGATTCTCGAAGCCTTGCGCGCGACCGGGCTTGACACCGCCGGCGACTGGCACCTGGCCAGCAATACAGGCGAAGAGGGCTTAGGGGACCTGAAAGGCATGAAGGCCTTCATGGCCGAGGTGAAACACCAGGTAGCGGCAAGCATCGCCGTTGAAGGCATGAAGCTCAATCGCGTGATCCACGTCGGCGTCGGAAGCCGGCGCTACAAGTTCACCATCACGGCGCGCGGCGGTCATAGTTGGGGGCACTTCCCTTCGCCCAGCGCCATACACCTGCTCGGCCGCGCGATTGCCGATCTCTCCCGTTTAGAGGTGCCGTCGGACCCGAAAACAACCTACAACGTGGGTGTGATCCACGGCGGGACGACCGTGAACACGATCGCCTCCGAAGCGGACATGTTGGTGGACATGCGTTCGGTGGACACCCGCTGCCTGGCCGAACTGGAGCAGCGCGTCCTCGGCATCGTGGATCGGACCGTGCGGGAGGGTGATGGGCAGGTCAAGTGCGAGCTGGTCGGCGATCGGCCGGCGGGCTCTCTCGCGGCGGACCATCCGCTGATTCAGACGTGTCGGGCCGTGCACAAAGCGTTGGGAATCGAGACCTACAGCGAACCCTCGAGTACCGACGCCAATGTTCCACTCGGCCTCGGCCTGCCAGGCGTGTGTCTCAGTGTCACGGAAGGGGCGAACGAGCATCGGCTGGACGAGTACATCGAAACCGGCCCGATCGCGCTGGGCATGAAGAGTCTGCTATTGACAGCGCTCGCGCTGACGCGGGCGTCGTAACACCGTTCCTGCGGCAGCAACGGCCGCTATTCCTCTTTCACCTGAATCGCTTCCACCCGGACCTTGGCGAGCCCCTTGCCATAGTATCCCAGCCGCTTTGCCGCACCGGCGCTCAGATCGATGATCCGGTCGCCCGTGGAGGCAAACGGTCCCCGGTCGTTGACGCGCACGATCACCGTTTTGCCGTTTTCCAGGTTGGTGACCTGCGCGAACATGGGAATCGGCAGTGTTCTGTGCGCCGCCGTCAAACCTTCCGGATTGAAGACTTCCCCATTCGCCGTCATGTGCCCGCTCTCATACCCGTACCAGGAAGCGGTGCCTTCCTGTTGGTACGTCTGCGCCTGCTCGACGGACATGGGCACATATCGCTGGCCTTTGACCACGTAGGTTGCGGTCTTGACGCGGTCCTGCCGGATCGCCTCTTTGACGGAAAGGCCGTCCATACTTTCGATCTCTTCGTGCGTCAGCGCCCACCCGATCGGCGCCTTGACGACCTCATAGGTGAATTCGCCGATCGTGTAAATGACCTTGGTGGTCCCGGCGACAACCCGATAGGTCTTGGTCACCACCCAGACGCCGCCCTGGACGGTGCCCTTCATGACGCGGTACGGTGCCGAAACCCAGGAACAACCCGAACATGCCAGGCAGGCCGCGGCAAACAGCAGGGTGACACGGACGGGCAAGCGCCTTGCGGGCTGGCCGGCGGGCACAAAGATGGAGCACTGGACCATCAGAAATACACGACCGAGAAATCAGGCACGCTGTGTCGTCCGGTACGCCTGGACGGCCGCGGCAACACCCAATCGCGGACTGCTCAGGACCGGAATGCCGAGGTCGACACACAGATCCGCGGCTCCGTCCATGGATGCCTGTGCCAGCACGACGACGTTTGCATTCGCCGCATGGGCCCGAATGCAATCCGCGATCGCCCGCAGGTATGCCGTCTGATCCCCTGATTCGAACGACGCCCAGGCATCCGCGCAGAGCGCGACTGCGATCTGGATACGTTTGCCGGCGCGCCGCGCGGCGTCAAGCACGAGCGCCCTGGTAGGTGCCAGCGTGCTCTCCAGCGCGGCGACGACCAGGATCACGCTGCCCAGCGCGACAGCCCGCTCCGCCATCGCCCGATCCACACGGATCAACGGTCGGTCGAGGGCGACCTCTTCGGCGCATGCCCCGATCGTGGAACAGGTGCAGACCACGACGGCAGTCTCTGGACTTGCCGCTTCGCGCACCCGCTGGGCGATGCGCCCGCGCACGGGTGCCGTCAATCCCAGCGTGCGGGCATCTGAAAGAAGCGTTTCATCGACGATGTGGCGGGCAGGAATAGCGGCGTCGGCTTCCAGAAGCAGCCTCTCGAACCGGACGACGTGAACCGGGCTGGTGTGCAGGAAGGTGATCGCTTGTGCCAACGCGCACCTCGGCTCGGAACGATTAATCCACAATGAACAATTTGGCGCCAACCTGTGTCCGCGAGCGATGCGGTTCCGCGTTGTCTGCGACCTGATAGCTTTGGCCGGCCTTCAGGACGAATTTGCGGCCGTCCTTCAACTCGGTCTGGAGCTCCCCTTCTAGGCAGAGCAGGATGTGGCCCTTTGCGCACCAATGATCCGCCAAGTAGCCGGGCGTGTATTCAACCATGCGCACGCGGATCGCGCCAAATTCTTGCGTCCGCCAATACGCCTTTCCGGTGACGCCGTTGTGCTCGGTCGCGGTGATCTGCGACCAATCCGTCACCCCGAAGGGAATATTCGTGATCTGCACTCAACACCTCCTTCGGATATCCGGTTACGTTACAGCGCGTACAACTCCTCGCCCTTGAGGACCCGAACACCGGCGCCAGTGAGGACCTGGATTGCCTTGTCCAGCTCGTCGAACCGGAAAATCATAATCGCGTTGTCGCCCGAGCGCTGGACGAACGCGTACATGTATTCGACGTTGATGCGGCCAGATTCGAGCACGCCGAGAATCTTGGCGAGCCCGCCGGGCCGATCCGGCACGGCAACGGCCAGCACCTCGGTCTTACCGACCGTGAATCCGTGCGATTTGAGCGCCTGCTTGGCCGCCTCGTTCTGGTCCACGATCACGCGCAGCACGCCGAAATCCGTGGTGTCGGCCAGAGAGAGCGCCCGGATGTTCACGCCGACCTTGGCGAGAATATTGGTGACCTCGGCCAGCCGGCCCGACTTGTTCTCCAGGAAGATCGAAATTTGTTCGACCCGCATGGCGGTCCTCCTTGTGGCAGAGCAGTGCTTCCCCAGGTGGGCGTGCGCCGCCTCGGCCGCGCCTCAGACCTTCCGGTTGTCGATCACCCGCTTGGCCTTGCCCTCGCTGCGCTGGATCGTCTTCGGCTCGACCAGCCGGACCTTGCAAGAGACCGTGAGCAGGTCCTTGATATCCTCCTCCACTCGCCGCGCCAGCCGTTCCAGGCCCTTGATCTCGTCCGTGAACACCGACTCGTTCACTTCCACCTGGACCTCGAGGACATCCAGCGTGCCCTCGCGCGAGACGATCAGTTGATAGTGCGGCTCCACCCCCTCGATGTCCATCAGCACGGCCTCGATCTGGGAAGGGAACACGTTGACGCCGCGGATGATCAGCATATCGTCGGTGCGGCCCGAGATCCGCTCCATGCGCATCATCGTGCGCCCACAGGCGCACGGGGTGGGAATCAGGCGTGAAATGTCGCGGGTCCGGTAGCGCAAAACAGGGAAGGCTTCTTTGGTCAGCGTCGTGAACACCAGCTCGCCTTTTTCCCCGAAGGGTAGGGGCCGGCCGCTCGCAGGGTCAATGATCTCGGCGATGAAATGGTCCTCGAACACGTGCAGACCGTGCTTCTCTTCGACGCACTCCGACGCCACACCGGGCCCGATCACCTCGGACAGGCCATAGATGTCCAGCGCGTTGATCTTGAGCTTGCGCTCGATCTCGCGCCGCATGCCCTCGGTCCAGGGTTCCGCGCCGAACAGGCCGCATTTCAGCTTGAGCGCGGCGGGGTCCACCCCCTCATCTGTCATTACCTCGGCAATATTGAGCGCATAGGATGGCGTACAGCAGAGGATCGTGGAGCCAAAGTCCTTCATGATGAGGATCTGCCGCTTGGTGTTTCCGCCTGACATGGGAATCACCGCGGCCCCAATCTTCTCCGCCCCATAGTGCGCACCGAGCCCGCCGGTAAAGAGGCCGTAGCCATAGGCGTTGTGCACGATATCTTTGCTGGTCGTCCCGCCGCACGAGAGGGTTCGGGCCATCAACTCGGACCAGGTGTCCACATCCCGCCGCGTGTACCCGACCACGGTCGGCTTGCCCGTCGTCCCCGACGAGGCGTGGATCCGGACGACGCGTTCCATCGGAACGGCGAACATCCCGAACGGGTAGTTGTCCCGCAGATCGTCCTTGCCCGTGAATGGCAGATTCTGAAGGTCCGCCAGGGTCCGGATGTCGCCGGGCTTGTAGCCGATCTGGTCGAGCTTGCGCCGGTAGAACGGCACGGTTGCCGCCACGCGATCGGTCAAATCTCGCAGCCGCTTCAACTGGAGCGCTTCGAGGGCCTCGCGCGGGAGTGTTTCGTACTCGTCGTTCCAGATCATCGCCTCCCCTCCCCTGTGCACACGATCATTGGGGTCCCGTTCCGGATTTCGCCATGACCAAAGCGCGGCCCGCCTGGAACGCCTGAAGGTTTACATCCAGGTATTTCGCCGGCAGCCGCCGACGAAGCGCCGCCTCGTACGCCGATTCGGGCAGCGGCAGGAATTGGGATGCCGCGCCAGTCATAACGATGTTCACGGCACGAATCTCGTGGAGATTGAGGGCGGTCGTGAGTGCGTCCACCAGGTGGACGTTGGCGATCGCCACCCGCAGCCGCTCTTCGATCCGTTCCGGATAGCGGTCCTGCCCAGAGCTGACCGGGGCGGGCGGAATCTCTTGCGTGTTGACGACCACCACCCCGTCGGATCGGAGCATGTGTACGAAACGTAGCGCCTCTAGCTTTTCGAACGCGATCAGCAGATCTGCCGTGCCCACTTCGATCAGCGGCGAGTACACGCGTTCGCCAAAGCGCAGGTGCGTCGTCACGGCCCCGCCGCGCTGGGCCATCCCGTGCACCTCGCTCTTCTTCACGTCAAAGCCGCTGGCCAGGCAGGCTTCCGACAGGACCTCGGACGCGAGCAGAATCCCTTGGCCACCGACGCCCGCGAGGAACACGTTGGTGACCGGGCGGCTCACTGCGCTGCCTCAACCATGGCGCGCATCTTACAGGTATCGGGACAGAGGTTACAACCATCACAGAGCAGGCGATTGATCCGCATCATACCTTTCTGTGTCGGCTTCTTCCCAAGCGCCACTGCCTCCTCGGGTGTGAGCGGGATCCATTCGATTGCCGGGCAGCCCAGCTTGCCGCACGCTTTGCATCCGTTGCAGAGCTCCGGAACGACCTCGAGCGTCGGGCGCACAGTTGCCCGATGCTCGGGAAGAAGCGCACAGGAGGCTTCGGCAATCACGACCGAGGGCTCGTCCCGGATGATCTCTTCCCGCAGGACGGCTTCTGTGGCTGCCTGGTCGTGTGGGTTGACTTTGACGACATGCTCCACCCCGATCGCCCGACACAGTGCCGCGAGATCGAGGCGGGGTGCCGTCTCTCCTTGGAGCGTCTTGCCCGTCCCCGGATGATCCTGCGCCCCGGTCATCGCGGTCGTGCCGTTGTCGAGAATGATCACCGTCGAGAATCCCCGGTTATAGACGATGTTGATCAGCCCCGTAATCCCCGAGTGCACAAACGTGGAATCCCCGATCACGGCCACGACCTTGCCGCGGGCGGCAGGGCCGAGCGCTTTCTCCATGCCCAGCGCGTTGCCGATGGACGCACCCATCGAAATACAGGTGTCCATGCTCTTCAGGGGAGGCAGCGCGGAAAGCGTGTAGCACCCGATATCCCCGGCGACCGTGACCTTCAATTTATTTAGGGCGAAGAACAAGCTCCGGTGCGGGCAGCCGGCACACAGGTTCGGCGGGCGTATGGGCACGGATTCGGGCTCTCGGACACGTCCCGCTTCCCCGGTCAGCGCCTGACGCACGATGCGCGGGTTCAACTCGCCGAGGGACGGCACCCGCTCCTTGCCTTCCACGGCGATGCCCAGCGCTTTCACAAACGTCTCGATCACCGGGTCCAACTCTTCAACCACCACGAGTCGCTGGACGCCGGCGGCAAAGGTCTTGATCAGACCTTCCGGCAGGGGATGCACCAGTCCCAGCTTGAGGACCGAGGCATCGGGAAGCGCCTCGCGGACATACTGATACGCAACGCCAGATGCGATGATACCCAATGCGCGGTCGCCCCATTCGATACGATTGCCGTCGAAGGTCTCGGCAAAGGCGCGGAGCGCCCGCATTCGTTCCTCGACCAGGACGTGCCGTTTGCGGGCATTCACGGGGAGCATGACCCACTTCGTAGGATCCTCGACGAAGCCGAGCGGCACGGGGCCGCCTTCCACAGGGCCCAGCGGCACCGCTCCGGTGGCGTGCGAAATGCGGGTGGTGGTCCTCAGGAACACGGGCGTGTCGAACCGCTCCGAGAGGCTGAATGCGAGCTTCGTGTACTCTTTGGCCTCGCGCGAATCCGCCGGTT
>Ga0335071_10006240_pt1 | contig 12301 bp, 10 predicted proteins | sample Lox_Sample_15_FD_206724 | JGI IMG/M metagenome (GOLD analysis project Ga0335071, IMG submission 206724) | Soil microbial communities from Loxahatchee National Wildlife Refuge, Florida, United States - Lox_Sample_1.5 | ecosystem: Environmental > Terrestrial > Soil > Wetlands | place: USA...
CCGCACCGCACTTGCTCGCGCCTCGCACGTCCAGTAACGTGGTTAAATACGTAGATCCAAATTGAGGAGGAAGTGGAGAAAATGAAGAGAATCGCTATGCTCACGGCTGCGGCCGCGTTGCTTTCCGTCGCGGCATTCGCCGAATCGTTCAGCGGCACCGTAGTCGACGTGCAGTGCAAAGGCAAAGACCTGGCCAGCCACACCAAGAAGTGCGCGGTCGGTTGCGCGAAAGGCGGCTATGCGCTGGTAACCGGCGATGGCAAGTTTCTGAAGTTCGATGAAAAGGGGAACGCCAAGGCCCTCGCGGCTTTGAAAGCTACCAGCAAAGAGAATGATCTGAAGGCCAAGGTCGATGGCACCATGGACGGCGACGTCCTGACCGTTGCGTCGATCTCGATCGAGTAGGTTTTTCGTAGCGCGGGCCGCCGCTTGAGGGAGGCCCGAACTACGCCCTCGCCCGTAATACTTCTATACGATTCCCTTCTGCGCGATCCAAGTTGTATGGTTGTCCTGGTCCTGGAGTTGGGGTAATCCCGCCCTCCATCTTGCGTCAAGCAGGATCGCCTCAGACTTCGGGGCCAGAAAGCTGGCTGCATAACCGCTATGCCGTTATGGATCGTCCCCTTCGCATTCGTCGCAATCGGAGTTCTGGTGTCTGTGGCAATCGAGCATTACAGAGAAAGCAGACTCCCGAAATAGCGACTGGTCCCCGCGTACACCTTCGCCCGACGTGCTCGCTTCGCTCGTCCTCACGTCATGGCGCTGAGGTTCTAGCCTTGGCAATATGGCCGCTTCGTTTGCGTCATTTTAAGGAGGCGGAAGCCTGCGGAAGATCGCTGATACCAGAAACGAATGAAGGGGGAATCGCTATGGCAGAAGAAAAGACCGTCGATAAGGATCGGGAAACCACACAGTCCGAGGCCCAGACCACGGAGCAGGGCCAACTCGAGGAGAAGGATCTGGCCAAAGTAGCAGGCGGCATTAATTCACCACGAGACGTTCAGAGCGGCTTGCCGGTTTAAGGCCACTCGGCGGGGGCGTGACCGAAGGGCTCGTTCACCGGCACAAACGTGTGGACCGACGCCTACCTCGCGGCGTTAGCCGCCGTGCGCGGGATGACGCCGGTGACGTTTGACCGAGGCCTCGCACGCGTCAAGACCATTTCGACGCTGATCCTGCCAGCCGGAAAGTGACCATGGCTGTGAATGTGCATGACAAGATCAAGAAGCTGAGCCGGCCTCAGCGCAAAAAAGTGGAAGCTCGCGCAGCCGAACTGCTGGCCGAGGAGATGACCTTGCGCGAACTGCGCAAAGCCCGCAAGCTCACCCAGGTCCGCATCGCCAAGGCACTGGGCATCACGCAGGACAGCGTTTCGCGTCTCGAACAGCGCAGCGACTACCTGCTCTCGACACTTCCCAAAGCTGTCAAGGCCATGGGAGGGCAATCTGTCGTTCGTGGCCGAGTTCCCGGACCCCGCGCCGGTGGTGCTGGCCGGCATCGCCGAGGAGAGTTCGCGCTGAGTAGGAATGGTGGTGTTAGCGTGGCGCGCGATTCATCGCGCAGCGGCGAACTTCAGTTCGCCGTACAGATAGAACAAAACGATGCAGCCATCCCGCCGCCTGACAGCCATCATTGAGCGCGAAGGAGACGGCTACGTGGTGCTTTGCTCGGAACTCGATGTCGCCAGCCTGGAAGAAGCGCGCGAATCTCATCGAGGCTCTGACATTGTTCTTTGAGACCGGCGATGCCTCCGAGATCGAGCGGCGGTATCACTCTGACTTGTTTGTGACACAGGTCGAGTTTTCGGATGGGTAACGTGGCTTGTTCTGGTTCGGAAACGCGCAGTCTGTCCCCAGGGTTCTCAATCCGATTACCCCCTCTAGCCGTGGTGACAAGCGCCGAGCTTCGATGTACCATCACGAGATGGGGCTGTTATCTGGTCCGCGACCAAAGCGCGATGGCGCATCCTTCGAGATAATAAGGTTCAATAAGAAAACAGGAGCGATATTGTCTTCGGAGACCGTGATCGGGACACGTAAGGCGCAGGAGGTCCTGGCGTTACGGAGGCTCGACGAATGTCACGACTCGGAATGCGCCTGGGAGTTGCGCCCACGCTCCGGTATAGCCGCTTACCGCCGGATGGCCGGCTTTCAGCGCAACTAGCCGGTATCTATCCACGCAAGACCGCTGGAGCCGTCCGATGCGAGTGATCGAACTCACCATAGCACCCGCGTCCTATACAAATCTCACCCCGTGGGTGTAGATGCCACCTTGTGATATCGCTAGGAACGGTATCGCACCTCCTATTCCGGGTATCAGGTTACTTTGGCGGCAGATCTCGGCAACGGTACGTATTTGAAATATCAGATACTCCGTGCGGTCGAGCAGCTGGCTGGAGCGGGGTATTAGTATTCCAAGCGGCCGCAGTGAGATGAACAGCTCTTCAAGCCTCTGAAACAGGTGTGCATATAGCTGATAGTCCCCATTTCGCCAAATCAAGGCTTGACCCTGGGAAACTGCATTTCGGGCCCGCGTTGGCGGTATATCGTGATTGGCGTTGAAGATGTGGGCATCCACTGCTATTCCCTGTTCGGCCAGTTGCGTAGAGGGGCCATCGTGGACGTTGAAAAAGGGACGGAGCTTCGCCGATCTCATCGCGGAGGAATCCGGCCACATGGAACCCGGCCCTCGGATTACCGTCCAAGCTTGGTCCGAGAATGGAGTTAAGCTCCAGCGCCAAATCCTCCGCAAGTGCCTTGATGGACTCTGATCCATCGTGTCTTTGGATAAAATCAGCAAGCCAAACATCAGTACGAGTGGTCCCAATCAATCCAAGGCCCCAGCACGATATGCCAGCGTTGAGATACGGAACCATCTGAAGCTTCATAGCAGCACTGGGCACGGCCCAGCTTACTCCGGACCGGTAGTCGGTTACGGTTACGGCCGAGTCTGTGGCCATAGCAATCCCGAGGTGACTTAGCTCGGTCAGGATAAGAGTCACAGAACCTCCGGCGGGGTTCGCCTCTCCGCGAACGGCTGCTTACCTGCGGCGTGCGAACCATTTTGATCACATGCGGTGTTCCCAACCGACAACAGCCACGCCTTCTCTAGCTACACCCGCTCGTCCCCCCGCAATTCCCGCACTTGTAGCAGCTCCCATTCCGCGTCATAATCGACCCGCACTCGGCGCACACGGGCGCGTCCGACACCTGCGCGGGGAATGGCAGCGCTTGTTGCGGATCGTTCTCGGTCGGGCGCAGCGTGGTCGCGTCGCCTACTTCCACCGGCGGGGCGGCTTCGGTGCCCAGGAACTTCAGCGCCATCCAGCGGAAGATGTAATCGGGAATCGACTTCGCATAGGGAATTTGAGGGTTGCCCGTCCAGCCGCTCGGCTCGAAGCGCACGTGGGCGAACTTGTCCACCAGGAACTTCAGCGGCACGCCGTATTGCAGGCTGAAACTCACGGCCGTGGCGAAGCTGTCCATCAGGCCGGAAATGGTGGAACCTTCCTTGGCCATGGTGATGAACACCTCGCCGGGCGATCCATCCGGATACATGCCCACCGTGATGTAGCCCTCGTGGCCGCCGATCGAAAACTTGTGCGTGATCGACGCGCGCTCGTCTTCGAGCTTGCGCCGCACCGGCCGGAACACCACCTTCTCCACGATCTTCTCCACCGTCGCGGGCGCCGGTGCCGCAATCGCCGCCGCTTTCTTCTCGCCCTTACCCGAACCCGAGCTGAGCGGCTGCACACGCTTCGAGTTGTCCCGGTAAATTGCCACCGCCTTGAGCCCCAGCTTCCAGCTCTCGGTGTAGGCTTCCATGATTTCTTCCACCGTCGCCTCTTCGGGCATGTTGATGGTCTTCGAAATCGCGCCGGAGATGAACGGCTGCACCGCCGCCATCATGCGCACGTGCCCCATGTAATGAATCGAGCGGGTACCGTTCTGCGGCCGGAAGCTGCAATCGAACACCGCGAGATGCTCGGGCTTCAGTCCGGGCGCTCCTTCGATCGTGCCCGTCGAATCGATGTGGGTGACAATCTGTTCCGCCTGCTGGGGCGTGTAGCCGAGCTTAATCAGCGCCTGCGGCACGGTGTTGTTGACGATCTTGATCACGCCCCCGCCGACGAGTTTCTTGTACTTCACAAGAGCCAGATCCGGCTCGATGCCCGTCGTGTCGCAATCCATCATGAAGCCGATGGTGCCCGTGGGCGCGATCACCGTCACTTGCCCGTTGCGATAGCCGGCGGTGCGGCCGAGCTCATACGCCTGGTCCCAGCAATCCTTCGCGCCCTGATAGAGGTCGGTGGGAATATTGGTGCGCGTGATGCGATTTACCGACTCGCGATGCATGCGGATCACATCGAGGAACGGCTGCTCGTTCTTCGCGTAGCCCGGGAACGGTCCCGTCGAGCTGGCGATCCGCGCGCTGGTCAGGTACGCCTGGCCGCACATGATGGAGGTGATGGCGCCGGCGTAGTCGCGGCCCTGATCGCTGTCATACGGAATACCGAACGACATCAGCAGCGCCCCGAGATTGGCGAAGCCTAGCCCCAGCGGCCGGTAGTTGTGCGAGTTCTCGCCGATCCTCTCGGTCGGATAGCTGGCATTATCGACAATGATCTCCTGCGCCATGATCATGGTGTCGCACGCGCGGCGGAAACCTTCCACATCGAACTGGCCACCCGGCGTGACGAACTTCATCAGGTTCAATGACGACAGGTTGCACGCTGAATCGTCCAGGAACATGTATTCCGAGCAAGGGTTCGATGCGTTAATGCGCGCCGTGTTCTTGCACGGGTGCCAGCGGTTCACGGTGGTATCGAATTGCATGCCGGGGTCGCCGCACTGGTGGGTGGCTTCGGCGATTTGGCGCATCAGATCGCGCGCCTTGTAACGCTTCAGCGGCTGGCCCGAGACGACGGACTTGGTCCACCAGTCTCCGTCTTTCACCACGGCTTCCATGAAGTCGTCCGTCGCGCGCACGGAGTTGTTCGCGTTCTGGAAAAAAATGGAGCCGTAGGCCTCGCCGTCAAGCGAGGAGTCGTAACCGGCCTCCACCAGCGTGTGCGCCTTCTTCTCTTCCTTCGCCTTGCACCAGATGAAGCCTTCGATGTCGGGATGGTCGGTGTTGAGAATGACCATCTTCGCCGCGCGGCGCGTCTTGCCGCCCGATTTAATGACGCCCGCAAAGGCATCGAAGCCCTTCATGAACGACAGCGGGCCCGATGCCCTGCCCCCGCCCGAGAGAATGCCATCCTCCTCGCGCAGCGTCGAGAGGTTCGAGCCCGTGCCCGACCCCCACTTAAACAGCATGCCTTCGGTCTTCGCCAGGTCGAGAATCGATTCGAGCGAGTCCTTTACCGACACGATGAAGCACGCCGAGCACTGCGGCCGCGTCTCGCCCGAGAGCTTGATCACGCTGTCGGTGACCTTGTCCCACACCCAGCCGTAGCCGCGCGCTTCCTTAACGCCGACGTTAAACCAGACCGGCGAATTGAAGCAGGCTTTCTGGTGCAGCATCAGGTGCGACAGCTCGCTGCGGAAATTCTCGGCATCCTCCGCGGTCAGGAAGTATCCGTCGCGCTTGCCCCAGTCGGCGATGGTATCGACAACACGATGAACCAGTTGCGCGACGCTCGTCTCGCGCTCCGGCGTTCCCAGTTTGCCATGGAAGTACTTACTGGCCACGATGTTGGTGGCGGTTTGCGACCAATCCGCCGGCACTTCGACGTCGCGCTGCTCGAAAATCACCGAACCTTTATCGTTGCCGATCGATGCCGTACGGGTCTCCCACACGACTTCGTCGTAGGGCGTCTTCCCCGGCTCCAGGCGGGCCGTAAAGTGGCGTGGAAACTGGACGCCGGTGTGCGTCCTTTTGTTTTCTTGGGCTTTCAATAACTCCATTTTGGCATCAAGTGCGATCGCCGGCTGGGCCATCTGGCTGTTCTCCTTTGGGGGTGCGCCGTTGTAGCGCATTTGGAATAATGCCCCAACATATAGTGGCCCGTCAAGAATTATATCTATATGGGGTGCTATAAGTTACAATAGCATAAAATCTGGTGACAAGGCGCCAAGCCGCCGGGGTCGCCCGCACCGGCTCGGATTTTCGAACCCCATGCACTGTATACCAACCGTTTGGGATGCACAGAGGCCGTAATGCTTTCCTAACCCTTCTGTGCCGCATCTGCTACACTCTCTCGGAGCATCCATAAGTGGGAGCAGGCCTCGTGAGCATGCACCTGAGTTCGCGAAGATCTCCGCGGGTCTCTCCAGGAACCATGGCTAGCATACGATTGCGCCTGCTTTGCGAAGAACGACGACGAGAGACGCTGCGAGTTCTCGAAGAGCAGAAGCGCGTCACGGTGGAGGACCTTGCCGAACGCTTTCAAGTGTCGGCGGTGACTGTCCGCTCCGACCTGGAGCATCTAGCCTCGGAAGGGCTGCTGGTGCGGTCGCATGGCGGCGCCATTCTGCCTCTGGGGCCGCAGACGGAGTATCCGCTACAAGTTAAGAGAACGCTGCACCGTGCGGAGAAAATCCGCATCGGGCGGGCGGCGGCGCAGTTAATCCAGCCGCTCCAGACCGTGATCCTCGATTCCGGTACCACCACGGCCGAGTTGGCACGGGCAATCAAACAAACCAATTTCGAGCCGTTGACAGTCATTACGCACGCCTTGAATATCGCCCAGGAACTGGCAGATGCGCCCAACATTTCGCTGATCATGATTGGCGGCGTGTTGCGGCAGGTCGCCGGCTCGTTTGTCGGACCCCAGGCTGAGCGCATGATGAGCGAGCTTCATGCCGACCATTTTTTTCTCGCCGTGGATGGCCTGAACCTCGAGGACGGGCCCTCCACTCCGGACGTGCTCGAAGCACAGTTAAATGCCGTGATGATGCGCATGGCCAAGCAAGTCACCGTAATCACGGACGCCACCAAGTTGGGAAGGCGCAGCCTGTCGATCATCGGAGATATCCGCAGCGTTCATCGGGTCATCACCGACGATCGCATCACGGACGAAGTGGTCGGCCATCTGCGAACGCTTGGGATTGAGGTCCTGATCGTCTGAACGTGCGCGGAGGATTCGGTCGAATTAACACCTCGGTGATTCGTCGTTTCTGCTGAACTTGTTACCATCAGCTTATGGGCCCTTTCGCGGCGCAGCCGCGCCGCTGGACGCGCCGCTCCATGCTGGCGGTTTTTGCTGCATCCGGTTTCGCTTCTGAGCGCGGCAAGGGCGTGCTGTTTGGTTCCGATTTCGGGCGTTTCCCCGACCCTGCCACGGAACTGGAGGTGGTTCGCCTCACCAGCCCGTCCTACGCGACGCATCTGCCGGCTTATTACGAGCGCGCCATTTCGCACAGGGGCCAGTTTCTGATCTGTTGGAGCGACCGCACCGGCTCGGTGCAAGGCTTCCGTCTGAATCTGAAGACCGGGGAGTGGCTGCAATTGACCGAAGCTGCCGCGCTCGATGGCGCCACCCTGACTTTGCTGGATGAACATAGCTTCTGCTATTTCGACGGGCCGTCGCTCAAGCGGTCAGACTTCTCGCATTTCCGCGAGCGGGAAATCTACCGCGTGCCGGAAGGCTGGCAGCGATGCCCCGGCGCCTCCGTCACCGAAGACGGACTCTATGCCGTGTTCGCCGAGTGCCGGAATGACAGCTCACGTCTGCAGTTGGTGTCGATAGCCAAGGGCACCGCGGCGACGATTGCCCAGACCTCCTGGCCGATCAGCGATCCCATTAGCAGACCCCGCCGCGCACAGGTGCTGTACCGGCAGGAATCCAGCGCGCTGTGGCTGGTGAACTTCGACGGTCAGCAGAACCGCAAGCTCAAAATCGCTCCCGGCCCGATCGGACCCGCGCGCTGGGCGCCCGACGGACGGACGGTCCTTTATCTGCACTTCCCCGAGGAGAAATCGCAGCTCAACACGATTCGTGAACACACGCCCGACGCCAATCAGGACCAGCTCGTGGCCAAAACCAGCCAGTTCGTGCAATTCGACGCCAATCGCGATACCTCGGTGTTTGTGGGCGCCAGCCGAAACAAAGCATCTCCCCACATCCTGTTGCTGCTGCGGACCACCGGGCGCGAGCTGACGTTGTGTGAGCACCGGGCCAACGACCCTGCCGCGGCCGCGCCGGTTTTCTCGCCGGACAGCCAGCTCGTCTACTTCCATAGCGATCGCGAGGGCAAACCGGCCATTTACCGCATCCACGTGGAGCGTTTCGTGGAAAAGACCGAGCCCGAAGAGTAGGCTACGCGGGCTGCAGGATCGAGCCGGAGCGGCAGCGTTGTTTGGCTTCGTACATGCGCTTGTCAGCCGCGGCCAGCAGTTGCTCGGCATCCGCGCCATCGTCGGGAAAACAGGCTTCCCCGATGCTCACCGACAAGATATCCTGCTGGTAAAGCACCAGGCCCACTTCGCGCGTGACCTGGTGGAGCTGCCGTGACTTGGCGGCAATCTCCTCGTGAGAAGCCCCGGCCACGATCACCACGAATTCGTCACCGCCCATGCGTGCGGCCGAATCGCAATCGCGGCAGGAGTTGCGCAGCCCTTCCGCGATCATCTGGAGCACTTTGTTGCCCGCCAGGTGGCCGAAGCGGTCATTGACATCTTTGAAGCCATCCAGATCCAGCACCAGCACCGCGAGCGAGGCGCCCGTACGGCGGGAGCGGGCCAGTTCACTGTCCAGTTGGACGAACAGCGAACGCGCGTTGGGAAGACCGGTCAGCTCGTCGGTAACCGAGGAGTCCTCCACTTGCCGGTACTTCAGAGCGTTCTCGATTGCCAGGCCGGCCTTCCCGCTGATGGCCTGCAGAATCCGCAGGTGGTCGCGCGTGAAAGCGTCGGCCTCGGCGTGATAGAGCGTCAGCACACCGGCCACCCCGGCCACGCCCTCGAGCGGTACCGCCAGGGCGGAACGAAGGCGGCTGTATTTGCCAGGATCGTTCATGTAACTCGGCTCGACCGACGGACTTCCGTTGATGATCGGCCGGCGGTTCTCGGCGACCCAGCCTGACAGACCCTGGCCGACCGGAATCTCCAAAGCCGAAAACAACCGGTACTCTTCGCCGGTGACAAACTGCGCCTTCAGCCGGTCCCGCTGACGAACGTAGAAGGCAACGGTATCAAACGGAATCAGATGCTTGAGCCGCGCCGACAGCAGGGAGAGTGTTTCCTCCACGCTCAGCGAGCTACCCAGCTCATTGAGCACATCGGCCAGCATGTGATACTCCTGGCGCGCCGCCGCGATGGATGCCAGAAAATCCATCGTGCTCTCGACGCGCGCCGGAAGCCCGACGGTCTCGAAGCCCGCTCCTGGAGCTGCACCGCGGACGACGCGGGCGTCGAGAGAAAGCCTCGGCGGAACATCGGTAGCAGCTTTCACTAAGATTTCCAAGTCAGCCGAACGCCGCGCCAGCACTTCGAGAACGCGCGGGTCGAAGCTGGTGCCCGACTCGGCCAAGACTTTCTCCAGCGCCACTTGCAGCGGGAAAGCGCGCCGGTACTGCCGGTCAGAAGCCAGCGCGTCCAGACAATCGGCGACGGCCAGAATCCGGGCTCCCAACGGAATCTCTTCGCCTTTGAGCCCGTCCGGGTATCCCGAGCCGTTCCACTTCTCGTGGTGCGCCCGCACAATCGGCACCACCGGATAGGGAAATTGCACCCGCTCCAGAATCTCGGCACCGACCACGGGATGGATCTTCATCTTCTCGAACTCCTCGGGTGTCAGCTTGCCGGGTTTCGAAATGATATATTCGGGCACCGCCAGCTTGCCGATGTCGTGGAGCAGCGCGGCGGCGTGGAGGGCTTGCAATTCCGCCTGGCTGAGCTGCATTTCCTTGCCGATCTCGGTGGCGTAGATCTTCACGCGGCGCAGATGGTCGTGCGTATTGTCATCCTTGGCGTCGATGGCCATGGCGAGCGCCTCGATGGTGCGCAGATGCAGGTCGGCCATTTCCGCGACGTGCTTGGTCTCCTCGTCGAGCCTGCCCAGATAGAGGTCGTAAGACCGGTAGATCAAATAGATGATGGGTACCAGCAGCAGGGCAATCTCCCAGCCGGTCCGTTCATCCACCGCATGCACCAGCCCCGCCAGAGCCGCGAGCGCCATGTACTGCGCCGCCGTCCAAACGAAATTCTCCCGCCAGATGCTCCAGAATCCTTTCCGTTCGGTGAGCGCCAGCACCCCGGATACCGCCAGGGTATTGGCTAGGAAAAACAGTACCGTGGACGCGATCAGCGACACGGGCGGCGAACCGCTGAGTGCTTGCAGAACATGCCAGTGATAGGCATGGAACGCGCCATAGGACGCCACGGTGACGCTCGCCAGGTTGAAGACCATCTGCATGGGCCGCGGCCGCGGATGCGCATGCCACCACATCTGCCCGAGCGTGCCGGCGCACGCCAGCATCAGCACCTGCCGGATATCCAGATCGAGGATGCCCAGCATGAGAAAGAAGAAGTTGACCGACAGCGTTCCAGGCACGCCCGGCAATCGCACCTTGAGCTGCGAAGTAAATACAGCAGCCACCAGGTAACAAAGAAACCGCACGTCGCCCGAGGGATGGATGGGCGCGCCCACGCGTTCCAGAACGATCACGCCGAGCGTGGCCGTGAGAATCACGTAGATTTTGGCTTGCCGAGACACGAATCGGGTCCAAAAGCGTTATCGGCAGCGCGTGGCCGGTTATTAGCGCCATCCGCGAGGTTGGTGAAGTTTTCTTCAGTCTCTGACGAACTTTTCCAGTGACAGCCCATGGGCCAGCCCGTCGCTCCTCCTATTTCCCCTCAGGACGCAGATTCCGCACACGACGAACGTGAGGTAAGGTGTTCGCATGAGACGGAACCCGGCGCCATCCGGACCTTCCTCGGCATGCCCGCCGTCGTGGCCAGCGGCGCCATGCGCAACCTGTTGGCCCTGGTCGAGCGGGCCGGCCGGTCACCGGCCTCGGTGCTGATCACGGGCGAAACCGGCGCCGGCAAGGAGCTCATTGCGCGTGCCGTTCATCAGTATTCGCGACGCGCGGGCGGGCCGTGGATCGACCTCAATTGCGCGGCGCTGCCCGAATTATTGATCGAAAGCGAGCTCTTCGGTTATGAAAGAGGCGCATTTAGCGGGGCCATCGCCGCCAAACCCGGAATGTTCGAGCTTGCGCATACTGGATCGGTCTTCCTGGATGAGATCAGCGAGCTCTCGCCGCGCATGCAGGTGAAACTCTTACGCGTGCTGGATGGAGCCCCTTACTATCGCCTCGGAGGAACGCGGAAAGTTTCCGTGGATGCCCGCATTATCGCCGCCAGCAACCAGAACCTGGAAGAAGCCATCGCGGCCGGAACGTTCCGCCGCGATCTCTACCACCGGTTGGCGCAGTTGCGCGTGCACGTGCCGCCTTTACGGGAGCGTCCCGAAGACGTGCCGGCGCTGGCGCGATTCTTCCTGGACCAGCAGGAGTTACAGGAGCAGCGTCCGCTGCGATTCTCGCCCGAGGCACTCGGGGCGCTTGATCGTTATGCGTGGCCGGGGAACGTCCGCGAACTGCGCAACGTCGTCGTGCAGGCCGCGGTCATGGCCGACGATGTGATCGAACTGCGACATTTGCCCATCCCGGTGCGTGCAGCGCCTGCCAAGGCGGTCCGGCTCGAGGACCTCGAGCGCGAAGCCATTCTGCGGGTATTGGCCGAAAGCGGAGGCCAGCAGCAGCCTGCCGCCGACATGCTCGGGATATCACTCCGTACGCTGGGGCGCAAGCTGAAATCGTACAACCCGAAATAGCGGAATTTTCTGCCAACTGCCCTAAATCGGCCGCCCTCTCCGGCCGATCATCTCCCCATGAGCATGTTTCGATGGCACGACAAATTCAGCGTAGGCAACGGGGAGATCGACGGGCAACATAAGAAGCTCTTTGAGCTTGCCGACCGATTCCACGACGCCATGGCGGGTGGTAAGGGCAAACAGGTTCTCGAGCAAACTCTGACGGACCTGATCGATTACACGAAGCATCATTTCGCCTGCGAAGAGAAGGTAATGCAGCAGAGTTCGTATCCCGAATATCGCGCGCACAAAAGCGAACACGATTCGCTCACCCAAAAGGTCATCCAATTTCGCGACGATCTGGCGGCGGACCGCACCGTGGTGACGATCGACGTCCTGGAATTTCTGAGAGCCTGGCTAGGCAACCACATCGCCGATATGGATAAAAAAGTCGGCGACTTCCTCCGGAAAAAGACCCCGGCGCAGAAGATCCCCGCGTAAATCCCTTCTAGCGTGCCGGCGGAAACTTCAGCCGTA
>Ga0335071_10006242_pt1 | contig 12298 bp, 11 predicted proteins | sample Lox_Sample_15_FD_206724 | JGI IMG/M metagenome (GOLD analysis project Ga0335071, IMG submission 206724) | Soil microbial communities from Loxahatchee National Wildlife Refuge, Florida, United States - Lox_Sample_1.5 | ecosystem: Environmental > Terrestrial > Soil > Wetlands | place: USA...
GTCGGAGGGCGCAAGCGTATGCGCGGTCTGCAGTAGATCGTAGGCTTTGCGATAGAGGGAATACGCCGAATACAATCGTGACAACCCAAGGTAGGCGCGCATTTCCTTGGGGTCAGATGCCTTGGCTTTGAGATACGCCAGTTCGGCGGCGGGCATGTCGGCTCGACGGAACTCAACGTCGCCCTTTGCCGCAAGCAATGCGGCCGAATTCGGCATCGCGGCTAAAGCTTTGTCGACCGCTTCCAGAGATTCGTCCACTTTTTGCTGCTTGAGCATCGAGCGAACTAGCCCGACTTGCGCCGGCACGAGCTTGCCGTCTTTGAGCAGGAGCGCCTGGTAGCCGCTTTCCGCTTCTGCAAATTTGCCGGCTCGAAATAACTGGTCTGCAGAGGCTAAATCTGTTTCCGGGGCAGCAGGTTTTGCGGTGTCGTCGAATGCTGTCCCTCGCATTGAGATCAGCGCGAGTACCGCGATGAGAGTTCGGCCAGATCGAGAGTACATCCGATAACGCCCCCCGTCAGCGCAGCAGCGTAGCACGGAAACGGAGAGCTATCCCAGCTTTTGGTTTCATTCGTAACTGCAAGAAGCCAGCTGCCCTTTGCAGGCCATCTACTCTCCACGTCGCTCCCACGTCTCGCAAAGGCGGCGAGCACGCCTGGCTAAAATCTCCAGCTATACACATTTGTCGCTTGGGTAGGGCCCCTCACTTCGTTCAGGACGACACTCCTTGGAGGTTGGTCCGCCGGAGGGGTGGGCTTGCGTCAGAACCCGACTCGTCGTTTCACTCTGGGCGGACGAATACGTCTGTCCCTACACGGGCATCCCGGACCTCCACAAAAGTATTGGTCGTTTTCCACAGCCCGATGTGACGCATGTCCTAGCGTTCCACAGCCCTCATATTCCAAAATGGCTCCGCCAATTGGCATAGGCCCGGTCAGTCCGGGTGCCGTAAGTCGTTATTTTCCAGGATTTTACGTGTAAGACCCAGCCATTCAACAGCTTACGGCGATAAGTCGAGATCCACAACACGCAAGTCGTTTAAAGACAGATATTTACAGAGCTCGTAAATAAAAAAATCTTCCTGCCTTAAGGTCTTCTAACTCCCACATTTTCAACAATATGACCGCAAAATACTGCGCCATAAGCACTTAGCAATCGTCGTGTAGGCACGGACGCCCGTCGTCCGTCCGGCCGAGCGAAGCTCGGCCTGGGCGCCGAGCCGAACTCGACTCACTCCACAGGGCCGAAACTAGGAGCTGTTACGATTCCAGGCGGAATTGCTCTCCGATGTTTTTGGCCAGGGCGTTCAAACCCGCGGCCAGCTTGATGCGCCAGCGTTCGACCGAATGGCAGGCCGCTTCTTCCAGATCGCGTTGGAATTCCCGCATCGCTTCGGCCGATTCGCCCTTCAGTGATTGCGAAACATTGGCGACGATTTCCTGCTGAATCGTCTTTAGCTTTTCGCTGGCGGCCTCGATCTGGTTGCCCAGTTCGGCGACGCTCTTCTCGGCGAGTTGGTCGAGCATTTGGCTGGAAAGAATTTCGAGCTGGCTGCGGGCGTCGGTGACAGTGCGGCTGGCCATCTGGCCCAGACGCTGGTCGAGGCCGGACTCCAGGTACTGCGCGGCGTCACTCAGCTTTGCGATGCGGCCGTCGAGATAGGCCACGTGTTCCTGCAGGCGCGACGACTCGGACGCGACCGCCGCCCGCAGGCGTTCCAGATCTTCACGTCGCGCATCGTGCTCCTGGTGCAGGTTCTGCTGGAGATATTCCAGGAGCTCGTCGGAGAGGCGCTTGAGCGAGTTCCCGCCTTCCAGGAGCTTCTGCTGGAAGGCATCGAGGCCGCGGCTGAGATTCTCGCGGGCGCTGGCGGCGATGTGCGCGGAAACATCCTCGGCGCGCTTGTCGATCAGCTTCAGCTCTTCCTCGGAGCGGCGGCGAAAGTCTTCATAGCCTTGCGTCGTCTTTTGCTCGACGGCGATCTTCGCCGCTTCCAGCAGATGCGCGGACTGTTCACGAGCTTCGTTGAGCAGACGAGGAGCGAGATTGTCCCGCAGGCGCACTTCCAGTTGCTGTTCGAGCTCGGGAGGAATGCTGGAAAGCGAAACCTCGAAGCGGCTGGGATTCGCCTGCTTCTGGGCCTGCTGTTGCTTGAGCGCTGCTACCTCTGCCTGGAGAGGTCGGACGGAGTCGGCGATCATCTTTTTGATCTGCGATTCCATCAGCGTAGCGGCGGGCTCAATCGCGGCTGGAGGCGGCGGAGTGAGGTTCTTGATCACGCGACGCGAGGGGACGATCGCCTTCGCCGGAAGGCTCGCCGCCCTGGACCCCGGCGGGAGAGCCCAGTCCTTGGGCTGTTCACGTAATCCCCAGAAGTTCTGCGGCTGATCGAGCTTGGCGCCGAGGCGGAAGCGGATGGTGTTCAGTCCAACGGCCTCACAGGACACGACGTGAGCCGTGGTCTGGCGGCCATCTTTGCTGTGGAAGTGCAGCGGGACGCCGGCATCGAATTTCACGCGCGACAGCAAGGCGCAACCGTGCGCGTTGACCACCAGGGTTTCGCAGACTTCGGAGAAGTGAGTTCCATCCATGCTGGTAACGAGGATGGGAACGTTGGTATGCACTCTGGAACTGCGTCGGGGGATTGCGGGGGAGCTGGCAGTGTGCATCTGACCCTCTTGTACGTCAGGAATTGAGCAACCGCCGGTCGGGCCAGACGGCCGGCATGGTGTAGTCACCACGATAACTCCGCGGGTGGGGCGAAGCCGAAAGTCGGAGGTGGGGGGAGCGCGGGTGTCCGGGAGGGAACTTCCACTCGGGACTTTCGTAACGGGGGAGCCGGACAGCACGTACTGATGCTCCCGCTCGCTTTGCTCACGGTCGCAGGGCGGACCAATGGGTCCGCCCCTACACAGGCATTATTTCGTGATTACGCCGCAGGCAATGCGGTCGCCGGCGTTTCCTGCGGGATCGGACTTCAGGTCGTCGGCTTTGGCGTGGATCACTAACGCCGTCCCGCCGTTGTTGAAGACGGAATGGTTGTCGCTGCCCAGATTGACATCTTTGTTCACGACGCGCGTCTTGGCCTTGCCGCTTGCGTCCACGGTGAAGTTCTGCATGTCGCCGGCGTGATGGCCTTCGGGATTCTCGAGGCCGTGCTTCTTCCCTTCCGGATTGAAATGGGGTCCGGCGGACTTGAAGTCCGGCGCATCGCATTTCGGATTCTGATGAATGTGGATGGCATGCTCTCCCGGAGGCAGGTCGTGCAAGTTGAGCTGAATCTCTGTGCCACCCTTCGTCTCGCTAAGAACGGCGGAGCCGACACTCTTGCCCTGGGCATCTTTGAGTTCGACACGCGTTTTGGCGGCGCTGGCCAATGACAGGCCCAGCAAGATCACAAACAGAATGAGAATGGAGCCGCGAGTTTTCATGGCGGCCATTATAGAGGTTAAGGATCGGCATGCCGGAATGACTTGGGCAGGAAAAATCGTCCCCGCGAGGCCGGAGTTTGCCCTTGCAGTTAATAAACTTTTGGCTATAATCCGCCGCCGGAGGTTCAACATGAGACGCTTCTATCTGTTACTCACGGTTATGTGCGCGGTTGTGGGTACACTGTGGGCCTCGGACGATCCTTTTTGCGGGAAGTGGAAACTCAATACGGAGAAAAGCAAGATCACGGGCGACCAGATCAAGATCGAGGACATGGGCGGCAACAAGTACAAGTGGACGGTAGGCAAAGATTCGGACACGATCACCTATGACGGTACCGACCAGCCAGTTCACTTTGGGCGGACGATCTCGATGACCCCGGAGGGCACCAACAGCTGGAAGATGGTGATCAAGAAGGATGGCAGGGTTCTCAGCTCAATGACTCACAGCATCTCTGCCGATGGCAAGACGCAAACGATCAAGGGGACGGACACGAAGCCGGACGGCACCACTTCGGATTTCGACGTCGTGTGGAAGAAACTAAGCGGCGGATCGGGATGGGGCGGCACCTGGGAAGAAACCAATGTGAAGATTACGTCTCCCGACCAATGGGAAATCTCACCTTACGAAGGCAACGGGTTGACATTCAATTCGGCAGCTTACCAAGACGTCCTGAACCTGAAGTTCGACGGAAAAGACTACGAAGAAAAGGGTCCGAATGTAGCGGCCGGGTCCACATCGGCGGGAAAGCGCATCAACGCCAATACTTTAGAGATTACCGATAAAGTGAATGGCGAAGTGATGGATCAAACGAAGTACGTTGTATCTCCGGATGGAAAGACTCTCACGCTGACTGTCCACGAGACGGGCCAACCCAAAGCGTTAACATTCGTGTACGACAAAATGTAGGGGCGAACCAGAGACACCAAGGCGGGCAAGTTTGCTCTTCTGTAGAGGGGCTTGTCCGCCTGAAGACCTGCTGCAAGAAATCTGTTTCCAAAGGATGATCAAGCAGGTAGTATGTCGCCAATACTGGCTGTTGGTTGCATTCAGGTTTCGCGCGCGTCGCTCATCGTCACATAGACCAAAACCCCGATGAAACGCGCAAGTCATTCCTGGCAGGAAGCCTGTTCCCTCGCACTCGCGGAATCCGATCCCTATAAGTTTCTAGGCCGCCTTGAGTATGCCGTCAGCACACTCGAACGCCGCTACGCGGAATGGCAAGAGAATCCAGGATCACCGGCGGAGTTGACTGCCATCGAGAAAACGATCCTTGACCTGGACCGGCATCTGCAGGAGAAAGTGGTGGGAAGGGCGGTTCGGGCCCACGCGGCTTCCGCTTCGGCTCCGCCCCGGGCCGTTAACGATCTTGGTCACATTCGGCAACTGTTCTTAGTACTGCGACCCTAAAGCGGCATGATTTCTCCAGGGCCGCCCTCGATGCAAGCTTCAAACCTACTGGCGAGAGAGACGTAGCCGAGCCGGGTGTCTGACTAAACAGGATCGCGTCTCCCGCTAGCTGAGGGAGCGTGCCTTCGGTTCCCGCATGAGGCCAACTGCGACCGCCAAGTCGCGAGCTTTCTCCCAGTCGGCTTTGGGGGGGCGGAGTTCTCCGGCCTGCTCGTAGGCACGGATCGCGTGATAGATGGCGCGGTCGAAAAACTGATTCAGCAACTCTTGCAGTTCCATCTCCCCGTAGAGCTGCACGATATTGTCGGCGAAGGCCTCGCGGCGCAGAAAGTGCCAGATGTGGTCGCGGGTCAACATCAAAGCCCATACCAGCTGGTGCGATTGAATTCCCTCCTGAGCGCGGCGGATAGCAATCGCCCGGAATCGCTGGGCGATGTCAGTTTCCGTACGTTGCAGAAGCCATTCGCCAAGGTGGTGATAGAGTTCTCCGGCACCGCGGCAGAGTTCATCAGGATCGACGCGCCGGAAATCGGAGGTCCGTTCCGACGTGCGAAGTTGCTCCACCAGACCTTGCACCAGGGAGTCGGAATGCCGTTCGATCAGGCGCACCAGTTTTATGCCTAACATTTTTCGCTGTCCCCCAGAGTTCGAAGGGCGTTCGTTCCTGCCCTAACTTATATATCGTAACACGATACATTTGGATTGACCAAGGGTTCTGAAGCGTGTGTCCGGCGGATAAACGGGAGACGCCAGTGCCAGACTTAGAAAACCACGCCGACGCCACCCATTACGTAGTTGGTTTTCCAGTTATCGAGAAGATTGGGATTGCCGAGCGTTGGCGAGAACTTGAAATAGCGCGATTCATAGGTGCCCTTGGCGTACCACTTGCCGACGACGTATCCCAAGGTGCCGCGGAAAAAGTATCCGTGATCGAGAATCGGCTTCGGGTAGCTCGACCCGGCTTTGGGAGCGGTAAAGTGGGGGCCGAATTCAGGGGATACCTGGGCCTGGAAGAAAGCGTGATTCGGCGCGGAACTGAACTTGTATTCGAGAACGCCCGGCAGTTCGAGCAGCAGCATGTTGTAGCGGGGGAATTCCTGTCCGTCTACGACGCTGGCGGGAAGAAGGATCTTGTGGACTTGAGCATGAAATCCCAGAGAGAGATGGGTGCCGAAGCGGAACATAGGGCCGGCATAAGCGGAAAATTCAGAGGCGTGTTTAGCGGTATCGGCAGGAAAGCGAATCTCGCCGCCCGCGACGATGCTGGGGTACTGCTCTTTTGCGTTCGCGCGGATAACGATGAAGTCGGCATTGACCACCCCGACGGCGGTGCTGGAGGAAGGCAAAGCTCCGAATCTGTCGGTGGTCTCTCCCGCTCCGATTCCGACTGCAGCGCGTTGACCGAAGGCCGAACCAATCACAGCAAACAACAGGCACGCGAAAAACGTAAGCCTCTTGCAGGGCTCGATCACGAATCCCCTCCAGTGGGAAAAAGTAAAAGTGTACACTCCCCGGGCGACGGACGGCGCTTTCCCGGCTGCGGATTATCCTTTGCTCGAAATTCAGTAGCTCAGATGCGAGCATAACGCCGCCGGTATGTATGAGGAACGCAAGGGGCAGTCCCATGGGGGGAGCCGAAGTTAACAGGATTCGTCATGACAATTTCTGTGTTCACGCTTAAAATGGTTATTAGGAGTTCTCCCCTAAAAGACTGATATCAGCTCCCGTCGTGGCGAGCGCGAGGTCTGTTTCTCTTCCCCCATGAGCCGGAATCTCAAGATGCGAACAGGGTTTGTGTTCGCAATCGGTGTCGCATTTGCGGCCATTGCTTTGCTCCCTGCATCCGGTTGGGCTGCCGATGTGAAGGCGGTCGCGGCGGCGGTCGATGAGCATTACAACCACTTACGGTCGCTGGAGGCTCAGTTTACCGAGGTGTACCGGGGGGCGGGGATGAAGCGGACCGAATCGGGAACGCTGTGGCTGAAAAAACCCGGCAAGATGCGATGGGAGTACCGTTCTCCCAGGGAGAAACTGTTTGTTTCGGACGGCCGGGATGCGTGGTTTTATGTGCCGGAGGATCGCCAGGCGAGAAAAACTCCGGCGCGGAAACTGGAAGACATTCGGTCTCCGCTGGCCTTTTTGCTGGGCAAGACTAAGCTGGAGAAGGAGTTACATGGATTATCGGCGGCTCCAGATATTGAACCGCTGGCGCCCGGCGACATTGTGTTGCGGGGAGTTCCGCAGGGATTAGGCGATCAGATCAGCGAAGTCGTGCTGGAGATTACGCCCGGTCACGAGATTTCGCGGATCATCCTCGAATTGGTAGACGGATCCAGCACGGAGTACCGGTTTACAGAGCAGAAAGAGGGAGTGGAAGTCGCCGATTCGCGGTTTAGGTTTCAGCCTCCTGCCGGGACGGAGACCGTGGAGGGAATTGAGCCTTAGGGGCCCAGGAGATCCCACGGGCCCCCTGTTGAAAACGGGGCCTTCGGGATGAGCAGCGCCCGATTGCGGGTTCAGGGATGAGACTCAGGCCACGAACCGGAAGGGTTACTTGCGTACTCCGGGGTAGGAAACTGGCGGGAGTTTGCAGGAATAGAATAGGAAATTGGAGTGTTAGACTGAGGCTCACGCCTCTCCCAAGGTAAGAAAAACCAGCACATGGCAGAGTTTGTCATAAAAATCGCGGACGAGCGCGGACATATCCAGCAGCACGTCGAGCAGGGCATCTCGGAGGCAGAGGTCCGCGACCGCTTCTCGCAGCAGGGATACCTGGTCTATTGGGTAAAGCCGCAGGGCGTGCTGACCGGCGGTGTGACCGTGCGGCGTCGGCGGAAGCTGAAGCAGGCGACCTTCCTCGTTTTCAATCAACAGTTTCTAACGCTGATCCGCGCCGGGTTGCCGATTCTGAACGCCCTGGAACTGCTGATCAAGCGGCAAAAAGACCAGCAACTGAAGCAAATCCTGGAGAATGTGCGGGAGCGGGTGAAGGGGGGCGAACTGCTCTCGGACGCGTTCGCCGCGCAGGGGATCATCCCGAAGATCTACACGACCACGCTGCTGGCAGGCGAAAAGAGCGGCGCGATCGACGAAGTGCTGACCCGTTACATCAGTTTTCAGCGAATGGCGATGTCGTTCCGCAAGAAGCTTTTCGTGTCGCTGATTTATCCGACGCTGCTGGTTTCGGTCGTCATGATCATGGTGACCTTCCTGTTCACCTACGTCGTGCCGAAATTCGCGGAATTGTTTAACAGCCTGGATGCGAAGCTGCCGGCCATCACGGTATTCATGCTGGCGGTAGGACAAAACGCGCAGAAGTACGCGCCATTCTTGCTAGGCGGGCTGGTAGTGGGGGGATTCATTTTCTGGCGCTGGAAGGATACGGACCGGGGGGCGGACCAGATTGATCGCGCGATCCTGAGCCTGCCGCTGCTGGGGGAGATCCGGCTGAAACACCAGGTGGCCAGTTTCTCGCGAATGCTTTCCACGCTGCTGCAGGGCGGGTTGCCGCTGGTGCCAGCGATGGAGACGGCAGGTTCCTCGATGAGTAGCCGGCGCATCTTAAAAGGAGTGAGCCGGGCCAGCATCCGGGTGCGCGAAGGCCAGGGACTGGCCAGCAGCCTGGAAGAACAGGAGATTTTTCCGCCGTTGGCGGTCGAGATGCTGGAAGTTGGCGAGTCCACGGGAGCTCTGCCGGCGATGTTGAACTCGGTAGCGGAGTTTTACGAGGAAGACGTGCAGACGGCGCTGGGCGCCGCGATGGCGTTGATCGAGCCGATCATCCTGATCATCATGGCGATTTTCGTAGGCGGCGTGTTGATCTCGCTGTATCTGCCGATCTTTACGTTGGGCGTGCATTAGCGAGCGATGAGTAATGAGTAATGAGTAGCTTGCACTGAGCGATTTGGGTTGCTCATAGCTCATTGCTGAAGGATTTGTGAATGGCGACAGCAGATAAAAAACCGGTGATACAGGGCGGGACGAACGGCGGGCGTGCGGGAGCTACTCCGACGTACGGCAATCCTGTCAGCGATATGGAACGGGCGCAGGATGTGGCGCGGCGGTACCGCTGCGAGTTCATCGACCTGACGAACTACGAACTGCATCACGACCTGTTCAAGAAGATCCCGGTCGAGTTGATGTTCCGTTACAACTTCGTACCGCTGGAGGAGACCAGCGACGGGAAGCTGGCGATCGCCATTGCCGATCCCAGCCAGCTGATGATGATCGACGAGATCAGCCTGCTGTTGAAGCAGCGGATCATCACCAAGGTTTCCACGCTCAAGCAGATTTCCGACATCCTGAAGAAGACCGAGCAATCACAGCGCGTGCTCGAGGAAGCCAGCGAAGGCTTCACCATCATCCGCGAAGACGAAGCCACGGGCGCGGAAGAAACGCTGACCATCGACAAGCTGACGGCGACGGGCGACTCGAGCCCGATCATCCGCCTGGTCGATACCACGATCTTCACTGCCCTGCAGCGGCGCGCTTCCGATATTCACATCGAGACTCGCGATGATTCCGTGGTGATCAAGTTCCGAATTGATGGCGTGCTGACGCAAGCCATGCCGCCAATCGCCAAAGAGCATCACTCGACCGTGATCTCACGCATCAAGGTCATGAGCGAACTGGACATCTCCGAGCGGCGCGTACCGCAGGACGGCCGCTTCCGCGTGAAGTACAACGGCCGCGCCATCGACTTCCGGGTTTCGATCATGCCGTCGATTCACGGTGAAGATGCCGTGCTCCGCGTGCTCGACAAAGAATCGATGAGCGAGAAGTTCCGCACGTTGACTTTGGACGTGGTGGGCTTTGATGAAGACGATCTGCGACGGTTCCGGCGGTACATCAAAGAACCTTACGGCATGGTGCTGGTCACAGGGCCGACGGGTTCGGGTAAAACGACCACACTGTACGCTGCGGTCAACGAGATCAAGACGGACGAAGACAAGATCATTACGATCGAAGATCCGGTGGAGTACCAGTTGCGCGGGATCACGCAGATTCCAGTCAACGAGAAGAAGGGACTGACATTCGCCCGAGGACTGCGATCCATCTTGCGTCACGATCCGGACAAGATCATGGTGGGCGAGATTCGAGACGCGGAGACGGCACAGATCGCGATTCAATCCGCCCTGACCGGGCACCTGGTGTTCACCACCGTGCACGCCAATAACGTCGTCGACGTAATCGGCCGCTTCCTGAACATGGGCGTCGAGCCATATAACTTTGTTTCAGCGCTGAACTGCATCCTGGCGCAGCGACTGGTGCGTTTGATCTGCGATTCGTGCCGAACCGAGGTGCATTATGCGCCGGACGTGCTGGAGGCGAGCGGACTCGATCCGGATCAGTGGGGCAAAGTTCCCCTGTATGAAGGGCCGGGCTGCATTGAGTGTGCCGGCACGGGGTTCCGCGGCCGTACCGCCATTCACGAATTGCTGGATTTAAGCGACCGCATCCGCGAGATGATTCTGGGGAAAAAGCCGACCTCGGAAATTCGCCGGGCGGCGCGCGAGGAAGGCATGCGATTCCTGCGCGAGTCGGCGCTTGATAAGGTTCGTTTGGGATTGACTACGTTGAAAGAGATCAACAAGGTTACGTTCATTGAGGCAATGAGGTAGAGGCAAAGTTTGAAGGTTTCAAAGTTTCACGTTTCCAGGCAAAACCAGACCAACTCTGCCCTGAAACCTTGAAACGTGAAACCTCGAAACGTTGAAACTTTGAACTATGAGTCCTATTTCCAAGATCGCGAAGCCTCGGTTGGCCTGTGAGATTGCGCCGGACCGCGTGCTGGCTGGGCGGTTGCTCGATAACGGCGGCGGACTGGAAGAGTGCGCGGCGCGGGAACTGGCGCCGGGAAGCGTGGTTCCCGACCTGGTGGAAAACAACATCCGGCAGCGGGAGACTGTGCGCGCGGGAGTAGAGTCGGCGCTAGGCTCAGTCGCGGGGCGCGCGCGAGACGTGATCGCGATCGTGCCCGATGGGGCGGTGCGGGTCATGCTTGTGGATTTCGACACTCTGCCCTCCGATCTCGGAGAAGCGCTCGGGGTGGTGCGTTTTCGGCTGAAGAAGTCCCTGCCGTTCGATGTCGAAAAGGCCAAAGTTTCGTTCCATGCGCAGAAGCTGAGCGATGAGGTTCGAGTTGTTGCGGCCGTCGGACTGACCACCGTGATCGAGGATTATGAGTCGGTGTTCCGGGAGGCCGGGTATGGTCCGGGGGTGGTGCTGCCTTCGATGCTGGCGGCTTTGGGAGCGGCGGACGGCAAGCGTCCGACGATGGTGGTCAAGGTGGACGCGCACACCACCAGTATTGCGATTTTGAACGAAGACCAGCTGCAATTGTTCCGGACGCTCGAGAACTCGCGCGGGGTAACCATCACTGGCGAGCAACTGGCGGAGGAAGTGTATCCTTCGGTTGTGTTCTTTCAGGATACGTATCACCTGAATATTGAACGGATTTACGTGGCCGGCCTTTCCGAGGCAGGCGGCGCGGCTCCGGCGCTGCGCGCACAGACAGGGGCGGATGTCCAGGAACTTGTGGGCGCGTCCCAGTTGGGATCGAGCTCGGGCGGGTCGGTGCCACGGTGGAGAATGGCAGGAGTTGTTGGAGCCTTGGTTTCGTGAACCATGAACCAGTACCCAGTACACGGCACTCAGTACTCAGGAATAAACCACGACGTCTGGTAAGTGAGTGCTGGGTACGGGGTACCGGGCTACTGAATAATTTTTATGCGACTTGATATCAATCTGGCGAGCCGGCCGTACGAAGATGCGCGGCAGTTCTGGACGCGCTGGGGAACGGCCCTGGGTGCGGCTGCCCTGTTCACGCTGGTGCTGCTAAGCCTGACGATTACGGGCTGGTTCAATGCACGGCGGGACCATCAGACGATGGCACGCATCCGTGCTCAGATCGCGGATCGCGATCAGCGGCGGGCGCATGCCGAGCAGATCCTGAACCTGCCGGCAAACCGCAGCACGCGGGATGAATCGCAGGTCCTGAATGAATTGATCGAGCGCAAAGCATTTTCCTGGACGCTGGTGCTGGAGAACCTGGAAAAGGTGATGCCGGCGCGATTGCACCTGGTGTCGATCAATCCGGAACTGGATGAGGACAACCAGCTGGCGCTGAAGATGGAAGTGGCGGGCGATTCGGCAGATCGCGCGATTGAACTGGCGCGGCGGATGGAAGACTCCCGGCGCTTTGCGCAGACCACGATCGTCTCGCAGTCCTCCACGCAATCAACGACCGGGGACACGGTTCGGGTGGACATCGCAGCTCTCTATATTCCCGAGACTTTGCCGGGGACGGCGGTCGATGGCAAGGGCGCAGCCAAGCCCAAGACGCCCACTCCGGAAGCCAAGACCACTGGAACTCGCCCTATGACAGGAGTGTCGCGGCCTCCGGCGGACGTGCCGAAGCCCGCTCCCAAACCGACAGCACTGCGGGGAAAACACTGAT
>Ga0335071_10006243_pt1 | contig 12298 bp, 7 predicted proteins | sample Lox_Sample_15_FD_206724 | JGI IMG/M metagenome (GOLD analysis project Ga0335071, IMG submission 206724) | Soil microbial communities from Loxahatchee National Wildlife Refuge, Florida, United States - Lox_Sample_1.5 | ecosystem: Environmental > Terrestrial > Soil > Wetlands | place: USA: Florida...
TCAGGAAAGGTTTTTCCGGCAACTTCCGAATGGAAGCATCGGGGACTTAGGACAGGGCTTCCTGTTTGTTGCGGAGAACGGCACAAACCGTATCAGCTACTCCTCCATGCCGACGTATCGAAAATATATCGTCGGTTTCTATCACCCGTCATGGCAGGCTGAAACCAGCATTGAAGATGTGGTCACGTACTTGAAAAAATATCCCGACCGCATGGTTGCTTTTGGAAGAAAGTCCACCTGGGGCACAAACCTGAATCAAGTCAACATTGTGAAGCAGACGGAAATCGGAGAAGATATTTTTACCGTTCCGGCTTTTTCTCTTATCGACAATATCGGGTTTATGCACATCGGAAGCCTTCAGGACCTTGGAATCGGACAAACCATTCTCGTCACCGCGGACGGGCGGACGATGTTCTTCAATGGGCGCCAGTTCGGAAACCAGGATTTTTCCGGAGACAAGGTTGCGAAAGCGATACGCTCCATTCACACCATGGTCATGTCCAGTTACGACCCCTGGGGCGGATACCTGCTTTTCGCAAGCGCGAATGTTTCCAGCGATACCCACAATTACGTCAACGCAGACGACGGGTTCTGTCTCCGCTTCGCCTGCTTCACATCCCAAGGATGCGGATGGGCGCGGTTCGGAGGGGCGGCCATGGTCTTTCCGATGCCGAACACAGGAGGACTGGAAGTTTACAACACATCGAACATGGCCATCCAAATCATGCTGGATGAGCGGACCGGGCAGATTTACCAGATTAACACTTATGACGGCCCGGCCGGCAGCGGACTTTCCGAAAGCCATTACGATAAAGGCGGCGCCGATATTGTTTCTCATATTTCCTGCGCTGAACACCACGGGACCCGGGAATCTGAAAACCTGGAGCACATGGTCTCCCATGTCTACATCCGGCCGCGCACGCTGAACAATCAGTACCTTGCGAATTTCGCCGTCAACAGCCAGATTTACAAGGACGGAAGTATTTTGTATTCTGCGAAGACGCTGAACAACCCGATCACCGGCGATGTGGTTTATGACCGTAAGATTCAGGGACGGCGGATCCAGTCCGTCTTTGAGTTCATGGCCGGCGGATTTTATATCACCGCCAACGACATCATGTTTGTCCAGCGGGATTCCGCCGGAACGACGGCTATCAGCGCGCGGTCAACAAGTGAAATGGACCATCAGCGCGATTACGCCCAGGGAAATATCTGGATCACCCGCGGCTCAAAACCACTGCTCAACCGGCAGACCGGATTCTCCGCATCCGGGAGTTTTACACCAATCACCGGGCCCGACGGTCTTTCCGGGTCGGCAATGCAGTTTAATGGCGGAAGTGGAATCGCTCTCGATAATGGAGGAACGCTCGCTGGAGATATGACCGTTCAGTTTGGTTTTAAATTCAAACCGTAAGGAGACATCGTGGACGCTGCAACAATTACTGACGGGGCTGCTGGTGGAGGGGTCATGGGGGCAGTTGTTATTTTGGCCGGAAAACTTATCGACAAGATTAAGTTCAGCCGAAATGGAAAATCTTCCCTCGGAAAGACTGAGGCCGAAAACATGATTTTAAACCATAAAATCAGTTGTACTGCGGAGATGGAAAAAAAGTTCAACGACGTTAAGCAGCACACCACCGACGAGGTTGGAAAGCTGCAAAAGACAATCGTTGATATTCTGCTCAACAAAGGTGGAATTTGATGGCGCTCTTAATTATCAAAGCTGGCGAAGGCTCCGAAGATCCGACCGGCTTCCAGAAATACGATGTCGTCGAAGTCATGGAAGATGGCTCCGATCCGGGTTCGGCCGTTTGTCTGCCAGATTTTCTTATCATTCAGGTAGATGGAGTGAAAGCAGATTATGAATGGATGAAAGACCCTGTTTATAATGACGACGCTGAATTTGAACCCGCACTTGATGCCGATGGAAACCAATTAAAAGACGCTGATGGCAATGATATAATGGATGTTATTAAACCGCCAACGCTTGCAGCTGTGCGTGATGCTAAATTCGATTTTGACAGCGAACTTTCAACTGAACAGATGACCTCGATAAAAAGCAGTGAGGCCATAAAACTGATTTCCTTTCCCGTTGAATCTGTTTTGATAAAAGGCGTTGCTGAACAAGTGCGAATGACTGCTCTTGCCAAAGTCAGTAAAATAAAAATGATGTGATATGCCGACAACCGTTGTAAAAACCATTGGTAGTGCCGGAGGCCGCGATTACGCCACGATGTCATTGTGGATTGCGGCGTGTCCGGCAAACCTTGTCACGGCTGACGAAATCTGGGAAGGACAGCTCTATAAGGATTCAGATTTTGATGAGAGTTTAAGCATTACGGGAATCACGACCGACGCCACACGCTATATTTATCTTCACCCAGCTTCCGGTCAAGGACACACTGGAAAAGCGGGAACAGGCGTTCGATTAAAGCGCACTGGCGCGATACCGGGAACCGATCTTATTTACATCAATGCAAAATACACAATTTTTGAAGGTATCGAAATTACATTCGGCACATCGTCATGGGCGCAGAACTTTGTTAACATTGTCAACGTCGTAGAGGATTTATGTGTCATTCGCAGGAATATTATTCATGGTGTGCCATCATCCGTACAACCTCCGTATGGAATCAACGGAATATGGTTTAGTGATTATTCGAGATCAGTATACGTTGTTGACAACATCGTTTATGGAGTGAAATCTGGATGGACAGGTGGATGCAATGGAATTTCAGGCGGTGGTGTAAATGGAAGTGTTTATATTGAAAATAATACCGTTTACAATTGTGAGCATGGAATTTATCATAATATCAATAGTGGGGGGTTATACAACAATATCGCAGTAGGAAACCCGTCTTATGATTTTTCCATTTACAATCCTGCAATAGCTGATTACAATATCTCGACCGATTCCACGGCTACAGGTACGCACTCACTCACGGGTAAAACAGCCGCGAATCAATTCGTTTCCATCACGGCAGGCTCAGAAGATTTGCACCTGAAGACCGGATCGGATGCAATTGGCAAGGGAAATAATCTTGGTTCAACAAAACAAGTAAACATTGATATTGATGCGTTCGACCGGACAAGCGTGGTCGGACTCGTGTGGGATATTGGGGCGCACCAGAAAGTGCGTTCTGTTGGAAGGCTTTTTTGTGCAGCGAATTTATCTGGTATGCAGAGCGGTGGACAACTTTTTGTTAATCCGATTGGAGCGTAATTATGAAACTTTCTCTCAAAGCCGGAACCACAAGTAAAACCATTGAAATCTTTATTCAAGATTCTTCCAGCACTACAGGTGCGGGATTAACAGGTCTTGTTTACAATTCATCAGGTTTGTCAGCCTATTTCCATCGCCCGAAAGATACATCAGCAACGGCCATCACTTTGGCGACACTCGCGGCAAACAATTCCGCCTATTCATCTGGAGGCTTCAGGGAAATTGATGCGACAAACTTGCCCGGCTGGTATCGCTTTGACATTCCGGATACGGCTTTGGCTGCATCGAATACGTCTTGCTCTATCATGTTAAAAGGCGCGACGAACATGGCTCCGCTGCCCATTGAAATTGAACTCACAGCGTGGGACAATCAGGATGCTGTTCGCGGTGGACTTACCGCCCTGCCCAATGCGAACGCGGAAGCGGCTGGCGGACTCTATACTCGCGGAACCGGAGCGGGGCAGATTAAGCAGTCCACAAATGGACAGGTCGATGTGAACCTGGAGGCCATCCACAATGTCGCTTCAAAAGCCTCCATGCTCGGTTCCGTCATTGACGATGCAACGGCGACCATTCTGGCGAATGTCGTTTTTATCAATTCACTCTCAGTAAGTGATTTTCTTGTTGTTTCTTCCATCACCCTTGCAAACATAGGCGACAACAAAAGATATGCCTCGCTTGCGGCTCTGGGGACATTCAAATTTGTTTTATCGGCAAGCCTTGATGTGACCAATTCACATTTCAAAGATTATCTGTTTGACGATCCCATCGCCGGGAGTCCGGGCAGCTATATTTTAACCTTGTCAAAATGTGTCTTCGAGAAATGCGTTTTTAACATCCCGCAAAATCTTTCCAATGCGTGGAATTTGTTTAAGTTCAGCACAATACGTGATTCCAAGATTTTGAGCTGGATGACTTTCGCTCCCGCCTCCGAGGGAAACAGCGTCGTCCGAAATACGTTCTTCGGCGCGTCTTCAAGGGTTGCATCGCAAGGATATAGCGGTGCACATACGATTGACATTGATTCGTGCTTCGGCTTTCTGGATATTCGCACCACGACAACAGGGACGGTGACCGTAAAGATCAATGATTTCAATGGAAGCATCGTCATTGATTCAAGTTGCACAAATACGACGGTGAATATAAACGGTGGAAGCGGAACGATCACCAATAACAACGCTTCCGCCACTGTCACCTACAATGGCGTAACGATTCCCAATGGAACGACTCTCAATATTCCCGCGAAAGTCAATGACATCGCGGCCTTGAACAACCTCTCCTCCAGCGACGTGCAGTCCGCAATGACAACGCAGGGTTACACGACGACACGCGCCGGATACCTGGATACGCTCAATGGTCTTGTTGCCGCGATCTGGAACGCATTGACGAGTGGAATGACAACTGTCGGTTCCATCGGAAAGTGGTTAAAAGAACTTGTCAATCTCTCCAGCGCCGACGTCCAATCGGCTTCTGCTGCTGCACTGGCCGCGTATAATACGACTGGAGTTGCAAAGGAAGCTTCCGTCCTTGGAATTCAAAACAACACATCTTTTGTTGCCAGCATTGCCGAATACTATCTCATACCATCTTCCAGCTATACCATGTATAAAATTCGTGTTTGTCTCTATGACACTGACGGCAATATGGAAGACCCGGACAGCCAGGATTTTGGATTGCAGTTGAATGATGCAAGCGGAACATCGAAGAGCGGACTTCTGTATAAGGAGTATGCAGCACTAAATCTTCTGGATTCTTCAGGCATTTCTGGTTATAAGAAGCTCGTTCGTGAAGACGTTGGAATTTATTATTGCTTCATCAAAATAGCTTCGACCGAAACTGTTGAGCAGTTAATGTATGGTTTTGCCATTGATGAAAATGCCATACGGAAATATTTTACGCGCACCAATCTTGTCCTTGAAGAAAATCCAGGAGTAGCAACTCTGGCAGATAATACCACTAATGCCGACATTGTGGCAAAGGCACTGAAGTCAAGAGATGTTTCTGGGACAACGGCTGTGACCGGCTCAATCGAAAAAGACATATTAGACTCCATTGAGGCTGTTGATGCTGATATTAATGGAATTATGGGGACGGATGGGAAGGCTCTAATTTCTACTGATTCCCAGGATCTAAGTAGTTCGCTCCACGTAGATGCTAAGAAATTAAATGGAGCAACTCCGAACAATATTTCTTCCAGTGACGTGACTACGGCAGCCGGAAATGCTTTGACTGCTTATGATAGCAACCGCGGCGTAGCGAAAGAATATGTGCTGGAAGGTATCGGAACAACCGTAAGCTCAACTTATACTCTCCTGGGAATTGTTTCTGGGGTTATTGCAGGAATAAGTACGGCCCTTACCCTTCTCAAAAACAGGTTGATGAACCTGCTGATGATGGGGAACACTTTCGGTGGTGTTTTCTATGTGGCAAAAACGGGCAGTGACAGCAACGATGGAATGTCATGGGTAAGCCCGTTCCTCACCATCAAGGCCGCGACGGATGCGATTAGCACCTTTGGAGGTGTCATTTATATACGCGGTAGCTGGTATCTTGAAAACGTCGTCATTCCGGATAACACGATAGTTTACGGAATGTATATCGACGGTGCTGGAGCACAAAATGATTCTGTTGTAGAAATACGTGGAGATGGAACAACTGATCCCGTTCTTGTCGTTGGCCGAAATAGTGAAGTCCATAATGTCCGCATTGGTATGAAAAATCATTTTTCAAATGCGGAATATGCCATCGGATTGAAGAATGGAGCAAAACTACTTGATTGTCATACTGGAGGTCTCAATAGTGCAATCGAATCTGTTATTAAACTTTTGGTAGATGACGCTGTTCACGAGCATGGCGGCCAAGAAATTAAACGCTGTCAGATTTCCGGCTCAAGTTGGGTTGTTCATGGTATTACCGGAATCATGCGGAATGCGTTCATTGAGGAAAATGATTTCATGGAACTTACCGGAGACTGCATTGCACTTACAGCACATTCAGTCGGAGTTGGTACAATAAGGAATAACACTTTCTTAAAAGTTCTTGCTGGAAAATATGCTATTAATTCTCCAGACTCAAACAGGCTCATCATCGTGGACAATCGTTGGAATGGCGCTGGCGCCTTCAATACGGCTCCGACTGCCGGGATCGACCATCTGCTCCAGAATAATGAGCAGTGGGCAACGGAGGATATGATTGAACAGCTTACTCCAAGCAAGAACATCTATGCTGATTCCACCATGCCGGACGACACGGGTGACGGGCTTACACCCGAGACGGCGAAGAAAACCCTGGCTGCTGCCACGGCCCTTTTTGTATCAGGTGAGTTTGGCACACTCCATATTTCCGGTGCGTTTAATGAAAATGTCATCGTGCCCGATAACGTGATAATGGTGAGCTACAATGGCGTTCCGATTATTGGCGGGGCCTATGTTTCTCAGGCAACGCCAATAGTCACGCTTGGTACGTGCAGCGAAATCAGAAGTATCCGCGTCGTCCAGAGCTTTAATCATGCCATTGACAAAACAATTTTGATGGGGGACAATTCTGTTGTTGATGGAGTGAGTGGTTATCCATCAACGGGAACGGCGGGTACTTTTATCGACACAGACGATTCATACCATGTGGCCATCCGAAATTGTTTTTATGGCGGTAATGGAAAAACCGATCACGCCATCATCGGCAATCCCAATATGATCACGATTGAAAACAATCACCTGAATGGATTTCTGGACAATTTCATTGAATTAGTCGGAGGCGTCCCGAAGATTATCAGTAATTATTTCTTTGGTGTCGTTACCGGAAAGTATGTTATCCATATTCAGTATGGTCAAGCCGGCGCTGCGGTGACATTGAACCTGTGGCAGGGTGATGGAGACTTCATCCTTATTGATGGCTCTCCGACAAATTGCATCCTTGCAAATAACGAGCAGTGGGCGAAACAGGTTGACATGCTTTTTGTTCGGGCGATGCTGGAGAACCACCAGGACATCATTGAAGACCCGGTTGGAAGCGGAAAATTTTACCTCGTGACTTACGACAAGACCAGCCCAACGGTTGAAATCTGCAGGCAATACCTGAAGAACTTTGACGGCACGGACATTGACGACCTTGCCGGGACTGGCGAGGCTTCAAGAAGGGGACAGAGTAGTGTCTAATTTTCTCGTAGCGCGCGGACTCGGGGCGAACCTCGTACCGACAAGGGGCCTCGGGTCAGCGGGATTTGCCGGTGGTGGCAAGGCGCTTATTTTTATAAAAGGAAATAAGTTCAGGGTTGACGTTAAGAAAAAACAAGACGGATATGCGTACATATTTATTTCCGACATGCACCATTCGTTTCAGGCAAAGCTCCCCATGTCAGACGCGCAGCTCATGGGAATGGATTGGGCGATTATCAAGGTTGTCCGGTCCGGGTCGAGTATCATTGTGACGATGGACCGTGAGATCATCGCTACCTTCTCACTGTCCACCATCCTTTCTTATACTGGACAGGTCATCATGGGGCGCCTGAAGCAGGACGCCCTGTTTGATGTCCGGACTCTTCCTCGAGTAATATCGAAGGAATCTTCGGATTATTACCGTGATGACATTGACCAGAACACGGGAAATGCGGAACTTCCTTTATACGGAAATCATTCCGCCACGCCTGAGACACGCCCGGACTTTAATATGCCGCCCGGGGGGACAGGACCGGATTCCGCGGCCGGCGTCTCCACCATCTACATGCACGGGGGAACATTGAAGATTGACGTCTACAAGTCAGGCGGCCTGGCGTATGTGCGCTGGAACGATGGAAGCAACGACCATACGGTTCAACTTCCCATGACCGCGGACCAGCTTGCCGGAAACTCATGGGCGACCATTGCGGTACAACGTCAATCTGTTGGCACCTCTGAGGTTCTGAATGTATATTTAGATAAGACGCTTGTGACCAGCATCACGCTTGGAACTCACAAAACCTATGGCGGCAAAGTAAACATCATGCGCGGCAAGGAAGACAGCATATTTGATGTGCGTGTCGTCCCCCGGGCCGTTTCCGATTCCTCAATATCCTATTATCAAGATTCAGTCGTTCAAGAGACCGGGAACGCATTGCTCCCGAAGAAGGCTTAATGTATTCATCGAAAACATCAAACCCAAGCCAGCTTATCGACATTCCACCGAACGCGGAAGCGAAGCAGGCATTCCTTTTAATTCAGCAGAACTTCGATACCGTTTGGCGCATGTTTGTCCAAGCGCAGCGGGACATATTGAATTTGCAGGAAAAAATAAAAAAGCTCGGAGGATAACATGAGGCAGACAATTTCCGATCAACCCCTGTGGCTCAAGCTCGTTCCGGCAGAATTGAAAGGTGGACCTGATAGCCGCGGCAAACGTGTTCCGCAGCCCATGGTCACGGCCGGACAGGGCGTTCCCCGGGCTCAACGCGCGACGGCGCCAATCGGTTCTGAAGGCATGGCAAAGGGTGGTTCTATTCATACCGAGAAATTCAAGCGCCTGGCGGAGAAGCTGAAGTCCGAAGGAAAGCCGGCGGATTCCGCTTTTGCCATTGCCACGCATGCGCTCGGGTATGAAGGCTCCATCAAAAAAGGACACCGGCGGAAGAAAGGGTATGCCGTAGGGGGCCCGATTGACCTTGAATATCTCGACCCGGGCGCCTACACGGGCGACGAGGGAAACTCCGTTCTTGCCGACAAACCCGTGAATACGAAAACATTCGAGGACCATGAAGGCGAATATTATGTCAACGCGCCGATGACCAACATCCTCGGAGGCCCTGAAGCCGTCGAACAACTCATCCTTGATGCGGCGAAACGAAGAATCGCCGGGGCCGGAGTGAACAAATTCAACCGCACGCTCAAACCCATTATGGCCCAGGAAGAGCGCGACATGACGCGCACGCCCGTAAGTGAGGTAAATTCCAGCTTCATGTCGGGTGGAGGAGTGGGCGGATACCGGAAAGCCCAGCCTCCGATTGATGGCATGGCGGGTGGTGGTACTCCGGCCCTTGACCCGACCGGTCAGAAGGATCCGCTGGATATGCGAATTGCAGCCGGAATAACCCCCGACAAGGGCGATGCGCTCGCCCAGGGCAAGATTGCCACGGACACGGGCGACGCATTGGCCCAAGGTAAGATTGCTCCTGATACCGGCGATGCTCTCACAAAAAGGGCTGCGGCCGCAGGGACGACAGAGGAAGCTTTGACCAATACCGAACAGGCACAGAAGGCATTTACCGATACGCAACAGGCGACGAACAAAGCCGTTCAACCTCTCGATACCGGCATTGGCGGCGCCGGGAGTGGCGCCGGAGACCTGCAGGCCGGCCTTTCGACGCTTCGTGCTGAAGCAGGCGGACAGAACCCCGTGGTGGACAACCTTCTTGCCCAGACCCTTCAGAAGCACGGTGCGGACACTGCAGCCGGAAAAGCAGAGCTCCAGATGCAGCTTTCTCAGTCCGGCGTTACTGGACCGGCGGCCGCCGCGGCGATGGAAAGCTACGACAGGCAGGCGCGCCTCGGGACCAGACAGATTGAAACCAGCGCGGCACAGGAGAAGGCGAAAGAAGCTCAGACCGCAGCAGGCCAGCTTGTTTCCGCAGGTTTTACGGAACAAGCTGCGGCACAGGCACAGGCGAACTGGCAGAAGTCTTTTGACGTTACCCAGAAACAAAATGCGATGCAGCAGATGTTGGCCGCGGGTGACATCAACGGGTACGCGAAAGCGGCGAAAGACCTTTACGGAATCGACGTTGACACGACCCAGATGAAGTCCGCGCAGAACCTCCAGAACATGCATACCGCCTACACCACGCTGAATGACATCAACGCGCAGGCTCCTGATGGAATAAAACTCGATTCGCCTGGCGCTATGGATGCTCTAAAGATGCTCTATGCTGCGACCGGCGGACAAGGAGAAATGAGCAACTCTTGGGCGGCGCAACAGATTCAGAGTATCCGGGATGCGGCCGACCCGTACCACCAGATGATGACGGGAGTCTCAAGCGACTTCGCCCTCTCGCTGTTTGGTGGAAACCAGAAAGAGCTCGATGGCTTTACCTATGGTTCTTACGCTCCTGGGCTCACCTCTGTTCGTGCCGCAATGGCGGACTTGAACAAGGGCGGCGGGGTGACGTGGGATAAAACAAGCGGAACCTACAGTATTACCGACCCGAACAATGCCTCCCTCCTGAAGCTTTTCCCGGATGTCGCGGCCCTGTCCGGACAGCTTGTTAAGTTTGACCCTGCATCTTTTGACAAAACGGCCAATACCTATACCGACCCGAACGGGAATAAGTACGATGTTCTCGCTTCGAGCGGTGGCGTTCCCACGAGCCTGATGATGAACGGAGTCGCATATACCGCTACCATGACGAATGGCCAAATGAAAATCACGCAGACCACCAATGCGTCCACCGCGCCCGTTACGGATTCGAGTGGAAAGGTATGGATTGGCGGACAGCCTGCAAACTATACCGATTCCACGGGAAAGACCACGCAGATTACCGGCAGCGACGGAAATTACAAGGCCGGGAACCAGAACGTGACCTACGATGTCAAAACGAAGAAATGGACGCAGACGGGCCTGAATGAGCCGTCAGGCGACAAGAGCGCCACCGGAACATTCTACACTTTCAACGGGGCCGCGCTCATGTATCCCGGAAGCACCACGGATGGAATCACGTCACTCAAAACCGATAAGGATTCCGGCGTGGGCTATGGCACCACATCAAGTGGAAAATATGTCACCGTAGAAGGCGGGACAGTCAAGCCTATTAATCTCGACACATTCAAGTCCAATCCGGCTTTTATTACGCCTCCGAACCCGACGGACCCTGCTTACAAGGAATATCAGAAAGCGTACGCCCAGGCAACCGCGAATACTTATGACATTTCTCCGCAGTCTGTAAAGAATGACATCAACCTGAAAATCGCCAGCGGGGCAATTAAGGATGCGTCCGGAAAAGCCTATTCAAATCCGAATAACTTTAAAGCTTCAGCACCGACCACTGGAATCGGTCTTGCTTTAAACGGTCTGTCTATCGCTGAACTTGACGCAACGAAAACAACACTCGATTCACATAATACATTCACGAATGCAAATGGACAGACATTCACGAATGCGGATTCCAACGTAATCGCTTCTGGAGACAAGCAAATTGACGCTGCGAAGCTCGCCCTGCAGACAAAAATGTACCAGCAGTATTCAACGATGCTGGATAGCCTTGGACTGGACGAAAGCGTAAAAACAAAGCTCAAGACGGATTATGCCACAACAACATTGGGTGGGTATAATGAGCAGCTTGCTACGAGCACTTACACTCCGGCAATGGATATGAGTCCGACTGAAGCAGCAGCGGCGGCGTCGGCTGCGGCATTCGCTTCTATTCCGGCGCAACACCAGTTACCACAAGGTTTCTTGGAAGAACGCAGACTTGGATAAATTTGTTTAAGGAGGAATGAATATGGCAACGCCCCCCTTTGCTGATGTTGAGCCTTACCAGCTTCCGATACAAAGTTATTTGCGAAGCGATTCTCAGTTGAGCAACCTGAATAGTGGTACTGATTTCGACGTACCCTCTTTTGGTCCACAGCCGAGAACAACGAACTATCTTAAAACTGGCGGACTCGAAAACGTATCGGATTACAGTCGAGATACCGGAATGAGAACGGCACTCGATCCGTCGTTGCTGGAAAGTGGGGTCGGGAGCACGGAGCAAAAAGCTGGCGATGTTGCCAAAGTAGCGAGCGCCGGGTTGGCTTTCGTTCCCGCCATTGGTCCAATCCTCTCCGGTATTTCCGCAATCGCAGGGACCGTCCTTGACTATTACGGCCAGAAGCGCCAGGAGGCTGCCCAGAAGCAGGCGTATGACGACCAGATGCGCCTCATTGAGCAGCAGCGCGCTGAAGACACCAGGCGTTATAATATCGAGACCGGCCAGCGTAATCGAGAGCTGGACATAACCGCCGCGAGCGCCGCGGCCAGCCGTGACATCGCCGGCCGGAAGCAGGCGGAATCCGAACAGGAGACCGCGGAGGACATCAAGGTCAAGAATTGGCAGATGGCCAATACCGAGAA
>Ga0335071_10006246_pt1 | contig 12295 bp, 13 predicted proteins | sample Lox_Sample_15_FD_206724 | JGI IMG/M metagenome (GOLD analysis project Ga0335071, IMG submission 206724) | Soil microbial communities from Loxahatchee National Wildlife Refuge, Florida, United States - Lox_Sample_1.5 | ecosystem: Environmental > Terrestrial > Soil > Wetlands | place: USA...
CGCGGGCAGGGTCGGCGTCATGACGGCCATGCTCCGCTTGCCGCGACGGCACGGTCCGGCTCCCGAGGCGTGGTAGTCCGGCCGACCCTCGGGCTGGTCTCCAAACCTGGCTGTGTGTGCTCCTCCTGATCATGAGGGTCGAAACCATGCATCCAGAGTGTCCATTGCAGCGCGATGATCGCGCCCTTGACCGGCGGCAGCAGAGCAAAGGTGAGGACGCAGGCCACTGACATCGATGCAAGCAGCGTCAGCCACACCGGCGGCGCTGCCGTTTCTTCAAGAGCCAATGCCAGCGAGACGGCAACATGCCCGATGATCAACATCACGAAGTAGGCAGGAGCGTCGTCCGGACGCGCGTGGTGCAGCACCTCTCCGCAGTGCTCGCAGAGCGGTGCCACCTTGAGATATCGGCTAAACAGCCGGCCGCTGCCGCAGGCGGGGCAGCGTCGGCCGAAACCCCGAAACAAGGCTGGAAAAAGCGGCCGGGGCGGATTGAAGGAGTTGCCCGGATAGACCGGGCGCGGGTTGTCGGCATCTTCGATCTCGGTTCGATGGCGATGCAAGCGGCTCAATTTGATTGCTCCCGAGTGGTGAGCGCCAGCGTGTAAACGGTGGTGAGGCGGACAGTACGCCCTGCCGCTTCCATGGCGGCCAGAAACGCCGCCTGAAAGCTCGACTTCTCTGCAGGAGACAAATCGCGGGCAATTTCGACGCGTCGCGCGCGATGCCGTAGTGTGAGCCCAAGGTGGCCGTAGTCGGGGTCGATTGTGCTTTCCAACCGCAAGCCGAAGGTCGGCAGCTGCATGCGAGTGCGCTTGCCCAAGCCGCTGCTGCGCTCGATGACAAGCACGTCATTGCTCAGGAAGACCTGCTCATGCCGGTTCAGGGAGATACGTGAGCAGACCATAGCCGCGGCGAAGCCGAGATAAGACGCGCTGCTGAACACGGCGATCGGCCAGTATCCTTTGACCGCAAAAAGAACCGACAGGAGTCCGGCGGGCACCCCTAGCGTGACGATCATGACGAGGGTTGCGCGGTGCCCCAGCGAAATGTTCGGCGAGATATAGAAATGGAATGGCGTGGCGTGTTCGAGGCAGGCTTTGCGCGAGGTCGTGACGATGCTTCTCCGGCCTACGACGACTTGATTATCGGTACCAGGCTCTGCTTCGCCACCAGCGAAGGGTAGCCGGAGATGGGCCGGTTCGATTGGCATGGTTTCTCTGAGATCGGACATGAGTTTCTGTTGATTGCGAGCATCGATGATCGGGGAGGTCCCTCGCGCGCCATGCCGAACGGCGATCGCTGGCTTACCGCGCGCATTGTCTAGGGAACGCGGATGCGCCCTTGAGACAAGGCCTGCGCCGACAAGCGACTACCTTTCGGACCGCGTCCGAGGCATGAGGAATGTGTGATAAAGGCTTAGACGGCCGCCGGCGGTGCGCGGGGCTGGCAGGGTTGTCCGGCAACCACGCTGGAGACGGACACGATATTGAACGGCTTCAGCAGCGGCCCATGCGTGAGCGGCGCCGACATGACCTCGGCAACGCCAATATCGGTCGCTGCCAATCCGGGGGTGCCGCAAAGGACACAACACCCGCGGTGGTCATGCCCTACCGGGGAGGACGGTCCGTCTTGCGAATGATCGCTCGCCCCTGACGAGCAGATTGAAGCAGAAGAATTGAAATCCCAAAGCTCAAGCGCATCGATAAAACTCGTGGCCAGTGCCTGGAAGAAGAGAGCATAGGCTACCAGCCATGCAATAGCCGCCCTGCGGTTGCGGAGGCGCGATGTGATTTCAGGAGATTCGCGCACTGAAGAAAGGTCTCCGATTCCACATCCAGGTTACGAGGCTTCATAGACTATCCAAGCGATCCTGCAAATCATTGATATCTGTCAATGAGTCCTGAACGGAGAGTGGCGCTTCCGCGTCGATGTCGGTGGACGGGTCTTTGCGCATTTTTTTCAGTTCGCCGGGGCTGTGACCGATTGATGAACCTATGCGCGAGATCCCGCGCTGCCTGCCGATCCACTCATCCGATCACTGTCTGCTCCTGGTCGCGCGCGCTCTGCCGCGCAGCGTAGGCGGTTTCGCCCAATCATTTGCAACACCGGGCGGGTATGTTAGTAGTAAGCCCTTGGGGACCACGGGCTGAGCGCAAAGGTCGCTCGTGTCCCAAGTGATAAGCACTGAGGAATTATTTCAGGTTCGGTCGTTTCCACGAGAGAGCGGCCCAAGGCAGCGCTACACTTAATATGGTTGGATCAATGCGTAGTCCTTTTGTCAAAACGACCATTCGAGGGATGGTTGCAATCTTTACAGTATTTGTGAGCGCCAAAATGGTGCTCGCGGAGTCTCCTGAGCAATCGATCCGAGAGTTGTTGATGGACTCCTTCAACAAGCCCGGCTCACAACTCGCCGTCGACCCCATCGTCGTCGCGAACGATCACGCGATCGCCGATTGGATCCAGGACGGGCGCGGAGGCCGCGCTTTGCTGAGAAGACGCGACGGCAAGTGGTCGCTGATATTGTGCAGCGGAGACGGGATCAAATCGGCTGCGGCCCTGCAGCAGGCTGGCGTTCCGGCATCCGATGCAGCCAATCTTGCTGAAAGGTTGCAAGCCGCCGAAAGCACAATATCGTCGGACAAGAGGGCGATGCTATCTACGTTCGAGGGAGCCGTCGTGATGGGAGGCGAACCTCACGAGGCCCCCAAGCAGCGATAACAACAACGGATTGGATAGTGGGTCTCTGCAGTTGAGAGGCATTTCAAATTGGAGGTGAATGACATGGGCAAGATGAAGCAGATACTTCTGGCGCTCGCGTTGGTATTTGTCGGCTCTTCCGTTGCGATGGCTGACGAGGTCAAGGCCGGCGACCTTGTGATCAGCCAGGCCTGGAGCCGGGCGACGCCGAGTGGAGCCAAGGCCGGCGCGGGCTATCTCACCGTCGAGAACAAGGGCAGTGCGCCAGACCGGCTGATCGGCGGTTCGAGCGACGTCGCCGGAAAGGTCGAGATTCACGAGATGGCCATGAGCAACGGCGTGATGAAGATGCGCCCGCTGGAGAAGGGCCTCGAGATCGCCCCAGGCAAGACCGTAAAGCTCGCGCCGGGCGGCTATCATGTGATGCTGATGGATCTGAAAAGCCAGCTGAAGCAGGGCGACAAGCTGCCCATCACGCTTGAGTTCGAAAAGGCCGGCAAGGTGACGGTTTCATTCGATGTCGAGGGTGTCGGCGCAAAAGGGCCGGGCGGCGACTCCGGCATGGGCGGAAAGATGGACATGAAGAAGATGTAGCGGCATCGCCGCTGCAGCATTCGGGGGAGGGACGAATGGATCGGCGGGAGTTCAATGCCGCTCTGATGGCCCTCGCCGGCCTGTTCGTGCCTGCGGTACGGGCCGAGCAGCCCGCAGCCGGACCAGCCCGGCCGCTCATCGGCATGATGCTCTATCCTGACATGATCCTGCTCGATCTCGTCGGTCCGCTGACCGCGTTCAACATCATGCAGGCGGAGGTCAGGTTGATCGCGCGAACGAAGGAGGCGGTCCTCACGGATGTAGGGCTTGCCGTTCCGCCGACCGACACTTTCGATACGGCGCCGTCGGGCTTGGATATTCTGTTCGTGCCCGGCGGCCTCAAGGGAACGATCGAGTCGATGAAGGATCAGAGGGCGATCGATTTCCTGGCGTCGGCTGGCAATTCGGCGCGCTTTGTTACGAGCGTCTGCACAGGATCATTGCTGCTTGGCGCAGCCGGATTGCTGAAGGGATATAATGCTACGTCGCACTGGTATGTGCGAGACCTGCTGCCGCTGATGGGGGCGGTCACGAAGAAAGATCGCGTGGTCGAGGACCGCAACCGGATCACGGCCGGCGGGGTTACCGCGGGCATCGACTTCGGCCTGACGCTGGTGGCTAGATTGAAGGGCGAGGATACCGCCAAGCGTATCCAGTTGTTGATTGAGTATGACCCGAAGCCGCCCTTTGCGGCGGGCACACCGGAGCAAACGGGCCCGGCCATTTCAGACGATATCCGCCGTCGGCGCGGGGCGCTTATTCGTGAAGCCGAGCAGGTGGCTCGTGCTGCAGGCGCCAGGCTCGGAATTTGAGCGGCGTGATGCAACGCCCCGCGCAGTCGCGTCACGACGGTCATTTCCGGCGTTTCCTGAGCCCATCCTTGAGGTGCAATATCTTTTGCACCTTTGCGCCCAGCTTTAGCAACTGAATCAGGTTTCTGGTTTCGAGGCGCTCGACGTCGTCGAACCAGCCGGTCAACAGCTCGATCAATTCGTACATCTGCCGCATGCGCGCCTGTGCATGTCGTTCGTCGTCGCTCGACGGGGCATCCATCAGTACGTCGCGCAGCATGGTCATGGTCGGATCGACCTCGCGTCGCTTTCTTTCTTCGACCAGCGTGCGAAGGATCGCCCAGATGTCATCGGGTGTGGAAAAATATTCCCGCCGGTCGCCGGGTACGCGGCGCAACTGCACCAGCCGCCAAGCCTCCAGCTCCTTCAGGCCCATGCTGACATTGGAGCGCGAAAAGCCCAGCCTGTCGGCAATGTCATCCGCATTGAGGGGGCGCGGCGACAGGAACAGCAGCGCATAGATCTGGCCGACCGTGCGATTGACGCCCCACCGGCTGCCCATTTCGCCGAAATGGGACACGAAAGTCTGGGTCAACGGAGAAAGCTGCATTTGATTTTCAGAGTTTCTTGAAAATTCAGAAGATCCAGAATATAGCATTCATAATCATTCGCAGGCCAAGGGGGTCAAGGCGAAATCGCGCCGGCGCCCCCAGCAGCGAATGGGCCGATCAATCGCGCTTCCTCTGAGTGGCGGAGTCCGATAACGGGGTATGGAAATGCGATTGCGGTATCAGGCGCTCTATCACGTCCCGGTTGCCGGCTGGCTGGTGCGGGATGCCGTGCGCGGCCATGCTGATGCGAAATTCTATTTCGCCGGCAACCTGGTCGTCGTGCTGGGAGCGCTGATCTATATCCTTGGATATCCCTTTGTCATTTGTCTGGCGTTGGCCGCCGCCGCGCTCGGTCTGTCAGGCTTGGTGCTGATCACGGCGGGGGACATTTTCGCTTCCGACCCAGGCCCCCAGCAAACGGCCGTTGGCGGTGATGGATCGGCGGTCCGAAGACCGAGGCGTGGCACCTCCTGATGCATCCCATAAGACGCCAGCTCGCGACGCGCCTGATGCCGCTGCACCTGATCCGGTGCAGAGCGGCAAAGCTGGTCGCGTTGGCGTTCTACATCCTTGCCAGTGCGAGCTTTGGATTTGCGCATCGGCCTGAACCGGTTCCCGTCGACCTCGCTCAGTTCGTCCTGCCGGACGGCACGATTCCGCCGATCTGCGGTGGGAATGGGAGCCAGGAGGAGGCTACGACGAAAGCAGACGCCGGCATAGGCTGTAGTGCAGTGGATTTGCAGAGATTCGGCGCGAGCAGTCGCTACCGTGAAGCCGCGCGGTATGAGGAAGAAGCTCGCAGGTCGCATGAAGATGCCTCTCGCCCGCGGTCGCAATTACATTCCAGCGTGGCGGCTCACGCGTCAAACCCGAGCAGCACGGCCCGAAGAAATCTCTGCAGCAGTCGTCGCATCTCTGAACGTCCCCACGCAGGTCGAACCCGGCCGCTCCTGATCCATCGATCTGTCTCTGCAACAGTTGAAATGTCTTTCCACTGTGGTGAGATATCGCGCCACTCCGTAACTGGTAGCCACGCTGCCGGCGTAGGGAGCGGCAAAATTGATTTCTCCTCGCCCTCCATGGTCGGAAATGACGAGTATTGACTCCAGGTGAGACAACCCCCTACGATGTTGTGTGACGGTTCCCTTAATTGGGATCAAAAGGGAATGCGGTACAGGATTCTTCCCTTATGCCGCAGCTGCCCCCGCAACTGTAAGCGGTGAATCTTTCGTCATATGCCACTGGGAATCTCGGTCCTGGGAAGGCGACGCAAGGTTAGGACCCGCGAGCCAGGAGACCTGCCGTCAGCCGTGGTCACACGCGAAAATGTCGGTCGGGGAGTACAGACATTGCTTTCATCTGGCGTAGGTCGAACTACGCCCTGGTGAGACCTCGTTCGCTGTGACGTGCCACTGACGTCATACCGAGGTCTACTCGTGTCTTTCACATTTTTTTCCGTCGCAACGCGGCGTCGCGCCGCCTTGCTTGCCTCGAGCGTTCTTCTTTCCGCGCCATTGCTTGCTGTTCGTTCTGCCGAAGCGCAGCAATCGCAGTCACCTCAGCCCTTGCCGCCGGTGACTGTAAGTCCATCGCAAAAACCCAGCGTGAAGCCCAGCCGCCCGGACGGCAAGCGGGCAAGCTCGGCGTCGCGATCGCGGTCAACGCCAGCGGCAGCGCCCGGCACGACGCCAACGGCCGCAGCAGCCGGCAACAAGCCTTCGACGCTGAACCTGACCCAGCAGAACACGAGCGGCAGCCGGCTTGGTCTCACGCCGCTGCAGACGCCTGCGAGTGTCGAGACGATTACGTCGCAAACGATCGCGGACCGTGGCCAGCACAACGTCACCGACGCAGTTGCCCAGAACGCCGTCGGATTTACCGCGAGCCCCGCACCCGGCAACGGCGGATTATCGTTTGCGACCCGCGGTTTCACCGGCAGCAATTCGGTGATGACGCTCTATGACGGCACGCGCCTCTATGTCGGGGCCGGAACGGTGACCTTTCCGTTCGACACATGGTCCGCCGAGCGCATCGAAGTCATGCGCGGGCCATCCTCGGTGCTCTACGGCGAAGGCGCGATTGGCGGCATCATCAACGTGATCCCGAAGAAGCCGCTCACGACGCCATACAATGATGCCGAGGTCTCGCTCGACAGCAATATGACACGGCGCCTTGCGGTGGACAGCGGTGGCCCGATCAATCCCAACGTCTCCTACCGCATCAACGCGACGGGCAACATGTCGAACGGCTGGGTCGACGGCGACAAGACGTCGAACATCGCAGTTTCCGGCGCGGTGCGGGTGCAGGCCGCCGACAATCTGGCCTTCACGCTGTCAGAGGATTACGGCAACCGAAGCCCGTCGCGCTATTTCGGTACGCCGCTGATCAACGGCGGCATCGACGATGCCCTGAGGTTCAAGAACTACAACGTGCTCGACAGCGCGATCCACTACGAGGACAACTGGACGCAGTTCAAGACCGAGTGGAATGTCGCGGACGGCATCACAGTTAACGATACGCTCTACTACCTGAACAGCCACCGGCACTGGCGTGACGTCGAGAGCTATGCGTTCAGTCCCGCGACCCAGATGATCACGCGGAGCAGTTATATCGAGATTTTCCACGACCAGGACCAGGTCGGCAACCGGATGGACGCGACGTTCAAGGGCCATGTGCTGGGCCTTGCGAACGAGCTCGTCGCAGGCTTCGACGTCAATAAGATCGACTTCACCCACACCAACAATTCGCCCTATGCCGGCACATCGTCGGTGAGTCTCGACGTCCCTGACCCTGGCTACTTCTCAGCCGCGACAACACTGACCACTCCTGGCTTCAACGCCATCGTCAACGAATACGCACTCTTTGCCGAGGATCGCTTGTCGTTGACCGACAAACTGTCGCTCGTCAGCGGCGTTCGGCTCGATCGACCGGACGTCGATCGCACCGATTACAAGACGCCAGCCAACAGTTTCGACACTTCGCTGTCGGGAACGAGCTGGCGCACCGGCGCGGTCTACACGCCGATCGCCGACCTCGCGTTCTACGGACAGTACGCGACGGCCGTCGATCCCGTCACGAACCTGATTTCGCTGTCCGCCACCCAGAAGACCTTCCAGCTTGCGACCGGCAAGCAGATCGAGGCCGGTGTCAAGCAGTCGTTCTGGGGCGGTCGAGGCGAGTGGACGCTGGCCGGCTATCAGATCGTCAAGAATAACCTTCTGGTGCCCGATCCCAGCAATCCTGCGGGTCTCGCGTTGCAGGTGGGCCAGCAATCGTCTCGTGGGGTGGAGGCTTCGATCGGCCTAGCCTTGAATGACGGCTGGCGGGTCGATGCCAATCTTGCCCTGCTGCGGGCGAGATATGACAGTTTCAGCGCGGTCGTAAGCGGTCAGGTCGTCAATTACGCCGGCAACATTCCCATGAACGTGCCCGAACAGGTGTCGAACGTCTGGGTCACTTGGGACTTCGCCTCCGACTGGTCAGTCTATAGCGGCGTGCAGATCGTGGGCCGGACATTTTCGGACAACGCCAATACGCTGCTTCGTCCTACCTATGCCGTCGTCAATGGCGGGATTCGCTGGAAGCCGGATCAGCGGACGACGGTCGCATTCCGGCTCTACAATCTGTTCGACACGGTCTACGCCGTTTCGGCACCCTACACCGGTCAGTGGTTGCTGGGCATGCCGCGCACGGCGGAAGTGTCGCTCAACGTGAAGTTCTAATCATGAGCCGAGCGTTGATCCGCCGGGGACGGCGATGGCTCTACATCACCCATCGCTGGATCGGCATCGCGACCTGCCTGTTGTTTGCGATGTGGTTCGTCTCCGGCGTCGTCATGATGTATGTGGCGTTCCCGCAACTCACCGATCGCGAGCGCTGGGCGGCGCTGCCGGAGATCGCGTGGGATCGCATAACCGTGGCACCCGATCGCGCCATGGCCATTGCTGGTGCTGCAAGCTATCCGCGCGATCTGCGTCTCGCCATGCTGAGCGACATACCGGTCTATCGGGTGCTGGACTGGGATGGCACGCGCAAGACCGTGTCGGCAGCGGACGGTCGTCTGATCGACGGCATTACGTCCGAACAGGCGCTAGCGATCGCGAGCCGTCACCCGGATGCTGTGCATCCGCAGGTCATCGGCACAATCGTACGCGATCAGTGGAGCGTCACCGCGCGCTGCGATGCCTTGAGACCGCTCTTTCTGGTGTCGCTCCGGGACGATCACGGAACCGAGCTCTACGTCTCCGCAAAGACTGGCGAACTCGCGCTGGACACCACGCGACGAGAGCGCGTCTGGAATTGGCTCGGCTCGATCCCGCACTGGATCTATCCGACGGTTCTCCGGCGGGACGGCGCGACCTGGCGGCAGGTTGTGCTGTGGATCTCCGGCATTTGCCTCGTGACGGCCGTGACAGGGTTCTGGATCGGCATATTGCGGCTACGTTTGCGCCGGCGCTATGCCCGGGGCGCGGTCACGCCCTATCGCGGCTGGATCGCCTGGCATCACATCGCGGGGCTCGTGGGCGGCATCTTTGTCATCACCTGGATGTTTAGCGGCTGGCTGTCGCTCAATCCGGGTGAATATTTCGCAAGCCGCGGGCCGAGCCGGGACATGGCCATACGCTATGCCGGGCATGGCACGCCGCAGATCGCCGCGACGCTTCCGTCGATGTCCGCCTCCGGGGCGGTCGAAGCTCGTTTTGTCTGGCTCGGCGGTCGTCCATTGATGATCCTCACCGATCGCGAAGGCGGCGAGATCACGACCGATCCTGAAACTGGTCTTGCGACGACACCGTCCGATGACGAGATTTTCGCAGCCGCCGGCCGCCTACTACCGAGAGCCGCGATGACCACGCATCTGCGCCTCCTGCAGTTTGATGCGTATTGGTATCCGCATCACAATGAGCGCCTGCTCCCGGTGTTGCGCGTGGGTTTTGACGACGCGGCCGGGAGCTGGTTCTACATCGATCCGCGGAATGGCGACATTCTCGGCCGCATGGACGAGGGCCGGCGCGCGTATCGCTGGCTGTTCAATGCCCTGCACAGCCTCGATTTTCCGCTGCTCTTGCGTTATCGCCCAGCATGGGACGTCGTCACCGTGCTGCTGTCGTTGATTGGAATGGTCGTGTCGACCAGCGGCATTGTCATAGGCTGGCGGCGACTTCGCAGGGGCTCGCGCCAACGGACACACGATGCTGACCGGGTCCGTCGGCCTGTTCTGTTTCCAGAGGAAATGCGTTAGAAGAATGCACAAGGAGATCGTCGATGTCTCTTAACGTTCCATCCGCCTCGCGTCTCGAGCCGGTCGAACCCGGCCATGCACCGCTGTTCTGTTTTGCGCTACTGACGGTCTCCGGCGCACTTGCAAGCTTTGCCCTTGCCTGCGCGACGCCGTTTGCGGCCTTCGCCGTGATTGCGGTGGCGATGCTGCCGCTACGCCCCGCGCTTCTCGTCGTCGCCGGCGCCTGGCTAGTCAACCAGGGCATCGGCTTCGGCGCGCTGCATTACCCCATCAGCATGAATACGATGCTATGGGGTCTTGCGATCGGTCTTGCCACCCTTGCCGCGACCGCGATTTCAGCGGCTGTATTTCGCTGGCTGCCACGGAGCCGGACGCCGCTTTCCTTCGCTCTGGTCCTGGCGCTCGCCCTGGCCTGCGGCTACGGCGCCTATGAACTTGTGCTATTTGCAGCCACGCCATTTCTGGGAGGCACCGGCAGCTTCACTGCCGCCATCGTGAGCCGCGTTGGATTTTCAAATCTCCGCTGGCTGATCGGGCTCGTCCTGGCTTGTGAAATCGTAGGGTTGCTTAATCCAATCCGTCGACGCCGCCTGCTCTCCTAGAGCGGCACACGGAGTTGCCTCCACCAAGGGTGTGGAAGCTGGCCGTCATCGAGCTTGCGAGCTCAACATGCGCGCCGGTCACACCCTGGCCGCTACGTCCAACAGAATTCGTCTCTCCGCCTTGCACATTTCCTCGCCGCCAGCCACTCCGCTTGACCCCAGCAGCCGAGCAATCCGGTAATCCTGAATGACGCCGCAACGCGCGGTCCGAGAGGTTTATTTTGCGACTCTTCGATGATCAACCGAATGGCGTGAAAGCCAAAATATTCGTCCTCTATGCGTTCCTCCTGCTAGCCAACGCGCTTTCCTGGCTTTGGGCGTATGTCCAGTTTCGAGAGTACCCGATCCTGCTCGGAACGGCCTCGCTCGCCTACACATTCGGACTCCGCCATGCGGTCGATCCCGATCACATCGCTGCGATCGATAACGTCACTCGCAAGTTGATGCAGGAGGGCAAGCGTCCGATCGCCACCGGCTTCTTCTTTGCCCTGGGGCACTCGACCGTGGTTATCGTCGCGTGCGTGCTTGTCGCCCTTTCGGTTGGAGCGCTTGAGGCCCGGTTTGCCGGGTTCAAGGAAGTCGGAGGCCTGATTGGAACGGGCATATCCGCGACCTTTCTATTCGTGATCGCACTGATAAACACGATGATCCTGATGTCCGTCTATCGCGCGTTCATGGCAGTCAGCCGCGGAGAACGGTTGATCGAGGAAGATCTTCACGGTCTCCTCGACCGGCGCGGCTTTTTTGCGCGAATGCTGCGGTCACTCTTCGTGATCATCACCAGAAGCTGGCATATGTTTCCGCTTGGCTTCCTGTTCGGATTAGGCTTCGACACGGCAAGCGAGGTCAGCCTGCTCGGTATCTCCGCGGCACAGGGATCGGCCGGATTGCCAATCTGGTCGATCCTTGTGTTCCCGGCGCTATTTGCTGCGGGCATGTCACTGATCGACACGACCGATGGTGTGCTGATGGTGCAGGCCTATGGCTGGGCCTTCGTCAAGCCCGTCCGCAAGCTTTATTACAATCTGACGATGACGTTCATATCGATAGTTGTTGCATTCCTGATCGGCGGATTGGAGGCACTGGGCCTTCTCGCAAGCAAGTTCGGTCTCGAGGGAGGCTTCTGGAATTTCATAGACCAAGCGAGTGAAAACTTCGGGCTGATCGGTTACCTCATCGTTGGCGTCTTCATCGCGGGCTGGTTGATTTCCATTTTGGTCTACCGAATGCGTCGTTTCGACGAGATCGGAGCAGAATTGTCGCACGGCAGAAGCGTGCAGAAAGGGTTGTAGGCGCCACCGTCCCGATGAGCAGGTGTTTGCGCAGGCTTCGGCCGTTTTCAAACGTCAAATGTTTGTCGGCGAGCACGATGCCTCCACTTGATCGTGCGTGCGCGGTCTTCAATCCCTCACAATGGCTCCCCGCCGGCAAATTTGTAGGCGAACCCGAGCCGGGTGTCGCTGATTGCCGCGCGCTGGCCGGCATTGGCGAGATTGGCCGCTGCATTCACGAAGCCGGGAGTCGCGAGATCGGTGTAACGGTATTCGATACGGCCGAGGACGTGATCGGTCAGGGCATATTCCAGACCCGCGCCGACGGTCCAGCCGGACGACGTGTTGCCGCCGTTGGTCGCCAAGGGCGCCGAGCCGAGCAGCGCATAGGACATCGCCGGATTGCCCCATGCCCAGCCACCGGTGCCGAATAGAAGCCAGCGATCGAAGGCGACACCGAGCCGGCCGCGGATCGACGCGT
>Ga0335071_10006247_pt1 | contig 12295 bp, 4 predicted proteins | sample Lox_Sample_15_FD_206724 | JGI IMG/M metagenome (GOLD analysis project Ga0335071, IMG submission 206724) | Soil microbial communities from Loxahatchee National Wildlife Refuge, Florida, United States - Lox_Sample_1.5 | ecosystem: Environmental > Terrestrial > Soil > Wetlands | place: USA: Florida...
ATGAATGTGTTCGGGATCTATGTTGACCGGCCGGTGAGGTGTTCGAGCATCACGGTGTATGTAGTGGCGGCGGACACGAGCGGGACGAATACGTATGACATCGGGTTGTATTACGGGGTTTCGGGGAGCGCGAATGCGCTGATCGCGCATACCGGTGCGGTAGTGGCCAGTACTTACTTCGCAACGGCCGGTGGATTTACTACGATTCCGTTTGGATCGACAGTTACTTTGATGCCTGGCCGGTACTATCTGGGGTTGTATGCGAATGAGGCTAGCGCGCCTTTGACCTTAGCTAGTAACAATAGCGGGAACATTGAGTTCTATCACTATGCGGCGGCGACTATTACGCCAGTGTCGGGCGGATTGCCGGGTAGCTTTACTGGGCCGGTGGATTCTTTCACCGTATCTTACGCGCCTAAGTTTCTGCTGAAGTAATAAAAGAACTCACCACAGAGGACACAGAGGGACACAGGGGCTGCCCTGACTGGTTTACCGGTCGGGGCTTTTTTATTGGCTGCCTGGCGAGTGACACCTCGCTTTGCTCGGGGGCGGAGCAATGGCTCCGCCCCTACACGGAATGGGTGCGGGCTGGAGGCGGCGCTACCTGGAAGGATTTCGATGACACGAGTTGTACTTTTCTTTCTCGCTTGCTGCGTAAGCGCGAGTGCGACCAATTATTACGTCAGTTCGAGTGGCGGAAGCGATTCGAACCCGGGGACTTCACCGGCTGCGGCTTGGAAGACATTCAGCGCGGCGGGGAATCACGTGAATTCCGGATCGTTCAATCCGGGGGATGTGATTTATCTGAAGCGCGGGGACGTTTGGAATGAGCAGCTGATTCCGCCGTCGTCGGGAGCGGCGGGGAATCCGATTTCGTTCGATGCTTATGGAAGCGGACCGGCGCCGGTGATTACGGCGGCGGCGGCGATTACGGGTTGGCAGTATGTGTCGGGGAATGTGTGGAAGAGTACCGCGTCGGGATTGGTGAGTGGAATGGGCGCCGCGACGACGGTGGATGTGGTGCAGTTCGGGTCAGTTTACGGACGGCATCAGCCATACGGGAGCGGATGCGCGGGGTCGATTGCGGGAAAGTATGACTGGTGCCTGGTCGGCTTGAGTGTGTATGTGTACTCCGGCAACAGTTCGACGCCGCCTGCGAGTGATGGATCGATCATCGCGTATGTGGATTCGAACTCGGGACTGGCGATGATCTCGGTAGTCGACAAGAGCTGGATCACGTTTCAGCACATCAAGGTGCAGGGATTCAGCTATACCGGCGTGTCGGTGACAGGGGCGTCGGACAACATTGTGTTCGCGAACATGGAGTCGGACGGAATCGTGCCGTACGGAACTACTCCACACGGCTTTTACGTCAGTGCAAGTGCTGGGCACGGCGCGAATATCCAGTTTGTAAATGATGACGCACATCTCAACTATGACGGTTACAGGATTAGCGCGGCGGCAGGGGTGACGCTGACGAACTGCCGGGGGTACGCGAACCGGGACGCGGGGCTTAGGGACGCGACCTCCGGCAGTGTGAGTCCGGTGACGTATTCGTACTCACATTTTTACGGGAACAATGTTGCGCAGTTTCTGACCACGGATGTGGTGGGCGGGTCGGCTGTGCCGGTGGCCGGGAATGGAAATATTCCGTCGACGATTGCTCCGGTCGTGAATAACTTTGGGGCGTATCCGGCGCGGTTATCGTTCACGGTGGACGATGTGGGATCGGCGCCGGGGACGGAAGGGTACATCAACAGCTTTGTTGGGCTGTTCAGCGCGCGAGGGATTCATTTCAATGCGGCCGTGGTGCCATCTTACGCCGTGGACTGGGCTAGCGTGAATAGCTGGTACGCGAGCGGAAATGAGATTGACTCGCATTCGTGGTCGCATCAGTACTACACAACGAGTACGAATCCGTGCGGGACAGCGCCTTGTACACCTCCCTTTCCAAATGCGCCGGCGATGAGCATTCAGTACACAGGGGCGGGGACGGCGGCGACGCTGACGATTTCGGGGAACCGGTTGAGCACGACTGTGACGGGCGTGCCTGCGGACAACATTGCGAGCATCGATCTGACGATTGCGCCGTACAACACGCGGCAGGGGTTGCACGACTATCTGGCGGGACTGGCGCATTATGCGGTGAGCGATCCGACTACGCCGATGGCGCGTCCGAACACGCACACGGCGAATCTGCTCAGTGTTTCGAACCAGGATATTAAGCGTGCGGCGTTCACCCTGCTGTATGACCAGACGAAACTGCTGCCGGACGAAATGACGTCGTCGAAGAACGCGCTGCAGGCGAACGTGACTGGACTGAATGCGTCGGTGCTGGTGTATCCCGATGGTCTTCAGGATCCCACGGCCGAGGCCGATGCAGTAGCAGCGGGATACACGGCGGCGCGTGGCAGCCTGGCGATGAAGGGGCAGGATAACAGCACGGGGAGCGCGAACTCGCTCTACTCGAATGGAGTGAACGTTCAGAACATCACCAGCCTCGGTTTGATGGAGCCGATCCACGGAGCGACGCAGGCGCAGATCAATCAGATGGCGGTGAGCCTGGCATTTCGGGCGGCGGCATGGGGCGTGCCATACGGATTGTTCACGCATTTCGGGACGCGCGGGGACTCAACTCCGGATATCAGCAATACGGAACTGGGGTGGTTGCTGGATGCGATTACGGCGAGCGGTGGCGTGTGGCTGACGAATGCGGGTTTGGCGAGCGCGATTACTTCTGCGCCAGCGCAACAACTCGCCGGATCGACACGGTACTTGCAACCGGCTGGCCGAGCAGTGGATCTGGCCATTGCGCAGGCGAATTCTCCTACGGTGGGACGCGGAGCGGTGACGGCGTATCCGATCGATATCAATGGCATGGATCGGTTGAAGCTGGGGGCGTGGGACATCGGAGCGCGGGCATATCTTTCGCAGCGGTATGGAACGGGAGCGGGTTCTGGGCAGACTTACATCGGGGAAGGAGCGCCGACCGCGCCGATGGCGAACTATCAGGCGTATACGGGACAAGACATCGTGCAGTGGCCTTCGCCGGTTCCGGATGTAGGCAGTTACACGAGCACGGCGAACAACTTGACCAACGCCATATATGACACTTCCTACCTGGGCCATGGTGCTTCGTATTGCGGCGTTTCCGGTGATACGAGCGTGCATCAGCCGACAAGTTATGACAACTTCGCTGCGCCCTCCCTGGGGCAGAGCTACGTTGACCCGCAGTTCGGTTGTCAGATAACGCGGTTGACGGATGCTATCGGTAATCCAGGTTCGCAGACGTGTTCCGGTGGGACGTGCCAGGCAAGGCTATTCTATCCACTGGTGGCTCCCGATAATGCAGATCACACCCTGCTGCACACGGTTCTGAATGGACTGCCTGCAATCGTTGCCGGTCCGGACAGTGCGGCTGCTCCGCCGGGAACAATCATTGTCAAGCAAAGCAGCTTTCCTACGGCGAATCTTACCAGCCAGTCGTTTGTCGTGTGGGATAGAGTGAATCCGCTGGTCTTCTACTACACGGCGACGAACCAGTTCGTCATGGGAAAGGTTACAGGGCTGCCTGGGTGCGCTGCGACGAGCTCGTGCACAATTACGTCCACTACTCTGGCGACGCTAAGCAACTACACGGCAATCTCGCTGGCCGCCGATGAAGATATTTCGGAAGATGGCCTGCATTACTGGGTGATGGCGCATAGCAACGCCACCGACACAGGGACTGGAAGTATCACCGACGGGGGATGCTCGAGTGCGGCACTGACTTGCGATCTGATGCTCGGGACGCTTAACGCCTCCGGCGGCAACGCCACCAGTTTGACCCTGGCCGCGCCGATCATCACGAATAACTTCTGGCATAAGGTTCAGGCTGGACTTGCGAATCGAGTGCAGGTGGAAGCGCTGGGCGGGGCCAATGTATTCAGCGAGTACAACCCGGATGGCAGCACTTATCAGACACTTGTAACTTCGCACCACGATTTTCTGCACAGTCCTAGCACGAATAAAGAACTTCTCGTCGGCGCGTGGAACTCTGGAAGTTCTACTCTGAATACCTGCGCACATCACAACGGATTAGGAGCGGTGGATACGTCAACGGGCACGATGCTGAGTTGCCTGCTGGAAACTTATCTGCCGGGGACGAGCACGTACGGGATTCCGCCCGGTCAGGCGCCGGCGAGCCACGTCAGCAGCAGAGACTTGAACGGCGAATGGGCGATCTTTTCGGCGGCAAGTTACGCGGCCGGAAGTTGTCCTAACGCAACGAATCCTTACTGCGAGCAGGGCGTGGGCGTTTCCACCAGCATGAATAACTGGGGCCTTTACGATGGGGAGATTGACGCCATCAACCCGGCGACGGGAGCCATACTGCGCCTGGCGCACCACCGCTCCCGAACCGGTGCCGGTTACTGGGCGGCGGTGAATGGAACGATCAGCCGCGACGGGAAGTACATCTATTTCGCTTCTAATTTCAATTCCTGCCCGACGAGTGGAGGATGTGGTTCTCAGACCAGCACAAGCGATCCGAACTACACCGACGTTTATGTAATCAAGTTCCGCACTGTGGCGGGGCAAGGAAGCGCAACGCTTTCTCCGGCGGTGCGCTGCACGGACACCAACACGGAGCCTACTGTTAATTATGGCAAGCAGCACACGGCGGGATTGGGCGGATCGGGATCGGCCATCCTGTGGAATGCGAATTCGATGTTATTGCGGGTGAACGGGGGGACATCGGGGGAGATGATCCCGTTCGATCCGGTGAACATGGTGTGTGGAAAGGCGATCACGAAAGACCACGATCTGACGAACCCGGGGAGCGCGACGGCGGTGGCCCAGTTCGATGGCGGGCAATTTGATCTGACGGATCCCACGGTATGGTATCAATCGAACTCGGCACAGGACGGCGCTAATCACTTGCAGTACACGCGCTATAAGTTCGACTTAGACACTTACAACTACACGGCTGGTCCAGTTATGGCGGATTTCCACTATGGAATGCCACTGAACGGGGCTGGCGGTGTGCAGGAGTGGCAGCCGAATCATCGATACAACTACGGAGATTACGTTTACCACACGTTGTCGGCGAGCGAGTACTTTCCGTGGTCTGCGAGCACGGCATATGCGCAGGGCGATTTGATTGTGTCTGGGCCTACGAACAATCCGTCGGGTTGCGCTTTCAAGGCGACAGTGGCGGGAACTAGCGGGACGACTGAGCCGAATTGGACACTGAGCTATACAGCAGGACAGTGTGATGGGCATGCTTTTTCAGGAGACGGAACGGTAAGCTGGTCGGCAATTTCGGCTCCTCCGGTGTTCATTTATCAGCTGACTGGTCCAACGAGTGGTGGGATGAGTGGAGCGAGCACGCCAGCATTCGTGGCGACGAAGGGACATCCGGATCAGTTTTCTACGGTGTCGGACAACGGGCTGACCTGGACAACACTCACTCCCAACATGCAGACGGATCCTAACTGGAATACCGGCCGCAACGTGGATCGCACGGCGACCAAGTTCCTGATGGTCAGCAGTACGACGACGTATGGCTATCCCGGGATGTATGTGAACGACAACGGTAGCCAGAACACGGGGATCTGGGCGATGGAGTATGAAGCGGGAAGAAACCGCTATCACCTGTTCAATACGGCGACGGGAATCATGTCGGATGACGTCTGCATTGGCGGCAGTAATTACAACTGTGCGGGCGGCACGTGGCAATGGCAGACGCTGGGGCACGCGGACGCAATGAATAACGGATGCAGCTTCGGTCTGCATGCCACAATTTCGACGCTCGATGGGGATTATGTAAATCTTGGCGGAAACAATCAGCAGCTCGGGGGCTGCACCGGGTACGGCTTTGGAAGTATTGTGTGGCGTCCGAATCAGACTCCGTTCGATCCCACGACACAGGCGCTGTGGACACTGCAGGGATTCAATCATATTGCGGCGATGGATCACGGGTTTGTGGATCTGAGTTCGTCGGTTTATGGGGACAGTACTGGAGCGTGGAATGTCTATTATCCCGGTGCGACGGTAAATCAGGCGCCGCTGATTACGTGGCAGATTGCTCCGTGCAGTTCGGGGAAGCAGGCGGACGGAACGTTTCAGCCGCCAGCCTGCTCGCACGGACAGGTGGTGGACAACCATATTTCAGGCGCTTACAACCCGAACGGTTCGGACACGTTTCCGGTCTGTGGAAGCATTTACAACTACGCTACGTTGAGCCCGATCGAGTTCGATGCGTATCAGGGCGAAGTGATGTGCCAGACGACGTATCCGGCGTGGAGCGATCCGGATAGTCCTGATGCGCGACAGAAGCAGTGGCGATTCACGCACACATTCGGCACAGGTTCATCGGGTACGTTCGACGTGCAATTCCAGATCAGCGAGACCTCGCAGGATGGAAGATTCGTAGCGTGGTCGAGCGACTGGAATTCACAACTAGGTTCGACTTCGGGAGCGGCTCCGTCATTGCCGGTGGCGAATGCTAACGTGACGTGCAAGGGTGGGTATCCGTGGCTGGCGAATCACTCGTATGCGTATGGGGAGTTGATTCATCCGCTACAGGGGACGGGTGGGGCCGGGACAGTTTTCGATGTGTATCAGCTGGTCACGGCGGCCGGTGGCGTCAGCGGGACTACGCAGCCTGGATTCGCGAAGAATGGCGTGGTTGGGAGCCAGGTCACGGACAACGGCCTGACCTGGCAGGACGTTGGAGTGGGCGATTGCCGGGGCGAGGTGTTCGTCGTGAAGCTCGACACTCCGACACAGGCGGTGAATGCTGACTTCTTTGGGACTCATTACAACCTGACGTCGTCTGCGTTTCCGGATGCAAATTTCCCGCAGGGATTTCCGATTGTGAGGTTGTGGGATACGACAACCGGTTGGGCGGATATGCAGACGAATGCGAACTGCACGAACACGCAAATGTCAGGGTGCAATTTCTCGCGGCTGGATACGTGGTTGAGCAAGTTCGGACCGAGTGAGCAGGCGATTCTGACTCTGGCGAAGGTGCCTAATTTCATTGCGTCGAATCCTACGGACGCGAATTGCGGGTACACGGCGGCGCTGGGGAATCCGAATGGATCGTGCACTCCGCCGACGGATTTGAATTGCGATGGGACGGGGACGGACGCGACGTGGATTCAGTTTCTGACGGCGATGTGGAATCACCTGAAGGGGGCGGGGACGGCGGATCAGATCACGTATCTCGAGATATGGAACGAGTTCAACATCAACACGTACTGGGACAACGCATACATCAGCAACACCCGGTGTGTGGGGGTGAACAACGCGGTGCAAAAGATGCTGGTCCGCATGACGCAGGACGCGCAGTGTGTGACGCAGGGGAAGAATTGCAATGGGAACGGGACGTATCCGCAGACGGGGATGCATCCGGCGACGTTGATGATGAACACACCTCCGTCGTATCCCGGGGCGATCACAAGCCTGTTGGCTTCTGGCGTGGGCAATTACGTGGACGTGATCTCGACGCACGGATACCTGTCGGCGACGAACTGCACAGCCCCGAGCAATTCGACTTGCGCGATCCCGGAGGGAATCGACTCCGCGCTGACGACGCTGAAGAGCAACCTGGCGAGCTATGGGCTTTCGTCGAAGCCGATTGTGATTTCGGAGTTTAGTTGGGGGTCGAACTCGGGGACTTCAGATCCGCAGTATGAGCAGGCGTTTGTGAGCCGGTATTACACGCTGGCGGCACAGCAAGGAGTGATGAGTGCGGAGTGGTATCTGCTGGCGTCGAACTCTAACTGCGGGGCTGGGCCGGTGCTGGAGTATCAGGGGACGATGTGTCCGGGTGGGGCGGCGATGAATGTGATTGAGGGATGGCTTCGCGGGGCGACGTTCCTGCAGAGCAGTTATACGAAGACTTCGCGGAATGATTGTGCGGCCGGGTCGAATGTATATGAGTTTCCGTTACGGTTCGCGAACGGGTCGTTGGGGCGGGTTGTTTTTTATGACGGAATTGCTAATACGGCTTCTTGCTCTTACACGGTGCCGCCGGGGTTTGGGCATTATGCGGATATGAGTGGGGCGGTGCGGGCGGTTAGCTCCGGGTCCATTTTGTTGGATAACCGGGCGATTTTGTTGACCGCCCAGTAACGGCTTTCACCACAGAGGGCACAGGGGGACACTGGGGAACGCGAGTCTCGCGGTACGAAGCCGGACTATTCAACGATTGATCGTCGTGGATCGAACGCGGGCGAGACGCCCGCGCGACAGCCGACTGGAAGCCGGCGCTACGGCCTGGTGCTAGAGCACTGGGCTTTTTCACTTGGAGGGGATTATGAATTTTGGGCGGGTTTTGTTGGCGGTTGTGCTTTGCGGGAGTTTGATTCTTTCGGGTTGCTCTACTAACTGGATTGAAGAGGCGGAGCAGATTGTGGCGGTCTTGATTCCGGCGGCGGGGAATCTGGTCACGCTGGTGGCAACACTTGATGGGAAAACGGTTTCGGCCGGGGACCTGGCGATCGTGTCGAACGCGGGGAAAGAGGCTGGGGCGGATCTGCAGTTGATCTCGTCGCTGATTGCGGCTTATGAGAAGGCGGATGCGGCGGCGAAGCCTGGGATTCTGAATCAGATTCAGAGTGCGACCGGGGTGGAGCAGGGGAATCTGCAGGGGCTTTTGATGGGGCTTCATATTAAGGATGCGGCTACGCAGACGAAGGTTCAGGCGGTGGTCGGGTTGATGTTGTCTGAGGTGCAGTCTTTTGCGGCGGTATTGCCGGCGGTGCAGGGTGGTGGATCGACGCCGAAGGCCGCAAGTACCGCGGCATTCAGGATGGCGGGGGCTTCGGGGAAGATGTCCGCTAGCGCGGGGCAACCTCGGGCTCCGTTGTCGGCTAGTGAGTTTGTTCAGTCTTATAACTCTACTTTGAGGGCGCGGACTGGGAATGCGGATTTGGATCGGGCTACGGCTTCGTTGCAGATTCACTTGCATTCTCGGGCGGAGCGGGTGGCTTCGGGTGGGTGGCTGAAGTAAAAGATTTCACCACAGAGGGCACGGGGGAAGTCAAAGTCTCCACCCTCTTTCGCCAAAGAAGCGAAAGAAGGGTGGGGCACCCCCGCCGCTTTGCCGCGGTCGCGAAGAACGCTCAGAAAGTCAAAATCGTTTTGAGTCGGCGGTCGCGGTTGGAGTAGGGGTCCTTCGACTCCGCAGGCGAGCCTTTTCGGCTCGCCTGCTGCGCTCAGGATGACTTTTTCGGGGCGGACGGGACACAGGGTCCCTCGACTGCGCTGTGACTTCGCTTCGCTGCGTCACAGCTTCGCTCGGAATGACAGCCGAAGTGAACGAGCCAACGCATCACAGCCTCGCTTGGGATGAGAGCGTGGGAGAGCACAGCTTGCCTCGCTTTGCTCGGGGACGGAGCAATGGCTCCGTCCCTACACAACCAGGAAGGATGAGGAATTTCGCGTGTGGGATGATTTGCGGCTTGTTGAACAATTCGGGCGGCATCTGGATGAGGGGAAGGAAGAGAAGATCCGCGATCTTCTGATTCGGAGTCTGCTTAAGATCCGGGTTAAGAAGGGTGGGATTCGGTATCTGAAGTTGAATCGGGCACAGAAGGAGTATGCGGCGAAGTGCACGAAGAGGAACATTGTTTTGAAGGCGCGGCAGGTGGGCATGACTACTTATATCGCCGCGCGTTTTTTTATTCAGACGATTACCCGGCCTGGGACTTTGAGCGTGCAGGTCGCGCATACGGAGGAATCGGCTGAGGCGATTTTTAAAATCGTGCACCGGTTTTGGGAAAACCTGCCCAATTCGCGGGTGCGACGTGGAGCGCTGATCAAGTCGCGCTCGAACATCCGCCAAATTGTGTTTCCCCGGCTGGACAGCGAATACCGGGTGGAGACGGCGGATGATAACGCGGGCCGCGGGATGACTATCCATAATCTGCATTGTTCGGAGGTCTCCCGCTGGCCGCGCGGGGCGGAGGATACGCTGGCGTCGCTGCGAGCAGCGGTGGTACCTGGGGGAGAGATTGTGCTGGAGTCGACTCCTGCGGGAGCGGCTGGGCTGTTCTATGAGGAGTGGCAGAAGGCGGAGGAGAGCGGGTATACGCGGCACTTCTTTCCGTGGTGGTTTGAGGGGTCCTATAAAGAGGATGTGTCGAAGAAGCCGTTGGGCGAGCTGATGGATGAGGAGAAGGATCTGGTGGCGCGGCATGGGCTGGCTCCGGAGCAGATCGCGTGGCGGCGGACGCGATGGAGAATCTTGCGCGGGCAGGCGGCGCAGGAGTTCGCGGAGGATGAGAACTCGTGCTTCCTGGCGTCGGGGGAGTGCGTGTTTGATCTGGAGAAGATTGAAAAGGCCGCGGCGCTGGCTGCCGAGGCAATGGCGTCGGAGGACAACGGGAGACTGTTGATCTGGCTACCTCCGCAGGATCGCAAGCATTACATCATTGGTGTGGATGCGGCTGGGGGCGGGACGGCGGGGGACTATGCTTGCGCGCAGGTGATCGAGCGGGCGAGCGGGTTGCAGTGCGCGGAGTGGCGCGGGCATTATCCTCCGTATGAGCTGGCGAGGAAGGTGATCCAGTTGGGCGAGCGCTTTGGCCGGGCACTGGTGGCGGTGGAGCGAAACAACCATGGGTACGGGGTGCTGGCGCATTTGAAGGACATGGAATACGAGAATCTGTTTGTGAAAGACGGGCAGGAAGGGTGGCCGACTAATGTGGTGACGCGGCCGACGATGATTGAGATCCTGGGGGGAACTTTGATTGAGCAGCCGTCGTTGTTTCATAGTCCGCGCCTGCTGGGGGAGATGAAGACGTTTGTGCGGTATCCGGATGGGCACGGAGCGGCGGCCGAGGGGGCGCATGACGATTGCGTGATGGCGATGGCGATTGCGCTGGCGGTGCGGAGTGAGACGGCGGGGAAGGGAGCGGGGCGGAGAGTGGGGATGGCGGCGATGCAGATGGGATAAAGGCAGGCGTTGGGCGTCAGGCTTCAGGGCTGTGGAAATGTTCATTTGTCACAGACTTGGGTTTGGGAAATCCGCTAGGATTGCGGGCTTCGTGGCTACATCGAAAAGCTCACCACAGGGGACACAGAGGGACATAGGGGACGTCAGCATCCCCACCCTCTTTCGCTTAGAACGCGAAAGAAGGGTGCCTGCGGTAGACGACAGGTCATTTGATTGAGGCGGTACAACACGTACGGCGGATGCGGGGCGGGGCGCAGGGGCATTTGATGCGCTGCTCCGATGGGCACTTCTACGTGGTGAAGTTCCGGAATAATCCGCAGCATTTGCGGGTGCTGGCGAATGAGATGTTGGCTACGCGACTGGCGGAGAGAGTTGGGCTGCCGGTGCCTGGGACTGAAGTGGTTTCCGTGGATGAGTGGCTGGTGGAGCATACGCCGGAGTTGAGCATGCAGCTGGCGCATAACACGATCCGGTGCGAGGCGGGACTACAATTTGGGTCGCGGTATGTGGTGGATCCGCTGGAGGGACAGGTGTTTGATTATTTACCAGTTGAGATGCTTGGACTGGTGCGGAATCTGGAGACGTTTGCGGGGATGCTCGTGCTCGATAAGTGGACTGGGAATGCGAACGGGAGACAGGCGGCGTTCTGGAAGAAGTTGCGAGAGAGAAAGTTTACGGCATCTTTTATTGATCAGGGATATTGCTTCAATGCGGGGGAGTGGACGTTTCCGGATTATCCGCTGCGAGGGGTGTATGCGAGGAATGAGGTATACGAGCGGGTGCGGGGATGGGAGTCGTTTGAGCCTTGGCTGTCGCATATCGAGAAGATGAGTGAAGGGGTTGTTTGGGATATCGCAGAAGAGATTCCGCCTGATTGGTATGAGAGCGACTGGGATGCGCTCAAGGAGTTGACGCGAACGGTGATCGAGCGACGCCACCGGGTTCGAGAACTGATTGAGGCTTTTCGGGTGTCGCCGCGCAGACCTTTTCCTAATTGGTTGGAGCATTAGGCGAAGAGCTTTCACCACAGAGGACACAGAGGGGTACAGAGGAAGTCAGAACCTTACGCAGTATGGCTGAGAAACGGAGACTCGAATTCTTCTTGCTGCGATATGTGCCGGACGCGGTTAAGGGGGAGTTTGTGAATTTTGGGCTTATCGCTTTGGAGAATGGGCCTGAAGGCTCTGCGCTTGTGGATGTGCGGTTTGCTCGGGATTGGAGTCGGGTGCAGTGTTTGGATCCGCAGGTGGATGTTGAGGTGCTCGAGGCTTTGCAGCGAGAGATTCGAGCGGAGATTGGGCAGAGTCGGGATCGAGCAATGTTGCTGAAGCGAATGGAGGATTCGTT
>Ga0335071_10006248_pt1 | contig 12292 bp, 12 predicted proteins | sample Lox_Sample_15_FD_206724 | JGI IMG/M metagenome (GOLD analysis project Ga0335071, IMG submission 206724) | Soil microbial communities from Loxahatchee National Wildlife Refuge, Florida, United States - Lox_Sample_1.5 | ecosystem: Environmental > Terrestrial > Soil > Wetlands | place: USA...
GTTATCCCTAAAGCGCCTTGTTTTTATGGCCGGACCAGGCGGCGGACTAAGGATAGTCCGCCCTACCCCTTGGCCCCTATGCGATCGGCTGTGACGCAATCGACTACGTGATCCCGAATTTGGCGCCGACCGTAATCGCCGCCCGTGGCAAAATCCGCGTGGCCTACGCCAAACCTCGCGCAGCCGGCTGCACCTTAGTCTGGCAGACTTTCGGGTTTCACATCTAATCTCCTTCTATGAGCTTGCCTTTCCCCACCCTTACGGCCGACGAAGCGGCCGCTCTCATCAATCATGGCGACACGATCGGCTTCAGCGGTTTCACGCCCGCCGGTGCGTGTAAAATCATCCCGTTGGCCATCGCCGCCCGCGCCAAGGCCGAGCACGCCGCCGGCCGGCCGTTCAAGGTCGGCGTCGTCACCGGCGCCTCCACCGGACCTTCGCTCGACGGCGCGCTCGCCGAGGCCGAGGCCATCGCCTGGCGCACCCCCTACCAGTCCAACGCAACGCTCCGCCGCCAGATCAACGAGGACAAGACCCGCTTCTTCGACATGCATCTCTCCGCCCTGCAGCCCACCGTGCGCAGCGGCGTATTCGGCAAGTTTCAATGGGCCGTCGTCGAGGCCGCCCGCGTGACGCCCAATGGCGAGATCACGCTCTCCACCTCGGTCGGCGCCACCAACACCTTCCTCCGCGTCGCTGACCGCGTGCTCATCGAGCTCAACGAATTTCATCCCCCGGCCCTCACCGGTTTCCACGACCTCTACGAACCGGCCGACCCGCCGTACCGTCGTGAGATTCCGATCTATGCGTCGGCCGACCGTATCGGTTCGCCGGTCATGAAGCTCGATCCGAAGAAGATCGCCGGCATCGTCTACACCAACAAGTCCGACGAGACTTCCCCCTTCGACGCCCCCGATGCGGTGACCAACAAGATCGGCGAGAATGTCGCCGCGTTTCTCGCGGCCGAGCTGCGGGTCGGCCGCCTGCCGCCCAGCTTTCTTCCCCTCCAGTCCGGCGTGGGCAACATCGCCAACGCCGTGATCGGCGCGCTCGGCGCCAACACGGAAATCCCGCCGTTCACGATGTTCACCGAGGTGATCCAGGACTCCGTGCTCGAACTCGTGCAGTCCGGCAAGTGCCGCTTCGCCAGCGGCACCTCCCTCACGCTCAGCGCGGAGAAACTCGCGCTGTTCCGGGACAACATCGAGCTCTTCCGCCCGCGCCTGGTGCTCCGCCCCCAGGAAATCACCAACAGCCCGGAGCTGGTCCGGCGCCTCGGCATCATCACGATCAACACGGCGATCGAGGTCGACCTCTTCGGCAACGTCAACAGCACGCATGTCATGGGCCGCGATCTGATGAACGGCATCGGCGGCTCGGGCGACTTCACCCGCAACGCCCAGATTTCGATCTTCACCTGCCCGTCGGTCGCCAAAAAGGGCGCCATCAGCGCCATGGTGCCGCAAGTCGCGCATGTGGACCACAGTGAACACTCCGTGCAAATCGTCGTAACCGAGCAGGGCGTGGCCGACCTGCGCGGCAAGACGCCGCACGAGCGCGCCGTGCTCATCATCGAGAAGTGTGCGCATCCGGAATATCGCGATATCCTGCGCTCCTACCTCGCGCTCTCCAACCGCGGCCATGTGCCCCTGACGCTCAATAACTGCTTCCGCATGCACAGCACCTTCCTCGAAGGCGGCGACATGCGCAAGGTGCAGTGGGCGAAGTGAGGCGGCCTGATCGTCGAGAGGTCATTCAGATCCCATCGTTCTCGTTCTCTTCGCGGCTGGGCGTCGCTTTGTAAAAGCAGCCCGTAGCCACGCTTGCCCGCCGTAGCTCGCCTAGCGAAGGCGGGAGCGTGAGCGAGTGGCTGTGGTTCGACCTGTAGGTCAGCGTGCTTGCACGCGCCCCCAAGAGCGCCAGCGAGCTGGCTACCTACAGTTACCCAAGTGCCAATTTACTCACGTTCGTGGCTACCGGAACGCCCTGGAAGAAGCGTTATTAACTCGACATATTATCCTAAGCGCTTAGGTTGATTCGCATGAATCATGCGACCTTCAGCCGCAAGGGTGGCCAGGCGCGCTCACCCGCCAAAACTGCAGCGAATCGGGCCAAGTCCATAGCCTATTGGGAAGCGGTGCGCACCGGGCAACGCGCGGCCCCGCGTCGTTTGCGAGTGCCACCATCGCCAGAAACGCTGGCACGGTTGTTGGCCGACTACTGCCGACAGGTTGGGATCACAAGTTTAGAGGCGTTCGGTTCGGTCGCGCGTGGCGAGGCCAGGCGTGGCAGCGACGTGGATCTGATCGCAACCTTCGCCCGAAATCCCGGCCTGCGTTTTTTCACCATGGAGGAGGAGATGACCGCAGTCCTCGGAGTGCCCGTCCATCTGCTGACCCGGGAATCCGTTGAGCAAATGTCCAATCCCTATCGCCGTGCTTCGATCCTGGCCGATGCGAAGGAGATCTATCATGCCTAAACCTGCACCCAAGTCGCAGGACGCCTATCTGCACGACATGCTGGAAGCCGCGCGGCTGATCCGCAGTTATGTCGCCGACGTCACCTTCGAAGATTTCTGGCTCAATAACGAGAAACGCGACGCGGTGGCATTGCGAATCTCCGTGCTGGGCGAATCCGCACACAAAATCGATCGGGCCACCGAGGCGGCCCTGCCCGGCATTCCGTTTAAAAGCATCCGCGCCATGCGCAATCGCATCGCGCACGATTATGGTGCGGTCGATTTCAAGATCGTCTGGGCGGTGATCCAACAAGAGATCGGCCCGCTGATCGTCGCGTTGGAATCCCACTTTCAGGGCCGCCCGCCGCCCGCGGACTCGACCCGTTGATCTCCGCTAACTTTTCGACCGGTCTCATGGGCGTTTCTTTGCGTGATTCGCGGTAAAGAAAGGCCGGGCTTGCGCCGGTGGAATATCTGTACTCAGTTCGCCAATTCACGTCGCACCGTTATAGTCCACCCCGCGACTGCACTCGTCCTCTTTCATCATCATGGTCACGTCCAACGAATCTCCCGACTCCGCCCCGGCCCCCGCCGTGGCGCCCGGTTCGTTGGCCGCGCTCGATCTGGATCTGATCCGCAAATACTCGATGCCGGGGCCGCGCTACACCTCGTATCCGCCGGCTACGCAATTCACCACCAATTGGGAGCCGCTCCAACTGGAGGCGGCGATCGACGACGACAACCGTCCCGGCTCCGGCCCGATCTCCCTCTATTTTCACCTGCCGTTCTGCGAGACGCGCTGTTGGTTTTGCGGCTGCACCACCGTCATCACCGCGCGCCGCGAGGCCGCTCCGGAATACAACGAGGACCTCGCCCGCGAAATCCGCCTCACCGCCGCGCGCATGGACCGCTCGCGCCCGATCACCCAGGTGCATTTCGGCGGCGGCTCGCCCACCTTCTTCCCGCCCGCGGACCTGCGCCGGCTGGGTGAGCTCATCCACGAGCACTTCCACCTGGCGCCCGATTGCGAATTCGGCGTCGAGGTCGATCCCCGCCGGCTCACGCGGGAGCACATCCAGGCGTTGCGCGAGATCGGCGCCAACCGCGCCTCCCTCGGCGTGCAGGACACCAACTCCAAGGTGCAGCTTGCCGTCCACCGCTGGCAGCCGCACGAGCTCAACCAAACCGCCTTTGGCTGGCTGCGGGCGGAAGGTTTCCGCTCCCTCAGCGTCGATCTGATCTACGGCCTGCCGTTGCAGACGGCGGAATCGTTCGCCGTCACGATCGACGACGTTCTGGCGCTCTCGCCCGACCGGCTGTCGGTCTTCAGCTACGCCCACGTACCGTGGCTCAAGCCTTCGCAGAAGATTTTCGAGGACCGCGGCCAGCTCCCCACCCCCGAGCAAAAGCTCGCGATGTTCGCCCTGGCCCACGAACGCCTCACGCACGCCGGGTACATCGACATCGGTCTCGATCACTTCGCCCGGCCCGACGACGAAATGGCCGTCGCCCAGCGCGCCGGCACGTTGCACCGCAATTTCCAGGGCTACAGCACCCGCGCCGGCGCCTCGCTCTATGGCTTCGGCATGTCGTCGATCTCCTCGACCGCCGACACCTACCGCCAGAATCACAAGACTCTGCCCGCCTGGCATGCCGCCCTGGCGGAGGGCCGCCTGCCGATCGAACGCGGGCTGCGCCTGACGCCCGAAGACCAGCGTCGCCGCACCATCATCATGCGCATCATGGGCGACCGGCGGCTCGATTACGCCGCCCTTTCCAAACAGATCGGGGTCGACTTCGCCGCCACCTATGCCCGCGAACTCAACTCGCTCACGGACCTGGAAGCCGACGGCCTGCTTGTGCGCGACGATCAGCATCTCGAGGTCACGCGCGTCGGCGCGCCCCTGCTGCGCGTGATCGCGATGCGCTTCGACACCACCCTCTCCGCCGGCCCCCGCCGCCACGCGCAGACGGTCTGAGAATTGCGGATTTCGGATCGCGGATTTCGGATTGGCAAATTTCGGTAACCGGCGCGACGCTGGATGTTTCCGGCCGGCCCGATCCGTCCACCGTCCACCGTCCACCGTCCACCGTCCACCGTCCACCGTCCACCGTCTTTCGCTTTCCGCAATCCACAATCCGAAATCCGCAATCGTCTCATGCCTTTCCGCATCGCCAAAAGCTTCACCGTCGAGAGCGGCCACATCCTGAGCAAGCACCCGGGCGCCTGCCGGTTTCCCCACGGGCACAGCCGCACGGTGGAGGTCGTGCTCGCCGCCGACGGTCTGGATCCACACGACATGGTCTGCGACTTCCACGCGCTCAAGCTCGCGGCGCAGAAATTCATCGAACGTTTCGATCATAGCATGGCGCTCAACACCGCCGACCCGAAGTTCGCCGAGTTCCAGGCCGCCTATGGCGACCGCGTGATCCCGTTCGACCGCACCGACCCCACCACCGAGATCATGGCCCGCCAGATCTTCCAGCACGTGAAGCAGGCGCTGGCAGCGGCCGCGAAAAAGGGGGACCCGCTGTATCCTGTCTCCTTCATGGTCCGGGTGGAACGGGTGCGCGTGACGGAGACCGCCACCAGCTGGGCCGAGTATTGGGAGTAATGTAACAATCTGAAAGGCGCCGTCGGACTAACCACTAATCCACCCTAATTATCACTAATCAATGCGCTGGTCAGCTCTGGCCTCAATGATTCCATTCATTAGCGTCAATTAGTGTTCGTTAGTGGTTACTTCTTCATCTGCTGAGTCTGGGATTCAAAATGCAGGATTCGACTTTCGCCATGCTTGGCTCCTAGTTCTGTCTTCTCATGTCCGATCTCACCGACCTCTACCAACAGGTCATCCTCGACCACAACCGCCGGCCGCGCAACCGGGGCAAGTTGCCCACGGCCAATCGCGTGGCGCACGGCGACAACCCCACCTGCGGCGACCAGTGCAGCGTCTATCTGCGGCTCGAGGGCGACAAGATCGCCGACATCTCGTTCGACGGCTCCGGCTGCGCCATTTCGCAGGCCAGCGCTTCGCTCATGACGACCCGGCTCAAGGGCAAGACGGCCGCCGAGGCGGAGGCCTTGTTCAAGGATTTCCATCACATCGTCACGACCGGCGAGGCGCCCGAGGAGATCAGCGATGTGGCGGCGTTCGCCGGGGTGCATGCTTTCCCGGCCCGCATCAAGTGCGCCACGCTCGGCTGGCACGCCGCCCTCAACGCCCTGCACGGCGACGCCACCCCGGCTTCCACGGAAAACACCGTCGACTAATCGATGTCTGTGAACCCAAAACCCGAAACCCGGAACCCGGAACCGCACGCCGCCTGGCGGGCCGTGCGCGCCGACTTCCCCACCCTGCACCAGCAGGTCAACGGTCAGCCGCTCGTCTATCTCGACAACGCCGCGACCACGCAGAAGCCGCGCGCCGTGCTCGACGCCCTGCAGGACTTTTACCTGCACCACAACGCCAACGTGCACCGCGGCCTCCACGCGCTCTCCATGCGCGCGACCGACGCCTTCGAGGCGGCCCGCGCCCGTACGGCCCGGTTCATCAATGCCGCCGATCCCGCCGAAATCGTCTTCACCCGCGGCACCACCGAATCGATCAACCTCGTGGCAGCGAGCTGGGGCGGCGCCAACCTGAAGCCGGGCGACGTCGTCCTGATCACTGAGATGGAGCACCACAGCAACCTCGTGCCGTGGCAGCTCATCGCCCAGCGTACCGGGGCCACGCTGCGCTATCTTCCCATCGCCGGCGACGATGCCGAGCACGGCTTCGATCTCGCCGCGCTCGACCGCCTGCTCACGCCCGAGGTGAAGCTTTTCGCGTTCACGCACATTTCCAACACCCTCGGTATCGTCAATCCCGTCGCTGAGCTTTGCGCCCGCGCCCGGAAGACCGGTGCGCTCACCGTCGTCGATGCCGCGCAATCCATCGGGCATCAACCCGTCGACGTGCGCGCCCTCGGCTGCGATTTTCTCGCGTTTTCCGGCCACAAGATGGCCGGCCCCACCGGCATCGGCGTGCTCTATGGCCGTCGCGCGTTGCTCGACGCCATGCCGCCCTACCAGAGCGGCGGCGGCATGATCAGCATCGTCGAATATTCCGGCAGCCACTGGAAGCCCTCGCCCGAACGCTTCGAGGCCGGCACGCCCAACGTCGCCGACGCGGTCGCGCTCGCCACGGCAATGGATTACCTCGACGGCCTCGGGCGCGACGCCATCTCAGTGCACGACCGCGAACTCGCCGCCTATGCCTATGCCGCGCTCAGCGAACTGCCCGGCATCCGCATCCTCGGCCCGCGTGCCGGCGGACCGCGCGGCGGGCTCGTGAGCTTTGCCTTGCGCGAGGTGCATGCGCACGACGTGGTGACCTTCGCCGACCAGGACGGCATCGCGCTGCGCGGCGGCCATCACTGCAACCAGCCGCTGATGAAAAAACTCGGCCTGCCGAGCACGGTCCGCGCCAGTTTCTACGTTTACAACACTCGCGACGAGGTCGACCGGCTCATCGTTTCCCTGCGTCGCATCGCCAAATTCTTCAGCGGCTAGGAGTTTGTCGGGCTTAGAATTAAAGACCGGAAGGAACTCGGGATTTCGTCGCGTAGTAATCCGCCGCGACCGACAAACTCCTTAAACCGCCGCGAGGCGGCGGAAACCCGAATGAGTAATCCGGTATTCGCAGCGCGGAGCGCTGCTTAAGGAGCCTGTCGAGGCAAGTTTTCGCCATCCCAAAGAAATTTTCCAAAGAAGATACGGCCCTTCATTGGCTAACCCGGCAGGCTCCTGGCGGAAAAAGGATTGGAATCCGGGGACTCCTTCGCCTAGGTGTGCAGGCTTTATGGCCCAAGAAATCGTCACCCTGCCCCACAGCGATATCCCGTCCGCCTGGTACAACGTCCTCGCCGACCTGCCCCAGCCCCTGCCGCCTCCGTTGCATCCCGGCACGGGCAAGCCGCTCGGCCCCGACGACCTGGCCCCGCTCTTCCCGATGGCGCTCATCGAGCAGGAAATGAGCGGCGAACGCTGGATTCCCATTCCCGACGCGGTGCGCGACCTCTACAAGATCTGGCGGCCCACGCCACTGGTGCGCGCTGTCCGCCTCGAAAAGGCGTTGAAGACAAACTGCCGGATTTATTTCAAGAACGAGAGCGTCAGCCCCGCCGGCAGCCACAAGCCCAACACCGCGCTCCCGCAGGCCTATTACAACAAAAAGGAGGGCGTGCGCCGCATCGCCACCGAGACGGGCGCGGGCCAGTGGGGCTCGTCGATGGCGTTCGCCTGCCAGCTCTTCGGCCTCGATTGCACCATCTACATGGTGAAGTCCAGCTACCACCAGAAGCCGTACCGCCGCTCGCTCATGCATATTTGGGGCGGCGAAGTCTTCGCCTCACCCACCGACCGCACCCAGGCCGGCCGCGATATCCTCAAAACCGATCCGGAAACGCCCGGCAGTCTCGGCATCGCCATTTCCGAGGCCGTGGAGGATGCCGCCACGCACAGCGACACGCATTACGCCCTCGGCAGCGTGCTCAACCACGTCCTGCTGCACCAGACCGTCGTCGGTTTGGAGACGAAACGTCAGCTCGAACTGGCCGGTGAAAAACCCGACACCCTGATTGGCTGCGTCGGCGGCGGCAGCAATTTCGGCGGTTTTGCCCTTCCTTTCCTGTCCGAGAAAATGAAACGGTCCGACCTGCGCATTATCGCGGTCGAACCGGCGGCCTGCCCCTCGCTCACCAAGGGCATTTACGCCTACGATTTCGGCGACACGGCCAAGCTTACGCCGCTCGTAAAGATGTTCACGCTCGGGCACACATTCGTGCCGGAGGGCATCCACGCCGGCGGCCTGCGCTACCACGGCACCGCGCCCATCGTGGCCCATCTGGCCAATCTCGGCCTGATCGAATCGCGGGCGTTGTTGCAGAACGCCGTATTCGAGGGCGCCCTGCAATTCTCCCGTTCCGAGGGCTTCGTGCCCGCGCCGGAGACGTCGCACGCCGTCCGCGCCGCGATCGACGAGGCGCGCAAAAACGACAAGAAGTGCATCGTCTTTTGCTATAGCGGTCACGGCCACTTCGACATGTCGGCCTACGACGCCCACCTCGCCGGCAACCTCGAGGACTACGAGCATCCCGAGGCCAAGATCGCCGAGGCACTGCATCATCTGCCGAAGGTCGGCTGAGCGGAGACGCGGTATTCTGGGTCGACCCGTAGGGGCGCAGTCTTGCTGCGCCCTTCCTTTCCCCCCCCAAACCAGGGCGCAGCCCCTCGACAGGCTCGGGGCCCTGAGCTTGTCGAACGGGCAAGACTGCGCCCCTACGAAATCTTGCCCCGGGCCACCTCGCCGAGCCCGTCGGACGATTTTTCCCGTGCCCGCTTGACCTGTCTACAGCTTCACAGTGCACACTGGCGGAAACAACGCCATCCGTCTCCATTTCTTCCCTCACTCATCGCCGGTTTCGTCACCTTGCCCATGACCATCAGCCGCCTCGCCAAACAGCACGGACTCTCCCGTTCGACGCTGCTCTACTACGATCGTATCGGCCTCCTGTCGCCCGGCGGCCGGCTGCATAACGATTATCGCCACTACACGCCGCGCGACGAGAAACGCCTGGGCCAGATCTGCCTCTATCGCCGGACCGGGCTGCCGCTGGCCGAGATCAAGAAAATCCTCGACCGCCCCCGCCAGGAACTCGCCGGTGCGCTCGAGCGCCAGCTCTACGACCTCGCCAGGCAGATCGAGGCGCTGCGCACCCGCCAGCGCGTGATCGTTGAACTGCTCAAAGACCGCCGCCTGCTCGAAAAGGTCGGCCACATGACCAAGGAGAAATGGGTGCAGCTGCTGCGCGGCTCCGGCTTCACCGACGCCGATCTGGCCCGCTGGCACCGCGACTTCGAGCGGCTCGATCCCGCCTACCACCAGCGCTTCCTCGAATTCCTGGGCCTTCCGCCCGACGAAATCAGCGCCGTCCGCGAGCGGGCAAGGCAAGCGGTCCCGGAACCGCACGGCTGACGGTGTCCGTTATTTCGCCTTGGCGATCTCGACGGCGTAAACCTGTGTCGCCCCGTGCATGTTGGAGCGGAAAACGATCCATTTCATGTCGGGCGTGAAAGTGACGTTGGGTTCCAGCGTGTAGTCGTGCCGGGCCAGATTGACGAGCCGTTCCGCCTTGAACGTGCCGATTTTGATCAGGCCCTTTTGCTCCGGCAGCATGGTCGTGCGCTGCATTTCCGGCCGGAAGAGATAGATCCACTGGCCGTTGCCCGGCGCAGCCACGCTGCGCGGACCGCCGCCATCGCCTGCAAATAGCTTCCCGTCGGGCGAGACGTTGTAGTGCACCGACCACTCGCTCTGCTCGAGATGATACCAGGTTCTCGCGCCCGTCGCGAGGTCATAGCCGGCGAGCCAGAACACCAGACTGCGCGGTGTCTGCAGGTCGTACCAGACGGTCCGGCCGTCAGCGCCGAAGAATTCGTGCCCGGCGATTTCCATCTCCATCGTGCGCGTGTGGACTTTGGTCAGGCCGGAGCCGTCGGTGCGGATGAGCCAGGTGCGGTCGTTGTAGTGCCACGGACCTTCGTGGCAGAACATGATCTGCGTCGGATCCGTCGGCGAGCACTGCAGGTGGTTGGTCCAATCGTTCTCGCGGTAGATCTTCTTCAGTTCGCCGGTCGCGGTGTCGATGGTAAAAAGCACCATCGGCAGCCCCTCGGCCCAGCGCGGGCTCAGGCGTCCGCCGTTGTCGCCGGGCGGCAGCTTGCGCGGCACGGCTTTGCCCTCGGGATCGACCGCCAGACCCACGATGAGCCTCTCATCGGCATTGACGGTCACATTGCCAAGCCGGCCGTACTCGGCCGGAAACTTGGCGACTTCCCGCGTCGCATGCGTGTCGAGGTTGGTCGCATAGACTGCACCGTCGCGCAGATAATAGACGTCGCCGCTTTTGCGGCCTGTCACCAGCACGCTGACCCGGCCGGTGACGACCTGATCGATCGCCCGGGTGGCCAGATCGATCGTCGCGATGCCACCGGGGTTGGTCACCACCAGTTTTCGCCCGTCGGGCGAATAGGCATTCTGGTGGAAATACAGGCTGGCCGTGCCGCCTTCGCGCGAGAGTCGCACGACGCGGTGCCCGGTGTCGGGATCGATCCACTCGGTGGGCGGCTCTCCGGCGGCCCGCGCCAGCAGACACGTCGCGACCAGGGCCAGGCACCAACGGGAGAATAGGCGCATAGGGAAAACTGGGTTGAAAGGAGAAGCGAGAGCGGAGGCGATCGTGGAAACTGGGCGGAACCAACGCCGGGCATGACGATAACCGGCGCCCGAAGTTGCGCGATCCACCGGTCGTTTTTTGCCCCCAAGGCGCACCGGGCCGGAGAAAGGCGACTAAAGAAAATCCGCCTTCCGCCGAATGTTGGAGGATACCGACCTATGTCACTCGCCGGGAAAATCCTGCTTATTGCCCTGAAAACCGCCGCGGCCCGGACCACGCTGTGGGGCAAAACCACCGACGCGGATCCCATCAAGGCCGCCACCCGCACCGCCACCATCGCCACGCACATCACCAAGGGCGCCATCCGCGTTCTCCTCGATACCGACCAGGTCCGGGAGGAGATATACCTCGCGACCTTCGAAGGCGCGCTCAGCAACGTTCTCGGAAACTCCCGGATCCTCGACCAGTTTAATCCCGACAATCCCGAGAACGCCCAGGAGATCGGCGAGGCGGCCAGTCGTTATGCCAGGACGGCGGCCCAGATCATCGCCGAGCAGCTTTCCCAGACGCCCTCCGCCTAGCTCCAGCCCGTCAAGTCCACGGTGGGAGTTTCAACGATTCCCGGAGGGAATAATACGTAATACGTATCATTTGGAATTGGCTCATTTTCGCGGGAGATGAGCTCCGGGCTTCGAGCCGGAGTCCGACAAACTTCTAGCGCACCTGGCGCAGGCGCACGCGTTCGGCTGGCAGCGGCCGGCCGAGCAGCCGTTCGCCGCGATCCGCGAACCACGCCGGGTCGTCGGTGGTGGCGAAACGGCGGCGTCCATTCCGGCCCAGGCGTGCCTCCCGGTCGGGATGGCGGGCGAGCCACGCCGCGAACCGCGACGCGACGATCTCGCCTTGTGCGAGAATTTCCACCTCCGGCGGCACGATGCGGCGGATGCCCGGCAGCAACAGCGGGAAATGGGTGCAACCGAGCAGCAGGCGTTGCGGCAGGCGGTCCGGTTTCAGCACCGGATCGAGATAACGCCGGAGAAACCACTCGGTGCCCGGCCCCTCGAGTTCGCCGGCCTCGACCAACGGCGTCCAGAGCGGACAGGCTTGTTGAATGAGCTCGAGCCGCGGCGCGAGTTTGCGCAGCTCCATCCCGTAGGAATCGGAGTCGACAGTGCCCTCTGTGCCCAGCACGGCGACCAGTCCCGTCGCCAGCGAGGGCGGCGTGGTACCGGGCACGGCGCCCGGCGGCAGGCCGGCCAGCGCCTCGACGGAGGGGCGCACGACGCCAAGCACATGGCGGTCCGGACGGCGTACCGGCAGGTGCAGTTGCTGGATGTTGCGCAGCGCCCGGGTCGAGGCGGTGTTGCAGGCGAGAATCACGACCGTACAGCCTTCATCGAAGAGCCACTCCACCGATTCCAGCGTGAAATCGTAGATGACGTCAAAACTCCGCGCCCCGTACGGCGCCCGCGCGCTGTCGGCGAGAAACAGGTAATCGTATTGCGGCAATGCCTCCACCAGGGAGGCCAGCACGGTAAGCCCGCCGAAACCCGAATCGAAGACGCCGATCATGTCCCGAGGAGCCTGTCGGACTTGCCAATGAATACCATATCT
>Ga0335071_10006249_pt1 | contig 12292 bp, 7 predicted proteins | sample Lox_Sample_15_FD_206724 | JGI IMG/M metagenome (GOLD analysis project Ga0335071, IMG submission 206724) | Soil microbial communities from Loxahatchee National Wildlife Refuge, Florida, United States - Lox_Sample_1.5 | ecosystem: Environmental > Terrestrial > Soil > Wetlands | place: USA: Florida...
CTGTACGGCCCATCCGACGATTCCTTCTCCGGAGATGGCCGGAAGTGCAGCATGGATCACTGGAACACGATCGAGACAGACGAACGTCGCCTTGCCGCGATCCTCTTCCGTGAGCAGGCCGACGGCGTTTTCCGCCTCCTCCGCATTCGCGGCCACGACATATGCCGCGAACTCTCCCAGGCCCGCTTCGATCGCTGGACGAAGTCGTTCGTCGGCGTGGATGGCGTCGGCAACGGTGAGTGCGCGCGCATTCTTCCAATGCGGGGTGGTGGCGAGAAAGCGGACGCCTTCCGACAGACCTTCATTGCGATCGATCAACCCCTGGAGAAATTCCGCCCTCGTCCGGGATTGTTCCACCTGTGCGCGCGTCTCGAGCGTTGCACGCTGGAGTTCTTCGATCTGCGACGCGATGGTGTTTCGCTGCTTCTCCGCGTCGTAGTACGCCGATTCGGCTTCGCTGAACGACCGCCGGAGCCGCCGGTCCTCTTCCATCAACTCGCTGATAAGGCCGTCCAGGCGCTTCGACTCGTGCTCGTATTTGTCGATCTCTTCCATCGCCCGGTTTTTGCGGCTGTCGAGATCCGATGCGCGGGTACGTTTGCGATCCTGTTCCGCCTCGAGCTCGGCAACCTGGCGGACGATGGCGATCGTTTTCTCGTTCAGCTCCTGCTGGGACTTCGCGCGCGCATCCAGCACCTGTTCGAAGGTCCGCAGCTCCTCCTGCCTGGTGTGCTGGAGCGCCGTCGTTGTCTCCACCACTCCTTCCAATTCCCCGATCCGTAGGTGATAGGAAGCCCGGGCTGCGGATGTCTGCTCAATTTCGAGAAGGTGGTTCTCCCGTTCCTTGTTCAGCCGCTGGACCGTCGAGCGAAGGGCGCTGATCCGTTCGAACGCGATCGCCGCGTTCTGTTCCACCTGGTGCGTCTTTTCGCGTTGTTCGCTGACGTCCCGCTGGGCCTCGGCGAGCGTTTTTTCCTCCTCCAGGAGAGAGCGCCGTAGCGCGTCGAGTCGGCCCTCTTCGGAGGAAAGATCGATGTCGAGCCGCGACCGATCGCTCTGCATGGATCCCAGCTGGACCTCGAGTGCGGCAATGCGCTCCAGCAAGTGCGCGTATTCGCGCTCCATCAGGTCGACTTCGAGCGACCGGAGGCGCTCTTTCAAGGTGTTGAACTGTTCCGCCTTCCGCGCCTGGCGTTCGAGCGCATTGACTGCCTTCTGGACCTCGGCGACGATGTCGTTGACTCTCTGAAGATCGGCGCGGACGTCCTCGAGTTTTCTGTATGCGGCCTTTCGGCGGTGCTTGTATTTCGTGACGCCCGCCGCCTCTTCGAACAACCGCCGCCGCTCCTCGGCCTTGTCGCTGAGGATGACCTCTATCATCTTCAGCTCGATCACCGAATACGCATCGGCGCCCATGCCGGTGTCCATGAACAGGTCAAGGATGTCTTTTAACCGGCAAGGAACCTTGTTGAGGAGATATTCGCTTTCGCCCGAACGATAGACTCTGCGGCCGACCGTCACCTGGGTATATTCGGACGGAAGAATTCCCTTGTTGTTCTCGATGACCAGCGAGGCTTCCGCCATGCCCAGCGGCTTTCTCCCTTTCGTCCCATTGAAGATGACGTCTTCCATCTTGTCGCTGCGGAGGGCGCTGTACCGCTGCTCGCCCAGGACCCACCTGATAGCGTCAACAATATTCGTCTTGCCGCACCCGTTCGGCCCGACGATCGCAGAGATCCCGCTGTCGAAAATGAGGTTTACCTTCTGTGCGAAGGATTTGAACCCCACCACTTCAAGTTTCGAGAGATACATGGAGCTTCATCCGCGTGCTACACAGTCCGGGTTGCCGCATGATACAGGAATCTTGCGTACGCCGGCAGGTCCTGCCCACCGTAGACGCCGAAATACACCGCCACAAGGATCACCAGGGCGATTAGAACACTGATCGAATACATCTTCGCCGGCCGGACGTCAAAGATAATGGAGAGAGCCTTGATCAATCGGAGGGCCGTCCAGATCAGCATGACGATGAAGAAAGCGCTGAACGGAAGGACGTACATGCTGCTGTCCATGACCCTGTAGGCGATCATGCCGAAGGGGATGAAGAGCAGCAGCGGAGCGGTGGACCAGAACGTCACCGTAAGCACTTGAAACGCTGAAACGCGTTGCCGGAAAAACATCCGAAGAAGGAGGATGCCGCCGGAGGTCAGAAACAGCAGCACAAACACCAGCGCCGCAACCAGCCCGATCGCCGTAAGCGGATCCCAGATCACTTTGACCACGGCCGCCTTCAGCGTATCGACCACGAGAAGAATCGAGAGCGCCCTGTCCGCCACGCGGCTCTCCCGGAAATGAAACGCGAGGCTGGAGACCATGAGCCCGGCGCCCGCCGCCGTCCCGAGACCGAGCAAAAACGTCTGCGTCAGCGCAACGGCGTGCTGATCCCTGATATCCGCGAAGAAATTGTACCCGCTCAGTAGCGACCGATTGAGATTTTCACGGAATCGCCGGTTCCGGTTGTAGAGGTACACCATGCCGACAAGAAACGCGAAGCCCGAGAGGACATACACGATGGGCGCCTTGTTGCTGTAGGACCCGAGAGGGAGCGCGGCGAATTTCTCTCCGTGCATTGCCGCGCGCACCGCTTCAAACGCGAGCCGTTTCTCCCGGTCGCCGTTGACCAGCCCCATACTCTCCAGCCACGGGTCCCCGGCGTGAACGGCAAGCGATGCCTGCGCGCCTTTCCAATCGTTGAACGCGCACACGATCCCGCCGTCGTAGTTTGCCGCTTTGAGCATGTCAAACCGTTGGAGATAGAAACGCGCCTGACTCTCCTGGGAGAATGGGTCGTTCGAACCCTTCCTGTTTTTCTCCTGCACCTCCGCGCCGAACGACGCAACGATGACGGGTTTCCCGGGATTCGCGGCCTTCCAGGCATCGAGCTCGCTTTTGAATGCCTGCGCGTCCGTCGAGCGGATGTTGACGGCGGCGATGTCCATCAGGCCCGAGCACAGATCCGGCTGCATCCGCGTTGCCGGCGAATAAAGGAAACGCGAATCCAGGGACCGGGCCTCCGCAACAAGATCCGAAAGCCCATCGCGGGTCGTCGGATCCGAGACGTCCAGATCGTCGCCGATGCCCCAGCACATGATCGACGGATGGTGGAGATTTTGCCGGATCATTTCGCGGAGGGCGTTCGAGGCGAGCTCGTGAAATGCATTTCCCGACAGGATCATCCCCGGCACGCCGCTCAGGGGAAGATCGACAAGCGCCAGCAGTCCGTAGCGATCGCACAGGTCGAGCATATACGGATGCGGTGGATGGCCGGCGAATCGAATGGCGTTCGCACCGAGCGTCTTGATGAGCGCGACATCCTTCTCCATCTGCTCGAACGTCAATGCGCATCCGAAGGCGGGGTGGTCTTCGTTCCAGATCACGCCCTTCACGTTGAGCCGCGTACCATTCAGGATCAAATTTCCCTTCTGGATCACGAGGTCCCGCACGCCCCAGGAAAGATCGTAGACGTCGATCGCCGTGGCCTCACCGTGCAATGGAACGAGGCTGCAACGCACGGTATACATATCCGGACTGTCCGGAGACCACAGCCGCATGCCGAACACCGGAACACTCACCGACTCCTCCGACATCCCCTGCCCACCCTGCACCGGCTGCAGAGCGCTCCGGCCGATCATCGCGCCCGAGATTTTGTCATACACCTCAACGAGACAGCCGAGGGATTTTTCCGGAATTGCCGTCTCGCCGCGGTCAATGTTGAGGCGCACGCGCAGACGCAGCGCGTTGGTCCTGGCCTCCGTTTCCGCTTGCACGGCAGCGTCTCGAATGTAGGTCTCCGGCGTGCCCAGGAGATAGACGTCCCGCGTCATGCCTCCATAGTTGCGTGCCAGTGACGGATAGGGGCGAAGCGGGAAGGTCCTCTCAGGATCCAGGATGTTGGAAACAACGACGCGGATGACATTCTCCGATTCCGACTGGAGGCAGTGCGCCGGAATGGGCTGGTCAATCGCCGTGGATCCGCAGGCATGGTCAGCGATAAGATCGTTGTTGATCGTGATGTCGGCGTACTGACTGATGCCGAGAGCGACGAAGCGGAACCGGTACTTCGCGATCACGTCCGGCGCAAGCCGGAGCGTCCGCTGAAACACGACCCGTCCGCGGAAATCATAGGCGCTGGGAACGATCACCGTCCCGGAAGATCCTCCGTCGACGGAGTACGCCCATTCGCCGTTGAGATCGATCCGTACGCGCGTAGGAGATTCGCCAGGCAATGTGCCCGCAGGCGCGGCAGGTCGTGCACCGGCGTTCGTCAGAAATCGCAATTCCTCCGCGAACGATCGGGGCGACGCCAGCATGAGCAGGGAGACCAGAAGGATGACACAGACCGCCCGGGAGGAGTAGATGGCTCGTCCACCGGATGTGAGGGATGTTCCTACCAATTCGTGTCAGGGCCTTGAACCAGAGGAGACTTCATCTTTGGAATATAATCACAAAAGCCTCGGAAAGCAATGGAAAATCAACGATTTTGGGGCAAAAGGCGGCTGGGAGCCGCTCCATAAGGAGACCCGGGATCAAGAAATAACAAACCGTCCGAGGGCTCCGCTGAGCCCCCGGACGGTCGCTAGGATGTTGCCTCAATAATGCGAGTGGTCTAGCTCACCTTCGCCGCGCGAATGATGGCCGCAAAACTGTCAGGTTTCAGGCAGGCCCCTCCGACAAGCGCCCCATCGATGTCCTTTTGGCGCAAGAGTTCGGCCGCATTGTCAGGCTTCACGCTTCCTCCATATTGAATCACAACACCGTCGGCAATCGCGGCCGAAAACTGCCTGGCCACCAGCGATCTGATCAATGCATGGACTTCCTGCGCCTGATCGGGAGTGGCATTCTTGCCGGTCCCGATTGCCCACACCGGCTCATAGGCGATGACGACCTTCTTCATCTCGTCCGACGAGAGTCCCGCCAGCACGCCCTGGATTTGCGTCGTGATTATTTTTGCGGTCACCCCATCTTCACGCTCTTTGAGCGTCTCTCCGACACAGATGATGGGAAGCAACCCGTTGGCCAGGGCCTTCTTCGCTTTCGCGTTGACCTTCTCGTTCGTCTCTCCGAAGTACTGCCTGCGCTCCGAGTGGCCGAGGATGACATGGGTGCAACCGGCGGCGCGAAGCATCTTCCAGGAGATCTCGCCGGTGAAGGCGCCTTCGTCCTGGTCCGACATATTTTGCGCACCGAGTAAGATGGAAGAGCCCTTGAGCAGCGACGCCGCAAGCGACAGCGAGGTATACGGCGGGCACACTGCGACATGAACTCCGCCAGGGAAGGTCGTGGATTCCTTCAAGATCCCTTTGAGGAGCTGCTCGCTCTCGTCAAGAGTCTTGAACATCTTCCAATTGCCTGCAATAAACTTTGGTCTCATAGGTTTTCTGTTCCGGGTGATTGAATCTCAGGCCTGCTTCCGTTGCCCGAGTTTTGTTCGAAGCAATTCGTTGATGAGTTTCGGATTTCCTTTCCCCTTCATTTTCTTCATCGTCTCGCCGACAAAATAGCCGAAGACTTTCTCGCTGCCCTCGAGGAACTTCTTCACCTGCTGTTCGTTGGCGCCGAGAACTTCGTCGATGACGCGTGCAATCGCATCGGCATCCGACACCTGAAGAAGTCCGCGCTCGGTGACGATCTTCATGGGATCGTCCGGCGTGTCGAGCATGATGTCGAACACCTGTTTGGCGATCGTCCCGCTGATCGTTCCGTCCTGGATCATCCCTAGCAGCGCGGCCAATCGCGGCGGCTCGATCGGGCATGCCGCCAGCGGGACCTTTCTCTCGCTGACAACGCGGAGGATATCCGTCATGACCCAGTTGCTTGCCGCCTTTGCATTGTCCCTGACGTTCTTCCTCCCGGACTGCTGAAGGTTCTCCACCACCGACTCAAAATATTCCGCGATCTCGCGTTCCGTCGTCAGGACCGCTGCATCATAGCGGGGAAGGCCCAATTGCTCCACAAACCTCTCCCGACGGGCGGCGGGGAGCTCGGGAAGCTGTGACCGCACGCGAGCAATCCAGGGCTCGTCCACAAGAACCGGCACAAGATCGGGATCGGGGAAGTACCGGTAGTCGTGGGCTTCCTCTTTGCTCCGCATCGGCACAGCGACATTCTGGTCCGCATCCCACAACAGCGTCTCCTGCTCCACTTTCCCCCCGTCCTCGATGAGCTGAACCTGGCGCTCGATTTCGAACGCGAGCGCCCGCTCGACGTTCCGGAAGGAATTCATGTTCTTGACCTCGGTTTTCGTCCCGAACCGGGATTCTCCTTTCCGTCGAACCGAGACATTGGCGTCGCACCGGAGGCTTCCTTCTTCCATATTGCCGTCGCAGATGCCCAGGTAGGTCACGATCTGTCGGATGCCCGTGAGGTACGCGTAGGCCTCGGCGGGAGAACGGAGGTCGGGCTCGCTCACGATTTCGATCAACGGGACGCCGCAGCGATTGACGTCGACGAGCGTGTCGACATCCATATCGTGGATCGATTTCCCCGCATCCTCTTCCATGTGAATGCGCGTGATGCCGATGCGTTTCCGTTCACCGTCCGCGAGCTCGATTTCCAGGGAGCCGTGCGCGCAGATCGGTTCTTCGTACTGCGATATCTGATATCCTTTGGGAAGGTCCGGGTAGAAATAATTCTTCCTGGCAAATACGGAGCGCGCTGCAATCGTGCAGTCGGTCGCGAGGCCCATGAGCAGGATGAACTCGACGAGGTTGCGGTTCAGCACGGGGAGGGTGCCCGGCATCCCGAGGCAGACCGGGCAGACGTTGGAATTCGGCTCGTTGCCGAATCTCGTCGAGCAGGCGCAGAAGGCCTTCGACGCGGTCAGAAGCTGGGCATGCACTTCCAGGCCGATCACCGGCTCGTAGCGGGAGTCAGGCCTCATGGAGCCGGGTCTCGCCGGTGATCGCTGCGGTGACCTTTTCCGCCGCGTCCTTGAAGCTTGTCGCCACCAGGAAGTTCAAACCGGAGGAGCGCAGAATTTCGCCGGCAAGCTCGGCGTTCGTCCCGGCGAGGCGGATGACAACGGGGACCTTGACATCGACCCGGCGCGCCGCCTCGACCACGCCGTTCGCAACGCGATCGCACCGCACGATGCCGCCGAAGATATTAATGAGGACCGCCCTGACGTGCGGATCGGTGAGGATGATTTTGAAGCCGGCCGAGACCGTTTCGACACTCGCGCCTCCGCCGACGTCGAGGAAGTTCGCCGGCTCACCGCCCGCAAGCTTGACGAGATCCATGGTCGCCATCGCCAGCCCGGCGCCGTTCACCATGCATCCAACGTTGCCGTCAAGCTTGATGTAGTTGAGGCTCGATTTGGACGCTTCGATTTCCAGCGGATCTTCCTCATTCAAGTCCCTGAGCGCCGCGAGCTCCGGATGTCGATCGAGGGCGTTGTCGTCGAAATTGATCTTCGCATCGAGGGCGATGACCGCGCCCTCCGCCGTGACGACGAGTGGATTGATTTCCGCAAGGGAACAATCCATCGAATCGTAGGCACGGTACAGCGCGGTCAGGAATTTGACCCCGTTCCGAAACGCGTCGCCGGTCAGTCCGAGGCCGAACGCCAGCGCCCTCGCTTGATAGGCCTGGAAGCCGAGTCCGCGATCGACCGATGCCCGGAGGATTTTCTCCGGAGACTCGGCGGCGACTTTCTCGATCTCCACGCCTCCTTCCGTCGAAGCCATCACGACGTTGCGAGAAGTGGCGCGATCGAGCGTGATGCCGACGTAGAGTTCCCGGGCGATGTTGACTCCCTGCTCCACCAGCAGGCGCTGGACCTTCTTTCCCTCCGGACCCGTCTGATGGGTCACGAGCGTCATCCCGAGCATCGACGATGCGAGCGAGCGCACCTCGTCGAGGCTTCGCGCAAGTTTCACGCCGCCTCCCTTCCCGCGGCCGCCGGCATGGATCTGCGCTTTGACCACCCATACGGAGCCGCCGATCTCCTGCGCCGCGTTGACTGCCTCCCCTACCGTAAAGGCCACCTTCCCTGATGGAACGGCGACGTCGAACTTCCGAAGAATGTCTTTTGCCTGATGCTCGTGGACTTTCATGCGTGCTCCGCTGGTCGGTGCTGCATGCCGGACCTTACTTCCCGACTTTTTCCGCGATGGATTTTGCCTGAAGGAAAAGCAGGAGATAGTCGCGGCCGCCCGCCTTGGAATCGGTCCCGCTCATGTTGAAGCCGCCGAAAGGGTGAGCGCCGACCATCGCGCCGGTGCATTTCCGATTCATGTACAGGTTGCCGACGAAGAACTCGCCCTCCGCATCGCGAATGTGCTTCCTGTTCTTCGAATAGACCGCGCCGGTCAGCCCGAACTCGGTGTTGTTCGCGATCCGGAGTGCATCCTGGAAGTCTTCCGCCTTGATGACGGCCAGCACGGGCCCGAAAATCTCCTCCTGGGCAATGGTCGCGGTCGGCGCGACATCCGCGATCACGGTTGGGCGGATGAAGTATCCGCCGTCTCCCAGCTTCGATCCTCCGGCGACAATCCTGCCGCCTTCGGTCTCCGCCTTCTGGATGTAGCCGAGGATCTTTTCCTCCGACGACGCATTGACCACCGGCCCCATGTAGTTCGCATGGTCTTCCGCGTCGCCGACCTTCAGCGCCTGCACCTTCTTTGCCAGCGTGTCGACAAACGCTTCGTAGACTTTCCGATGCACGATGGCCCGCGAACAGGCGGAGCATTTCTGTCCCTGGAACCCAAAAGCGGACACCATCACGCCATGCGCCGCCTCCTCGAGATTCACTCCCTCATCGACGATGATCGAGTCCTTCCCGCCCATCTCCGCGACCACGCGCTTGAGCCAGATTTGACCAGGCTGGACCTTGGCCGCGACCTCGTTGATATGGATACCGACTTCCTTGGAACCGGTGAAAGACACGAACCGCGTCTTCGGATGTGCGACGAGCGTATCGCCGACGGCTCCGCCTGGTCCCGTCACAAAGTTGACCACGCCGGGGGGCAACCCGATCTCCTGCATTACTTCCATGAACATCCAGCCGGTCAGCGGCGAATCGGAGGATGGTTTCAGGACGACGGTGTTTCCCGTGACGATTGCGGCGGAAGTCATCCCGGTGAGAATGGCCAGCGGGAAATTCCAGGGCGGGATCACCACTCCCACGCCGAGGGGTAGATAGACGAGTTTCCCTTTTTCCCCCTTCTGCTTTTCAACAGGGAATTCCTTCCCGTACCGGAGCGCCTCCCGGCCGTAGAATTCGAGGAAATCGATGGCTTCCGCCACGTCTGCATCCGCCTCGGGCCACGTCTTGCCGACCTCGAGGATTTCGACGGCGTTCAGTTCATACCGGCGTCGGCGCATCACGCGCGCCGCTTTGAAAAGATACGCGGCGCGTTTCGCGGCCGGGACGTTCTTCCATTGCTCGAATGCACCGAGCGCGGTGTCAAGGGCCTTCTGTGCGACCGCGGCATCGCCCCGCTGAAACACGCCGACGACCTCGCTCGAGCGGGAAGGGTTGTAGGAATTGAACTTCTGCTGTGTCCGGATTTGTTCGGAGCCGACGATGATGGGATACTCTTTCCCGAGCGACGCCCGAAGCTGCGCGATTGCCGCTTCCTGTTTCTTTGCCACCGCGGGTTTGGAAAAATCGACGTAGGTCTCGTTCTTGAATTTCGGGATTGCCATAGAACCCTCGATGAACGGAAAGATGGTAGGTGCTCAAAAAGTAGCGAAAAATGAGGCGAGATTCAACCGCGTCAGCGGCGTCGGAGCACCGTCATCGTGGCAGCTTCGAGAGTATTTTTCATCAGCATCGCTATCGTCATCACGCCCACGCCGCCGGGCACAGGCGTGATCGCGGAGGCGACGTTCACCGCGGTTGCGAAATCGACATCACCGACCAAGCGCGTGCCGGTCTTCGTGGTCGGATCGGGGATGCGATTGATGCCGACATCGATGACGACGCATCCCGGTTTCAGGAGATCGCCCGTGATGGATTTCGGTCTCCCCATCGCTGCGATAAGGATGTCCGCTTCGCGAATGTACGGACGAAGATCCTTCGCCCCCGTATGGGCGATCGTCACCACAGCGTTCGCGCCGGGTTTCTTCTGCATCAGAATGCTGGCGATGGGTTTCCCGACGATGTTGCTGCGTCCGACAACGACAACATGCTTCCCCCCCGGATCATTGCCGCTCCTCATGAGCAACTCTTGAATGCCGGCGGGAGTGCAAGGTCGAAGGCACGGCTCGCCGATCAGGAGCTTCCCGACGTTGATCGGATGAAATCCATCGACATCTTTCGCCGGATCGATCGCTTCCAGGATCTTCTGTTCGGGCAAATGCCCGGGAATCGGGGTCTGCACGAGGATGCCGTGGATCCGCGGGTCGCTGTTGAACTGCGCGATCATGCGCAGGAGCGTTTCTTCGTTCGTATCACCCGGGAGTGTCTCCGTCACCGAGTAATATCCCAGCTCCGCGCACGTCTTCCCTTTCGACCGGACGTAGATCTGCGAGGAGGGGTTGTCTCCGACGAGAATTACGGCGAGACCGGGAGTGACGCCGTGATCGCGCTTCAGTGTTTCCGCGCCAATGCGGACTTCTTTTTTGATCTGCTCGGCAATGATCTTGCCGTCGATGATGGTTGCGCTCATGGGTTGCCGTGCACGTGGTGGGAATCGGAGTTTGTACGGCGGTGGTTACGAAAACGAGGGGAAGACGAACGACTCCATCTTCTCCGCCCTGCCGGTCTGCCTGTCCGCGCACACAAAGACGCCCGCGATCCTGACGTCGTGGGACGCGACTTCGTACTTGTGCGGCGTGGAAAGCATCAGGCGTCGAATCGCGAGGTCCTTCTTCATACCGAGCACGGAATCGTACGGTCCCGTCATGCCGACGTCGGTCTGGTATGCCGTCCCCCGGGGAAGGATCCGGCCGTCCGCGGTCGGAATGTGAGTGTGGGTCCCGAGAACTGCCGAGACCTTGCCGTCCAGATGCCAGCCCATCGCCATCTTTTCGGCCGTGGCGTCGGCATGAAAATCGACCAGAATGATGCTGGTCTCTTCGTGAATCTTGCTCAGGACCCAGTCCGCGGTCTTGAACGGGTCGTCGATCGCCTGCATATAGACCCGCCCCTGGAGATTGAGCACGGCGGCCTTTCCTTTTTCTCCGAGATCGACCACGAGGAAGCCGTTGCCGCCGTTTTCCTTCGGGTAGTTCATCGGCCGGAGGATCCGGCGGTCGCCGCCCAGGACTTTCCTGCTGTCCCACCGGTCCCACACATGGTTTCCGGTGGTAATGACGTGTGCTCCCAGGTCGAAGATCTTCTTCGCGTGCTCTTCGGAAATCCCCTTTCCCTCCGTGACGTTCTCGCCGTTCACGACAAGGAAGTCGATTTCATATTTCTTGAGATAATTGGGGATGAGTGTTGCGGCGAGTTCCAGCCCCGGTGATCCGACGATATCACCGATGAACAGGATATTCAGATGTGAAGGCATGAGGATTGTTCCGCTCAGGGTTCAGGGCGAAAGCGTTCCACCTCTTCCACGATGACATCAACGATGTCCGATTCCTTCACACGACGGATCACTTCGCCCTTGCGATAGAGGATGGCGACGCCTTTGCCCGCTGCGATGCCGATATCCGCCTCACTCGCTTCGCCGGGACCGTTGACGACGCATCCCAGGACCGCGATCTTGACGGGCTTCTTGACGCCTTCGAGCCGCGCCTCGAGTTGCTGCATGATGCCGAACAAATCCACCTCGAGGCGGCCGCAGGTGGGACAGGCGATCAGTTCCACATTGCGCGAAGCGAGGCCGAGGGAGCGCAGAATTTCCTTGCCGACTTCGACTTCTTTCGACGGCTCATCGGTCAGCGAGACGCGGATCGTGTCGCCGATCCCTTCCGCGAGCAGCGTCCCGATCCCCACGGCGGATTTGATCGTGCCGGGCCGGGTTGGCCCCGCCTCGGTCACGCCGAGGTGCAGGGGAATGTCCGTCCTCGCCGCGACAAGGCGATATGCCTCGACCATCAGTCGGACGTCCGTCGACTTGACCGAGATGACGACGTCATGAAACCCGAACTGGTCGCAGATCCCGACGTGGCGCATGGCGCTTTCGTACAGCGCCTCGGCCGTCGGGTAGCCGTGCTTCTCCAGGATATCTTCCTCGAGCGACCCGGAGTTGACGCCGATCCTGATCGGGATGCCTTTGTCCTTCGCTGCGGAGAGGACCTGATGGATCCGTTCCGTGTTGCCGATGTTTCCCGGATTGAG
>Ga0335071_10006250_pt1 | contig 12291 bp, 8 predicted proteins | sample Lox_Sample_15_FD_206724 | JGI IMG/M metagenome (GOLD analysis project Ga0335071, IMG submission 206724) | Soil microbial communities from Loxahatchee National Wildlife Refuge, Florida, United States - Lox_Sample_1.5 | ecosystem: Environmental > Terrestrial > Soil > Wetlands | place: USA: Florida...
GATGGAGAAAATTCCTGCATGTCCGCAGGATGAAAAAAGAAACCAGTCTGTATAACAGGGCCGCTCCTGGTCGCCAACGACAGCCGCGGGGCCGCTATCTCTATGCGTCGCCGGTAGGGGAGGACGGCAAGCCTTGGCTTAAAAAAATTATTGGGCGCTTCGGGTGCGAACAGTTTGAGTATATAATTTTTGCGTATGACGATACCTCATTTGACGAAGACATCTTCCGGAAGTGCGTTGTTATACGCGAAAAGGGACTGCATTTCTACTTTCTGAAAAAATACATTACTCCTTCCGTATGCAGCAACTATGACTATCTCTTCCTGTGGTGCGACGATATCGATGTTGTTGATTTCAGGCCCAGCGAATTTGTTAACATAATGCAGACAAACAACATAGAGCTTGCGCAGCCTGCGCTGACAGCCGATTCTTATTTCACCTGGGATATTACGCTTCAGAATAAAACGTATAAAGTTGGGCGTTATGTTGATTTTGTGGAAATTATGGTGCCGGTCTTTACGTCAGAGGCTTGGGTGCGTTTTTGGAATAAGATGGAGGCAGAAAAAAATTATTGGGGATGGGGTTATGATCTCTTTGCCCGCTCTGTGTGCGGATATGCCAATATGGGCATTATCGACTGTTTGCCGGTCAGGCATGTGCGTCCGGTTGGAGCGAGGCGCGATCATAACGCCGTACGGGAAGTAGGGTATATGATGGACAAGTACGCAGGATATCGCCTGGCCGAAAAGGTTTCCTATGGAGCCTTGCGCTAAAAGGACACCCTAGATGGGGAACAAAAAGAAACTCGCCGTCATTTTTATGTGCTCCTTTGTAACATGCTGCCTTGCCTTTGTAGCGTTTACCGTCTTTTTTGATCAGGCAGTGCTGGTACGTAGAGGTACGGTGTATCGGGTTAACGTGCCGGATAAACTAGTGGCGCTTACCTTTGATGACGGCCCCTCGCCGGTATGGACCCCCGCTATCCTGGATGAATTGAAGCGCTCGGACGCGAAGGCCACCTTTTTCATGCTCGGAGAACATGTGCAGCAATATCCCGAGATAGCCAGGCGGGTTGCCGCGGAAGGGCATGAAATCGAGAATCATTCCTATGACCATCATGTGCTTTTATATTATAAGCCGTATGAACTCGAAAGGGAGGTAAAGGTCGCCGAAAACATCATCAAGTCTATCACCGGCAAGACCACGCGTTATTTTAGGCCCCCCAAGGCCTGGCTTACCAGCGCAGAAAAAAAACAAATTAACGCAATGGGATATAGAGTAATATTGTGGTCGTTGAATTCGAAAGATTGGGTGACCTTTGACGAGAAGTATATTCTCAGGTTCCTCGTGCATCATGTCCGGCCGGGTGATATTATCCTATTCCATGACAGCGGGGGCGTTTTCACGGTTGAGGGCGGCAACCGTCAAGAAACCGTCAAAACTATTTTCAGGCTCGTCGAACAATTAAGAAAACGCGGATATCGGTGCGTAACCGTTAGTGAACTATTAGCCAGGAGCGGCAATGTCACTTACCAATAAGCACATCGTGCATATGGTTTTTCTTGTCATTGTGGCGTATTTCTTTTTCGTGTGGGGTAACGGTATTATCAGCCTTACCAGCCCCGATGAAGTGTTTTACGTTCAGACGGCGAAGGAGATGGTGCGGCATTGCAGCTGGATGACTCCGTATCTATTTGACGCGCCGCAGTTTGAAAAGCCCATTTTTCTTTATTGGCTTTTACGCATCGCCTTTGTTTTATTCGGTGTTTCTAGTTTCGGCGCGCGGTTTTTCCCGGCAGTGTTTGCGGCTATTGGGGTGGTGGGGACATATTGTTTTGCTCTTTTTGGTTTTGGAGACCGCAGAAAAGCCCTCCTCTCAAGTCTTATCTTGGCATCGGGTGGCTTTTATATCGGTTTAGCCCGTACCGTTTTTACGGATATGATTTTCTCTGTCTGGATACTTTTAGCGCTCCTTTCCTTTTGGGCCGGGTACGTGCGCAACAGTAGGCAGAACCTGGGAGTTTTCCTATTTTTTGTCTTTGCCGGCGCCGCCGTGCTTACCAAGGGCCCCCTGGGACTTATCATACCACTGTGTGTGGTGGGTATCTTTCTGGCTGTCAGGAAAGAATTGAACCGTATATTTTGCAAGAGGTTCTTATGGGGGACTATGCTTTTCGTTTTGATTACCTTCCCCTGGTACATTTTCATGGTAACGCACTACGGTAATGGTTTTGTTCATGAGTTTTTTGTCAACTGTCACATCCGGCGTCTCTTTGAAGCGGAACACTCCTTTAACGACTCCTGGTATTTTTATCCCCTTACCATGATCCTAGGGGTTTTCCCCTGGAGTTTGTTTACCTTGGCTGCGTTAGCGATCCTGTTCTACAGGGCGGTAAAGAACAAGGAACCGTTGGACCTTTTCTTGGCTTCCTGGATCGTCGTTACCTTCTCCGTTTTTCAGGTTGCGCATTCTAAATTAGCCAGCTATATTTTCCCCCTTTTTCCCGCCCTTGCCTTGACCACGGGGAATTTCATCGGCGACATCAAGGCGCCTAAGAACAGGGCCCGTCTGTTTTTTCTGGCTTCATGGATGACGTTTGCCTTCTGTGTGTTGTTAGCGATAGCGCTCCTGGTGGCTTCCTCCAGGGCCTCGCGGTACCTTTCGTCGCTGCTGCCGGTTTATGTCTTAGCGGGATTATGGCTGGTTGTATCCATTGCGTTCGCTCTTTTTACTGCGCGGCGCTATTTCTTAAAAGGCGCATACGTACTTACCTCGCTTTTGCCTCTGTCGCTGTGCGTGATCCCCTTCCTCAGCAAGGATATCGACCCGTACGTTTCTTCAAAGGGCATGGCAGAGTATCTGCTGGGTCATTGCGCAGTGGATAATACGATAATCGTTTCCAAAATGTTTACTCGGGGGGTGCGGTATTATACGGATAAAAACGTTGCCGTGATCGACATTCCGGGCACGCCCTTTTTTAGCCCGCACCCCGTTCCTTTTCTTAACTCTGATGCCAAAGTCAGGGAATTTCTGTCTCGGCAATCCCGGACGTTCTGCATTCTCAAGGCGGGATCCCTTAAAGACATGAAGCGTCTTACGGGCAGCGATTTTCGGCTCACGCCTGTCAAGGAAATGGGAAACGAGTATTTGGTAAGAGTGGAGAAGGCAGAATAGCGTTTGCGGCGATTACGATGTTGCGCAGCAAGGGCGCCTCGGAATTCCCAGGAGCGCGGCAATCCCCAATGCAAGCGCAAGTCCGATAAATTGCTGACGATATATGCCTCCCGCAGCTTGGCATAACCCCAGCCATTTCAGAATAACCGGAGAAAGGAATTGGCCGAAGTATACCCCTGCGTTTAACACGGCCATAGCAAGGGCGCGCGAGTGTCCCGTGACCATCTCGGTGGCCCGTAACAAAAGAAGCGGTAGTAGAATGCCCGATCCGAATCCGAGGCAGACCATGGCGATCAAGACTCCGGACAGAGACGAGGTGCCCCCTAGCAATGCATAGCCGGCAGCCATTGAACCAATGCCCGTTGCCGGGGTAAGGGCCCCAAACCGACGCCTTGATATAGTCAAAGCAAACCCAGAGAAGACGCCGGCCAGCAGCATAAGAGACAGGCAGTAGCCGGCAATGCGCGGCCGGTCCTGCCTTTCGGTATAAATAACCAAGCCTTCCCTGCCGTTTTCTTTTCTTGCGCTATACTTCTTATCCCCGTCGAGGATTGTCCATTGCTTGCTTGTGCCTTCGATCGTCAAGACTGCTTTACCCGAAAGCTGGATCCCACTTTTCAAAAAAGAGTCTTGGATTGATGCTGATACGATACCTTCAGTTAAGAATCGCCGTAACTCTTCCTGCGTCGCCAGGAGAGGGGTTTGGTTTGTATACATCCTGCTTTCGCTTTCAATGAACATTGCCAGGTTGATCGGTGCCGCATAAGAAACAACCATCAGTAGGCCGCCTAACAGCGTGCACATATATACCCCTGCCGGGAGCCCGTTTTTTTGTGTATGGCCGACCTCTTTATGTGTCGGTTCAGGCAACAAAAAGAAGACTGTAAAAAAAGTCAAGGCAGAAAGTCCGTATACGGCAAAGGCATGGCGCCAGCTAATACATGCCAGCCAGCCGGAAAGCAGCAAAAAGGCGGCGCCGCCTAAGTACGAGATCGGACCCGAAAGCCCGGTCAGTTTCCTTCTTTCTTCCTCGGAGGAATCCGCGATCAATTCGGTAGAAAACGGTACGATCAGTCCCGCGCCAATGCCCAAAAGCATCCGGATACACAAGAGCTCATAGATGGTGCGGCTAAACGCGCCGCTTACGCCGGCTAGAAGATAAATCGCCAAGCCGGTTAAAAGGATGGGTTTTTTTCTCATTCGCCTAGTGAGCCAACCGCACAGCAGGCTCACAGGAGCGATCAGCAGCGAAGGCAGGGTAAGCACCAGTGTAATGAGCGCAGGGTCTGCGGTGGGGAATGCCTGGCTGATTTTAGCCAGGGCTGGAGCGATGGCGGCAGGAGCCATCACCGTCAGAAACGAGATGGAAATGACGCTTAATCTCAGAGAAAAACTAGCCATTTTCAGAGGCGGCCGTCCTTTGCCTATTAACAATATGCTTGATATTTGAAAGCCGCGATGTATAATAACGGATTAACGACACATCATGCGAGGATGGCGGAATGGCAGACGCGACAGTTTGAGGGGCTGTTGGGCGATGAGCCTGTGAGGGTTCAACTCCCTCTCCTCGCACTTTAACACGTTAGGCATCCTTCCTTTTATCCTTCACAAAGACGGAATGCTCTGCGCTTTTGGCCGCGCACTTTAACTCCGCACCAATCTCTCCGATCTGAGCGACATGTTCGATACTGCGTAACTCATTGGTAACTATACCGATTGCGATCGAAAGGAGGGGTACCTTTTGTTCCTTGCCCTGCCTGTCCTTAGCGACGATATAGCCTCTGTGTTGCGCCTCTTCGGTGTAGAAAAACGGTGCGGTCTTGTCAAAATCATCAATTATTTTTTGGCATAGCGCATCGGCCTTCGGCAGCGTCGTGACGATTACAAAGTCGTCTCCGCCGATATGTCCGATAAAATCATTCGGGTTACCGCATTCCTTGGTGGCGCGAATGAGAATACGGGCCGTTTCACGGATTACTTCATCCCCGTGTTCAAATCCGTATGTGTCATTGTAGGCCTTGAATTTGTTGAGGTCGACATAGCATACCGCAAACAAAGACTTGTCTTCTAGGCGGCTTGAAAGCTCGGTAAGGATCGAGACATTGCCCGGCAGCCGTGTTAAGGGGTTTGCTTCCAGGTCCCGCTGAGTGCGCCTTAAAATCATACGGATGCGCGCCAACAGTTCTTTAGGCTCAAAGGGCTTGACGACGTAGTCGTCGGCACCCGCGTCAATACCCTTGATTTTATCATCCAATTCCCCTTTGCCAGTGACCATAATAATTGGCGTATGCTGCAAGAGCAGGTCGCGTTTTATTTCCAGACACACCTGCCTGCCGTTCATCTTCGGCATATTATAGTCAAGCAGTACCAGGTCTATCGGTTTTGATTTAATGATATGGAGCGCCTCTTCTCCGTCTTGGGCTTTGGAGATTTCGTAGTCTTCACCGGACAGCATGATTTCCAAGACGTCAAGTATGTCGGGATCATCGTCGACTATCAATACGCGAGGTTTTGGCATAGTGTTATGAAGTCAGCGGCAGCGTAAAGCTAAAAGTGCTTCCTTTATCCGGGATGCTTTCTACCCAGATTTTCCCTTTGTGCGCGTCAATAATGTGTTTTACTAACGAAAGCCCCAGGCCCGTGCCTTTTAACTGTTGGTGCGCGGCGGTATCAACCCGGTAAAATTCCTGGAAGAGCTTCGGTATCGCTTCCGGAGGTATACCGATGCCGGTATCCGATATGTCCACCTGTACGGCGCCATCCTTGACGTGCGTCTTTATGGTGATCTTTCCGTTCGTGGGGGTGAATTTTACGGCATTACCCAGCAGGTTGATAAAGACACGCTCGACCTGACTGCGGTCGATCAGCAATTTAGGCACATTTTTCGTTGGTTCGACTGCCAATTCGACATTTTTGTTTTTACATTGTATCATGATGAGGTCGCAGACGCTGTTGATGACATCGTATATATCCTGCTCCTCAAATTTCATTACTGTTTTTCCTGCCTCGATGCGCGCTATGTCAAGCAGGTCGTTGACCATATGTACCAGCTCATCGCTGCGTATGTTGATTTTCTCCAGCCTTTCTTTGACGGCCGTCGGTAAGGCCCCTAGTTTTTCATCCAGGAGGATGGCGGCAAATCCCTTTATTGAAGTCAGGGGGGTGCGTAATTCGTGCGAGACGGCAGAAATGAAGTCATTTTTGCGCTTACTAACAACCTTGACTTCTTCCAGGGCTTGGCTTAGCGCGCGCGTTCTTTCTTCCACCTTCTTCTCAAGTTCCTGTTGGGCGCGCCAGGTGTTTTCAAAGAGCCGGGAATTCTCCAGGGATTGCCCTATCTGATTGGCTAAGATAGTAATCAATTCTTCGTCCCCCTCGGTAATGAGGACGTCGGTATTGGCGGTCCCTACAAGCAGAAACCCTCGACTTCCTTCCTTAGGCAGGATGGGGGAGATGACGTAATAAATAGACTTAAAGACACGGTTTATTTTATCTTTAAAGCCTGCCGCCGGGGGCGTGCGTAAGGAGGAGACCGTATTCTGGTTTTTTATCAAATCCAGATATGTATGTTTATCCGTGTCAATGGATGATTTTATGAGCTTAAGATCCTCTTCCGCATAGCCGATATTCAAGTAGGGTGTAAATTTCTTTTCTTTTTCGTTCCATAAAAAAGCGCAGGCCTTTTCGAATCCCAGGTCCTCCAGGTGGTCGAGGCTTATCCGCTGGAAGATCTGGTTTTCTTCCATAGTGGTGCTGATCTCCCGGGAAAGTCTCTGCAGGGCATATAGGCCGGACACCTTTTTGTCCAGCTCCTCTTGGGTTTTATTCAATTCTACGTCAGTGCGTACAATCAACTGGGCCTGTTCATCCATCTCGTCCAGAGACCTCTTGAGGTTATCGACAGTGGTCTGCATCCGGTTGATTCGTTCCAGCTTGAAAGCAAGCGTGATGACGAGCGTAATAATGATGAGGATGCTGGATAGTCCCAAAAGATTGATGAGATAATCGCTGCCTATCATTTTTGGCTCCCCATCGTCACAACGGCAATGCTGTGATTATGAAAGTAAGCTTGCCCCTGGTAACCGATCGCGCTTAACGGCGCCTGTTCGCCATGCGTGCATATGCCTACGATAGGTATATGCTGCCCCAGGGTTTCTTTCAGGATAGTCAGTTCCTTGGCTGTCTCCCGCCCCAAGAGCCGGTATCGTACCAGCGATTCAAAAACGAACGCAAAATCAATCTGGCGGCCGAGGAGCGTCTTTTTGGTTTCTTCCGCCGCCAGCCGGGCTGCCTCTAGGCAAGATTCCTTGGTGCTGATCATAAACCGTATCTGGCTCTCCAAGGGGACCGGCCCTTGGAAGACAATTGATCCGTCGTCTTGAATCGAAATAATATTCCGCAAGATGTATTCCTTTTGTCCGGCAAGGTGTATGCCAATCGGATATAGGGCAGCGATGCGCGTAAGATCTTTATGCAGCGCCGGCCGGTCGCATGCCAGGTACTTTTCATAGAGGCCCGAGGCAGGGGCGTTGTCTATCTCATAGACAACGTTGCCTTTTGCTTTCGTGACACGGCGCGGTTTGCCTATGGGTTTCCAGCCATGTCGCAATCCCAGGCCAAAATAGGTTTTTCCGCCCCACATCAATCCGATCGCGGTATCGCTGGTGACCTCATTGTTGAAATAGAGGTGGCTTTTCAAAGCGCGAGGGTTCTTTGAAACGGAAGCACCTACCAGCGGAAAGCTTTTCCCCAGTCGCTCCTGAAGGCCATAGATGAGGCCCTGGCCTTCGTCAAGCAGCTTATCGGAGAGCACCATTGCTAGGTCCCTGCGTATGCCCTGGAAGCCGTAAAGAAGCTTTTCGCCGAGCTGCTGCCCCGAATCGACGGCAGACTCGGTCTTTATGTCTTTAACGGAGGCGAGGTTGCAATGTATATCCTTAGGAAAACGCAGGAGCATCACCAGGATCCCGTAACTGAATATCCCTTGGCTCGTAATGATCGCCGCGCTGCTGCAACCGACAATCGGGACTGCTCCCAATATGCCGGAGATCGTTCGGCAGGTGCCGGGATGAGCGAAATCCGCGGAGCTGAAAACTATCGCCAGATGCGCCTCTTCGATGCGCAAATCAAGCTTTGCCCGTTGAGCCGCTTCCCTCGTTGCCTGCAATGGATCCTTGTCGGTGCTTAGGCCAATGCCTACATCCATAATAACGCCTATTTTATCCTAAAAAGCAACCCAGTTCAATAAAATTAATTGACTTGGCAAGCTATTGTAGTAAAATAAATTAAAAATTACGGCCCCTCATCGCTTAACCAGCATCAAGCTGAAAGCGTAAGCTTCAGGTTGGGCCTGCGTATGTAGCATAGATAAACCCGGCCCCATCGTCTAGCCCGGTCTAGGACGCGTGGTTCTCAGCCACTAAACACCGGTTCAAATCCGGTTGGGGCTACCACTAGAAAAGGCACTCTTACTTCCGTAAAGGGTAATAGTGCCATTTTTTCTATCTCCTTTTCTTGTTTAGAGTTATGCACGAAATGGAAAATATGTGCTATAATTCGGCTATGGAGAATAACCCTCAGGGCGCTCCCGCACCTATACGTAAACCTACCTTTTGTTGCATCGGGATTGCGCCGGCATGCATGCTCAGGTGTAAGATGTGTTTCTTCTGGCAGAATCAATACCGCAAAGACCCACAAGAGCCCACGCTATATGACTGGTACGATTTCATCGATCAGTTGGCTGATCTGCATGACAGGAAAATTGAAATAAATCTTGCCGGCGGGGAGCCGTTGTCTGATAAGAGGAACCTGGCATTGGTTAGATTCGGTTCCAAAAAAGGCCTTTTTACTTCGCTGAATAGCAACGGTTTCCTGATCAATAAGGGCATGGCGCAGGCGCTGGCCGACAGCGGTTTGAATTTATTGGTTATATCTTTGGATAGCATCGACAGGAATACGCATGATTTCTTAAGAGGCGTTACCGGTTCTTATGACAGAGTCATGCGCGCGATCGATTACTTCGATAAATGCCCTGGCCATCTTCAGATATGGATTCAGGCAATTATATTGGAGAGGAACCTCGAGCACATCATAAAGCTGACCGAATGGGTTCAGGCGCATCGTCGGATAAAACGCATTGTCTTTCAGGCTGTGGCGCAACCATTTAATACGCCGCTGGTCGATGGATGGCAGCATAAAAAAGAATACAGCGCTCTTTGGCCGCAGGATATTGCAAAGGTCCAAGAGGCGCTCGATGAATTGATACGATTCAGGCGGGCCGGATATAAGATAACCAATACGGTTGCACAATTGGAAACCTTCAAACGATATTTTCAGAAGCCAACAGAGTTTATCAAGGCCGCCGGCTGTAATGTCGATTTCTATATGAATATCAACCATTTGGGACAGGTGTATATGTGCACGCGCAAAGAGCCCATAGGGCACATAAAGCAAGGCCACCCCCACCAGATATGGTATTCAGAAACAGCCGCCAGGGTCAGGAATCAGATAAGGCAATGCCGGCTAAATTGCCATCACCTGATAAACTGTTGCTATGAAGAAGAGTAGCCTTGTTGAGATACGAAGTCGGTTTTTCAACAAAATAATTGACTTAAGGAACCGTTATAGTAAAATAAATTGAGTTATATCTCTGACTGGCATATTAGAATGCGGTGAGAGTAATAAAAAAGGGGACAAGCTTCGTGAAATATAGAATCGCCGTGTCGATCCTATCCTTAATGACGGCGTATGTCTTATGCGGCTGCGACAAACTATTCCCTCCTCATACTCAAAAAACCACGTCCCTTATATGCAATACTAAAACTTCTGCTGCCAAGGAAGAAACGGCTGTGGCCAGGGTTAACGACACCGTTGTTACCGTGGGGGCCCTCGACCAGGAAGTTCAGCTGTTTAATTCCCTTGTCCCGGAGAACAGGCCGGAAAGAAGGATTGTGACCCCGGAACAAAAGATCGATTTTCTGAAGCGCGAACTTTTGCGCCGTATCTTGTTGTATCAAGAGGCGTTAAAAAAAGGCCTGGATAAAACAGTGCCGATGCAACGTACCCTGGAGAGGGCCAAGCAAGAAATATTGGCGGTCGCGCTCGTCAAGCAAGAAACAGCCCAGGTGGAAGTTTCTTCTGCTGAAATAGAAGACTATTATAATAAGTTTAAAGCAGAGCTCAAGGAGCCCGAAGAGCGACGCGTACGCGAAATCGTAGTCCCCACGGAAGTCGAAGCCAAGGATATACTCATCGAACTGTTGAAGGGTGCTGACTTTGCGACGTTGGCCAAAGAACGTTCCCGCTCTTCCTCGGCCGCCAAAGGAGGAGACCTGGGGTTCTTAACGCAGGGAAAAACATTTAGCCAATTTGACGCGGTAGCATTTGCCGAAAGCTTGGAAGTGGGCCAATACAGCAATATTTTCAAGGGGCCGGATGGTTATTACATCATTAGCCTGGAAGCAAAACGGGGAGGGCAGCAGAGGTCCCTTTCAGAGCTTTGGGAAGACATTAAAAGAACGCTCTCGTTCGTAAAACAGCAGCAACACTTGGAAGAATTAATTGCTAAACTGTCCAGGGAGGCAAAAATCGAAATATGCGAAGGTGCAATACAGTGATGCGCAATCGGTTGTACGGGACAATAGAAGCGGCAGGCCTAGCGCGGGTTTGGCTGTGCGTATGTCTTGTGTCTGTGTTGGCAGCCGCCGCCGTTCCGGCGGTATCTAGCCAAATGCAGGATACGCAAGAGGAAATGAATCTTTATGTCGGGGAAATTAAGACCGTACAAGTCAGCGGCCTACAGAAGTTCCTGGTGAGCAGGCCTGAGGTCGTCGAGGTTTCAGAATCTTCTCCGCTTCAGCTTACCCTTATTGCTAAGGCGCCGGGAGTCAGTAGTTTCGTGATATGGGATAATTTTGGTGAACAAGAATATAAGATACGGGTTTTTGCGGAAGATATGAAGGAAATCAAACAGCGCCTTGATAATATCCTTAAGGAGCTTGATGCTCCCGATGTCTATACGAGGCCGGTTGACAGCGAAAACAAGGTGTTACTGTTGGGGCAAGTCAAAACCGTGCAGGAAAGGGACAGAATTTTAACTGCCCTGGGGACCATGAAGGACAAAATTGTGGACTTGATAAAGATCCGCGAGGAAGAGGCGGTTGTTGACATCGACGTCCAGGTGTTGGAATTAGATAAAGACGGTACAAAAAATATGGGGTTTACTTGGCCCGGTTCGCTGAGCGTTACCGATCAATCTAGCAGTGCCAGAAGTTCGTCTGGGGCACCCGTCAGCTGGTCCACGATATTCGACGTGACCCAGTGGACTCGCGCGAACCTGGAATGGAAATTGGATCTTTTGGTTCGAGAAGGCAAAGCCAGGATTCTTTCGCGGCCGAGCCTTGCCTGCCAGAGCGGAAAAGAAGCGGAATTATTGGTTGGCGGAGAAAAACCCATTATGGCCACTACCGTTGCCGGGTTCAGCGGCGCCAAGGCTACCAATGTCGCGTATAAAGAATTCGGGATCAAGTTAGATATCAAGCCCATCATCAGCGAGGACAGGCGCGTAAAGATAAGTCTAAAGGTCGATGTCAGCGATGTAGAATCTCCGGTAAGCATCGGCTCTACCAGGGCGACGACGGCGCTTGCGTATGCATTCACCAAACGCACTGCCGCCACAGAGTTGTTCTTGGACGACGGACAGACCCTGGCCATCGGCGGGCTTATCAGGCGCAAGACAGAAGAAGAGATACGCCAGATGCCATGGTTAGGAGATATCCCCGTGCTCGGCTTGTTTTTTAGAAAAAAGGAGATTCGGTCGGGTTCCGGCGGCGCGGGGCAGGGCAATACCGAACTATTCATTACCATTACCCCCACTATTATAGACAAACACAAGAAGGCAGTGCAACCAAAGCCCCTACCCCTGGTTGAGACCAAGCCGCAGGCAGGCATTTCTGCGGAGGATCCCCTGAGGCAGTATGCCCGGGTTGTCCAGGAAAAAATCATGCAGTACATCCAATATCCGAGGATGGCCAAAGAAGCAGGTTTTTCCGGGACGGTTAAGGTAAGCCTTCGGCTATCTTATCGCGGGCAATTGCTGCAGAGTAGAATTAAGGAAT
>Ga0335071_10006251_pt1 | contig 12290 bp, 12 predicted proteins | sample Lox_Sample_15_FD_206724 | JGI IMG/M metagenome (GOLD analysis project Ga0335071, IMG submission 206724) | Soil microbial communities from Loxahatchee National Wildlife Refuge, Florida, United States - Lox_Sample_1.5 | ecosystem: Environmental > Terrestrial > Soil > Wetlands | place: USA...
GCCTTTGCGCAAACGTGTGTGCGCACCACACGACACAATGCGACATTGTCAAGGGGGGTTCGGACGACATTGGTGCGTTTCGTGCGCGAATCGTGTGTCTTCAAAGTGGGAAACGGGTGTTGTCCACGCGGATGACTGAAATCCGCGGCGAGAGAACGGCATTGCGGCGCGCAACGGACGACGACGTCGCCCTGCTCGTCGCGTGGCACGCGGATCCCGACGTCGCGCGGTACTGGGACGACGAGACGTTCACGCCGGAGGAGATGCGCGGACGGCTCGCGCGCGACGACGTCGAGCCGTACGTCGTCGAAGAGCGCGGCGTGCCCGTCGGCTACCTCCAGATCCACGACCTCGACCGCGACGGCGACGGCGGTCTCGACATGTTCCTCGTGCCGGAGGCGCGCGGACGGGGGCTCGGCCCGGAGATCGCGCGGGCCGCCGCCCGGCACCTCCTCGACGGCCGCGGCTGGACGCGCGTGACCGTCGACCCGTACCGCTGGAACGAGAGCGCCGTCCGGTCGTGGGAGCGCGCGGGCTTCGTCGCCGTGGCCGAGCACGACGCCGACGGCGGGCACACGGCGCCGTGGATCCTGATGGAGTTCCGCGGCGAGTGAATATCCTGTCGGGACGATGAAGGTCGTCCTCCCCGACAACACCGAGCTCGAGCTGCCCGACGGCGCGACCGGCCTCGACGCCGCGCGCGCGATCGGGTCGCGGCTCGCGGAGCAGGCGGTGCTCGTCCGCGCGAACGGCGCGGTGCAGGATCTCCGCCTGCCGCTCGAGGACGGGCAGCCGATCCAGATCCTGACGACGCGCGACGCGACGGACGCCGACGCGCTGTACGTCCTGCGCCACTCGTCCGCGCACCTGCTCGCGGAAGCGGTGCGGCGGCTGTACCCCGGCGTGAAGGTCGCGATCGGCCCGCCGATCGAGAACGGCTTCTACTACGACTTCGACTTCCCCGAGCCGATCCACGAGGAGGACCTCGAGAAGATCGAGGCCGAGATGCTCCGCGAGCTGCGCGAGGGCCGCGAGTGGACGCGTGAGGAGATCTCGCGCGACGACGCGAAGGCGCGCTTCGCCGCGGAGGAGGAGCCGTACAAGGTCGAGCTCGTCGACACCGCCGAGGGCGACATCTCGCTCTACACGCAGGGCGACTTCACCGACCTCTGCCGCGGCCCGCACCTCCAGAACTCGAAGCCGATCAAGGCGCTGAAGCTCACCGGCATCGCCGGCGCGTACTGGCGCGGCGACTCGTCGAAGCAGCAGCTCACGCGCATCTACGGCACGGCGTTCTACTCGAAGGAGGACCTCGACGCGTACCTCGAGCATCTCGAGGACGCGCGCCGGCGCGACCACCGCCGGCTCGGGACGCAGCTCGACCTCTTCCATCTCTCGGACCACTCGCCGGGCTCGCCGTTCTGGCACCCGAAGGGAATGGTGATCTGGAACGAGCTCGAGGACCTCCGCCGGCGCGAGAACCTGAGGCGCGGCTACGTCGAGGTGAAGACGCCGATCCTCTACGACGTCGACACCTTCATCACGTCGGGCCACTACGAGAACTACCGCGAGAACATGTTCTTCGTCGCGTCGAAGGACGAGAACGAGAAGCAGTACGCGCTGAAGCCGATGAACTGCCCGGGCCACATGCTCCTGTTCGGGTCGGCGCTCCGCTCGTACCGCGACCTCCCGTTCCGCTACGCCGAGTCCTCGACGCTCCACCGCGACGAGCTCGCCGGGACGCTCCACGGACTCCTCCGCGTCCGCCACGTGACCCAGGACGACGCCCACATCTTCTGCTCGGCCGACCAGATCGAAGAGGAGATCTTCGGCTGCCTCGACTATGCCGCGTTCCTCTACGACCTGTTCGGGATGGAGGCGCGGTTCGAGCTCTCGACCCGGCCGGACGACAAGGTCGGCACCGACGAGGAGTGGGACTTCACCGAGGGCGCGCTCCGGTCGGCGCTCGAGCGGCGCGGGATCGACTACGAGCTGAACCCCGGCGACGGCGCGTTCTACGGCCCGAAGATCGACCTCCACATGACGGACGTCCTCGGCCGCTCGTGGCAGATGGGGACGATCCAGCTCGACGCGATCATGCCGCAGCGGTTCGGCCTCAGCTACCAGGGCGCGGACAACAAGGAGCACACGCCGTACGTGATCCACCGCGCGCTCCTCGGCTCGCTCGAGCGGTTCACGGGGATCCTGATCGAGCACTACGCCGGCGCGTTCCCGTTCTGGCTCGCGCCCGTCCAGGTTCGCGTCCTCCCGGTCGGCGAGAGCCACGCCGAGGCGGCCGCGGGCGTCGCGTCGCGGCTCCGCGAGGCCGGCTACCGGGTCGACGTGGGGGAGCCGACCGACACGATCGGCAAGCGGATCCGCGCCGCCGAGCTCGAGAAGATCCCGTTCACCATCGTCTACGGCGACCGGGAGTCCGACGAGTCCCTGGCCGTCCGCGAGCGCGGCGGCGAGCAATTCCAGATCGGGCTTGCGGATTTCCGGGCCAAGCTTGCTACGCTTGCGTCCTGAAAAGCAGGGGCGGACCCGTTCCTCACCTCCCGGGCCACAAAGCTCGCGCGGGGTTCAACCGAGTCGACCAGACGAGGACCGGGGCCGCTGCGTGAGCGGCTTTTCGCTGTTCGGAAACGAAACGAGGAGGAATAAGCCCGACTTGGTGAGCTGCATTTGAGGCCACGGCGCCGGCCGATCGAGCCAGTCCGTCCGTCCAACAGGGACACGACGCGCATCAACGACGCGATCCGCGTCCCGCGCGTCCGCCTGATCGACGCGGACGGGGCGCAGATCGGCATCAAGTCCACCGACGAGGCCCGCGAGTTCGCCTACGCGAAGAATCTCGACCTCGTCGAGATCTCCCCGCAGGCCGACCCGCCGGTCGCGAAGGTCATGGACTACGGGAAGTACAAGTACGAGCAGGAGCAGAAGGCCAAGCAGGCTCGGAAGCACCAGAGCCAGATCCAGGTCAAGGAGATCAAGCTCCGCCCGAAGATCGGCGTCCACGACTACAACACCAAGAAGGGTCACGTAGAGCGGTTCCTGAACCAGCGTGCGAAGGTCAAGGTCACGATCATGTTCCGGGGACGGGAGACCACCCATCCGGAGCGGGGTCGCGACTTGCTCCTGCGCCTTGCCGAGGACGTCAAGGAGATCGGGATGATCGAGTCCCAGCCCCTCCTGGACGGGCGCAACATGGTGATGCTGCTGGGCCCCACGAAGAACGCAGGAGTGAAACGAGATGCCGAAGACGAAACGACACAGCGCAGCGAAGAAACGGTTCAAGGTGACGGGGACCGGAAAGATCCTCCGCCGGCCGACGATGCGCAGTCACAACCTGGAGCACAAGTCGTCGAAGCGTAAGCGCGGCTTCCGCAAGGAGCTCGAGGTCACGAGCGCGGACCGCCCGGCGCTCAAGAAGCTGCTGAGGATGGGCTGAGATGCCTCGCGTCAAGCGATCCGTCCACGCGCAGAAGAAGCGCCGCAAGGTCCTCGAGCAGGCGAAGGGGTACTGGGGCTGGAAGCACTCCCACTACCGCTACGCGAAGGAGCAGGTCGAGCACTCGCTCGTCTACGCCTACCGCGACCGGAAGAACCGCAAGCGCGAGTTCCGGAAGCTCTGGATCACGCGCATCAACGCGGCCGCCCGCGCGAACGGGCTCTCCTACAACCAGTTCGTCCACGGGTGCGGCAAGGCCGGCATCGAGCTCGACCGCAAGGTGCTCGCCGACCTCGCCGTCAACGATCCCGTCGCGTTCTCCGCGGTCGCCGAGCGCGCCAAGGCAGCGCTCGAAGCAGCGGCCTGATCACCTCGCGCGACAACGAGCGGCTCAAGCTCGTCCGCAAGCTCCGGGACCGGCGCTGGCGCGACAAGCTCGGGCTGCTCGTCGCGGAGGGCGAGGATCTGGTCGCCGCGGCCGCGGCGGCCGGGATTGCTCCGGTCGAGCTGTTGGTCGCCGGAGAGAACGTGGAGCCGGCGCTGCTCGCGGAGGTCTCGTCGCTCGGCCACCCGCCGCGCGTCGTCGGCGTCTACCGCCGCGACGACCTGCCGCGCGGGACGCGCGACGCGACGCTCGCGCTCTGGCACGTCGCCGACCCGGGGAACGTCGGGACGCTTCTGCGCTCCGCCGACGCGTTCGGCGCCGGCGTCGCGCTCTCGGCCGGCTGCGCCGACCCGACGGGGCCGAAGGCGCTCCGCGCGTCCGCCGGCGCGGTCTTCCGCGTCCCGGCCTGCGGCTTCGACGAGGCGCCCGGACGCCGCGTCGCGCTCGTCGCGCACGGCGGCGAGCCGCTGGCCGAGGTCGACCTCGCGGCGCCGGTGACGCTCGTCCTCGGCGCCGAGCGCGACGGCCTGCCGGACGAGGTGCTGGCCCGCTGCGACGCGCGCGCGTCGATCCCGCAGACCGGCGACGCCGAGTCGCTGAACGTCGCGATGGCCGGGACGATCGCGCTCTACGAGCTCTCGCGCCGTCTTCCCTAGAAAGCGGTCGGCCCCGGTTTCCCGGGGCCGGACCAGAGATTCGCCGAGCCGGTGACGCTTTCGTCCACCCCGTCCGATTGGCCTTCCGCCTCCCGGGTTGCCCCGGTCTTCGTACGGCCCCTCGGTCGAAGTTTCGACCTAGTCGCGCTCCGTGCTCGGCGCAAGAGAGAAGCTACGCATTCGCGCAACGCGCATCAAGAGGTCGCGTTCACGATTTTGTCGCAATTTGCGGCGATCACTTTCGACGCGCGATCCACACGCTGTCCTCGTGGCCGTCGTACGGGCGGCGGTCGAACCAGCCGAAGCACGCGTCGACCTCGAAGCCGGCCTCGGCGAGCAGCGCGTGCCACCGCGACGGCTCGAGCCACCAGAGGACGAGCTGCGACTCGCGGCCCGGCCCGCGCACCGACAGCGTCAGCGTCTGCGCCTCGAGATCCCAGTCGGCGCGCTCGAAGATCTCCGGCTCGCGCTCGAGCCAGCGGCCGTCCGTCTCCTCGATGTCCTCGCGGGACGGGGTGAAGACGTCGAAGACGAGCCGCCCGCCCGGCCGGAGGAGCCCGTACGCGGCCGCGAGCGCCTCGCGGCGCGCCTCGTCGCCGTCCAGATGGAGGTACGCCCGGAACGGACAGGTCACGAGCGGCACCCGCTCGTCGACCGGCGGCCGGCGGAGGTCGCCGAGGCGCAGGTCGAGGAGCGGCGCGACGCCGAGCTCCCGGCCGCGCTCGGCGCAGACGTCGAGCATCCCCTGCGACGAGTCGACGCCGATCACGTGGATGCCGGCGGCCGCGGTCGGGAGCGCGATCCGGCCGGTGCCGACGCCGAGCTCGACGACCGGCCCGCCTGACGCGACGGCCTCCTCGACGTAGAACTCGATGTCCTCGGTGACGCTCCTGCTCCACGGGTCGTAGAGCTTCGCGATCGAGTCGTAGGCGCTCATCGCGGGCGATGCTAGACGGCGGCCGGTACAGTCGCCGCCGTGGAGCCGCAGGCACTCGAGCAGCAGGCGCTCGCCGCCGTCGCGGGCGCGTCGTCGGTCGCGGCGCTCGACGACGTCCGCGTCGAGTACCTCGGGCGGAAGAGCACGCTGAAGCTCGCGCTCCGCGAGGTGCGCGACCGCGAGACCGGGATGGCGCTGAACGCCGTCCGCGAGGCGATCGAGGCGGCGGTCGCCGCGCGCCAGGCCGAGCTCGAGCGCGCCGAGCTCGACGCGAGCCTCTCCGGCGAGCGCGTCGACGTGACGCTGCCCGGCACCCGGCACCCGCGCGGCCATCTCCACCTCATCACGCAGGTGCGGCGCGAGGTCGAGGACATCTTCCTCGGCATGGGCTACGAGGTCGTCGACGGCCGCGAGGTCGAGACGACGCGCTACCTCTTCGACGCGCTCAACATGCCGCAGAACCATCCGACCCGGTCGCCGCAGCACACGTTCTATCTCGACGACGACACCGTGCTCCGGAGCGAGACGTCGCCGTCCCAGATCCACACGATGGAGGCGAGGCAGCCGCCCGTCTTCATGGTCTCGCTCGGCCGCTGCTACCGGCGCGACACGCCGGACGCGACGCACTACCCGATCTTCCACCAGGTCGAGGGTCTCGCGGTCGACCGCGGGATCACGCTCGCCGACCTGAAGGGGACGCTCCGCACGCTGCTGCGCGCGCTCTTCGGCGAGCAGCGCGAGGCGAAGTTCGTCACCCACTTCTTCCCGTTCACCGAGCCGTCGGTCGAGGTGCTCGTGTCGTGCTTCCAGTGCGACGGCGCCGGCTGCTCGATGTGCCGGCACTCGGGCTGGATCGAGATCGGCGGCTCCGGGATGGTCGACCCGAACGTGCTGCGCTTCGTCGGCTACGACCCGGAGGAGGTGTCGGGCTTTGCGTTCGGCTGGGGCCTCGAGCGGATGGCGATCCTGCGGCACGGCCTGCCGGACATCCGCGACCTCTGGGCCGACGACCTCCGCTTCCTGAGGCAGTTTTGAAGGTCCCGCTCTCGTGGCTGCGCGAGTACGTGCGCGTCGACGCGACGCCGCAGGAGCTCGCGGCGCGACTGTCGGTCTCGACGTGCGAGGTCGAGCGGATCGTGCGGCGCGGCGTGCCGGACACGGACGGGAACCTCGGGCGCTTCCGCGTCGGGCTCGTCCTCGAGGCCGACAAGCACCCGAACGCGGACCGGCTCCAGCTCTGCCGTGTCGACGCCGGCGATGCGGAGCCGTACGAGATCGTCTGCGGCGCCTGGAACTTCTCCGCCGGCGCGAAGGTCGCCGTCGCGCTCGCCGGGGCGACACTGCCGAACGGCCTGACGCTCGAGCGGCGCGAGCTGCGCGGGCGCGTCTCCGAGGGGATGATCCTCGCCGAGGACGAGGTCGACCTCGGCCCCGACCACGACGGGATCATGGTGCTCGACCCGTCGCTCGAGCCCGGGACGCCGCTCGCGGACGTCCTGCCGCTCGTCGAGGACGTGCTCGAGCTCGAGACGACGCCGAACCGGCCCGACCTGCTCTCGATCTACGGGCTCGCGCGCGAGGTCGCGGCGCTGTTCGAGGCCGAGCTCGCCCCGTGGCCGGGCACGGAGCCGCCGCGCGACGGCGACGAGCGGGTCGAGATCGCGATCGAGGACTGGGAGGGCTGCCCGCGCTACGTGGGCCGGCTCTTCCGCGACGTGGCGATCGGGCCGTCGCCGGTGTGGATGAAGGCGCGGATCGCCGCCGCCGGGATGCGGCCGATCTCGAACGTCGTCGACGTGACGAACTACGTGATGCTCGGGCTCGGCAACCCGCTGCACGCGTTCGACCACGCGACGCTCGCGGACGGGCGCGTGATCGTCCGCCGTGCGCGCGCCGGCGAGGAGCTGCGCACGCTCGACGGGCAGCTGCGCGCGCTCGACCCGCGCGACCTGCTCATCGCCGATCCGGAGCGCGCGATCGCGATCGCCGGGATCATGGGCGGCGCCGAGACCGAGGTCACCGACGCGACGACGACCGTCCTCCTCGAGGCGGCGAACTTCGAGCCCGTGTCGATCCTCCACTCGTCCGAGCGGCTCGCGCTGCGCACGGAGGGCTCGAACCGCTGGGAGAAGGGCGTCGACCCGCACCTCGCCGGCCACGCGGCGCGGCTCGCGTCGCAGCTCCTCGTCGAGACGGCCGGCGCGCGGTGGGTGGGGGAGACCGACGCGCAGGCGACGCTTCCCGACCGTGCGCGCATCGCGCTGCGGCCGGCGCGCGCGAGCGCGCTGATCGGGCTCGACGTGCCCGCCGAGCGGCAGCGCGCGATCCTCGACCGGCTCGGCTTCGAGCCCGACGGCGACTCGGTGACGGTGCCGACGTGGCGCGCGCGCGACGTCACGCGCGAGGAGGACGTGATCGAGGAGGTCGCCCGGTTCGTCCTCGACGAGGTGCCGTTCACCCTGCCGTTGCGACGCGACGTCCGCTGGCGGCCGACGCCGGAGCTGCGGCTGCGCCGGCTCGTCGAGGACGTGCTCGTCGGCTGCGGCCTCGACGAGGCGTACACGCCGAGCCTCGTCGCGTCCGATCCGCGTGCGGATGCGCTGCGTCTCCCGCTGCCGCTCTCCGCGGAGATGTCGACCCTGCGCACGACGCTGCTGCCGAGCCTGCTCGAGACCGCAGCGCGCAACCGCGAGGTCGGGAACGACGACGTCGCGCTGTTCGAGATCGCACGCGTCTACCTCCCGTCCGGAGAGCAGCTGCCCGAGGAGCGGTGGCGCGTCGGCGCAGTCGTCGCCGGGGGCTTCGCCGACGCGAAGGGCGTCGTCGACACGCTGCTCGCGGCGTTGCGGATCGAGCCGGCCGTCGAGCGCGGCGAGCATCCGCTGCTCCATCCCGGGAAGACGGCGCGGCTGCCGCAGGGCGTCGTCGGCGAGCTGCATCCGGGTGTCGCGCAGGGCTGGGCCGCGTTCGAGCTCGATCTCGCGGCGCTCGGCGAGGCCGCGCCGGACGGCGTCCTCTACGAGGACGTGCTGAGCTTCCCGCCGGTGCTGCAGGATCTCGCGTTCGTCGTCGACGAGGACGTGCCGGCGGCGGCGCTCGCCGCGGCGATGCGCGACGCCGCGGGGCCGGAGCTCCGCGACGTCTCCGTGTTCGACGAGTACCGCGGCGGCCAGATCGGCGAGGGGAAGCGGTCGCTCGCGTTCCGCGTCGCCTTCGGCTCGACGGAGCGGACGCTCACCGACGAGGACGCCGCCGCGCTCCGCACGAAGATCGTCGACGCCCTCGCGGCTCGGTTCGGCGCCGTGCTGCGCGCCTGAGGAATCCGACCCGCGCCGCACGCCGTATCGGGGGCATGCGCAGGCTGCCGCTGGCTCTCGCCGCCCTCGCCGCCGCCGCCCTCCCGGCGGCCGGCGCCCTCGCATCGCGGACGGACAACCCCGTCCTCACCGCCGACGTCGGCGCGAACGACTCGTTCGCGATCAGCCTCGTCGGGCCGAGCGGGTCGCCCGTCCGGAACCTCGACCCGGGGACGTACACGCTGCTCGTCCACGACCGCTCGAGCATCCACAACTTCCATCTCTTCGGCCCGGGAGTCGACGTCGCGACGGACGTCGACGCGATCGGTGACCGGACGTTCACGGTCACGCTCCAGGCGGGGACCTACACCTTCGACTGCGACGCGCACGTCTCGGTGATGAAGGGCTCGTTCACCGTCGGCGGCAGCTCGACGACGCCGACTCCGACGCCGGCGCCGACGCCGGCGCCCGCGGTCGTGAAGCTCCTCGCCTCGGTCGGGCCGGGGGCGAGGATCTCGCTCCGCTCGTCGGACGGCACCGCGCTCTCGAGCCTCTCGCCCGGCGCGGTCACGATCGTCGTGACCGACCGCTCGGCGAAGGACAACTTCCATCTCGTCGGCCCCGGCGTCTCGAAGAAGACCGGCGTCGCGTTCACCGGCACGACGACGTGGAAGCTCGCGCTCAAGGCCGGTGCGTACGTCTACCGCTCGGACGCGCACGCGACGCTGCACGGCGGCTTCTCGGTCGCGGGCTGAGACGCGGGGCGGCCGTATGCTCCGCCCGTGACGAAGGCGGAGCGGCACCGGCTGATCGCGGGCATCGTCGCGCGGAAGCGCGTCGGGACGCAGCTCGAGCTCGCGGCCGCGCTCGCCGCGTCGGGCTGCAACGTGACGCAGGCGACGGTCTCGCGCGACATCCGGGAGCTCGGCCTCGAGAAGGCGCACGACGCGCTCGGGCGGCCGCGGTACGTCCTTCCGGGCGCGCGCCGCGACGACCCGCGCGAGGCGCTGCGCGGCGTCCTCGCGCAGTTCGGGCGCGGTGCGACCGCGGCCCAGAACGTCGTCGTCGTCCACTCGGAGCTCGGCTCCGCGCCGGCGATCGCGCGGGCGCTCGACCGGACGGAGCATCCGCTCGTCGTCGGCACGCTCGCGGGCGACGACACGTGCCTCGTCGTCGCGCGCGACGCGCGCGACGCGAAGGCGCTCGCCGTTGAGCTCGCGAAGGCGATGGAGTAAGCTCGCGGCGCCGTTCGTTGTGGCGATTGCCACGTCCGCAGGAGGTTTCTCATGCACCACGTCGCACCCGGCTTCGAAGGGGGCAGCCTCGGCGCGGTCGATCCGAACCGCGCGACACCGGAGACGCCGACGCACCACACCGCGCCCTCCGTGCGCGACGAGCTGCTCGCGTACATGACGGCGACCGCGACCGGCAAGTACGGCTGGCAGTACAGGGAGATCCGGCCGTTGCCGCTCCCGCCGCTCCTCGAGCACGGCGTCACGGCCGACTGCTCGTTCGGGGTGAAGGTCCTCTGCCACTGGGCAGGCGTGCAGAACGACCCGACCGGCGGGAACTGGGACGGCAACGGCAACTCGACGTCGATCTACAACCACCTCCCGCACATCCCCGTCGCAGAGGGCAGGGTCGGCGACATCGTCGTCTTCGGCCCGAACGGGTCGGCGCACGCGGCGATGATCATGGCGGCGGATCCGACGAACCCGAAGCTCTGGTCGTTCGGCCACCAGGGCGCGCCGAACGTCTACCACCTGCACGACGACCCGCGGCCGGCGACGGTCTGCAAGCTGTCGGCGCCGTAGCGGCTACGACACCGGCGGGCGGCGTGCGGCCCACGGCCGTGCGCGCTCGAGCTGCGCGGCGAGGCGGAAGAGCGTCGCCTCCGCGAACGGCCGGCCGATCAGGTGCACGCCGATCGGCAGCCCGTCCGCGCTCCAGTGGAGCGGCAGCGAGAACGCGGGCTGGCCCGTGACGTTCGCGAGCGGCGTGAACGGCGTGAAGAGGATCTGGCGGCCGAACGCGGCATGCGGGTCGCCGTCCGTCTCCTCGAACGTCCAGCCGACGGGCACGGGCGGCTGCGCGAGCGTCGGCGTCACGACGACGTCGACGTCGTCCCAGAAGGCGACCACGCGCCGCACGACGCGCTGGAGCGCGAGCACGGAGAGCGTCAGGTCGGGGCTCGGCATCGCGCGCGCGTCCTCGGCGAGGGCGCGGTTGATCGGCTCGAGCAGCGAGAGGTCGTCGATCCCCGCGGTCGCGACCCCGACCGACCAGACGCGGAGGAAGTGGAGGATCAGGTCGTCGTCGCCCCACGGCGGCGTCGCCTCGCGGACGTCGTGGCCGAGCTCCTCGAGCAGCCGGGCCGTGGTGTGCACCGCGGCGGCGCACTCGTCGTCGACCGGCACCGCGACCGGCGGCTCGGTCGTGAACGCGATCCGCAGCGGCGCCGGCTCCGCATCGCACTCCTCGACGAACGGCCGCTCGGGCTCCGGTGCGACGTAGAAGTCGCCGGTCTCGTAGCCGCGCATCACGTCGAGCAGCGCCGCGGCGTCGCGCACGGTGCGCGCGATCGGGCCGGACGTCCCGAGCCCGAGCGTCCCGGAGCCGTACGGCGCCGGCGAGACGCGGCCGCGCGACGGCTTCACGCCGACGAGCCCGCAGCACGACGACGGGTTGCGGATCGAGCCGCCGCCGTCGCTGCCGTGCGCGATGGGGCAGAGCGCCGCCGCGGTCGCGGCCGCCGCGCCGCCGCTCGAGCCGCCCGGCGTCCGCGCCGTGTCCCACGGATTCCGGCACGCGCCGTTCAGCTCCGACTCGGTGACGCCGATCGTCCCGAACTCGGGCGTGTTCGTCTTCCCGAGAACGACGAAGCCGGCGTTGCGCAGGCGGCGGACGACCGCCGCGTCGGCGGCCGGCACGTTGTTCGCGAGCGCCTTCGTCGAGTACGTCGTGCGGAGTCCCGCGGTCTCGTGCAGGTCCTTCACGGAGAGCGGCACGCCGTGGAACGGCGCGTCGCCCGTCGTCTCCTCCGCGGTGCGCGCCGCCGCGAGCGCACCGTCGGCGTCGACGGTGACGTACGCGTTCAGCCGCGGGTCGAGGCGCTCGATCCGGTCGAGGTAGAGCCGGGTCAGCTCGACCGGCGAGATCTCGCGGGCGCGGACGCGCGCCGCGAGCTCGGTCGCGGGCGCGAACGCGAGCTCGTCGCTCACGGCTTGCGGCCGAGGGTGGTGAGCCAGAGCCGCTGCGCCCAGTTCAGCTGCGACTTGCGCTCCTCCTCGGCCTGCGGCTCGAGCGCCTCGAGCGGCTCGACGACCGGCTCCGTGTACGGCGCGAGCTTCGCGGCGTCGGCGGCGGAGAGATCGAGCCGGATCACGCCCTCCCGGATCTCCGCCACGTTCTCCGCGGGGACGTACCGCGCGCGTGTCAGCACCGTGCCGCCGTCGCCGACCGTGATCCCGTCGAAGATGTCGGCGTTCAGGTCGCCGGTGACCTGGTCGACCTTGCCGATCTCGTTCCCCTCCGCGTCGAGCACGCTCCAGCCCTGCTGGACGGC
>Ga0335071_10006252_pt1 | contig 12290 bp, 7 predicted proteins | sample Lox_Sample_15_FD_206724 | JGI IMG/M metagenome (GOLD analysis project Ga0335071, IMG submission 206724) | Soil microbial communities from Loxahatchee National Wildlife Refuge, Florida, United States - Lox_Sample_1.5 | ecosystem: Environmental > Terrestrial > Soil > Wetlands | place: USA: Florida...
GCCACAGATAAGTTCCGGGAGATCCGCTTGGCAGAATAAACCAGACACCATTGCTGGGGCTCCAGATGGCAAAGTCCGCTTTGCCATCGCCATCATAGTCGCCGGGAACCAGAATATCCGTGGGCTCTCCCCATTGTGCAGTAGTGTAAGTTCCGGGAGATCCGCTTGGCAGAATAAACCAGAGGCCATTGCTGGGTCTCCAGACGGCAAAGTCCGCTTTGCCATCGCCATCATAGTCGCCGGGAACCAGAATATCCGTGGGCTCTCCCCATTGTGCAGTAGTGTAAGTTCCGGGAGATCCGCTTGGCAGAATAAACCAGAGGCCATTGCTGGGTCTCCAGACGGCAACGTCTGCTTTGCTGTCGCCATCGACATCGCCGAAGGTTTTTGCAAAAATCATTTTTGCGACAAAAGTATCCCCGCTTCCTCCGTAACTCGCCTGCAACTTATTCAGTGTGGGGAAATTTGTGGATAACGTCTCACCCGTCACATAGGCAGTGCCGGAAGTATCCACGGCGATCCCATACCCTTCGTCCGTGTCGCTGCCTCCAAGGTAGGTGGAGTAAAAGAGCCCACTCCCCGAAGAATTCAGTTTTGTAATAAAGGCATCCCAGTTTCCGCCGTAATTCGCCTGCAACGGATAACGTGTGGGGAAATTTGTGGATAGCGTTTCGCCCGTCAAATAGACATTGCCGGAAAGGTCTACTGCAATTCCTCTCCCGTAGTCCTCATTGCTGCCTCCGAAGTAAGTGGAGTAAAGGAGCGCACTCCCCGAAGAATTCAGTTTTGTGATAAAAGCATCAGAGTACCCTCCAAAACTCGCCTGAAATGCGTGTGCCGTGGGGAAGTTGGTAGAAGTCGTGGAGCCCGTCACATAGGCATTGCCGGAAGAGTCCACCGCAATTCCATTCCCATAGTCCGCGTTACTGCCTCCGAGATAGGTGGAATAAAGGAGCGCACTCCCCGAAGAATTCAGTTTTGTAATAAAGGCATCATTATTTCCCCCAGAACTTGCCTGAAATGCGTGTGCCGTGGGGAAGTTGGTGGAGATCGTGAAGCCCGTCACATAGGCATTGCCGGAAGAGTCAACGGCGATAGCATTACCATTGTCCGTATTGCTGCCTCCGAGGTAGGTGGAATAAAGGAGCGCACTCCCCGAGGAATTCAGTTTTGTGACAAAGACATCCCAACTCCCGCCGTTGCTTGCCTGCAACGGATTCGCCATGGGGAAATTTGTGGATAACGTCTCGCCTGTTACATAAACGTTGCCGGAAGAGTCCACCGCAATTCCGGACGCAGAGTCATTATCTGAGCCCCCAAGGTAGGTAGAGTAGGTCAGTGCATTCCCGGAAGCATTCAGTTTTGTCACAAAGGCATCATCGGCCCCGCGATTATTCCCCTGCACCGGATTAGCAGTAGGGAAATTTGTGGACAGCGTCTCGCCCGTCACATAAGCGTTGCCGGAAGCATCCACGGCGATCCCATACCCTACGTCCGTATCGTTACCTCCAAGGTAGGTGGAGTACAGGAGCGCATTCCCCGAAGAGTTCAGTTTTGTGACAAAGGCATCAAATCCCCCGCCGCTAATCGCATGAAATGGGGTTGCCGTGGGGAAGTTGGTGGAAAACGTGGCACCCGTCACATAAGCGCTTCCGGAAGAGTCCACAGCGATCGCCTGCCCATAGTCAAGACTACTGCCCCCGAGGTAAACGGAATAGTTGAGGACGGGATCAATCACGAGAGGCAGCGAAGCGTCATATTTGTCCATCTGAAAACTTACCTGGCGATTTTCAAGGATAATATATCGCCCGGTAATCTCCTTGCGGGAGCCTGCGCTTTGCTGATAGATGAATGGTTTTTGCAGGCGAAGCCCGCCCCTTTGATCCAAAATGAGGTTGCCTTGAGCATCCACTTTGAGATTAGCTTTGTCACCGATCTCAAACTTGATGGCTCCAGGATCGGCTCCGGGATTAACGATCCAGTCATACTCCAACTGCCGCTGGTTGCCGTAGTAAACAAGATCTATTCCCGGATAAACACCTTCGATCTTGACCTTCTCGAAATTGGGAACGCCGGTGTGCCAATTTGCAGGATCATTGCCGATGAAATAGTTGCTTTTGCCCGGGAGTTCACCAATGCCGCTGATCTTCGTATTGGGATTAGCCCCAACAATCTTCAGCCGAACAACGTCTCCAGCCACCGGTTTAGATTCCTCCGCTTCAGGAATACGCCTCGCTGTTCGGTCTTTTTTTCTCAAAGAGCCGCGGCCCAAACTCAGCACTGCCTCTCCGGAGGTCAAGAACAAGGTATATCCATGCCCTCGGCAAATGTACTTCACGGCATCATCCGCCTGTCCGTTGTTCACCTCGAAACTTAGCGGCAGTTTGCCGTAGCTTTGTTCAATAAAGGCACGAACTGCGGGATCGACTTCCTTTGCTTTGGGCTCTGCGGCGGGCGAATTGGTGGTTGAACCGCTCATTAGATCATTAGCATCAGCAGAACTGACGGATTTCGTGGAGATATGCACGGCTAGGAGAAAAAGAACGGCAGCCATGACTCCAGTCTTCCGCAAAATATTGAGAATGTGCTGTCGTATCAAATGTCTCTCCCGCGAATCAGATTTAGTCATATCCCAAATGAGTCTATGGCCTGTATGCGCACATGTCTAGGACAATGTCTTCGCTCCTGTCCGAGACAGATTGCGCATGGAGCCACTGTGCAGATATGCCGGCCGCCTGGCGACTGCTGCCGATCTTCTAGTGCTTCTGCCCGGTGGCAAGCTATCGAAAAATTAGTGCGCACTTCCTTAGATTGTCTGTACGAAAGAGGGACACTATAACCAGGTACATTTTGCGATCAGGAAGCGAAAATCATAATTGTCCGCGGAGAAGTCCGTTGAGGCGTAATCCAGTGAAATTTCCACTTCACTCGTCAGAATTCGGCGAACAATGGTCTCTCCGATCAGCCTGCCCAAAATGCATTGGACAACTGCTGTGATTCTGATTTCTTTATGGCTTTTAAGCCGATTCTTCGCCTGGGGCGAAATCGTACAAATACTGCTGCTTCTGGCACTAGTCGGGGTTTTCATTAGGATGATTCAGGTTAGAAGGCGAGTCAGCGGATAGCCGACGAAACAAGTTGCTGTTTCCTGTCAATCCTCCGATGCGACTGGCACACCATTCCGATTCTGAACTTGCGACTCTGTTTTGTTGCAGAGAAGATGATATGTCGTTTGGATTCCACTCCAACGGATTCGTGCCAGGAGCCTGTCCGAGTAGATCGGGTGGCTGGCGCGGGTTTGTTCGCTCATCCGTTTTTCTTCAGATTTGTTTTGGACGGCATCTCCGGCTGCTGCGGCGCAGCCGCAAGCGTGTCGCTGACGATTGCCTGTGCCTCCTCAAAGATACGGCGCAGATGATCGGCTCCGCGGAAGCTCTCTGCATAGATCTTGTAAATGTCTTCCGTCCCCGAGGGACGCGCCGCGAACCATCCGCCTTCTGCTATTACCTTCATCCCGCCGATGGGCGCGCCATTGCCCGGCGCGCGAGTGAGGATCGTTTGGATTTTTTCGCCGGCCAATTCCGTGAGCCGAACTTGTTGCGGCGAGAGTTTCCCCAGCAATTCCTTTTGCCCCGGAGTGGCCGGGGCCTCGACGCGGTCGTAAACCGGCTCGCCAAACTCACGCGTAAGCTCGCTGTAGATCTCGCCGGGATCACGATCCATCCGGGCAGTAATCTCCGCCGCGAGTAAAGACGGGATAATTCCGTCTTTGTCCGTTGTCCAGACGCTGCCATCCAAGCGAACAAAAGATGCACCTGCGCTCTCTTCGCCCCCGAAGCCGAGGGAACCATCGAGCAGGCCTCCGACGAACCACTTGAATCCCACCGGGGTTTCGTAAAGCTTGCGGCCAAGCTTCGCAGCCACGCGATCGATCACCTGGCTGCTCACAAGCGTTTTGCCGATCGCAGCCGTCCTGGGCCACTTCGGTCGGTGCTGGAAAAGGTAGTAAATGGCCACCGAAAGATAGTGATTGGGTGGAAGCAATCCTGCGCTTCGAGTGACAATCCCGTGCCGGTCGTGGTCGGTGTCACACGCGAAGGCAATCTCAAAGCGGTCCTTCAAGCCGATCAAGCTCCGCATCGCATAAGGTGAGGATGGGTCCATGCGGATCTGACCGTCCCAGTCCACAGTCATAAAACGGAAAGTGGGGTCGACAGCCTCATTCGCGACTGTGAGGTTCAACCCGTATCGCTCGGCAATCGGCCCCCAGTAGTGAACTCCGGCGCCTCCGAGCGGGTCAACGCCCAGGCTGATCTTCGCGGCGCGAATGGTGTCCATGTCGATCACATTGGCGAGATCCGCGATGTAAGCATTGAGATAGTCATGCCGGTGTGTCGTGGGCGCGCGAAGAGCCTTTTCGAAAGGAATTCTTTTCAACCTCAGGAGGCCATTCTCGAGGTACTCGTTTGCCTTTGCCTCGATCCAGGCTGTAACGGCGGATTCCGCCGGTCCGCCGTTTGGAGGATTGTATTTGAAGCCGCCGTCATGTGGCGGATTGTGCGATGGTGTGATGACGATCCCGTCGGCGAGTCCAGTCTTGCGCCCGCGGTTGTACGTGAGAATGGCGTGGGAAACGGCAGGGGTCGGGGTATATTCGTCTCCCTGCGCGATCATGACTTCCACCCCGTTTGCCGCCAGCACCTCAAGCGCGCCTGCAAACGCCGGCACAGATAGGGCATGCGTGTCAATGCCAAGAAACAGCGGGCCATTGATCCTCTTCTGCTCCCGGTACAGGCAAATGGCCTGACTGATGGCGAGGATATGCCGTTCATTGAAAGCTTTTTCGAATGCGGAACCACGATGTCCTGAGGTGCCGAAGGCAACCCGTTGTTCCGGCAATGCGGGATCAGGCACCTCTGTATAGTAGGCCGTGATGAGTCTGGGCACATTCACCAGCATCGATGCTTCCGCCGGCTTTCCTGCAAAAGCACTTATTTTCATGACTCTCTCGTCGAATGCGGTGGGGATTTTGCGTCAAGACCTTCTTGCGCGGTTCTCGGTTACAATCCTTGAACCCCCGCCCGTCTGCCTTATCTTGCCATGAAACCTTCTGAGATATGCCAGATTAGTCGTGAAGGACTATATTTAGGAGGCCGCTATGGACGGTCAACCCGCTGTCGTCATAATCAATAAAGCCATGATCCCTGAACCGGTTCATGAAGTGACTGATCCGCGAACGGGTTGTGCCGACCATCTTCGCCAGCGTATTCTGATCTATATTGGGGATTACGATTTCGGCCTTGCTGTCCTTGCCAAAATGCGAAAGCAACAAGAGAATCCTGGCCAGCCGCTTTTCGCTGGAATTGAAAAGCTGGTCCAGGAGATCCGCTTCATATCGAATGTTTCGTGAAAGTAAATGCTTCACAAACAATTCAGAAATATCTTGATGCTCATGAAGCATACGCTCCATCAGCGGCTTCTCAATCTTGTCAAGGGTGCAATCTGTTATGGCAACAGCCGATGCCATACGTACTGTTTGACCGGCGAGGCATCCCTCACCGAAGAACTCACCTGCGTTCAAAATCGCGATGATCGCTTCTTTGCCCTGTGGGGAGATAACGGAGAGCTTCACCTGGCCTCGCCGTATGTAGAACAGCGCATCCGCTGGTTGCCCTTGCAGGAAGACGTTGCAGGCATTTCCGCATTCTATGACCGTCTTCCCCCGGAAGATGCCGTTGAGTAAAGCGTTCCAATCGACAGGCTTTTCCTTTTTCTCCGCCATCACAACTGATTAGACCATCAATCGTCTGGATCGCAAATCCGCTCAAACACCCATTATCAAATGCGTATTTCTGCCTATGTTTTCAGCGAACTCGTTCGAGTTCATAACATTCCACTCAACTGCGAGTGCGATATAGTCCAAATTATTGTGGAAGCAACTCACAATAAACGCTTGTCAGTTCGGTAGGAAGGAAACCGAGAGGTCCAGGGACCTAATTGACAGCTTATCGGAGAATAGAAACGGCTATTTTGCGGCGCCACCCCGCCTAGAGGGGGGGGCAGATGCGAGGCGGCTCAACGCAGGCCGGCGGCCACCGGAATATGGCGGGTTCGGCTATTTATTCCGAAGTGAATATTTATCCATGTCTGCAGTCAGAGTTGTGCCCGCCATCGACTTTTGAGTCTCAGTACCTGTGACGATTTCTCTATTTGTTATCTTGCTTCCATAGAGCTCTTTATTGGTTTCTTCGTCAGGCCGAAGTGTTGCGCCGTCCAAAGCGATGCCTGCAAACAAACCGCGCGCACGTGAATAGGAAAGGATTTCCGCATGCAGCTGGAGATCCGTGTTGGCCGATGAGGTTCGGCCCACCGGGCCCGCAGCCACCGAAGCGTCTGCGCCCAGAGTGAACTTGCTCGAAAGGAGTTTTTCAACGCCTCCTTTATTCATCACTAGCATGACGACATCCGTCTCTGAGCCCCCGATTTGAAAACCAAAGCTCCCGCCTTCTACCATTATGGCGGCCGGCGCGGACCAACCTTTGCCAGAAGCCTTGCGGCACAGCAGGAAACCCTTGCCGTATTTGGCGCCTATGATAAACGCGCCTTTTTTCATTCCCGGCACGATCACGACACACTGGGAGTTCTCAAGCAATTCCTGTGGGATGCCTTTGTCGGGCGTCGCCATGACCTCGTTCATAACCTCGGCTGCTGCCCTCAAGCGCGAAGCCGCGCTCTCTCCTGCGAACAACATTCCTGCGGACAGCATCCCCGCACCAATGCAATACAATCCGAGTCTGCTTAGTTTTTGAAGCTTCATAACTTTCCCCCCTGGTTACAGAATCAAATCCACTAAATTCATAAATCTCTTGTCGTTCATCACATCGAATGTGATGCAAGGCCACACCATTTTTGTGGAGTGCGCGTGGACTGTGTCGTTCCGCGCTCAGCGGTTCACATGTCTGCACAACTCCTGGTTTTATTAATACCCCACAGCCATCTGCACGTCAGTTCTCTACTGCTCATGCCTCCGGTCAAAATTGCTCATCTTGGCAATCGGCATCGGAATCGGTATCGCAATCGCTATCGGACATCGGATGTAAAAAAAGGCCGATAGCGACTCTCGATTGCCATATCGATGCCGATGCCGATTCCGAACGTTGATGCTTTTTGAATGGCAATCAGAATTTGAGGCTTAAGACCAAACATACTCGGGATCGGTCCTATGAACTCCCGGTTCTGTCAAACTTTTGCTGCCTCAACGGCAGAGCCGGGGATCTTGCGAAGAAATAGAGAGGTGCTGTCACATTTCATCGTCAGTATTATTTCTGGCAGAAATTTTAAAAGCATTTCAGTGCTATAATCATTTCCTACAGGAGGAAAGCGATGGCCAAATCCAGAGACGCCAGGAAAGATGTCAAAAAGAAACCGGCAAAGTCCATCAAGGAAAAAAGGAAGGCTAAGCTGGAGAAGAAGTTGGGATCGGGGAGTTTCAATCCCAGTTAGTGAGCTATCCGCCCAAGCCCCTATCCGCAAAATGCCCGCTGGCATGGAGCTTTGTTGTCGGCCGCTTGCCATCAGGGCCGTCAATCGGCGATCCTTCCAGAGAATCATGGGAATAGCCCGAAGTGTTGACACGACAGATTTCCCGACGCCCCACGGATGAATGCGGTGAGCAGGCAAGCGGCGGTATTCGAAGACGGCAAGGATTAGCAGTGATTTTTGCACCAATAGCATCGATTTAGATAATGATATGTCTTTTGCGTCTGCTCATGCTCGCCCGGATCCCTTTTTCCGGGGAGTCATTGCCGCAAAGGAAATATGCCTTCATTGCAAAATGCTCAAATCCTTCCAAAATCGCGCGGTTCGAGGTTAACTTAATCCAAGAAATGGTATAGCCCAACGGCAAGCAGAAAAGGAACGGTATTGAAGCATGAACAGCGCTCGCATATATCGGAAACGGATGGCAATGGCTCAAATTTGTCTGGGATGGCTGGCAGCCTCAGCCGCCCTTTTATGCGGCATATTTTGGGCAGGATGCAATTCATCGCAACGGCAAATTGGACCGGATGAAATCCCGCCGACACCTGTCACCGTGATGGAGGTACGGCCGGCCCGCATTCCAATTTTTTCCGACTTTGCCGCTCAGACGTACGCGCGCGATATGGTCGAGGTACGAGGCAGGGTGGAGGGATACATCGAGCAATGGCTATTCAAACCTGGCTCTGAAGTCCATGCCGGCCAGGTGCTTTATGTACTTGATTTGCGCCCCTATGAAGCGATCGTGCAGCAGGCACGCGGCAACCTCAGCCAGAGCAAAGCCGATCTTGAATTCGCCCAGCATCAAGTTTCGCTTTTGCAAGTGCAGGCTAATCTGGCTTCTGCCGAAGCCAATCTTCTGAAATCCCAGCAGGATTACGAACGTCTCAGCCCCCTGGTAGCAGCTGACGCTGCCTCCAAGCAAGACCTGGATGCCGCAATGGCCGCTTTGAAAGCCAATGAAGCAAACGTACGCGCAAACAAAGCAATCGTCGATCAGACCGCTCTTTCAACCCGCACGCAAATCGAGGCCATGAAGGCAAGAGTGGAATCGCAAAATGCCGCCGTCCGTACAGCCGAGTTGAACTTGCAGTACGGAACGATCCGCGCCCCGATCAGTGGCCGCATCGGCGATTCGCTGATTCCCGTGGGCGGTCTGGTAACCCCAAGTTCGGCGCAACCGCTTACGACCATCGTCCCGTTAGATCCCATCTGGGTCCGATTCAAGGTTGCCGAAAGCGAGTATCTATCCTGGAGGAAGCGAGGGGAAAACATGCTGGGCAACGGAGTTCCCCTAACGCTCCTTCTGGCCGACAATACGGAGTTGCCTTCGAAAGGGCACATCGAAAATTCGCTAAATCAAGTCGATCCGAAAACCGGCACTCTGGAGTTGCAGGCGCGTTTCCCGAATCCCAAACACACAATTCTCCCAGGCCAATTCGGCCGAATCCGCCTTCAGACAGACGAGCGTGCAAATGCGATTGCTGTGCCACAGAAGGCCGTGCAGCAGCTGCAGAACATGCAAGCGATTTACACCGTCGGACCGGACAACAAGGTCCAGATGCGGGCCGTCACGACCGGCTACCGATTCGGTTCCATGTGGCTGATTGAGCAGGGATTGAATCCGGGAGAGCGCGTCATTGTCGAAGGACAGCTGAAGGTGCGCCCGGGAGCCCGAGTGAACCCGCAGCCCTACCGCGCCGCCGCCGAAAATCACGCAGCCGGGCCGAAGGCGGGGGAGTGACCAATGGCACGATTTTTTATTGACCACCCTGTGTTTGCGATGGTGGTTGCCATCGTGATCGTGATCTTGGGCATTGCGACCATCCCAAACCTGCCGATCGCAAACTATCCCGAAGTCGTTCCTCCAGTCGTGCAAATCAGCACCAACTATCTGGGCGGCAACGCGCAGGATCTGGAGAAAACGGTTACCGAACCTATCGAAGAACAGCTGTTCGGTCTCGATGGCTTGCTTTATTTTCTATCCAATAGCAGCAACGACGGAACCCTGAACATCCAGGTGACATTCCGTCTGGGTACGAATCCCGACATCGCCGTTGTGCAGACGCAAAATCGTGTAAACATCGCCATGCCACGGCTGCCTGCAGAAGTGCAGCGGCAGGGAGTGACGGTCAAGAAAGTTTCCACCGCATTCCTGACCAGCGTCGGACTCATATCGACCGACAACCGCTACGATACTTTGTTCCTCACCAACTACGCGCAGATCAACTTGTTGAACCAGGTGGCAAACCTGGAGGGAGTGGGGGAATGCCGGCTGGGTGTCAACCAGGTTTATTCCATGCGCATCTGGGTAAATCCGGATAAAATGGCGGAACTCGGCATAACCTCGAGCGATGTCAGCGCTGCGATTCAAGCGCAAAATCGACAGAATCCTGCCGGAAATTTTGGGCAGCCCCCGTCGCCGGCCGGAACGGATTTCCAGTATTCGATCAGCGCCCCGGGGCGGCTCACAATCCCGGAGCAATTTGGAGATGTGGTACTGCGTTCCCGCCCGGATACATCCCTGCTGCGTATCCGCGATATCGGCCGAGTGCAGCTGGGAGCGCAGAACTATAGCGGTTTCAGCCGTGTGAACGGCATCACGTCGGGCAATCTCATCGTGTACCTGTCTCCCGGCGCCAACGCCGTGGCCACGGCCGACCGCATTCGCAAGTTCATGGAGCAGGCCAAGAAGAGCTTCCCTGCCGGGATGGATTATCTGATCCCTTATGACTCGACCGTGTTCGTACACGCAGCCATTCACGAAGTGCTGTTGACGTTGCTCGCAGCCGTGGGACTGGTGATTGTGGTGGTCTTCATTTTTCTGCAGAACTGGCGGGCGACGCTGATCCCGCTGCTTACGGTCCCAGTGGCGATTGTAGGCACATTCGCTCTATTTCCATTGTTCGGTTTTTCGATAAACCTGACCAGCATGTTCGGCCTCGTGCTCGCGATCGGCATCGTTGTAGATGATGCCATCGTGGTGGTCGAGGCGGTACAGCGCAACATTGATGACGGCATGACGCCGCGCAATGCAACCATCCGTGCCATGGAAGAAGTGTCGGCCCCGGTCGTAGCCATCGCCTGCGTTTTGGCGGCAGTATTTATTCCGGTGGCATTTCTGGGCGGCATCAGCGGAAGGATCTATCAGCAGTTTGCCCTGACCATTGCAATATCGGTTCTCCTGTCGGCCTTTAATGCGCTTTCCCTGAGTCCAGCCCTGAGCGCGATGCTCCTGCGACCAAAAACAGATAGCCAGGGATGGATTGGGCGCTTCTTTTCAGGCTTCAATGTGGGTTTCAACTGGGTTCGAAGCCGATATCTTACCGGAGTTCATTCTCTGATCCGCAAGTCGGCCTTGGCACTGCTCGGTCTTTTCTGTTTTTGGATTGCCGGGGGAGCTCTGTTCCGCCACCTGCCGAACGGGTTTCTGCCCGATGAAGATCAGGGCACTATCCTCGCATCAATCCGCCTGCAGGAGGGCGCTTCGGTCGAACGCGCCGATGCCGCCACTCGCAAAATCGAGGACATCGTAACAGGCATCCCCGGCGTGGCGGGAACACTGACGCTGGGTGGGGTAGACATAACGACGCGCAACAACTCCTCGAATTCCGCGACGGTCGTCGTTCGGCTGAAACCATGGGATGAACGGACGGCAAAAGACCAGCGACTTCAGCCGATCCTGGCGAAAATGCAGACCGAATTTTCGAAGGTGCCCGAAGTTGTCGTCAATGCCTTCGGTCAACCCCCCATTCAAGGCCTCAGCTCCACCGGCGGATTCCAGTTCATGCTGGAAGACCGTATTGGAGGGAGCCTGCAGGATTTTTCGCAAGTTGCCGATCTTCTGGTCGAAGCTGCACGCAGGCGGCCGGAGATCACAAACGTCAGCAGCACATTCCACGCAAACGTTCCCAGCTATAAAATTGATGTCGACCTTGCCAAGGTGGAAACTCTGGGAATTCCGGTTACCGGTACTTACGATGCGCTGCAGACTTTTCTCGGGGGGTTGTATGTCAACGACTTCAATACGTTCGGGCGCACCTGGCAGGTGGTAGTCCAGGCCATGCCCGAATTCCGCACTCAACCCAGCGACATCAATCGCTTCTACGTCAGAAACGGCGACGGGAACATGGTCCCCCTGGGGACTGTTTCAACGGTCCAGGCAACCGCGGGACCGGATGTTCTGAATCGGTACAATCGCTATCGCTCCATTCAAATCCTGGGCAGACCGGCACCCGGATACAGCAGTGGGCAGGCCAGCAATGCGATGGAGCAAGTCGCAGCTTCGGTTCTTCCCGCGGGATACAGCTACGAGTGGACCGGAACCACCTATCAGGAAAAGGAAGCCCAGGGCCATGAAGGCTTGATCTTCGGCTTTGCCGCCGTTCTCGTGTTCTTGTCGCTGGCTGCACTTTACGAAAGCTGGTCGATTCCATTCGCCGTTCTTTTGGCGTTGCCGCTCGGTTTTTTCGGAGCTTTATTTGCGGTCTTTCTTCGGGCATACCCGTATGACATCTACACGCAGATTGGAATCGTTACCTTAATTGGGCTTGCCGCAAAAAACGCGATTCTGATTGTGGAGTATGCCCGAATGAAACATGAAAGCGGCAACTCAATCCACGACTCAGCGATGGAAGCCGCGCGTCTCAGGCTTCGACCTATTCTGATGACTTCGTTCGCTTTCATACTCGGAGTGACGCCTTTGTTGATTGCCAGTGGCGCAGGCGGCGCTTCCCGCCGATCTCTTGGAACGG
>Ga0335071_10006254_pt1 | contig 12288 bp, 9 predicted proteins | sample Lox_Sample_15_FD_206724 | JGI IMG/M metagenome (GOLD analysis project Ga0335071, IMG submission 206724) | Soil microbial communities from Loxahatchee National Wildlife Refuge, Florida, United States - Lox_Sample_1.5 | ecosystem: Environmental > Terrestrial > Soil > Wetlands | place: USA: Florida...
CGTCTGCACGAGGTTGGGGCGAAAAGCATCCTTGAGCAGGACCGCCATCGAACCCTCAGCCTTGAGGTCGCGCGCGGTGACGGCCTCCTTCTGACGGGTGTAGCCCACGACGATGTTGCCCAAGCGACGCTTGAGATCATCGAGGGAGGTCGCGAGGCAGAAGATCGCCATGACCTCGCTCGCGACGACGATGTCGAAGCCGTCCTCGCGCGGGAAGCCGTTGGCCGGCCCGCCCAAGCCGACCGTGACGTGTCGCAGGGCGCGGTCGCTGAGGTCGAGGACTCGCTTCCACGTGATGCGACGTACATCGATACCCAGCTCGTTTCCGTGATGGATGTGGTTGTCGAGCAGGGCGGCGAGCAGGTTGTTGGCGAGCTGGATGGCGCTGAAGTCGCCGGTGAAGTGCAGGTTGATGTCCTCCATGGGCACGACCTGCGCGTGGCCGCCTCCCGTCGCCCCGCCCTTCGCGCCGAACACCGGGCCCAACGACGGCTCCCGCAGGCAGATCACCGCGGACTTGCCGATCCTGCGTAGACCGTCACCGAGCCCGACCGTCGTCGTCGTCTTGCCCTCGCCCGCCGGTGTCGGGCTCATGGCGGTGACCAGGATCAGGCTCGAGTCCGCCCGGGTCGGGAGCGCGCCGAGGTAGTCGAGGCTCACCTTGGCCTTGTACCGCCCGTGCAGGTCGATCGCGTCGGAGGGGATGCCGAGCTTCGACGCGACGTCTCCGATCGGCTCGAGCTCGGCTGCTCGAGCGATCTCCATGTCCGAGCGGGCCGAAGGACTCATCGAGCTCCCCTTGTGACATCGTGCCAGATCCTCGGAGGCCGGCCCCGGCTCGCCGGCATCGCGGTGAGACAGATCTTGCCGGATCGATGCCTCTCAGACGTCGACGGCCGGGCTCATCATGGGGCTGCAGTTCCGTCGAACCCGGGCAGCAGCTCGGCCAGCACGGGGCGCACCGGCACGGTGACGTCGAGGCGGCAGAGCACCCCGATCACCCCGAGCCAGACCCGCTGGGTCATGAGGTGCTCCGCCGGCAGGGTGAGCCCCATCGCCGCGGTGTAGTCCGGGTCCCGTGACGCGTCGTCTCGGGCGAAGCACGAGCGCAACCACGACGACGAGAAGGCGAACATGTCGTGGCGGGCGGGTTCGCTGAATGGCGACATGACCGCACGCAGGCTGTCGAGGTCGACCCGTCGGCCGGGCCTGACCAGTCCCGCCGCGACCAGCGCCGTCTGCGCGTCACCCGGGGCGGACTCGTCGGCGAAGGCACGCACGAGTCGGCCGAAGGCCGGGGGCAGGCCGTCGGGCATCGCGACAACGGCGCCGAAGTCGACCACGCCGAGCCGGCCGTCCGGGGTGACCCGGAAGTTCCCGGGGTGCGGATCGGCGTGCAACCATCCAGCGCGCGACGGCGCCAGCAGCGCGAAGCGCTGATAGAGGGAGGCGACACGACACCTCTCGTCCCGGGTGTCGTCGGCGACCGTCACGAGCGGGCGACCCGGCAACCACTGGCTCACCAGTACGCCCTCCGCGGCCGCCACGACACCGGGAACGGCGTACTCCGTGGACCCGGCGAAGGCCGCCGCGACCTCGCGCTGGGCCCTCGCCTCGTGCACGTAGTCGAGTTCCTCCCCCGCCCGGCGTCGCAGCTCGTCCACGACCGGTGCGGCGAGCAGCCCGGGCAGGACCACCCCCGCGAGCCGGAGCGACACGGACAGGGCGCGAAGGTCGGCGAGGAGGGCCGCCGTGGCGAAGGGGTACTGCACCTTCACGGCTACCTGCTGACCGTCGTGCCAGACCCCGCGGTGCACCTGCCCGAGGGATGCCGCTGCCACCGCCACGGGATCGATGTCCAGGAGCTCCCGCCACCGTGCGCCGAGCCCTCGTCGCAGGACCGGCTCCACCTGCGCCCAGTCCAGGGGCTCGTTGGTCTCCTGAAGAGCGGTCAGCGCCTCGGTCCACGTGCGGTCGGGGTCCGGCGGGAACAGCGAGTCGACGGTCGAGAGCAGCTGGCCGGCCTTCAGCGCCCCGCCCTTCATCCCGCCCAGCGTCGTGCGAAGGGCGTCGGCGTTTCGAGCACGGGCCCGTCGACGCAGCCTGGCCGGGTCGTCGTCGAACCGTCCGCGCACGGCGGTGAGCGACGAGCGGGCGGCCAGCCCCGCGACGAGGCCGGCGATCCGCGCGGAACGAAGCGTGGCCGATCGCTGCCGCAGCGGTGGCACATCAGCCCGCGGTGCGGAACGGATCCATCTGGTCACGGTCATCGGTCGTGTGAGCTGAGCTGGTTCTCGTGTGCGGTCCCCCGCGACCCACGGTCGACGCCGAGCATGAGCGCGACGCTGACCAGGTAGCCGCCCAGCATGAGCAGGGACATGGGCAGCAGGCTGCTCGATCCCAGCCATCCGGTCAGCGGAGTGGCCAGCGCGCCCGCGATCAGGCTGAGTCCTCCGAGCAGGGAGGACGCCGTTCCCCTCAGGTAGCTTCCCGCCTGCAGGGCCAGGGTCGCCGTGGCGGGGGCCACCAGACCCATCGAGGCCGCGATGAGGGCCAGCAGCGCCCACGGCGGCCCGACACCGGGCAGCCGGTCGGGTCCAACCGCCGCGGCTGCTACAAGGAGGGTCGCCGCGGCCGCGCCGAGACTGACACCAGCTCGTCGCAGAGCGACGGGCCCCCGCCGTCGTACCGTCAGTCGGTACACGAGGGCGCCGAGCACCATCGCAGCGGCGTTCCCTCCGAAGATGACCGCGTACTCGCTCGGCGTCACGCCGTAGACGGAGTGCAGGACGAAGGAGGAGCCCCCCAGGTACACGAAGAACCCGAAGACCATGGCGCAGGCGATGAGGACATGCTTGATGTACGACCAGTCGCACAGGAGGGTGCGCATCCGCAGGACGGCCAGCCCGACGCCACGGCCGTGCCGGTCTCGGACCGGCAGCGTCTCCGGCACGCGCAAGGCGACCGCGGTCGCCAGGACGGCCCCGACCCCCGCCATCCCCCAGAAGATCGCTCGCCACGTGGCCACCCGCAGCAAGGCGCTGCCCAGGACCGGGGCGACGACGGGACCGAGCTGGACGATCACCGCCACGGTACCGAGCCGCGCAGCCAGATCCGGCCCCCGATAGACGTCGCTCACCACCGCCCGTCCCACGACGATCGCGGCGCCGGCCGCGGCTCCCTGCACCAGGCGGACCGCGAGCAGGACATCGACGGAGGGTGTGCTCGCGGCCACGACCGAGGCGAGGGTGAACACGATGGCCGGCGCCAGCAGAGCGGCGCGCCGGCCCGTTCCGTCACTGATCGCGCCGGAGAAGAGCTGGCCGAGGGCCATCCCGACGATGTAGCAGGTGACGGTGAGCTGGATCGTCGAGGCCCCGGTGTGGAGCGACCCCTCCATCGTCGGCATCGACGGCAGGTAGGTGTCCAGCGCCACCGGTCCGATCCCGCAGGCGAGGACGAGCGCGGCGAAGGAAGGTCGGCCGCGGGCGCCCAGATCCAGTGCGCGCCACGACCTGGTGTGCCGGGCACGGGCACCAAACCCCGCGAATCCACGCTCGCTCATCGCACCTCAAGACGACAGGTCCAGCTCGCCTGGCTCATCGCCCGGTGGGGACAAGGAGGCACCTCGCGCCCGCTCCTCGAGCAGCGAGCCTGACCACAGCCTAAGCCTGCGCGGCGGGCCGGTGGCTGTCAGAACGTCGCGGGGACAGGTTGGACACTCGACCGCCGAATGCTGAGACGCGTCACTCGCTGCCCAACCTCTCGCAAGCGCGCACGAAGATCCCCCGAAGCCATTGCAAGGCCGCGTCCGCGGTCCGCGAAGGATCCCAGAAGATGGCTTCCACCAGTGGTGTCGACATCGACCCTGGCACCTCGAGGATCATCAGCTCGTCGAGGTGGTCGAACCGCCGGGCCAGGCGGTTGGGGATGAGGGCGATGAGGTCTGTCCCGATGACCAGCATCGGCAGGGCAAGGAGCCCGGGTACGGTCGCCGCCACCTTCCGTGGGATGTCGAGCTGCTCCATGAGCCGGTCCGCCGGAGTGACAACATCGTCTCCGAACGTGCCCACCGCGTGCGGCAGGTCCGCCAACAAGGACACGACGTCACAGTCGGCCGTCAGGGCAGCATGCTGCCTGCTAACGACGGCAACGAAGTGGTCGCGCAGGACGACGTCATGCGGACCCGTGACTCCGTACCCGACCGGTGCGACCAGGAGATCCGCGTCCGTCGTCCCCGACGCGAGCCGATCAGGAGACTGGGGCGTGAACTGGACGGAGACACCCGGAGCCTCGAGAGACAGCAATCGGCGCAGCGGTTCGTTCACCATGCACGTGGCGTAGTCCGAGGCGCGAACACGGAAACGGCGATCCGAGGTCGAGGCATCGAACTCGAGGCGTACGTCGAAGGTGCGCTCGACCTGCACAAGAGCCTCTGTGACGAGCGGCAGCAGGGTCTGGGCCAGCGGGGTCAGCTGCATCTCGCGCCCGACCCGCACGAGCAGCTCGTCGTCGAAGTGTCTCCGCAGCCGCGACAGGGCGGAACTGGTGGCCGGCTGACTCAGATGAAGCCGCTCCCCGGCCCGCGTGACGTTTCGTGTCTCGAGAAGCGCGTGCAGCGTAGGGAGCAGGTTGAGGTCTAGCCCGCCAAGCGCCACGCCAGCCTCCGATGCGTGTCCGGGTGGAGAACTTCTACCGCACCAGTTCCATTCTTCGCGATGCACGCCCACACATGGGCGGCACATGATCAGAGCCTCCAGAACCGGAGTTCTGGAGGCTCTGCGCCACAAAGGCCTCAGCGTAGCGGGGGCAGGATTTGAACCTGCGACCTCTGGGTTATGAGCCCAGCGAGCTACCGAGCTGCTCCACCCCGCGTCGGTCCCACCAGCCTAGGTGAGCGCACTCTCGCGGGCAAATTCCGAGCTCCCCGCTGGGTTCATGGGGCGCTACCCGCTGGGTGCGGCGCTCGACCCGGGGCTCGAGGAGGAGGCGGAGGAGGAGCTGCTCGACGAGGCACTGGGCGAGGGGGAGGCCAGCGCCTGCTGCGCGGCGACCGCGTCGGCAATGTCCCTCGCGAGCCGTGCCTGCGCCTCCCCGTAGGAAGTGAAGTCCTGGTTCTGCAAGGCGGTCCGTGCGGCAGCCAGCGCCTTCTGGGCGTCAGCCAAGGCGGCCGCCAGCTTCTGGCTCTGGGTGCCGCTCCCTGTGGCGCCCGGCGGGCCCGTCCCGCTGCCGCCTTGACCGGTGCTGGTCGCCGGGCTCTTCGCGAAGGCGTCGTTGATGGCCGCGGCGAGGGTGTCGTCGAAGCCGATGCGCTCCCCGTAGGCGACCAGGACCTTCTGCAGCAGCGGGAAGGAGGAGCTCCCCGACGCACGCTGGACGTAGACCGGCTCGACGTACAGCAGGCCGAGCGGGCTCTTCACCGACCCCGACTGCATGGGCAGGGTGAGGAGGTTGCCGAAGGAGACGGTGGACCCCTTCGTCCGCAGCAGCGCGAGCTCCTGCGAGACGTTGCTGTCGCTCTCGAAGTTGTTCTGGACCTGCTGGGGCCCCGGTGTGCTGCTCTCGGTCGGGAACTCGATGACGCGGATCTTGCCGTAGTCCGGACCCGGCTCGGAGTCCACGGCCATGAACGCCGACGCCTGTTGTCGTCCGCGGGGCGTGAACGTCGTGGTGAGCGAGAAGACCGGGGCGGTCTGGCCGGGCATCTGGACCTGGACGTAGTACGGGGGCTGCGACGGCGGGTTGTTGCTGTCCACCGTGGGGTCCTCCGGCACCGACCAGAAGTCCTGCCCCGTGTAGAAGGAGGAGGCGTCGGACACGTGGTAGCGCGCCCAGGCATCTCGCTGGATCTTGAACAGGTCCTCGGGGTAGCGGAAGTGGGCCATGAGGTCAGCCGGGATGTCCGCGTAGGGCTTCACCGTGCCGGGGAAGGCGTGCTCCCACATCTTCAGGACGGGGTCGGAGCGGTCCCACTCGTAGAGGGTCACGGTCCCGTCGTAGGCGTCGACGACCGCCTTGACCGAGTTCCGGATGTAGTTGGCGGTGTTCTGCTGCGCCACCACCGTGCTCGAGGACCCGCTCTGGGTGAAGGTGTCCTGGGTGACGTCGCTCAGCGTGGCTCGCTCCGAGTAGGGGTAGCCGTTCGTGGTCGTGTAGCCGTCGAGGATCCACACGATGCGCCCGTCCACGACGGCCGGATACGGGTCGCTGTCCAGCCGCAGCCACGGTGCGGCCTTCGCGACCATCTCCCGCGGGGTCCGGTCGTAGAGGATCTTCGAGGACGGGTTGACCAGGTCCGAGAGCAAGATGTTGCCCTCACGGAACTTCACCGCATAGACGACCCTGCGGAACAACGAGCCGACCGCCACCCCACCCTTGCCGGTGTAGGTGTAGTTCACCTGCTGCCCCGCCACGTTCTCGTCGGCGTAGTCCAGCTCCTGCCCGCCGGTGGTCCCGGACTTGGCCCCCACGATGGAGTACTGCGTGCTGTCCTCGCCGTAGTAGATCCGGGGCTGCGTGATGTTCAGCGGACCTGTCGGGGGAACGTCCTGCTCGTAGAAGGCGGGGGTGCCCTGCGGCGTGGCCGTGTTCCCATAGGCCGCGACGAAACCGAAGCCGTGCGTGTAGACGGTGTGCAGGTTCGCCCAGTTCTGGCTGTTCGACGGGATCTTGGTCGGGTCGAGCTCGCGCGCCGCGACCACCGAGACCAGCTCGCCGCCGCCCGCGCCCACCTGGTAGCGGTCGACGTCCAGCGGGTCGGCGAAGTTGTAGTACGCGCGGTTCTGCTGCTTGTTCGTGAAGCTGGCCCACACCTTGACCGGGTCGATCAGGCGGACCGTGGGCTCGAGTGCGACCGCGGCCTGCTCGGTCTTCTGCGTGGCGACGACGTCGGGGGAGACCGGGCTGCCCTCCGAGATGCCCGAGAGGCCGTACGCCGCCCGCGTCGCGTTGATGTTGCGCTGGATGTACGGCTGCTCGCGGATCGGCTCGCTGGGACGAACCTTGAAGTACTGGACGAAGGCGGGGTAGACGCCGCCGATGACCACGGCGGAGAACACCATGAGCCCCAGCCCCAACGCGGGGAGCTGCCAGCCACGGCGCCAGACGTTGAGGAAGAACAGGACGGCACAGATCAGGGCGACCCCGACGAGGATGTTCTTCGCCGGCAGGATCGCCTGGACGGCCGTGTACCCCGCCCCGGTGAACGACGCGCTCGAGTTCCCGCTGAGCTTGTGCTGGTCGAGGACGAGGCTGAAGCGATCCAGCCAGTAGCCGACGGCCTTGAGCAGCACGAACAGGCCGAGGAGCACCGAGATGTGGACCCGCGCCGCCGGGGTCATCCGCTCCCCCGGTGTCTGCAGCTTGATCCCCCCGTACAGGTAGTGGACCACCACGCTCGCCAGCAGCGAGAGCAGCACGATCGTGAACGAGAAGCCGAGCAGGTAGCGCCAGAACGGCAGCCGGAAGGAGAAGAACGAGACGTCCAGGTGGAACTGCGGGTCCGACGCGCCGAAGGACACCGCGTTGCGGAACATCAGCCAGACGCGCCACTGCGAGGCGGCGGAGGAGCCGGCCATGAGACCGATGAGCACCCCCAGCACGGGCACGACCACCTTGCGGTACGGCTCGAGGGAGACGCGGTAGCGCTCCAGGCTCTGCTGCTCGGGGGACAGCCCCCGAAACGGGGGACGGAACCGATAGGCGAGCCAGGCGTTGAGCACGACCGTTCCGCCGGCGATCGCACCGAAGATGACGAACAGCACGACCTCGGTGCGCAGCCGGGTGGCGAAGACCCCGCTGAAGTCGATCGAGCGGTACCACAGCCACTGCGTGTAGTACTGCACGAAGACGAGGAACCCGACGACGAGCGCGGCCAGCACGACCAGGATCGGCAGCAGCGGCCCGCGGCGGCGCAGCCGGCGCCGGCGTGTACGCCCGTTCCCGGCGCCACCCGCCGCACCCCGGCTCGGCCCCGAGCCCTCCGACGGCATCTCGTACGTCACGGTGTGCCAACGTACCTGCGCTCGATTCTGCTCCCGAACGACGGGCCGTCGACAATGTCTCGGTGACCCTCGCCTCGCTGACCCAGGTCGTGCTCGACGTGGAGCGGCACGCGTCCGCCGCCGGGTGGGACCAGCCGCCGCACCTCTTCGGCGTCGTGTCGACCGAGGACCTGCTGGCCCGGGAGCCGCAGCTGGCCACCGAGCTCGATCCCTCCGCCCTGGCCGGCCCCCTCACCCCCCTCGACCAGGGCGAGCTGCCCTGGTACGGCTCGCTCGAGGCCTCCCTCGCGCGCGTCGCCTGGCCGCCGGGGGTGCTGGGAGCGGTGCTCGTCACCGAGCAGGTCGTGGCCGGTGGGTCCACGCAGGGAACCCTCGCCACGGGGGCTGACGGCGGGGAGGAGCTGCGGCTGGTGGTCGCCGTCATGCGCGACGGCGACCACATGTGCGCCGTCCGGTTCCGATCCGCGGACGAGGAGGACTCCGTCCTCACCGGCGCCGAGATCGCGCCCGGGCTGAGCGAGCAGCTCGGCGCCACCTTCGCCGACTGACCGGCCTCAGCAGCCCGGGACGCTCGAGGTCGTCGGGTTCCCTGATGCCAGCGCGCGGACCGCGGTGAGCGCCTGGTCGAAGGTCGACACCTTGACCAGGCGCAGCCCGGACGGTTTCGCGGGGAGCGCTTCGGAGCAGTTCTGCGCGGGGACGAAGAACGCGGTGGCACCCGCGTCCCGGGCCGCTCGCATCTTCTGCTGGATGCCGCCGATCGGGCCCACCGAACCGTCGGCCGCGATGGTCCCGGTCCCGGCCAGGTGCAGGCCCCCGGTGAGCTCGCCGGGGGTCAGCTTGTCGTAGATGCCCAGCGTGAACATCAGCCCGGCCGAGGGGCCCACGACCGATCCCAGCTTGATGTTCACCGTGGCGGGGGACTCATACCCCAGGCGCAGGCTGACCCCGATCATCGGGTGGGTCGGGTCGTCCGTCGAGGGCACCGTGGTGACGTCGACGGCGACCTCCCGGCCGCCCCGCTTGACCACGAGGTGGACGACGTCGCCGGGCTGCACCTTCGCGATGTCGGCGCGCAGGTCGTCATCGCCGCTGACCGGTGTCCCGTTCACGCTGACGAAGACGTCGCCCTCTTTCAGTTTGCCGTCCGACGGACCGCCCGCCTCGACGGTGTCCACCACGACGGTCGGCGTCACCGGGATCCCCGCAGCTCGCAACGCGACGATCTCGGCGGTGTCCTGGCTGTCCTGCATCTCCAGGGTGCCCTGCTGCTGCACCTCCTGGCCGCTGGTGCCGGGGGGGTAGACGAGCGGCTGGAGGATCACCGCCACCGAGCTGGACAGCCAGCCCTGGATCGCCTGCAGCAGCGAAAGCTGCCGTCGACCCGGACCACCGGACTCCGACACCGTCGTGAGGTCCAGGCGTCCGGTCGTCGGGTAGGTCGCCGCGCCACTGATCGTGATCACCGGAGAGCCCGCGATCGTCCCGAGGGTGTTGTAGACCGGTCCGGGCGCGCGGCTGACGTAGGGCACCGGAAGCACCATCGCGGCGAGCAGCAACGCGACGACGAACAGGGAGGCGACGACCTGGGTCGCGACGCGCGAGGGCATCAGGGGCGGCTCAGGCCCCGGGGGGCCGCGCCTGGCGACGGCGCCGTCGCGGCAGCTCCCGCTCCATGGCGCGGCGGAAGCGCTGGTGCGCCTCGATCGACTCGTCGGTGGTGAGCGGCGGACGGGGCCGGTGCCAGAGGATGACCACCACCCAGGCCAGGACGGTCGCCACGATCGGCGGTCCCAGCCAGAGCAGCACGGACATGGCTCCAGGGTAGGGCGAGGGCGTCGGACCGCCCGACGCTCAGCACGACCCGACCCATTCCTCGGTGCCGTCGGCGAAGCGCTGGTGCTTCCAGACCGGCAGCTCGTGCTTGACCGCCTCGACCAGCTCGCCGCAGGCATCCAGCGCCGGCCCTCGATGGGCCGCGGACACGGCCGCGACGACCGCCACGTCCCCGACCGCCAGGGTGCCGACCCGGTGCAGCACCGCCGCTCGGAGGACGCCGGGCCGCCCCGACGCCGCGGTGACCAGCGCCCGCAGCACCTCGGTCGCACTCGGGTGGGCGCTGTACTCCAGCGAGACCACCGGTCGGCCGCCGTCCTCCTCGCGGACCGTACCCACGAACACGGCGTTCCCTCCGGCGGCGGGGTCCGCCACGGCCGCGAGCACCTCCTCGACCACCAACGGCTGCCGGCGAACCTCGGCCAGCAGGGTCGTGGTCGCCACGACAGGCAGCGTACGTCCTCACCGGCACTGCGCCGTCGGCGAACCTGGCCGTGACAGCGAGAGGAGCGAGCGTCGGTCTGGCTACGGTGGAGGTCCGTCCCTACGGTCAGGAGCACCCGTGAGCGACTTCCCCTTCGGCTTCCGCCCTCCGGGCGACGACGAGCCCGGCGGTCCCGGGGAGGGCGGGCCGCTGCCCTTCGGGTTCTCCTCCTCCGCCGACCTCGGCGAGATGCTCCAGCAGCTGGGCCGTGCACTCTCCTCGGGCGACGGCGGCCCGGTGAACTGGAACCTCGCGCGAGACACTGCTCGTCAGGTCGTCGCCGCGGAGGGCGACCGAAGCGTCGCCGAGGCCGAGCAGCGTGCCGCCGAGGAGTCCGCGCGGCTCGCCGAGGTCTGGCTGGACCCGACGACCACCCTGCCGGCCGGCACGACCTCGGCCCGTGCCTGGAGCCGCTCCGAGTGGATCGAGGGGACCCTGCCGACCTGGGCCCGGATCGTGGGGCCGGTGGCGGAGAAGGTGTCCGCCGCCAGTGCCGAGGCGCTGCCCGAGGAGATGCGCTCGATGGCCGGCCCGATGCTGGGCATGCTGCGCCAGCTCGGGGGGGCGATGTTCGGCGGTCAGGTGGGCCAGGGACTCGGGCACCTCGCTCTGGAGGTGCTGTCCGGCACCGACATCGGGCTTCCCCTCGCCCCCGCGGGCGTGGCCGTCCTGCTGCCCGCCAACATCACCGCCTTCGGTGCCGGTCTCTCGGTCCCCCAGGACGACGTCCGGCTCTACGTCGCGCTGCGGGAAGCCGCTCACCACCGCCTGTACGGCCACGTCGCGTGGCTGGAGGCTCGCCTCCTCGGGGCCATCGAGGAGTACGCGGCCGGGATCAACGTGGACGCCTCGAGGCTGCAAGAGCTCTTCGGCGGCATCGACCCCGGCGACCCCGCCGCGATCCAACGGGCACTCGAGTCGGGCGTCTTCGAGCCGGAGGACACCCCCGCGCAGCAGGCGGCGCTGGCCCGCCTGGAGACCCTCCTCGCCCTCGTGGAGGGCTGGGTGGACACCGTGGTCACCCGCGCCGCTGGTCCGATCGCCGCCGCCGGAGCGATCCAGGAGGCCATCCGGCGCCGCCGCGCCTCGGGCGGGCCGGCCGAGCAGACCTTCGCGACCCTGGTCGGGCTCGAGCTGCGGCCGCGTCGCCTCCGCGAGGCGGCCCGGCTGTGGGCGGCGCTGGAGGACGCGAAGGGTGTCGGCGGCCGGGACGCGGTCTGGGCGCACCCCGACCTGCTGCCCGGCCCCGCCGACCTCGACGACCCGGAGGCCTTCGCCCGAGCAACCGAGACCGACTGGGACATCGCCGCGCTGGACGACGGTCCCGGCGATGGCCCCGAGGGCACGGCTCAGCCCGATCCGCAGTCCTGATCGCCTGATCCCTCGACGTCCGCGAGCGCCAGGCCCGCCCCCTCCGCGTACCCGACGCCGTCGAGGAACCCTTGCGCCCGGTCGAGGTGCGGGACCTCGCTCAGCAGGGCCCAGAAGGCCGGGGAGTGCGACGCCTCGAGCAGGTGGGCGAGCTCGTGCAGGAGCACGTAGTCGAGCACCCATCCCGGCATGCCCTGCAGACGGGTCGAGATCCGGATCGCCCCCGACTCGACGCTGCAGGAACCCCACCGGCGCTGCTGGTCAGGTGCCCAGCGCACCGAGGACGGTCGCGCTCGACCGCCGAGGTGACGCCGGCTCAGCTGCTCGGCCCGCTCGGCCAGCTGCGGGTCCGAGGGACGCGTCCGGTGCTCCTGCCGCTCGAGGCGCTCCAGCATCGTCGCCACCCAGCGCGACTCCTCGGCCCGCGACATCCGGGCCGGGATCAACACGATGGTGCGACCGTCCTGGCGGTAGGCACTGACGGTACGTCGCCGGCGGGCGCTGCGGCGCACCTCCACGGTCGGTTCGAGTGGGCTGACCTCGTCCATGACCGGCGAGGCTAACGCCGCGACCCGACAGCGGCCCGCCGCGGGG
>Ga0335071_10006255_pt1 | contig 12286 bp, 14 predicted proteins | sample Lox_Sample_15_FD_206724 | JGI IMG/M metagenome (GOLD analysis project Ga0335071, IMG submission 206724) | Soil microbial communities from Loxahatchee National Wildlife Refuge, Florida, United States - Lox_Sample_1.5 | ecosystem: Environmental > Terrestrial > Soil > Wetlands | place: USA...
TGATGGCGCGGGCCGAGCGCGTCGACAAGCTCCAGGCCATTTGCATGGTTTGCGGGGAGCCCGCCTGCCGGACTCAGCGCCTGGTCAACGGGAAACCGGCCCGTTACGACGACCCGGTGGTGATCGTCGGCGCGGCGGAGCTGTACGAGGCGCGCTGTCGCATCCATCACGAAGTACCCCGTTAGGGGCACGAAGCCCCGCGCTGAATGCCAGGAATACCCGAGGAATCAGAATGCAAGACTACAAAGACATCATTGATGAAATCCTGATCGATGAAAAAACCCTTCAAGCCCGCGTCAAGGAACTGGGTGAACAAATCAGCCACGACTACGCCGGCGAAGACCTGCTGCTGATCTGCATCCTGCGCGGCGGAGTGGTTTTCATGGTGGACCTGATGCGCCACATCACCGTCCCACATGCCCTTGACTGCATGGCATTGACCTCCTACGGGGTGGGGGCGCGTTCCTCCACCGGCAATATCCGCATGAGCCTCGACCTCCAGACCAACATCGAAAACAAGAATGTCCTGCTGGTGGAGGACATCGTCGACAGCGGCTATACCCTCTTCCACGTCCTGGAGATGCTCCAGACCCGCCGGCCGAAAAGCCTGAAAGTCTGCGCCTTGCTGGACAAGGCGGATCGCCGCGAGATCTCCATCCCGATCCACTACCGGGGCTTCAGCATCCCGAACAAGTTCGTCTTTGGGTATGGATTGGATCTGGACGAGTATTATCGCAACCTGCCGTTCGTGGCGGTTGTCGACTTGAATAAATACAAGCCTCCCACGGCTTGAGCGGAGCGGCCATGCAGGATTACACGGAGTTCATCGACGAGGTTCTGGTCAGCGCAGAGACGATCGAAAAACGCGTCGCCGAGCTGGGCGCCCAGATCAGCCGGGATTATGCCGGCCAGGAGTTGCTCGTCGTCTGCCTGTTGCGCGGCGGCCTGACTTTTACTGCCGACCTGACCCGCTTCCTTACCATCCCGCATACCCTGGATTGCATGTCGCTCTCCTCCTACGGCGTCGGGCATTACGCCTCGAGCGGCAACGTGCGGGTCAACCTCGACTTGATGACCAATATCGAGGACATGAACGTCCTGCTGGTCGAGGATATCGTCGACAGCGGACGGACGCTGGCCCACGTCCTGCAGATGCTCAAGACCCGTGAGCCGAAAAGCCTGAAAGTGTGCGTTCTGCTGGACAAGAAATACCGCCGCGAAGTCCCGGTGGAGGTCGACTACGTCGGTTTCGATGTTCCTGACAAGTATGTCTTTGGCTACGGGATCGACATCGATGAGCATTTCCGTCACCTGCGTTTCATCGCCTCGGCCGATTTGACCAAATACCGCAAAACGTAGGACTCGCTCAAGGGGTGCAGGATGGTGGGAGAAGAGCAGGAATTGTACGCTGGTCGTTGGGTGGCCCGCCTGCGCGGCCGGATCGTCGCCCAGGGCGGTACGCCCGAGCAGGCTCGCCGCGCTGCCCAGTCCCGTTACAAAGAGAACCCTGAGATAACTTTCATGCCGACTACTTTCCCGCTCACCTTTTCGCCGTTGGTGGACTCCGTCCGAGGCGCGCTGCCTCGGGGAATATCCGTCTACCTGATCGGTGGGGCCGTCCGGGATGCCCTGCTTGGACGCCCCACCCACGACCTGGATTTTGCCGTGGAGCGGGATGCCATCCGCCTGGCGCGCAAGGTGGCGGACGACTTGGGAGCGGATTTCTATCCCCTCGACCCGGAGCGGGATACCGGCCGGGTCCTGGTGGGCAACCCGGACGGGAGCCGCACCATGCTCGATTTTGCCGTCTTCCGCGGCGCGGATCTCGAAGCGGACATCCGCGGCCGGGATTTCACCCTGAATGCCATCGCCTATGACTTGAACGACAACACGCTCCACGACCCTCTGGGTGGGGCGATGGACCTGAAGGAAAAACGCTTGAAAGCCTGTTCGCCGACCGCTTTCAGCGACGACCCGGTCCGGATCCTGCGCGGCGTCCGGCTGGCCGCCCAGTTCGGCTTCCATATCCTGCCCGAAGCGCGCCAGGCCATGAAGGCAGCCGTCGGCCGGCTGGACACGATCTCGGCTGAACGCCTCCGAGACGAATTTTTCCGCATCCTGGGCGGCCCCCAGCCTGCAGCCTGCCTGCGGGCGCTAGACCTGTTGGGCGCCCTCGGCAAGGTCCTGCCGGAACTGCCAGCATTGAAAGGTGTGGAGCAGATCCCCCCGCACGTTCACGACGTTTGGGATCACACCCTGGCGGTCGTCAGCCACCTGGACGGGATCCTGGCGGCCCTCCGCCCGGAGTATGACCCGGATTCGGCGTCCGACCTGCTTAACGGGCTCCTGGTAATGCGCATCGGGCGCTACCGCAGCCAGATCGGCGCGGCGCTGGCGACTGAATTCGTTCCCGACCGCACCCTGCGCAGCCTGTTGTTCCTCGGAACGCTGTACCATGACGTTGCCAAGCCCCAGTCGAAAAAAGCCGACGAAACCGGCCAGATTCATTTTTGGGAACACGATCAGCGCGGGGCCGAGGTCGTTGCAGACCGCGCCCGCCGGCTGGCGCTCAGCAAGGACGAGATCGACCGCCTGGAAACGCTGGTACGCAATCACATGCGCATCCATTTCCATACCGACCGGCTGGCGCGGGAGGCCAAGCCGCCCACCCGGCGGGCCATCTACCGATTCTTCCGGGATACCGGTTCGGCCGGCGTGGATTTGTGTCTTTTGGGCCTGGCCGACCTGCGCGCCACCTATGAGCAGACCCTGCCGCAGGAAACCTGGGCGTCTGCCCTGGATGTGGTCCGCATGCTGCTGGAAGCCTGGTTCGAAAGACGGGAGGAGCAGGTGGCCCCGCCGGTCCTGCTGGACGGCAATGATCTGATGCATGAACTCTCTCTGAAGCCCGGTCCGCTGATCGGAAAATTGCTGGAAGCGATCCGGGAGGCCCAGGCGGTTGGATCTGTGTCCGACCGGGACCAGGCGCTGGTATATATCCGGGATTGGATGAAGGCGAACACGTAGGCAGACTTTCTGCGTGTTCAACGACAAGGAGGTGCCATGAATATCGTCGTTTTCGACCTGGAAACCCAAAATCTGTTCGAGGACGTCGGAGGGCGTGACCCTGCCCGGCTGCGCATGTCCTGCGCGGTGACCTGGTCCTCGCTCAAGAACGATTTCACCACTTATTGGGAGAAGGACGCTCCTGCCCTGATCGCCGAACTGAAATCGGCCGGGCGGGTGATCGGCTTCAACGTCAAGGAATTCGATTACGCCGTGCTCAAGCCGTATGCCCCGGCCGAACGGCTGATCTTCCTGCCGACCCTCGACATCATGGAAGACCTATTCCGCACCCTCAGCTTCCGGGTCAGCCTGGATGCGGTGGCGCGGGCCACCCTGGGCGATACCAAGTCTGCCAGCGGGATCCAGGCCGTTGAATGGTGGCGGGCCGGCGAGCGGGACAAGCTGGCTGAATATTGCAAAGTCGACGTGGACGTGACCAAACGCATCTACGAATTCGGCTGCGAGAATGGTTTCGTCCAATACTTCACCCGTCTGGGCAGCAAGCAGAAAGTGAAAGTGAGTTGGAAATGCTGACCGTAAAGGTGAACGGATTCTCCCAGGCTTACGAACGACAGGGCACTGGCCTGCCCCTGGTGCTGGTCCACGGTTACCCGCTCGACCACACCATCTGGGAACCGGTCCTGCCGCTGCTGGAAAAACAATTCGACCTGGTTGTACCCGACCTGCGCGGTTTCGGCGGATCTGCCGTTTCCCCATCCGTTTATTTGCTGACCGATCTGGCCGCCGATTTGGCCGCCCTGCTGGATTCGCTTCGGATCGAAAAGGCGGCCGTCGCCGGGCACTCGATGGGCGGCTACGTCGCCCTCGCTTTTGCCCATGCCTACCCGGGACGGACCCTGGGCCTGGGATTGGTCGCCTCGCAAGCCTTGGCCGATTCGCCGGAGCGCAAGTCCGCCCGCGCCCGGGAGGCGGAACATGTCCTTGCGAACGGAGTCGGCGACGTTGCCGAGGACATGTCGAAAAAGCTGACTGCCAATCCCTCCCTGCAGGCGCGGCTGAAGGAGCTCATCCTGCGTCAGCCGCCGGCTGCGTTGGCCGGAGCGCTGCGGGCGATGGCCGGGCGCCCGGATTCTACTCCCTTCCTGCCCGAATTCGATTTCCCGGTGGCGCTCATCCACGGGCTCGCAGACGGACTGGTGCCGGTCGAGCGCGCCCGGGCGGTCCAGGCGGCGGTCAAGGATGGTCACTTGACAGAAGTCCCGGGCGCCGGGCACATGCCGATGCTGGAAGCGCCGTCCGTCACGGCAGAAGGATTGGCGTGGTTGCTCGAGAAAACCGGCTGAGTGGAAATGTCCCCCTGGTCGAAAAACTTCCTTCTCCATGAGAAGGAAGTTTTTGGTCATGTTTCGAGGGGAATTGGATCAGCCCGATGACGGCGCTGTCCAGACCGTTCAAAATTTCGACCGGCCGGGTCGCCCCTGCGTTGGTCTTTCTGATCAGCAAATTCTCGGCAGGAGTTCCCCCGCTGGCAGGTCGACTACCCGCATCCCCCCAATGGAAGTCTTCGCCGTCACCAGGCCTGGATGCTCGCTGACCACCGTTCCGATGATCGCGGCGTCCCTACCGTATTCGTGCCTGTGCATCGCTTCCAGGATCGCCTCGGCCCGATCGGCCGCCACGATGGCGACCAGCTTGCCCTCGTTGGCCACATAGAGCGGATCCAGGCCGAGCATCTCGCAGGCCGCATTGACTTCCGGCCGCAGGGGCACTTTCTGCTCGTCGAATTCGATGCCTGCCTTGGATGTGCCGGCCAGCTCATTCAGTACGGCTGCTAGCCCACCGCGGGTGGCGTCCCGCAGGCAATGGACGCTTCCTGCTGAAATCATCGCCTCGACCAGGCCATTCAGCGGGGCGGTGTCGGAGCGGATCTCGGTCTGGAAGGTCAGGCCCTCCCGGACGGACATGATAGCGATCCCGTGATCGCCCATCGTTCCACTGACCAGGATGGCGTCGCCCGGCCGGGCGTTGGCCGGACCAATATCCAGGCCTTCCGGGATGACGCCGATGCCGGATGTGTTGATGTACAGGCCGTCCCCGTGGCCCCTCTGGACGACCTTGGTATCCCCGGTGGCGACCTTCACCCCGGCCTTCCGGCAGGCGGCCGCCATGGCTGTAACGGCATTGCCGAGCACATCCATCGGCAGGCCTTCTTCCAGGATAAATCCGGCGGATAACGCCAGCGGTTTGGCCCCGCGCATGGCCAGATCGTTGACCGTGCCGTAGACAGCCAGCTCGCCGATATTCCCGCCAGGGAAGAAGAGCGGGCTGACGACGAAAGAGTCGGTCGTAAATGCCAATAGTTGTCCGCTTGCAGCCGCCTGCTCCAGGACGGTCGAATCGCCCATTTGCCCGAGCCATTCGTTGTCGAAGGCCGGGGCGAACAGGTGCTCGATCAGGTCGGACATCATCTTTCCACCCGCGCCGTGACCCATCACGATCGTCGGGTAGTTCTGGAGCGGACGAGGACACGTCCAGCCGAGCAGGTTGAGTTTTTCAGTCATCAGCATCACCAAGATGTCAGCCACAGAAATCGCAGAGAAATGATTTACTGATTCTCTGTGGAGACAGTTTGCTCTGGGGCATTGTTTTTTCTTTCATACCGCCCATAGCGGTAATATGCCGCGCAAGCGCCCTCGGATGAGACCATCGTCGCCCCGAGCGGGGTCTGCGGTGTGCATTCCTTGCCGAACGCCGGACATTCGAGCGGCTTTTTACGCCCCTGCAAGACCAGCCCGCTGATGCACAGGGGGGATTCGTGCGTCCGGATGGTTTGGATTTCCGGGAAGCGCTTCTCGGCGTCGTAGGCGGCGAACTCCTCCCGCAGGCGATAACCCGACATCGGGATGACGCCGATGCCGCGCCAGCCTCGGTCGGTCATCTCGAAAACCTTCCGGATGACGGCCTGGGCCGGCTTGTTCCCGTCCCGGCTGACGGAGCGGGCGTAGGCGTTCCCGACCCCGAAGCGGCCGGCCTCCAGCTCCCGGACGCAGTCCAGGATGCCGTGCAGGATGTCGACAGGCTCGAAGCCGGTCACCACGATCGGGATCTTGTATTTCTCGGCCAGCGGCTCGTATTCCCAGTAGCCCATCACCGTGCAGACATGACCGGCGGCCAGGAAGCCATCCACGCTCACGTCCGGGGAGTCCATCAGGGCGATGATCGCGGCAGGGACGGTCACATGCGAGACCAGCACGGCGAAATTCTTCAGTCCCTGGGTTTTGGCCTGGACGACGGCCATGGCGTTGGCCGGGGCGGTCGTCTCGAAGCCGATAGCGAAGAAGACCACGGTCTTGTCGGGGTTCTTTTTGGCGATCTTGAGGGCGTCGAGGGGCGAATAGACGATCCGGACGTCGCCGCCGGCCGCTTTGACGGCGAACAGGTCCCGGTCCGAGCCGGGGACGCGCAGCATGTCGCCGTAGGAGGTGAAGATCACGTCCGGGCGGGATGCCAGGGCGATGGCCTTGTCGACCAGCTCGAGCGGGGTCACGCAGACCGGGCAGCCCGGCCCGTGGATCAGGTTGATCTCGGGCGGGAGCATCTGGTCCAGCCCGGATTTGATGATCGAATGGGTCTGCCCGCCGCAGACTTCCATCAGCGTCCAGGAGCGGGTGGCGGCCCGGCGCAGGTCCTCGAGCAGCTTGCGGGTCAGGTCCGCGTCGCGATACTCTTCAACATACTTCACGCGGCAATTCCTTCATCCCCCAATGCGTCGATCTGTTTGAGCAGATCGAGGGTTTCGAAAGCCTCTTTCTCGTCGAGGATCGAGAGTCCAAAACCGACATGGATGATGGTGTAATCGCCCAGCTTGACCTCGGGAACGTACTCCATGCAGGCTTCCTTGACGACGCCGCCGAAGTCGACCTTGGCCATCTTCATGCCGTTGGCTTCGTAGAGCTCGATCACTTTTCCGGGGATTCCGAGACACATGGTTCACCTCTAAATGGTACGGGTGGGGGCGGATACTTAGGTCCGCCCGGGCATCACTCGTGGATATGTTCATGCCTGGCATCATCTTTTTCGACTTCCAGGCTCGACAGGTATACGCCGTTGCCGCTGGTCACCTCGACCGGGAACGCGCCGCAGGCCGGGCAGGCGGTATAGGCTTCCTCGATCTCGAATTCCTTCCCGCAGGCTGGACACTTTGCAGTGCCGGGCTTGGATTCGAACTCCAGCGTTGCGCCCTCAACTATCGTCCCCGGGGCGAGCTGGCTGAAATAAAACTGGATCGATTCGGCGGTAGCGTCCGAGAGCGCCCCGATGGTGACCTTCACATGGGTGACCCGGCTGGCTCCGGCTTCCCTGGCATGGGCCAGTACGTGTTCGAAAAGATCTTCCGTGAGCATGCCTTCGTGCATGACGACTTTACACTCCTTGGCAGGATGAAATGCCCCAATATCATACTATGCCATAGCGGTTTGTCAATCCCTTCAAATCACACTGTTTTTGTATGATTAATAGCTGCCAATGGACCCCTTTTCTCCATGATTTTATGAACCTGTTATAATCGAGGAAAGTATTGGATCATCGCGGTGGAGGTGTTCGATGAATGTGAAAAGCAGATTTGATACGGAAGAACCCGTGAGCAAAAATGCCGGGCAGAAGCACATGCGAGGAATGTGCGGTACGCCTTTCGAGATGATTTCAGGCCCGGGACGCGTGGATGTGAGCGCGATGCGAGTACCAAAATTCGTCGAGGCGGTCTTCCAGGCCCTCGGCTGGAAAACCCGGGCGCAAAACACATCCGATCGTCAGAATTAGTTTCGTTTCGCCGAGGCATCAAAGTATGGTCTTTTGGAAGGCCATACTTTTTTATTAACGGCCAGGCAATCTTTACCATCCATTAACATGCTTTTTCCGGCCGGCAGGTATAATCCGGGCAACTTATCCATCGGGCAAGGGTTCTTCTGAATATATTCATTGACGAGGAGCGAGAATGGCAGATGCAACGGCACGTCCCATGATCAACGATAAACGCGAGATCTTCGGTTGGGCAATGTACGACTGGGCCAACTCGGCCTTCAGCACCACCATCGGGACCGTTTTCCTTGGTCCATATGTAGCCAGTCTGGCGGCATTGGCTGCCAGCTTGAGCCCGGATAAAATGGCCCATTTCCTGGGCATTCCGGTGGCGGCGGATTCATTCTTCCCGTATTGCATCTCGATCTCCGTCCTCGGTCAGGTTTTCTTCCTGCCCATTATGGGAGCCATTGCCGACTACTCCCATCGCCGCAAGCAGATGATGCAGCTGTTTGCCACTATCGGTGCCATCGCCACCATCCTGATGTTCTTCGTCACCGCTCCGCTTTGGTGGCTGGGGGGCGTACTGTTCATCATAGCCAACCTTGCCTTCGGCGCATCCATCGTTTTCTACAACTCGTATCTTCCAGACATTGCCTCCGAGGACCAACGCGACCGGGTCTCTTCGTACGGCTGGGCGATGGGTTATCTGGGCGACGGACTCCTCCTGCTGCTCAACCTTGCCCTATATTTGGAAGGTCCTAAAATCGGCATCCCAAAAGACCTGACCGTGCGGATCAACCTGGCCTCGGCCGGCATCTGGTGGCTGACCTTCTCGTTCTTCACCTGGGCGCGCCTGCGGGCTCGCCAGGCTGCCAAGCAGCTGCCGAAAGGCGAGACGTATGCCCGCGTAGGCTTCAAACAGTTGTGGACCACGATCAAGGAAATGAAGAATTTCCCCGAGACGCTCAAATTCCTGCTGGCCTATTTTCTCTATAATGACGGCATCCAGACCGTGATCGCGATCTCATCCACCTTTGCGGCCGCGCCGCTCATCCGTGGCGGGGTGGAGCTGGACCAGTCCACGCTGATCATCGTCATCCTGATGATCCAGTTCATGGCTTTCTTCGGGGCGCTCCTGTGGGGAAGACTCGCCGGCTGGGTGGGCGCCAAGCGCTCGATCCTCGTCAGCCTGGTCATCTGGGCCGGCGTGACGATTTACGCCTACTTCGGCTTGAAGGGCTCCAGCCGGGTGTTGGAATTTTTCATCCTGGGCGCCTGCATTGCCATTGTCCTGGGTGGGTCGCAGGCGATCAGCCGCAGCCTCTTCGCCCAGATCATCCCTGCCGGGAAACAGGCCGAATATTATTCGTTCTACGAGATCAGCGATAAAGGCACTTCCTGGTTCGGTCCATTGCTGTTCGGTTTGGTGAACCAGCTTACCGGCAGCCTGCGTCCAGCCATCCTTTCCCTGATCTTCTTTTTTATCGTTGGCCTGATCATCCTGCCGTTCGTCAACGTCAACAAGGCTATGGCTGACGTGAAAAGTTTCGAGGCGAAGAACGCCTGAAAATTGCTGCGATCGAAGCAACGGGCCGGGATGGTTTTCCCGGCCCGTTTTTAGTTCTATATTGGCTATCTCTTGACAAGTGTAAGAATGTTATATATAATATAATTATATATAAAGGAAAGGCAGGGCTGTGATGAAATCCCTGCCTCGCAAAGCGATGTAGAAAGGTCTTCTATGAATGTCGAAAGCAAATACGATGCCGGCCAGGGCGAAGCCCCGGAGCCAAAGAAGAAATATATGTTCCTGGGATATGGCGGCTATAACAGCCGCGGGGGTGGGCAACTCGAGGTCGGGGCGATTTCCCGCTCCCCGCATTTCTTCGATGCGGTCTTCGAAGCGCTTGGCCTGAAGAAGAAAATCCGGCGTTGCTCGGAAGGCGAAGAATAGATTTCATAACCTAAAATTGAAGTGGCTGGCGTCGAACTCACGCCAGCCACTTTTTTGATTCTTCTGGAGATGATGTTATTTTACCAACTGCTTGAACCAGGCAGCGATCTTCTCCATGCCTTCCTCGATGGCCTCCGTCGAGGTGGCATAGACCAGGCGAAGATACCCCTCGCCGGCCGCGCCGAAGTCCGAGCCGGCCAGGACGGCCACGCCAGCCTCGTCGATCAGGCGGGCGGCGATCTCCTTGGAGCTCAGTCCGAAGGATTTCACGTTCGGGAAAAGATAGAAAGCGCCTTGCGGCTTTTGGGCGTGTACGCCCGGGATGGCGTTGACCAGCTCGAGCATGCGGTCACGGCGGCGCTGGTATTCAGCGGCCATTTTGTCGACGAAATCCTGCGGACCGGTGAGCGCTTCGATCCCGGCGTACTGGGTGAAGGTGGCGGTGCAGCCGACGGAATGGGTCAGCAGCAGCTCCAATCGCTCGGCCAGGGCCGGCGGGGCAATGACATAACCCAGCCGCCAGCCGGTCATCGAATAGGTTTTCGAAAATCCGTCCACGATGACGGTCCGCTCGAGCATCCCGTCCACCTCGGCGATCGAACGCGGCCGCCCGCCGTCGTAGGCCAGGCGGCTGTAGATCTCGTCCGAAAGCACCCAGGCGTTGTGCTTCTTCGCTTGTTCGGCGATATGCTCCAGGTCGGCGAACGGGATGACCCCGCCGGTCGGGTTGCTGGGCGAGTTCAAGACGATCAACTTGGTCCGGTCGGAGATCTTGGCGTCGAAGACATCCAGGTCGAAGGAAAAGCCATTCTCCTCCAGCAGCGGGATCGGAACCGGGGTCCCGCCAGCGACGCGGATCATGGCTTCATAGGTCGGGAAGCCTGGATCCGGGTAGATGACCTCGTCGCCCGGCGCGACCAGCGCCAGGGTAGGGAAGAACAGCCCGGGCTTGGAGCCGGGTCCGACCAGGACGCAGTCCGGCCCGATGGCCTGCCCTGAGCCTGTCGAAGGGTCCAGGCCGAGGCGCTGGCTGGTGTAGGAGGCGATCGCCTTGCGCAGGGCTGGCAGTCCGGCCGGCGGATTGTACTTGGTCTTGCCGGTGTGGATGGCGTCCATGCCCACCTCGGTCACGTTGGCGGGCGTGGGGAAATCGGGCTGGCCGATCTCGAAGTGGACGATCTTTTTGCCCTGAGCTTCCAGGGCGGTGGCACGCGCCAGGACGGCGTAGGCGCCTTCGGGCTTGAGCGGAGTGACTCGATCGGTGAACATCAAAAGTCCTTGTACGTGGGATGGGCGGGGATCTCGCGTATATTATACGGGGTAAGTTGATAGACGTAGTAATTCAACCAGTTGGCGAATAGAAGATGGGAATGTCCGCGCCAGCGAACCAGGGGCGGCTGGGAAGGGTCGTCGCCGGGAAAATAATTTGCCGGGATGTGGATGGGCAGCCCCTTGCCCAGGTCGCGGTCGTATTCGCCCTTGAGGGTGAGCGGATCGTACTCGGAATGCCCGGTGACGAAGGTGTGCCGGCCGTCCCTGGAGGCGGCGATGTAGATCCCGGCTTCGTCGGACTCGGCCAGGATGACCAGGTCGGAAACTTTCTCGAGGTCCGCCCGGCGGACCTCGGTATGGCGTGAGTGCGGGGCCAGGAAGATGTCGTCGAAGCCGCGCATCAGCTTGTTGTAGCGCTCCAGGACGCGATGTGGAAAGACCCCGAACATCTTACGGGGCAATTCGTACTTGGGAATGCCGTAGCGGTGAAACAGTCCGGCCTGGGCGCCCCAGCAGATGTAGAGCGCGCCGAAGACGTTCGTCTCCGCCCAATCCATGACATCCTTGAGCTCGGGCCAGTAGTCCACTTCCTCGAACGGCAGGAGCTCGACCGGCGCGCCGGTGATGATCAGGCCGTCGAACTTCTGCCGGCGTACCTGGGCAAAGGACTTGTAATGGTTGATCAGGTGTTCTTCGGCGACATTCCTGGATTTGTGCGTAGCGGTGTGCAGCAGGGTCACCTCTACTTGCAGCGGGGAGTTCCCGAGCAGACGGAGGAGCTGGGTCTCGGTAGCGACCTTGGTCGGCATCAGGTTGAGGATGGCGACGCGCAGCGGGCGGATGTCCTGGTGCTTGGCGCGCTCTTCGCCCATCACGAAGATGTTTTCGGATTGGAGAACGGTCCGGGCCGGAAGAGATTCGGGGATGCGAACGGGCATATTAACTCCAAAGCAGAAGTTTGAATGCAGAATGATGAATTAAGAGCAAAGCATTCATCATTCTGCATTCCTCGATCATCATTTCGTCAAAGCTTGGTCCAGGTCCCAGAGGATATCGTCGATATCTTCGATGCCGATGGACAGGCGGACGAAGTCGGGGGTCACGCCCGCGGAAGCCTGTTCCTCGGCGCTCAACTGGCTGTGAGTGGTGGTGGCGGGGTGGATTGCCAGGCTCTTGGCGTCGCCCACGTTGGCCAGGTGGCTGAAGAGCTGCAGGCTTTCGATGAATTTCTTG
>Ga0335071_10006256_pt1 | contig 12286 bp, 10 predicted proteins | sample Lox_Sample_15_FD_206724 | JGI IMG/M metagenome (GOLD analysis project Ga0335071, IMG submission 206724) | Soil microbial communities from Loxahatchee National Wildlife Refuge, Florida, United States - Lox_Sample_1.5 | ecosystem: Environmental > Terrestrial > Soil > Wetlands | place: USA...
CTGGAATATTTCTTGTAATGCCCCCACGGGACGCAGGGGATACTGGACGCAAACCAGGCGTATACCCTTTTTGCTTAAGATATCCTTAAGCCTCCGGTAGTTCTGAATGGTACCGGCTTCGAATCTTCTTGCCCTCAAGTTAGCCGCTTTTTCAGCATACGCTCTTCCTAACTCCGGCTTGTTTATATTTTCGTATACTTTCGAGAGCGCTTCATACGGACGCTCGTCTTGAGGGTTCAGCGCGACGGCCTTTTGAAATGCCTCCTCGGCTTGCGAGAACTTGCCCTGGGCCTGGTAGCTCCACCCCAATCCGATATAGGTAATGCTTTGCGGATGCAGTGCGACGGCCTTTTGAAATGCCTCCTCGGCTTGCGAGAACTTGCCCTGGGCCTGGTAGCTCCACCCCAACTCCGTATATGCGCGCTCGTTTTGGGGTTTCAGTGCGATGGCCTTTTGAAATGCCTCCTCGGCCAAAGCAAACTTGCCCTGGGTTCGGTAGTTCCGCCCCAGCGGAACATATGCGCGCTCGTTTTGAGGCGCCAGCGCAACGGCCTTTTCCAACAACTCTTGGGCCCCAGAGAGCTGGTGCGCTTTCCCATACAGTGAACCTAACATAATATAGGCGTGTTCGTTTCGGGGGTTTAGCGCGATAAGTTTTTTAAACGTATCTTCGGCCCGGGCCAGGCCTGCCGGCTTACCATACAACCACTCCAGTTCTATATACGCAGCCTCCTCCTGCGGATGTGCTGTGATGGCTTTCTTGAGCGTATCCTCAATGCGCGGATAGTTCTGACGGAACCGCTCGAATTGACGGTGCGCACGCCCGCTTTGCGATTCAAGCTCTATGGCTTTCCTGAAGGCGCCTTCGGCCCTGGAGAAGTTGCCCCGGCTTAAAAAGGCCTGCGCTAAACGAAGGCAGGTATCGACATCTTGAGGCTGAGGGTCTGCGTCATACGGCAAGGGGCTCTGTTGCAGGCCGGATAGCTCCAGCTGGCCATAGTTAAAACCACGGCCGGATTCCGCGACTTCCTTTATTTTTTCGGAAACACGCTCATACACAAAAAACATGAGGCGGAAAACCCTTGAACGCAAGAATAGCCTTGTGTATACAGCAGAAATGCCTTTATAGCACATCAACTGCCGATCATTAACCCCCATCATCGCAATTACCATATCCGGGGTATAAGCGGCAAGGTTCGGCAGGAGCCTAGACATGATAGCGTCGGTCGTAGTGCCCACTACCCCCTTGTCAATGACACTGAACCGCATGCCGATGTTGCGCCGGTTGAGGATCTCTTCGAGCAGGGACGGATACTGGCCTACAGTGGTAGACTCGCCCAAACACACGATGCGGTAGGATCCCTTATGTTTGAGGGATTGCAGGTTACGGTGCTCCTGAATAGACAATAAGGTAAACCCTGCCAGGCGCAAGGCTGCCTCAAGAAGAAGGACAAACACCAAGAATCCGAACAGGATCAGTGATATTTTCGTTTTCAGCGGCGTCATGTCTTGAGCTTTTTTTCTTCTTGCCTGTGGGCAATCTTTGCCTTAACGGGCAGCTCAAAAAGCAACACGTAATTAACCCAAGCTAACTTGCGCCATGTATCCAGAAAAGAAATAACCCCGTCCCGATGCAGGTCCTTGATCTTGGAATACATCTGGCGGGATCTCTTGAAAAACGCGCAGTAGTAACGCGGCAAAGACGTTGCCTTTGCTTTCATGTAAATCCAGTTCAGGTGATCGCCGATCCTTTTGTTGATCCTGCGGTATGATGCGGAAGCGGGGAAATGCCTTACTATCGCCTTTCTCGTATACCCTGTCTTATAGCCGTGATGCCGCATCCTTGCGATAAGATCCGTCTCTTCGTGCATAGGGGCCCTGTGGAAAAATAAATTGGCGTCAAAGGAAAACCTGTCGAAAACGGCCCTGCGAAAAGACATATTAAAACCGAATATGTCTTCGGGCGATGAGCAGGGCTTATCCGTATCCGCCTCATACGTAAGGCCTCCGGCGGCCATCAGCTCGTTATCTTCCAGATACATAAGCACCAGTTCCTTTAACCAGTTTTTTTCCAACATACAGTCGTCATCGGTAAACGCGATGATCTGGCCCGCTGCCCGCTGGACCCCTGCCTGCCTTGCGTACGCTACCCCTCTGGGAATAGGGTGACGCACAACCTTAAGGTTAGCTGTCCGGCCCTGGAGAGAAGCAAGAAAATCATCGGTGCTATCCTGCGAGCCGTCAACGACAACGATCACCTCGTAACGGGGATATGCCAATTCCAGGGCGGTGCGCAGAGAGTAATTCTGGAGGTATTCTTTCCTGTTCTGTGTACAGATAATAACCGAAGCAAACGGCAGCTCTTTATTATTCATGCCGCGGGCCTCTTTTTGAGAAACAGCGCTCCCAAGAATGGCTTCTCAGGAAAGGCGTCGAGCCACTGCTGGTTGCCCATGACCTCTAGGCCGGAAGGCTGAATGATATCGCGCTCGATCTTATCCCTGTAGGCAAAACGCAAACCCTTGTCGGATAACCCGCAGGCGCGGGGAGGGTCATAATCAAACGTCAGGGCGAGCCTCCCCGCGGGTTTGAGCACCCGTCCGATCTCCCGCATTACCTGCCGCCTCGTCCCGCAGAAAAGATGTTCAAAAACGCATATGGAGAATACCGCATCGAAAGAAGCGTCTTTAAAAGGCAGGGGCCTGGCCAGGTCATGATCGTAGGCCCTGATATCCCAATGCATTTTCTTGCCTACGTAATTCGTATTATAGATCGTCCCGCAGTTTCCCCAATCATTATCGATCACGCGCACGCTGCATCCCATACCGGCTAAATAAAAGCTAAAAAGGGTTGAGGCGCCCCCCAGGTCAAGCACTGCATCGGTCGGGCTGACGCCCAGATGACGGATAGCCCAGGCATTTTCCCACATTTTTGTTTTTGACGTGCGTGGCAGATAGGTTCCCGGAATGAATGTCCCGGCCGGGCTGCAATAACGCAGGCGCCTTGCATTCAACGATGCCCTCAAGGCGGCAATGTTATCTATACACTCCCTGATCGCCGGCTCCTTAAAATCATCGTCGATCCAGAATGCGGCTTTATTTATGGCGCCGACAGGGTTCTTTGGTTTATCTTCCCGGGCCCAATGGCCCGGCCCATCCTCGCATTCCCCGGCAAGAGGGCTCTTGGCGGTCCTTGCCTCCAAGCGCCGCAACGCACGCTGCCGGATGATCTTTCGCAAGATCAAAAAGACGATATAATAAAAAGGCAGATAGCGAGGATATCTCTGATGGAATTTTGTCTTCATAAGGAAGTTCGGCTTAAGGCGTTTTATGTACGCATGAGCCTTGCATGACGGCATCGGCGATATTTTCAGCCAAGAGCCTGTTGCCCTTAGGGGTGCAATGGCCGAAATCGCCGCCAAGCATATCTACGAAATAGGCATTGTAGCCGTCTTTCTTAACCGCATCCCTGAATATTTTTTCGTTGTCCACAAAGAATATGGTGCCTTCCTGGTCCTTGAATATCCTTCTCAGCGGCCCGATGCTGCGCATGGGGTACTGGGCGCATACAAATCGTATGCCTCTTTTATCCAGGATCTCCTTGAGCTTGCGGTAGTTGGCCGCCGTGCGGGGATCATAATACGCATATCGTAATTCTTCCGCCTTCTTGGCGTATTCCTTTGCCAACGCGGGCCTGCCTGTCTCTTCATAGACCACCGCCAGCGCTGCGTACGCGCGGTCGTTGTAAGAGTTCAGCTCGATAGCCTTTCTGTACGAGCCTTCGGCCTGGGAAATCTTTCCTTCGGCTCGATAAGACAGCCCTAGTTCAACATACGCGCCGTCGTTTTTGGGACTCAACTCGACGGCCTTTTTGAAGGCATCCTCCGCCCGGGAGAATTTACCCTGCTGGCGATAGCTCCATCCCAGCCCGATGTATGCGCCCTCGTTTTGGGGGTTTAACTCGATGGCCTTCCTGAAGGCCTCTTCGGCCTGAGCAAAACTGCCCTGGCCCTCATAGGTCCATCCCAACCCGATATATAAACCGTCGTCCTGATAGTTCAGCGCGATGACCTTCTTGAAGGCCTCTTCCGATTGAGAGAACTTGCTTTGTTCCCGGTACAGGTGCCCGAGTATAAGATACGCATCGCGGTTTTTAGGATCCGCTTCCAAGGCCTTCCTGAAGGCCTCTTCGGCCTGAGCAAATTTCCCCTGGCTGCGATAGCACATTCCCTGCGCGATATACGAAGGCGTTCCGGCGGCCTCTCTGGTTTTAGTCACGATGTGCAGCCACAGGAGCCTGGCCAACTTGTACGTACGCAAAGACCTGAAGAAAAGCGCGGCCTTTGAAGCGGTAGCCGCTTCATAAGGGATATGCGGCCCCCAGTCGTTTATCCCCATCATGGCAACTACCATATCGGGACGGTAGCGATCGAGGTTTGCTTCCAATTCAGCCAATATGACCGACGTTGTCGTGCCGACTACGCCTTTATCGATTACGCTGAACTTTATGCCGCTGCGCTGATTAAGTATTTCTTCCAGAAAAGGAGGGTACTGGCCTGCGGTAGTAGATTCTCCTACACACATGATACGCCGGGTCCCCTTCTGCCGCATAGACTGCAGGTTCCTGTATTCCTGTAAAGACCAAAAGGCAAAGCCGGCCAGGCGCAAGGCCGCCTCAAGGAGCAGAAGGAACAAGAACAGCCCGAATATGAGCAGAGATATTTCCGTTCTGAGCGGTTTCATTTGTTAAATTATACCATGCCCCCTGCGAAATGATAGGCGCTCTATTTATGAAATACCTTTTTAAGAATGGCGTTGGCGATATTTTCCGCCAGGAGCTTATTACCCTTATCGGTGCAGTGGCCGAAGTCGCCGCCGAATGCGTCTCTAAAATATGCGTTGTATCCGTCTTTCTTGAGGGCATCCCTGAATATCTTCTCGTTGTCTACGAACACGACCCCTTCCTGGCCGCTACGGAAAATCGCCTTCAACGGCCCTATGTTACGCATGGGATACTGTACGCATACCAGGCGTATGCCCTGTGTGTCCAAAATATCTTTCAGTCTCTGGTAGCTCTGAGCCGTAAGAGCATTGGGCGTCTTCGACCGCAACCCTTCCGCCTTTTCGGCATATGCCCTGGCCAGTCCCGGTTTACCCGTTTCTTCGTATAAGACCGAGAGAGCTCCGTAGGCGCGATCGCCATAAGTATCATCGTTGAGAGGCTTCAGCGCGACGGCTTGCTTGAGCAAATCCTCCGCCTGAGAGAACCTGCCCTGGGTCCGATAACTCCATCCCAACTCGACATACATGCGCTCGTTGCGAGGGTTTGCCTCGATGGCCTTTTTGAACGCGGCTTCTGCCTGGGAAAGCTTGCCTCGAGTCCTATAGAGCCATCCTAACTCAATATAGATCCGCTCATTCTTGGGGTTTAGCACGATGGCCTTCTGGTACAAATCCTCGGCTTGGGAGAACCTGCCTGCGGCGCGATACAACCGCCCCAGTTCGACGTATGCGCGCTCGTTTTGAGGATTCAGCTCAATAGCCTTCCTGAGCGACTCTTCGGCCTGGGAGAATTTACCCTGCTGGCGATAGCTGCCTCCCAGCTCTATATACGCTTCTTCGTTCTGAGGGTCTGACTCGATCGTCCTTTTTGATTCCGTCTCTCTGGCAAGAAGCTCGTTATGTTCCCGCGTGTCCTCCGTTAACGCGGTATCTGCATGAGTATCCTGCGGCTGGGGGGCATGATGCCGTTTCTTTATCAGGAGGCTGTAAAGCAGCCGCAACAACCGGTAGGTTCTGCAATATTGGAACAGAGGCATGCGAACCTCGGGTATATCGGCATAGTAGGCAACGCGCCGGTCGTTAAACCCCATCATGGCCACCACCATATCCGGCTTGTAGGCTGCCAGGTTCTCTCTCAACCGGCGCAGGATAGCCGGGGTATCGGTGGCGATGACGCCCTTGTCGATGACGCTGAAGCGTACTCCCGTGTGGCGCTGGTTCAGGATCTGCTCAAGGAAAGGCGGGTATTGGTTGGCGGTGGTGGATTCCCCCAGGCAGAGTATACGATACGTACCTTTTTTCGCCAGAGAACGCGCGTTGCGGTACTCCTGGAAAGAAACAAACACAAACCCGCCGAAGCGCAAACCTGCTTCCAGGAAAATAAAAAACACAAATGACCCTAGCAAAACCAGGGATATCTTTTTCTTTAGCGGCATCAGTTCCTGACCATACCTTTAACTTTGCGGGCAATAGACAAAGCGCCGGTAAGCCCCGGGGACTCGATGCCGATAAGGTTTATAAAACCGGCAAGGCCGCAGGCGCTTTCGTCTTTAATGATAAAATCCCTGAAACCCTCCCCCGGCCCCTGAAGTTTGGGCCGGATACCTGCCATGTCCGGGCTTAGGTCTTGCCGGTCAATGAAAGGCAAGAACGTCCTGACCGCTTCATGAAAGGCCTTCGACTTGGATGCGTCAACGTTATAATCCAGCTTCTCTACATACTCGTCATCCGGGCCGAAACGCAGGCCGCCCGCCAGATCCAACGTCGCATGTATCCCCAGTCCGGCGCCTTTCCTTTTAGGGACGGGATATACCAGCCTGTTGATCAGGCCTGCCTTAGCCGGAGGGGCCCGGAAATAGTCTCCTTTGCAGTATTTCAATTTGTATTCACCCTTCGACAGGCCGGCCATCACGGCGATCTTATCCGAGAATAATCCTGCCGAGTTGATAAAAATGCGGGTAAAGAATGTGAAGGCCTCTTTGCTTTTATCCCTGACCGTAACCTGGAAACCGCCTTTGGCTTTTTCGATCCCCACGACTTCTGTATTGTATGTAATGTTGCCCTTGTTGTCCTGGAATTGCGAAGCCAGATTTTTCATCAGGCCGTGGGAATCGATGATGCCCGTGGAAGGAGAATAGATCGCGGCTTGCGCCTGCACGCGGGGTTCTAGCGCTCTTATTTCATCCCTGGAAAGCAAACGCAGGTCCTCTACGCCGTTGGCCTGTCCTTGCGTAAAAAGGTCCATCAGGTCCCCGGCTTCGGTTTCGTTGATGGCGACGATAAGCTTGCCTGTTTTTTTGTGGGGGATGCGGTTCTCTGCGCAAAAATCATACAGCATCCGCCTGCCCTCGACGCATACTTGCGTCTTAAGGGAATCCTTGGGGTAATAGATCCCGGCATGGATCACTTCGCTGTTCCTTGAGCTTACCCCCTGCCCGAAAGAATATTCCCGCTCTATCACGAAGATATCCTGATGGTTGCGGGAAAGCTCCAAGGCAACAGCCAGGCCGATAATCCCCGCCCCTGCGATAGTGATCTCTATTCTTTCCATAGATCAACTTTCCTGTTTTAGCGCAATTCTGCTTATCCATCCCAGGCCTGCTCCTAATGCAATACCCAACAATGCCCCTCCCAGGACATCCGAAGGGTAGTGAACGCCCAGGTAGATCCTGGAAATACCGACCACGAAAGCCAGTATATAGAAATAGCGGCATTTCCGGGAATACGCCGATAGCAGGGCCGCGGCCATGAAGATGTTCGTGCTGTGCCCGGAGGGGAAAGAAAAGCTCATTTCCTTTGCCAGCACGTGTACGTGTGCAAGGACGAGAAAGGGGCGCGGCCTGGCAATCCACATTTTTAATGAATACACGGCGCTGCGGCAGATAAACAACCCTACGATCAACGTGATGCCGGCTATTTTGAATTTCCTATCTTTGCCGAAAAGCAGGGCAATGCCGGCGACGATGAGAAATTCCCGGGTTCCCATGTTGCTGAGCCACGGCATGACGGTATTCAGAAAACCGTTGCTTAAACCATTGTTGATGAAATAAAAAAGGGAGTTATCCAGGGCCGGCAAGGGCGTTCCTCCTTATGCAGTCAAACAAAATCTGCGCAAATCTCATATGCGCGTGCGGGTTAGGGTGCCCTTCTCCGGCAACCCAGAAATCTTTGTGGTCAATCCCCGCAAAATAAGGCAAGAGATCTATATAGCCGACCCCAAACTCTTCGCACCATTTCGAGACAACCTGATGTATGGGGCGCCAACGGTAGCACCCGACGAAATCCTGCGTAACATCCGGCAGGATGGCTACAAAGAATGTAATATTCTTTTTCCTGCAAAAAGACACGATATCCTTCAACGCATTCTTCGAGAGTTTCCATTTCGGACTCCCGGGCTCGAATCCTTCAAGATAATTACGCCCTATGCAGTAGGTATTCGACCTGAGAAAAGTCTTGCGAAAAGGGAAATGTACCTTATAAAGAAGCAATTTAAAGTCTTCAAAAAGCCAGGAGGAGGCACATTGATACTTTATTTCCGGGGCAAGAGGAACAATGTTCTGCGGCTCGGCGTCATTCATCACATATGCCAAAATAACTACATCCGGATTGTACACATCCAACTTCTGGCATAATAACTGATATTCCTGAACCGTGTTATACGCGGGGACGCCAAGGTTGACAATTTCGGCGTCGTAGTTATTTTGAAGCAGTAAGTTTTCCAGCTGATGCGGATATGCCTGGTCATCATTCACAGACCAGCCGAACGTGTAGGAATCCCCCAGGAACAGTATCCTTTTATTCTTTGCTCTTGTATGCACGATATTCCTGCCGCGGAAACCGTCAGCATTAATAGAATAACTCCACTTTTTGTCTGGCTGCGCGAGGCTCAGCCTGTTTTCTCTACTGCTGTTAGGCCTCATGCTAAACTCGATCAGGGTGTGCGGCTTAATGATATAAAGAGGGCTGCTGAAGGCTGCCGCTTCTTTCTCGTAGCGGTAACGCAAGTAGCTGCGGTATGCGTATTCCGAAAAAAGAAAAGCCAAAGCAGACGCAAGGCCCGCTAATAGTATTGAGAAAAGGACGGTTTTTGTTTTGCCGCGCATAGATTAAAATACTGCCTTCTGCATATGAAACGCCTCTTTCAAAATGGCGTTTGCGATGTTTTCAGCCAAAAGCCTGTTTCCTCTCGGGGTGCAGTGGCCGAAGTCGCCGCCGAACATATCTACGAAATATGCGGTATAGCCGTCTTTCTTAACGGCGTCGCGGAAGATCTTTTCATTGTCCACGAAAATAACCCCTTCTCCGTCGCCTTCGAAGATCCTCCTGAACGGCTCGATACTGCGCAGAGGGTACTGCACGCATACCAGGCGTATGCCCTTTCTGTCCAGAACCTCTTTGAGCCTGCGGTAATTTTTGGCCGTGAGAGGATCGCAATACAATGACCTTAACTTGCCGGCCTTCTGCGCATACTCTTTGGCCAGCTCGGGCTTGCCCATTTCCTCGCATACTACCGCAAGCGTCCTATACGCACGTTCATTCTTAGGGCTCAACGCGTTTGCGCGGCTGCCCTTGGGGTCCGGGATAATGGACCGGGTGAATAAACTTTCGACCTGAGCAAGCCTGCCCTGTTCTCGATACAGGCCTCCCAATTCAGCGTATGCGCGGCTGTTCTTGGGGTTCAGCGCGATGGCCTGTTTGAGGGCATCTTCTGCCTGAGATGGCTTGTTTTGGTCTCGATAGAGCCTGCCCAATCCGGTGTATGCATGGTCATTGGCGGGGTTAAGCTCGATGGCCTTCTTGAACGCGGCTTCGGACTGGGCGGGCCTGCGCTGTTCCTGATAAAACCATCCTAACTCGGCGTATATACGGTCGCTTTGGGGCCTGGCCGCGATGGCCTGTTTGAACAGGCCTTCGGCTTCCGCGATCCTGTTCTGGTAGCGATAAAACCACCCTAACTCGGCGCATGCCTGATCGTTGGCAGGGTCAAGCTCGATGGCCTTCTTGAACGCGGCTTCGGACTGAAAGGGCATGCCCTGGTCCCGATAGAGCCCTCCCAGCTTAACGTATGCTTCGGCATTGCGGGGGTCTAACGCAATGGCCTGCTTAAAGGCATCTTCTGCCTGAGGGAATTTGCCTTGATTGCGGTAGAGTCGGCCCAACTCAACATATGCGCGATCGTCCCGGGGTTTCTCCGCGATGACCTGCCGGCGGCCGGAGAAGATATGCACCCATAGAAGCCGAAACAGCCTGTATGTCTTACAGTAACGGAACAGCCCTGTCGCGGCTTCGGGGATATCCTTGTAATACAGCATGCTGCGGTCGTTGCTGCCCATCATCGCAACCACCATATCCGGATGATACTGGGAGAGGTTTGACTCCAACCGAGCCAGGATGATCGTAGAGTTGGTGCCGTTGAAGCCCTGGTCGATCACGCTGAATTGCACCCCGACACGGCACCGGTTAAGGATATCTTCAAGGAAAGGAGGGTATTGGTTTGCGGTGGTAGACTCCCCCAGGCACATGATGCGGTAGGTGCCTTTATGCTTGAGGGATTGCAGGTTCCGGTATTCCTGGAGCGAACGCAGGGCAAATCCCCCCAGGCGCAAGGAAGCCTCAAGCAACGCAATCGCGACACACAACCCTAAAATAATAAGCAGGGCCTTTTGGTAAAAAGGCGCTTTCTTATGCATCATTTATGAAGCACTTCCCTTACGATGGCATCGGCGATATTCGCAGCCAGGAGCCGGTTACCTTTATCGGTACAGTGGCCGAAGTCACCGCCAAACGCATCCTGAAAATACGCGGCATAGTTTTCGCCATGAACGGCGTCTTTGAACAGTTTTTCATTGTCTATAAAGATAATGTTCCCTTCCTCGCCTCGAAACATCTTTTTTAGCGGCCCTATACTGCGCATGGGGTACTGTACACATACCAGGCGTATGCCCTGTCGGTCCAAGGTCTCTTTAAGCCTCTGATAGTTCTGAGCCGTAATGGGATTGGATTTCTTCGATCGCATCCTATCCGCTTTTTCAATATACGCTCTTGCCAGTTCCGGCTTATCCATTATTCCGTATAAAATTGCAAGCGCTTCGTATGCGCGTCCGTCATATGTATGATCGTTCTGAGACTCTAGCTCCGCGGCCTTTTTGAACGCGGCTTCAGCCTGAGAGAGCTTGCCTTGAGTCCGATAAACCCAACCTAACTCAATATATGCCCCGCTACTTTGCGGAGCTGTCTCAATGGCCTCTTTGAAGGATGATTCGGCTTGAGAGAGTTGGTTTTGTGATCGATAAAGCCGTCCCAGCTCGATATCCTTCTTACGCTGCGCATCTTGGACACGCAACCGACCAGGCTCCTGGCCGTCTTGCGGCTCGGGGGCATGCAGGGCCTTTTTGACCAGCCGGTTGTAAAGCAGCCGCAGGAGCCGATAGGTCTTGCAGTACTTGAACAGCAGGGTATCGGCCTCGGGGATGTCGTCATAGTAGACGATACGTCGGTCGTTGAAGCCCATCATGGCGACTACCATATCCGGCTTGTACGTTGCCAGGTTCTCTTCCAGCCGCCGCAGGATGGCCGGGGTGTCGGTAGCGATGACGCCCCTGTCGATGACGCTGAAGGTTACCCCGGTGTGGCGCTTATCGAGGGCCTCTTGGAGAAAAGACGGATACTGGCCTGCGGTGGTAGACTCCCCCAGGCACATGATGCGGTAGGTGCCCTTGTGCCTGAGGGATTGCAGGTTCCGGTATTCCTGGAGCGACCGCAGGGCAAATCCCCCCAGGCGCAAGGAGGCCTCAAGAAGGATGAAGAATGCAAAGAACCCGACCAAAACCAGGGATATTTTTGTCCTCAGCGGCGTCATTGCTTCCTGCGGGTGATGTACTGAATGCCTATGCTTATTTTTCCTTCAGATTTTCTAATGCGGATTTTCTCATTTCGTCCAAGCCTTCCTTCAAGTCTTGCTCGGATATTCCGCTGAGCCTTTGCGTTACATAGATAACGGCGTAATGAAACGGGATATTCGCATTGGCATCGTCAGAATAAAAAGTATCCAATTCCGCGACGATCGTTTTATCATCGGCTTTTAGGTATTGGCTCAGCTCGGAAATAGATTTGACCTTCCCTGAGTCTGCCCCTTCCTTGGTTAACAAGGAGTTCTTGGTTATCCCTAAACATACTTCATATCCGTCTTTAAAGCCGGCTACATAGAACATTTTGTCTGCCGGAGTTGTTTGCTTCCAGATCTGGCTCATGGTTTCGGCAAAAGCAGGCAAGGCAATACATAGCGATAATGCCAGGGCGGATAGATAGATCAGTTTTTTCATTATGTGCCCTCCTTTGCCTTTAATTATACCACCCCTTTCCAAAATGGTAACGGAATAAAAAAAGCGGAGCGAAAAGTTCTTTCGCTCCGCTATGTGGCGTAACAGGCGGCCGCACTAGCCGCCGCCAGCCGTACAGGCCGCATCGGTAACCAGGTGGCTACCGGTGGTCATGGTGAAACTCTT
>Ga0335071_10006257_pt1 | contig 12286 bp, 10 predicted proteins | sample Lox_Sample_15_FD_206724 | JGI IMG/M metagenome (GOLD analysis project Ga0335071, IMG submission 206724) | Soil microbial communities from Loxahatchee National Wildlife Refuge, Florida, United States - Lox_Sample_1.5 | ecosystem: Environmental > Terrestrial > Soil > Wetlands | place: USA...
TACCGGCTTCTGCGGCTCGTGAACTCCGTGGGGTTCGGGGTTCGTCGCGAGGTGCAGTCGATTCGTTCAGCTCTGGTGATTGTGGGCGACGAGGCCTTCCGGCGGATTGCGACCTTGGCCATCGCGAGCCAGCTGAGTGCTTCGCGGCCGGCTGAGATTCTGCATACGGCGCTGGTGCGGGCACGCTTCTGCGAGATGGCTGCGCCGGTTTGCCAGCTCCACGGAACGGAGCAGTATCTGCTGGGCATGCTGAGCCTGTTTCCGGCGATGCTGCAGGTGCCCACGGACCAGATCGCACCGATGCTGCCGCTGCGGCAGGAGATTCGCGAGGCTCTGAGTGGAATCGCCCACCGGGAGCGACTGGCCCTGAGCTGGCTCGAATCGCATGAACGCGGGGACTGGGAAGCCAGCGACAAGCTTGCCCGGGGCAACGGGTTTGAGAGCGAGCCGATGGTCCGGATCTACGGCGAGTCGATTCGCTGGGCAGACACGACGATCCAAGCAGCTGTGTGACGCCGATTCAGCACCGCTTTCCTGGACACTATTGGCATGTTTTTTGAGCGCTTAACGGCCCTTAAGCAGCTCATTTTTGGCGCACACAGAAACTGTGAGACTGTGGATTTGTGTCTGACGCGCTGTTGATTTGGCGCGGGTTACGCCGCGGTATCTTCACTGGTTCACAGTTTCACGGATGAGTTTTCGCATGAGGTCGAGAGTCCGTGTGCGCACTGCGGCCGGCGCCTGGTTTTCCCAGTCGGAGAGAGGGAAGGTTGGCGGGTCGGCGAGTGTGGGAAGGGTTTCGAGGAAGTCCTGGACGACTTTGGAGATTGAGGTGTCGTGGCGGGCGGCCCAGACGCGGGCATCGTGGTAGGCGCGGTCGCTGACGGCGACGGTGATGTTTTTCGTCGTGGGCCCTCTTGCAGCTGGAGTTTGATGTTTCCTCTCCAGTATGGAAAAACGCGTGGTAATTTTCTGCAAAAGGGCGGGCGGGAAAAGCGCGGAGGAGCTCACTTCGGTCACTGGCGCTTGTGCGATCGACGGCGAAGACGATGGAGACTGTGTTCGATTGGCGAGGAGCGGCCAGCCGTCAGGGTGCGACGGTGGCCTCCCAGGCCTGGCGGTCGAAGTCCTGTGCGGGCGCGCTCGGTTCATCAACCGAAGCAAGTTCTTCCTGCGCTGCAACGGGTTCCCTTTCGCGGACTTCGATGGAGCCTTTTAGGGCGGCTCCCTCGTCGACGGAGAGGCGGTCGGCGGTCAGATTGCCGGTGAGTGAACCGTTGCCGCGGATTTCGACGCGGCAGCCGCCGTCGAGATTGCCGCGCACATCGCCCAGGACGACGATTTCGCGTGCACCGATGTCGGCCTTGACCTTGCCGCTCTCGCCGATGGTGACGCGGTGAGCCGGTGCGTTGATGAGGCCTTCGACTTTGCCGTAGACGTAGAGGGGGCCGGAGGCGGCGATCTCGCCTTTGACGACGATGGATTTGCCGATGACGGATTCCTGGCTTTGTGCGTGCTGGCTTTCGAACGATCCCTGCATGGACGATCCTTTGTCTCGGTTGGAACAGCAGCGCCGTGGGGCGCATTGGGCGGAATCGCGCGGTCTTGGATTGCGCGCGTCTTCGAGCCGGAGCATGAGCGGAGAGAGTCGATCCGCGAGATCCAGGGATTGAGTGATTGTAGCCAGCTATGGGGAGAAGGGAAGCATTACGTTAGTACGAGGGACTTTTTGTTGGGATGATCGATCGTGCGAATTGCACTGTTTCTGGTAAGGTCCGAGTTGGCGACCAACCACTAGTTGACCCAGTGCCGAAACTGGAAGTGGTACTGCGCTGATTCGATTCGACCAGTCCAAACGCTTATCTGAGTCGCCTCTGGCGTTGGTTCTATCTCGTAGATGAGCCCTCTCACTGGATTGAACTCCATGCCTGGGCAGTGACAGTGGGAGCATGGTCGGGCCTATTTTCGGGTCGTTGTTGAATCGCCGCCACACCGGCAATTACTTCTTTTCAACAGTGAAGTAGACGCGACAGCACTGAGCGTTATCCGCGGAGGAAGTCTTTGACGACCTGGACGGTGACGTCGCGGCTGATATCGGAGATGGCGTTGGTGAGCGGGATCTGCTTGGGGCAGACTTCGACACAGTTCTGGGCGTAGCCGCACTCCTGCACACCACCGTCGCCGGCGAGGGCGCGGAGACGGTCTTCTTTGAAGACCTTGCCGGTGGGGTGGTTGTTGAAGAGCTTGACCTGGGCAATGGTGGCGGCGCCGACGAAGTTGGTGTCTTCGTTGAACTGTGGGCAGACCTCCATGCAGCAGGTGCAGGAGATGCAGTTGGAGAGCGGGTAGTTGGCCTCCTGCTGCTGGGGGTAGACGCGGGGGCCGGAGCCGAGATCGTAGGTGCCATCGACCGGTACCCAGGCTTTGACGCGCATGAGGTTTTCAAAGAGGACGGACCGGTCGACCTGGAGATCGCGCACGAGAGGGAACTTGGAGAGCGGCTCGACCTTGATCGGTTGTTCGAGATTATCGACGAGGGCGGAGCAGGCCATGCGGGCTTTGCCGTTGATGCGCATCGCGCAGGACCCGCAGATTTCTTCGAGGCAATTCGAGTCGTAGGTGATGGGCGTGGTCGGCCGGCCGTCGGCGGTGACGGGATTGGCGGCGATCTCCATCATGGCGGAGATGACATTCATGCCGGGACGCCATTCCAGTTCGAACTTCTCCCATAGGGCGGGTGCATCGGGGCTGGCCTGGCGCTTGATTTCGAATTGAACGGTCTTTGCCATGATGATTTGTTTCTTCCTCCAGAGTCGAGTTCTTCACGTTGCTCGGCTCGTTTGGGTTCGTGCTTTCCCAGGTCTCAAAATCGGGACCCGGGGCACCCATTATTCGTGCTTCTTCGAACTTCCCATAAAAGCGGCCGCTGTCACTTGGTTGCGTCGTAGCGGCGTGGTCGCGGCTTGATGTACTGAATGTCGACTTCTTCGAGTTCGAGCTTGGGGCCAGCGGACTGGCCGGTGAAGCTTGCCTTGGTTGTCTTGAGAAACTTCTCGTCGTTGCGGTCGGGGAAGTCGGGCTTGTAGTGGGCGCCGCGCGATTCGTCGCGCAGGATCGCTCCATGGACCACGACACGGGAGAGCTCCAACATATTGTTGAGCTGGCGAGCGAAGGCGAACGATGTGTTGGCCCACTGGCTCTTATCGCTGAGGTTGACCTTCTTGAAGCGATCCTGCAGCTCAACGATTTTGGCGTCGGCTTCCTTGAGGCCCTTGTTGTAGCGAACGACGGTGGCGTGCTTGGACATGGTCTCGCCGAGCTCGCGCCAGAGACGGAAGGGATTTTCGCCGCCTTCGTTTTTGAGGAGTTTGCTGTTGATCTCGGTTTGGCGGGCGAGTTCGGCTGCGGCGCCGCCGTCGCCTTCGGCGGCAGGCAGGCTTTTGGCGTAGGCCAGGGCGTTGGGGCCGGAGCGGAAGCCGCCGAAGATGCAGCTGACGAGGGAGTTGGCCCCGAGGCGATTGGCGCCGTGGTATTGGTACTCGCACTCGCCGGCGGCGAAGATGCCGGGGATGTTGGTCATCTGGTTGAAGTCGACCCAGACGCCGCCCATGGTGTAGTGCATGCCGGGGAAGATCTTCATGGGTTCTACGTGGGGGTCGACGCCGACGAATTTTTCGTAGATCTCGAGGATACCGCCGAGCTTGTGGTCGAGTGTGGCGCGGTCGATGTGGGTGAGGTCGAGATAGACCATTGGCTGGCCGTCGATGCCGAGGCCATTTTCGTAGACGACCTTGTGGATGGCGCGGGTGGCGATGTCGCGCGGGACGAGGTTGCCGTACTTGGGGTACCACTCTTCGAGGAAGTAAAAGCGTTCGGACTCGGGGATCTGGCGGACGGGGCGCTTGTCGCCGGCCGTGCGCGGGACCCAGACGCGACCGCCTTCGCCGCGGGCGGACTCGGACATGAGGCGAAGTTTGTCTTCGCCGGGAATGGCGGTGGGGTGGACCTGAATGAATTCGCCGTTGGCGTAGTAGACGCCTTGCTGGAAGACGGCGGATTGCGCCGAGCCGGTGCAGACGACGGAGTTGGTGCTTTTGCCGAAGATGGCGCCGATGCCGCCGGTGGCGAGGATGATGGCTTCGGCGGGAAAGGCGCGCAGCTCCATGGAGCGGAGGTCGAGGGCAGTGATGCCGCGGGCTACGCCTTTGGAGTCGATGATGGCGGAGAGGAATTCCCAGCCTTCGTATTTTTTGACTTTGCCATCGGCTTCGTAGCGGCGGACCTGCTCGTCGAGTGCGTAGAGGAGCTGCTGGCCCGTAGTGGCGCCGGCAAAGGCTGTGCGGTGATAGAGGGTGCCCCCGAAGCGGCGGAAGTCGAGGAGGCCTTCGGGGGTGCGATTGAAGGGCACACCCATACGATCGAGGAGATCGATGATGCCGGGCGCAGCTTCGCACATGGCCTTGACTGGGGTCTGATTAGCGAGGAAATCGCCGCCGTAGATGGTGTCGTCGAAGTGTTTGTCGGTGGTGTCGCCTTCGCCTTTGAGGTTCTTGGCGGCATTGATGCCGCCCTGGGCGCAGACCGAGTGGGAGCGCTTGACGGGAACGATGGAGAACAGGTCGACGTTGCCGCCTGCTTCGGCGATCTTGATGACGGCTGCCAGGCCGGCGAGGCCGCCGCCAACGACGATGATTCTGGGTCCTGCCATTGAATTCCTTTCGGACTTGCCATCCAGGCAATGAGCGCCTTCGGCGCAATTCTTACGACGTGGTTACGGCTTCTGCTTTTGCTTGCTCCGGAATCGGAGGCGTGAAGCGCAAAGGCGCTGCGATTCGGTTCCAGGCGTTGATTTGACTGATGGCGACGGTGAGCATTCCGATTTCGGATTCGGAGAAGTGTTCATGGAGCGCTCCGTAAGCTTCGTCGTGGATGGGATGCTGGGCGAGGAGCGTGACGCGCTCGGTCCAGTCGAGGGCGGCAGATTCGCGCGGAGAGTAGATGCCGGCTTCGCGCCAGGCTGCGAGCAGATCGAGCTTGGCAGCAGGGATGTTGAGTTTGCGCGCGTCGTTGAGGTGGTACTGGACGCAGAAGGCGCAACCGTTGAGCTGCGAGGCGCGAATCTTGATGAGCTCGCGCAGGTCGGGCTCGATGGTGGACTTCTTGAGGGCGTGGGTGATGGCGGCCATGCCGGTGGCGAACTCGGGAGCGATCTCCTGAAAGGCCTTCCAATCAATGCGGGCGTTGGTAGCTTCGGCGGTGGGCATGGGGGATGTCAGGACCTCACGACGAGCAGCGATGGTTGAGCGGGGAGCACGTGCAGTTGCGACGTGGCTGGAGGTACGTTGTCCGGCGTGTTGGCATATTTGGGTGAGATGAAGGCCCACATGCTGGCCAAGCCCATGCCACAAAGCAGAACGCCGATGGCAACGCAGGCATAGCCGAAGCGGCGGCGGGCAGTTTCGCCGGGGGTGATGCCCCACTTGGCGGCGAAGAGCCAGATGCCGTAGGCAAAGTGCCAGCAGACGGCGATCATGGCGATGGCGTAGATGGCGAGCATCCAGGGATTGGAGAGCTCGTGCTGGACTTTGGCAAAGGCCATGCCGGGGTTGTTGGGCAGATCGGCGCCGGTGAAGCGCTGGCGAATGACGTGCTGGATGATGTAGAGAAACGCGATGATGCCGGTGTAGCGCTGCGCGAGGTACATCCAGTTGCCGGCCCAGGGATAGTAGACGATGTTGGATTTGCCGCGGAGCCAGATGTAGACGCCGTAGATGCCGTGATAGAGGATGGGCAGAAAGATGAAGACCCACTCGAGCACGCGAACCAGCGGGAGGCTGTTGAGGAACTTGACCTGTGCGGCGTAAGCTGCGGGACCCTTGAGCGCTTCGAAGTTGGAGAGCAGGTGCTCGACCAGGAACGCGCCGATGGGGACGATGCCCAGCAGGGAATGAAGCTTGCGCCAGAGAAACGTGGTGCCCTGGCCCGCGCGAAGAGGCTGGACGCCGCCGTGAAGCTTGGGCGTCGTTGGACTTTGAACAGTTGCCATGCGGATTGCTGCTCCTCGGGCTTGGGCAGATAGGAAAACTCTGTCTCAGTTGTGCGATCGTGCGAGGACGTGGCTGCCTGACGGCTGCGACGGCTTGGGCGATCTACGGTGGCTTCACCCATCTTCCCGATCTGCGTAGTTGTCTATGCGTCTCAGGAGACAGGTTTTAGAACGTGACACAAGCATTATTCGTTTCGAGGATCAGGACCGTCAAGAAAGGCGGACCGCAATTTGCGACGGTGTCAACAATCCCTTGGAAGCTTTGGAAGCAGAGCGGCAAAAGCACGGCCCCGGTGACTGAGGGAGAGCTTGGTTTCGAGGTCGATTTCGGCCATGGTGCGCTCGAGTTCCGGCAAGTAAAAAAGCGGATCGTAGCCGAAACCGCCGGTACCGCGCGGGGCTTCGAGGATGGTGCCTTCGACGGTGCCGTCGGCGATCTGGAAGACTTCGCCATCGCGGGCTGCGACAAGGGTGCAGTGGTAGCGGGCTGTGCGGAGCGAGGCGGGGATGCCGTCGAGACGCTGGAGGAGCACCATGTTGTTCCAGACGTCGGTATTGTCGATGGGAGCGTCGGGGGAATCGGTGAGTCCGGCATCGGCCGCATAGCGCGCAGAGCGGACGCCTGGAGCGCCACCGAGCGCGTCCACTTCGAGGCCTGAGTCGTCGGCGATGACCAGCTCTCCGGGAGCGAAGCGCGAGTAGTAGACAGCTTTGGTTGCTGCGTTGGCGAGGAAGGTGTCGCCGTCTTCGTCGGGCGCGGGAATCGAGTCGAGGTTGGGAATTGGCTCGATGGAGATGGAGTGTGCAGCTGCTGCGGTGCGGAAATCACGCAGCTTGCCCTGACTGGTGGTGGCAACGAACAGGCACAGAGCCATGGAGCAAGTGTAACGGGCGGTCGCCGGGGTGGGCGCGGATGAGAGATGGGGTGAGCGGCTGGCGTAGGCCGTCAGCCGCTCGGAGAGCCTACTTCGATGGTGCGGGCGCAGCGGCGGACTTCTTCGAGCCGCCCCCTGTCTTGGCGGCGCGGTATCCGGCGGCCTTGGCGTCGGCTTCCGTCATGAACTTGCCGTTCTTGGTGGTGCCATAGGTGGAGTCGGTAGAGAAGTGATAGACCTTGGTGTTCAGGTTGGCCCACACCAATCCCTTGGCCTTGGCGTTGGCGATGTCTGCAGCAGACGGCGGCGGCGCTGGGGCGGGCTTGGCGGCCTTTGTGGCTGGTGTGGTTGCAGCAGCCTGCGAGAAGGCAGGAGCCTGGGTGAGAGTCAAAGCGACTCCGAGAACCGAGCCGAGGGCCAGGAAACGAACGAGCTTCATAGGAAACGATCCTTTCTCATGGGGTGTCATGCGGGTTCCGAATGACGCGAAGCATGACGGGCGGAGATGGGTTCGGTCCCAAATCCGTTTGCCAGTGTCGCACGAGCGGGCACGGTTGAGCGAGTCTTCTTTCGTGAAAAAGAAGGGCCGACTCAGTTGAGCCGGCCCCCCACAGAAAGCCAACGATGAGAGATCAGTCGATCGATTGGTGCAAGCGCAGATCACGCGAGGATGCGCCCACACTCACGGTTCTGGGACCCGGAGCGGTCTCCCACTTCTGATCTGCGGTCGACCAGTACTGGAGCTGGCGCGGGGCGACGTGCAACTGGATGGTTCTGGATTCGCCGGGCGCGAAGTGAACCCGATCGAAGGCCACCAGAGCGCGGACAGGGAACTGCACGCCGGAGGGAAGGTTGTCCGGGGCTCCGAGATAGACCTGTGGCACTTCATCGGAGGCGACGCTGCCGGTGTTCTTGATGGTGATGCTGACGTCGAGGCCGCCGTCGGCGCTTTTCGCGACTTGAAGACCAGAGTATTCGAAGGCGGTATAGCTCAGGCCGTGGCCGAAGGCAAACAGCGGGGCGATGTTCTCCTTGTCGAACCAGCGATAGCCGACGTTGACACCCTCGCTGTAGGTGGTTTTGCCATCGACGCCCTTGAACGAACGCTCAGGGTATTTGGGATCGGTGGCGGCGTAGTCGGTCAGGCTCTTGGCCCAGGTCACGGGCAAGCGGCCGGCGGGGCTGGATTTGCCGAGGAGCAGGTTTGCGGTGGACCATCCACCTTCGTCGCCCGGCCACCACATCTCGAGAACAGCCTTGACCTTGTCGACCCACGGCAGAGCGACTGGCTGGCTCGTATTGAGGACCACGACGGTGTTGGGGTTGACGGCAGCAATGTCGTCGACGAGTTTGTCTTGTTCCCCGGGGAGGCCGAAGACGGGCTCAAGCCGGGTCCACAGGAAGACGACGGCGACCTTTGCGTGCTTTGCGGCGTTGATGGCGGCTTCGTGATCGGCCTGGCGCTGCTCAGGCGTGTACCAGGCGAGGCGAACCTGCACGGGAGCGTTGGAGCTGTCGGGGCTGGTGGTGACTTCGATGGCGTGTGGGCCGGCGGTGAGGTCGACAGCGCGGCGGACGTTATCGAGGCCGTCGGTGGTGGGGATGGGGTTGTCCTGGCTGGCCTGGAGGATGTCGCCGTGAACGCCCCCCTGGAAAGCGCCGGTTGCAGCGAATCGTTTTCCGTCGAGCGAGATGCGCGCGTTGGTGCCAAGAGCCTGGAGATAGATCCAGTAGTTGCCTGCGGACGGCACCGTGAGTGTGCCCTTCCAGGTGACGACGGAGTTGGGCGGAAGGGCATTGCCGCCCTTGAGCGAGAAGTTGAGCTGCGCATCGGTTGAGGAGCTGCCTGAGCTGGTGCGGAGAAGCCCGGGCTGACCATCGTGGCTGAGTGCGCCGGCCGGAATGGGGGAGCCGGTCATGTCGTCGTCGACCGCGAAGCCGATGTCGGAGTTTGCGGAGATCTTCTTCATGGCGGCAAGGGGTCCGACCTGCCGCGACGGCAGGCCAACGGAGCGTTCGCCGTTGATGCCGATGGAATCGACTTGGGCGGCGGTGGGTCCGATGAGAACGACGGAGCTGAGGTCTGCTGCTTTCAAGGGGAGAACGGCGCCTTCGTTCTTCAAGAGGACGGCGGCATCTTCGCCGGTCTTTTCGATGATCTTGGCGTTGGCTTCGATGGCCTGCGGTGTGACGTCGTGTTTGGAGAGGCCGTCGAGATAGCCGAATTTGGCGATCTCATAGAGCACGCGGCCCGCAGCGCGGGTGACCGCAGCTTCGGTGACGGTGCCGTCCTTGAGAGCGTCGGGCATTTTCTCAGGGTTCAGCTTGACGCCGAAGTCACCCATCCCTTCGCGCACGGGAGCCGGTTCTTCAGGGATGTGGCCGCCAAACATGGCTTCGTTCATTTCCGCGGCGGCCTTGGGGTCCATTTTGAGCGGGGGCGGCGGAGGGAGCGAGTCAAAGAAGGATGGAATGAAGGCGCCCATCGGTCCGGGCTGGCCGCCGGGCATTTCCATGTCGAGGCCGGCGTTGATGAAGTTGACGGCGTGCGTTGCACCCCAGTCGGAGGTGACGAATCCTTTGAAACCGATCTGGTCGCGCAGGATCTTGGTGAGGCTTGTTTCGTTGCCGCAGGCGAAGGTGCCGTTGAGGCGGTTGTAGGAGCACATGATCGAGGAGACGCCCGCTTTCACGGCGGCATCGAAGGGCGCGACATAGATCTCGTGGAGGGTCTGGTCGTCGATGACGGTGCTTGATCCGTCCGAGTCATAGCCCACGTAGTGCTTAATCTGCGCCATCACATGCTGCGACTGAATGCCTTTGACCTCGGCGACGCCCATCTGGCTGGTGAGGAAGGGATCTTCGCCGAAGGTGTTGTAGCCGCGGCCAAACTGGAGGTCGCGATCGATGTTGACGAAGGGTTGGAGGGAGACGTCGATGCCGAGGGCACGGTCTTCACGGCCGATGACAAGGCCGTTGTCTTCGGCGTCCTTGAGGCTGAAGGTGGCGGCGACGCCCATGGTGGCGGTCTCGCCCGCCGAAGGATGGCGTGTTAATACGCCGGGAGGTCCGTCGGCAAAGCGCAGACCGGGGATGCCGAGGCGCGGAATGCCGGCGAGATAACCGGCCTGGCCTTGATAGACCGCGGGGTCTTCCTTGGTGCCGTGAATCAGCGTGAGTTTTTCCTGGAGCGTCATCTGGCTGAGGAGCTTGTCGACGCGCGCGTCACCGGTGACGACGGGTACGGCCTGGGCAAGAGCGAATGCGGCGCCCAAGAAGCATCCGGCGAGAGTGGCTGCGGTGCGAGCGAATACTTTGTGTGTGTTTCTATTTGCGAGCTTCACTGATTCCCCCTGGCATTTCGGCGGCAGTCGTCGGCGTTTGACCGATGGACTGCGCCATGTTTGGGGAAGCCCTCTAGATAAACGTTTGAGCTGAGCACACGTTCCCCAACGGCATGACAGTGTACTGCATGCGGCGCATGTCGCGTTGTAAAGAAATCTGAAGAGCCGGGAGGGCAGCGGCTTCAGGTTAACCGGGGAGGGGATCAGGCGGGGAGAGGCAGGTCGGAGTCGAGGCCTGCGACGATGAGATCGGCGTGGAGGCGGTCGACGGTGGAGAATTCGATCGAGTGCATGCCAAGAGCGAGGGCGGCGTCGACATTGACGCGCTTGTCGTCGATGAATAGGGTCTCTTCGGGACGGGTCCCGAGTTTTTCGAGGGTGTGGCGATAGATTTGTGGGTCGGGTTTGGCGATGTGCAACTGGTAGCTCCAAACGAGCACATCGAAGTCGTCGAGCCACTTGAACTCGCGCTGGATGCTTTCGAGGACAGAGTCGCCCATGTTGGAGAGGATGGCTGTGCGGATGCCGTGCTGTTTGAGGCGGCTCTGCCAGGCAAGCATGGCGGGATTCTGGGTGGTCCACATGCGGGCGTCGAGACGGTTGAGTTCTTCGACGGTTCCATTGCCGAGATTGAGCTGCGCGTCGTGGAGGAACTTCTGCCAGAAGGTGATGCCGCTCAGCTTGCCTTCGTCGTAGGCGTGGCGGTCGGCCCAGTAGAAGTGCTCGAAGCGCTCGACGGGAAGGCCGGTGAGGCGGACCATAGCGGCGTGTGCTTGCTGGTTGGGGGTTCCGGTTAAGACCATGCCGAAGTCGAAAATCACTGCGCGCAGCGCCAAGAGCCCTCCGATGATGTGCGTGTATGGTTGATGTGAACTCGCCTGCTTCCATCTTAAAAGCAGGGAATAGGGAATAGGGAACAGGGAATAGGGAACAGGGAACAGGGATCAGGGAAAGGGCCGATGCGGTTTTCGAGAAGGACAAACTGGAATACGGAGGAGAACGATCTTGCGCGCGCGCACCGGGAACGCGTGGAGGCGGGGTTGCCGATTGCGGACCTCACGGCCTCGAATCCGACGCGATGCGGGTTTCGGTATGACGTGGTGCTGGAGGCGCTAGGAGATCCGCGGGCGCTGGATTACGATCCGCAGCCGAGAGGATTGCTGGCGGCGCGCGAGGCGGTGTGCCGGTACTATGCCGATCACGGGATCAGCGTGGAACCAGGGCAGGTGGTGCTGACGACGAGCACGAGCGAGGCCTACAGCTACCTGTTTCGGCTGTTGTGCGACGCTGGCAACGAGATCCTTGTGCCGGAGCCGAGCTATCCGCTGTTTGATTTTCTTGCGGACCTCGATGAGGTTCGGATGAAGCGGGCCTCGTTTGTCTATGACCATGGGTGGCAGATCGACGGCGAGGGTTTTCGGCGGGCGGTAACGCCGCAGACGCGGGCGATCATGCTGGTGCATCCGAACAACCCGACAGGACATTTCACAAAGCGATGGGAGTTGGAGGAGATCGGGAAGCTGTGCCGGGAGTTCGATCTTTCGTTGATTGTCGACGAGGTGTTTCTGGATTACGGGTTTGACGGCGAGGCGGAGAGCTGCGCCGGCGGGATCGAAGATGTGCCGGTTTATGTGGTGAGCGGGCTGAGCAAGATTGCCGGTTTGCCGCAAATGAAGGCCGCGTGGATTGTGGCGACCGGGCCGGCGCGGGCCGAGGCGATGAACCGGCTCGAGGTGATCGCCGATACGTTTCTCTCGATGAATGCTCTGGTGCAGTGGGCTTTGCCGCAATGGCTGGCTGGGCGAGAAGGAATCCAAGGGCAGATCAGGGCGCGGGTGAGAACGAACCTGGCTGAACTTGACCGGCAGCTTGGCGGGCAGAGGATGATTGAGCGCCTTCGCGTCGAGGGAGGGTGGTATGCGACGCTGCGGATTCCCGCACTGAGAACGGACGAGGAGACGGTGCGCGCGCTGCTGGATCGCGGCGTCTGGGTGCATCCTGGATATTTTTTCGGGATGGCG
>Ga0335071_10006258_pt1 | contig 12285 bp, 11 predicted proteins | sample Lox_Sample_15_FD_206724 | JGI IMG/M metagenome (GOLD analysis project Ga0335071, IMG submission 206724) | Soil microbial communities from Loxahatchee National Wildlife Refuge, Florida, United States - Lox_Sample_1.5 | ecosystem: Environmental > Terrestrial > Soil > Wetlands | place: USA...
TGATTTCGTGAAGAAGCATAATGCCGGATATACTCTCTATAGTTGCCGGATATTTTACGATCTGAATAACATGTCGTAAGCCTCGCCGAAGTTACATCAACCATGGCGGCCGAAATCCAAGTTTACATCCTTTAGTGCACATGGGACTTATGGGTTAAATAACGTTCTTGGATGCGTTGCAAAATAATTTAATTTTCAATATATTTGATTTCATTCATGCCTGCATGGTTTTATAACTGTGGCATAGAGAAACTACCGACAAAGCTAACCCCTTCGTGAGGAAGGGGCGGAATGGATCTGCCAGGGAACGGATGGTTGTGTTGCAGAACTCGCAGGAGGGAGAGATGACAATTACTCGGCAAGCAATAAGTGGAATCTTCGGAGTGATCTTGTGCGCAACTCCGCTGATATTAGGAATATCGATTGATCAAGCAAGCTCATTTAATCTGCCAGACACAGGGCAGATGTTGTGCTATGACGACGCATTAGGCAATGTTATCTCCTGTGCAGGGGCAGGACAAGGACAGGACGGGGCCTACACCATAAATCCAATGTACCTTCATGACAATGGCAACCAAACGATAACTGATTACAACACCGGCCTGCAGTGGCAGAAGTGTATGTCCGGGAGAGTTAACAATGCGACCTGCGATTATCCCGGGAATAACGTGCCATATCTTTTCAACTGGTATCAGGCGACCGGGCAAATTGATCCCACTTACAACCCCTCTGATCCAAGTCTGTACAGAAACATTTGCGGCGAGCTTGGTGGCGGATGGCGGCTTCCGACAAATCTGGAATTGATGAGCATTATGGATTATTCGCTCCATAGTCCCGCAATTCAGGCAACCTATTTCCCTAATACGGTGAACTGTCTTTGGACGTCTCTCCCGGCTGTAGGAGAGGCGAACAAATCGTGGACCGTAGACTTGAATGGTGGAATCAATTTCACCTCGATAGACTATAACCCATGTGGTGTTCGGTGTGTTCGTGGCGTGCAGACAACGCAGAGTCTGAGCGACAATGGTAATGGTACGGTTACAGATCACACTACAGGGCTAATGTGGCAGAAGGACGAGCCTGGCGCAATGACCCGGGCTGCTGCTCTTAACTATTGCGAGAATCTGTCATTCCCGCTAAATAATGGCTTTACTGACTGGCGATTGCCGAATATAAAAGAGCTTGTTTCGCTGGTGGATTACTCAGTAGCGAATTACACAAATCTAATTCCAGCGTTCAATCCAACATTTTTCCCAAACGCTGTTGAAGGAGTGTATTATTGGTCGTCAACGCGAGCGATTGTCGGTACCAATACCGGCGAGTGGGTCGTAGCCTCGTGGGATGGCGAGCTTGCAAACGGACCTTCAAGCACGTCCACTTGTAATGTTCGTTGTGTGCGTAGTGCGATTGGAGGCATAAATGTTTGTCCGGATACTGCGCCTGTTAGCATTAATGGTGCGCCCTACTCAACGATTGCTGCCGCTTACGGTGCGGCAACAGATGAACAGTCTATAAAGATGCAGGCAATGTACTTCCCTGAGGGCGCCCTTATGCTGACCAGAAACATAAATATTTCGCTCATTGGCGGATACGACTGTGTTTATATATCAAATATCGGCGGCTTTTCGACCATCCTTGGCAGTACAACCATCGGCGGCACGGGAAGTGTAACAATTGAGAATGTGATAATCATGTAAATCCCCTTTGCGGCGGATATGATAATCGATCTGTATCACCACACCAGGAAGAGTCTTTTTATGTTCGAGTACTCATCCTCCGCGCTTTGCGTTTCTGTGATCATGGCCTGCCGCCATGTTTTGATGTCGAGGGTCCCGTCGGCAATTTCTTCAATCGAGATCGCCCCGTCAAGATCGGTCCTGTAAACCCGACTGTTTGAATACACTGCCAGCGTATCGGGATGCGGATGACCGTATATATTCTTTCTTCCGGAGCTGATCACAGCAATGTCCGGCGACACATAATGGAGAAAGGCCTCTGCCGTTGAGGTGCGGCCGCCGTGATGCGGGACCTTCAGGACAGTGCTTTTCAGGCTGGAAGCAAGATGCGCCAGGTCTTCCTCCGCTTCCTGTGACACGTCTCCGGTGAAGAGAAATGAACATTTTCTGCCTGCTATCTTCATGACGACTGAGTAGTCGTTGTCTTCCTGCCCCTCGGGCAGCGAAGTATAAAAGCCTTTGTATGGATGAAAAACTGTGATCGCATATGCGCCGCCATTAAAATAGTCGCCCCGGGCAACAGCTCTTCTCGGGACCGTGCCCGGTAAGGGGCTGCTGTAGGGTATAAGGTCGTTGTCCCATATTTCGCCTATCTGAAATTTGTCGAGCAGAAGGACCAGCCCGCCGCAATGGTCGGGATGGCCGTGGGTCAGGACGAGCAAGTCGATCTTGCGATGGCCCCTGAATTTGAGGAAATTCGCAACCTGGAACCCGTTTTTGCCGGTATCGACTACCATTACCCTGCCGTCAGGGAGTTCGGCTACCGCACCATCGCCCTGGCCGACATCGAGAAACGTGACCTGCAACCCTTGCTTGTTATGGAGATGCAGCCCTGCATATAAAATATATGGAATGATTGCCATTGAAGCGAGTATTACCGGTGACTTCCTGCGAGCAAACAGGGAAGCCGGCACTCTGCTGTTTGTTTGTGCGGTCACTATCGCGAAGACAAGCAGACACATGTAAAACGTGACGAGCAGCACCGGCGGGAAAGAAGGCACAGGAACCGCTGCAAAGCTCCATGTTGCGATATATTTGATCAAACTTAGGGACATGGCCGTGGATGCCTCTATGAATCCCTTCAGCGGAAATATATCGGTGAACAGATAAATAAACGATGATGCGAGGGAAAGAGGCAGGATAACAAAGCCGATGAATGGTGTAAGGACAAGGTTGCTCAGCGGGGATACGAGCGAAAAATAATTGAACGTGTACGCTACGAGTGGTGCGGTCCCGGCGGTAGCGGCAAGCGAGATGAGTGAAGACGCTATTACATATTGCCGGACTGCAGCAAGGGCTTTGCGGATAACTGCATGCAAGCGGCTTTTCGCTTTTTTGTTGCCGGGCGAATCTTCATCATCGTCGGAGCTGCCGGTCCTGTTCTGGACAGCTTTTCGTTCCCGTATCCGTTTTTCGATGTCCGAATAAAACCCGAGGCACAGCACAGCAAGAAAGGAAAGCTGAAAAGAGAGTTGCAAAAGCGACTCCGGCTGAATAAGCACAATCAGTGCGGCGGCAAACATAAGGGTGTTCATCCAGAAACCCTTCCTCTGTATCAGAAGTCCGAACAGAAAAAGTGTAATCATGATGAAGGACCTGACCGCAGGGAATTCCATCGTTGATATGCCGAGATAGGCGGTGATCACCGGAAGGCAAAGCAGCGCTGCAATCTGAGAAGGAGAAATATAAAGGGAAGCCCGTAGGAGGAGCGAATGCGGCAGCAGCCTGACTGCGAGTTTGAAGAATTTGAAGAGTATAAAAAGGAGCAAACCGAAATGCGCTCCCGAAATGCTCAGTATGTGGGCGAGCCCGGTAACATTGAAGGCATTCCGCAGTTCACCGCTCATTGTGCCGCGTTCTCCGGTGATTATCGACATCAGGAACGCGCCGTCATCTCCCTTGAACTTTGCGCTGTAAAAAGCATTCAGCTTGTCGCGCGCGCGGTCGAGAAAATTCCTGTCCGCCTTCCTCACCTCTTCTACCGATACGGCATAACCTGAAAGGATGGTCTCTTTGCCGAAAAGAGCACCCGGATTGAGAAAGACATTGTCTCCAGGCACCTTCACATGCACGTAGTACTCCCTGACTAACGACATCGGGCTGTCGGTGAACAAGCGCATTTTGGTCAACTCAAGCGGACATCCGCGGAAGGAAGCTTCCCTTATCTCCATATCATTCTGAAAACGGGTTTGGTCGGACTGAAGCGGAAGCGGCTCGGCAGACAGGCGCCCGGTGACAACAACCTCCTGTCCGGAAAGTTGCTCAAGGTCCGGCGCAGCAACATATGGGGCCGATGCACGCCAGAAGCCGAGAACAAGCATCAGCAGTGCAATAATGACGGGGGCCACAAAACCGGCATGGACTCCGGATTTACGGAATGTTTGATGACGGATGTACCGCGACCGGACGAAAACCAAAAACAGAAACAGGCAAAGAATTACTGCAGTATAAGGAAAGAACCTGTGAAGGTAGAAGAGTGCCGCCCCTGAGACGAAGGAGACGAAGATGCTCATTTCACGAAGTCTCTTTTATGCCCATCCTCTTGCGGATCACCCCGGCTATCTCGTCCGCTATGGCCTTTGTGAACTCATAGTCCTCACCCTCGGCCATGACCCTGATCTTGGGCTCAGTGCCCGAAGGCCGCACCAGTATCCTTCCCTTGTCGCCGAGTTTGTCGGTACAGGACTTGATCACCTTTACGATATCGGGATAGTCTCCGAATTTCTTCCCCCGCGAGACAACGACATTCAAAAGGACTTGCGGATAAAGAGAAATGCCGGAGGTCAATTCCGACAGCAGCCTGTTTTTCTTCCTCATCAGATAGAGGAGCTGCAGTGCAGTAATCGGGCCGTCGCCGGTAGTATTGTAGTCGAAGAATATCATGTGGCCGGACTGTTCTCCGCCGAGATTGTACCCGCCCCTGATCATTTCCTCAACTACATAACGGTCTCCCACTTTTGTCCGGATGAGATTAATGCCGATACCAGAGAGATATTTTTCAAGGCCGTAATTGCTCATTACAGTTGCAACGACGCTGTTGCCTTTCAGCCTTCCCTCCTTCTTCATCTCGGAGGCGCAAACACCCATGACAAGGTCGCCGTCTACGGTTTGGCCCTTTTCATCGATGAAAAGCGTCCTGTCGGCATCTCCGTCGTGAGCTATCCCCGCATGTGCGCCCGATTCTTTCACTCTTTGCGCCAGTTGATCCAGGTGCAGCGAACCGCAGCCATCATTGATATTTATTCCGTCCGGCTCGTCATTGATGGAGACGACCTCGGCCCCGAGTTCATGAAGCAATTTGGGTGTGATCTTGTAGGCCGCGCCGTTTGCACTGTCCACCACAACCTTCATGCCGTCCAGGTCGATGCCCCTGGGGATGGACGATTTTACATACTCTATGTATCTGCCTGCAGCATCGTCCAGACGATACGCTTTGCCGATTCTGTCTCCGGTCGGTTTTCTCGATGGAAAGCCCTTGTCGAAAACAAGCATTTCAATCTCTTTTTCGAGCTTGTCCGAGAGTTTGAATCCGGCGGCGGAAAATATCTTGATGCCGTTGTCCTCGAAAGGATTGTGGGACGCGGAAATCGCCACGCCTGCATCGAGCCTGAGCGCCCTCGTCAGAAAGGCTATACCGGGTGTCGGGACAGGTCCGACCAGTGTTACGTTCATGCCCATTGAGCAAATACCTGCCGTAAGGGCACTTTCTATCAGATAGCCCGAAATGCGCGTATCTTTTCCTATCAGCACAGCCTGGCGTCCGTGATCGTCCCTAAGCACAGATGCAATGGCCATGCCAACACGCAGGACATTTTCAGGTGTCATGGGCGAAAGGTTTACCTTACCTCTGATTCCGTCAGTGCCGAAAAGGCCCATTTATTCCGATCTCCCTATCGCCACCTTGACCATAACATCGGTTGCCTTGACTCTGACATTGCGCCCGTTGGCATCGATCCTGACAGACTGCGATATTTCGGAATCAAGTCCGGTTACATCGAGCGGTTCGGTCCTCAGGGTCCAGAGCCGGGCCATCTCGGAAGCCGCACCTTCGGCGGATACCGTCGGGGGATTGACCGTGATCTTCTTTATCTCGAACCCCCTGGCGGGCTGCCCGACAATATACGGTTTGACCGGGATCTGCTTGGTTTCCAACTGGTCGAGGGTGACCTTTACATATGTGGGGTCCATCCTCAGGATTTTGATGTTCCTGTTGCTTTTGACATCGTTGGTATCGAAGTAATATGAAGCTTCGCCGAATTTGCCGTTCGACATATCAACCACAACCCTTATATCGGTAGGCTTCAGCGCGTTGAGAACACTTTCATGCCCTCTTATGCTCACAGCAGTTTTTTTGACATTCTGCTTAAGAATTTCGAGTCCCTGCGGAATATTCTTGAATTCAAGTGGTGCGTCGACTGTAGTTTCAGATTGACCGCGATATGTTACAAAAAACCAGAGTGACACGGCTATTGCAACCGAAAGCAGCTTAAATCCCATGTTCCCCAAAAAGGTTTTTTTCAACTTAGCTTCCCTTCTGCATCATTTCTTTTTAAAGTTGAAGCCCCTGACCTTACCTGCAATGGTCTTTGATTTTTTTTGTTCCGTAAAAAGCTCTGTCAGTGCATTACGGAGTGTCCCCATATCCAGCGGATAATTAAGCTTGCCGTCGATTGCCATCGAAACAACCCCAGTTTCTTCCGAAACGACTATTGCGACAGAATCGGTCTCTTCAGTAATAGCTATGCCCGCCCTGTGCCGGGTCCCGAAGGCCTTACCAACTCCGGTGCCAAGTCTTATGGGCAAGAAACAGCCCGCTGCAACCACCCTGTTGCCTTTGATAACAACAGCGCCGTCATGAATCGGGGAAGAGGGATGAAAGATGCTGAGCAGGAGTTCCTTCGTGACCCGCGCGTCAAGGGATGTGCCGATCTCGACATATTCGCGCAGGCTCACCTCGCGCTCAATGACTATGAGTGCGCCGATCCGCCTGTTGGCAAGCGCAACTGACGCTTTTACTATTTCATCAAGAGATTTCAGTTCCTCGGCAGATGTGAAGCTCGGCAGGAGAGGAGACTCGCCCATTTGCGCCAGGGCACGCCTGATTTCCGGCTGAAAAAGGACTATTACAGCTATGACCACCTGGGACCAGAAACTCTGAATAAGCCAGTCGATTGTGTAGAACTGGAAATATTTTGCAAGGAAAAGCCCGACCAGCAGAAAGGCGAAACCTACAAGCATGCGCGCCGCGATAGTGCCCTTGATAAGCAGGAGCATGCGATACAATATTATTGAGACCAGGACGATATCTACTATATCCTGCCATCTTAGCTGCCTCAATAAATCGGTCAATGAACCTCCGGTATTCTACGAAAGTACTTCCATGTTGATCTTGGGATTAAGCTTTGCCTTCATGCCGTCAATAAATGATTTCAGTGCGGCATTGCGCTTGCTGTAAAGGACCATTTGCTTAAGCATGACTTCCTTCGACTCGTCCACCTTGGCGCCTGCAAGATCGACATTGGTTACATCCACGCTTGAAATCACAAGCTTTCTCACCCTGTCTTCCGCCAACTGGTTGCTCAGCATGCCTTCATACATCTCCGGCGTAAGCCTGTTCAATGCGAGGGTCTTGACGTAAATATCCTTCCGGAAGACCCCGTCACGCTTGAACCTGGGATCGTTTATTATGGCCTGCTGAAGGTCTTCGTCGGAAGGCGAGAGGCCGAGTTCCCTCGCAGCAATCAGCAACACCCGCTCGTCGATAAGCCCGTTGAGGACCATCTGCTTCAGGTTCAGCTTCTTCTCGATTTCTTCGACCGGCTGGTCCTTATACATCTCGTGGTAGCTGTCCCTCGCCCTCTCGTAAGCCATCCAGTAATCCTTGACCGATATCTTTTCCTTGCCGATCTCGGCAACCATCTGAATGTTTTCCTTGTCCTTTGTGCCAACACCCCAAAAAATGAAGGAGATGATTACCACAAAAAAAAGGACATAAAAATACTTGGCATGCTTGCGCATGGATTTCAGCATATCCTGGTCCTCCCCTTAAAATGTCACTGCTTATTTTCTCCGCCCTCGGTCTTTACCTCGAAATTCTTTTCGGGAACTATCGTCGAAATGGCATGCTTGTAGATGAGCTGTTCGGTTGCATCTTTAAGAAGGACTACGAAGTTGTCAAAGCCTTTGACTATGCCCTTGAGCCGGACTCCGTTGGTAAGGAACATGACGACCGGCACCCTGTCTTTTCGCAGCTGATTAAGAAAAAGGTCCTGAAGATTATGATTCTTGGTCTCCGGCATAGGTCTTTCGCGCCTCCTCTCCCCGAAAAAACATTTCCCCGCAAAGCCGCAGAACACACCGAAAACCATGTGCGCTTCAGCATCTGCCTGTTTTATAACATAAATGATTTTACCCAATAATTCAAGCGCAACATTGCTCTGTGTTATAATGAAAATGCAGGCCCGCGTAGATTTTTGGCTGCATTCAGACGGACTTTGGGCCGTCATAAATTTCAACCAACCGGAGTATTGACATGCCTATATTTGAATATAGATGCCCCTCCTGCGGACTTGAATTCGAAAAACTTGTCTTCGGAAATACAAGCGTGTCATGCCCTGGGTGCACATCAGTAGAGGTTGTAAAGAAATTCTCGACCTTCGGCATGAGCGGCGTCCAAAAGCAGACATCGTCCGGATGCTCAACCTGCAGTTCCGGTTCATGCAGTTCCTGCAAGTGACTTCCCGAGCCGTAGTCCTTTCGCCCGCGAATGGATAATATCCTCCGTCTCATCTTTCCGCTCAAGCCGTTCAAACGGGTTCACCGTATTAAATTGTTTATCAGCTGTTGACCTTCGTCTTCAAATACAGGCAAACTATTTATATACTTCTTGCAGGTGAATATCATGTCCGACAATGCGTCCAAACTAAGCGAAGGGCTTGAACAAAAGGTCAGGCAGGAAATCAGGGAGCCCTCCCTTTATAAAGTGATCCTGCTGAATGACGACTATACAACCATGGATTTTGTAGTCCATGTCCTTGAAACCGTATTTCGCAAACAATTGGGTGAAGCAACCCGGATCATGCTCAATGTCCACAAAAAAGGTTCCGGGTTATGCGGAGTTTATACGCGTGAAATTGCAGAAAGCAAGGTGGCCGCTGTCCGCGACCTGGCTGTAAAAAACGCATTTCCACTGAAATGCATTATGGAGAAGGAATGATTAACAAGGAACTGGGGCTTACGCTCGATGCCATCATCAAGGATGCCAAGGCCCGGCGGCATGAATACCTGACCGCCGAGCATCTCCTTTTTGCCGTTATACATGACGAAGTCGGCATAGACATAATTACAGGTTGTGGGGGGAACGTCCTGAAGATAAAGGCGGCCATCGACGAATTCTTCGAGAAGAACATTCCGCATCTGGCCGATAAGAGCACTTCGAATCCGCTGCCTACGATTGGTTTTCAGCGTGTCATCCAGAGAGCGCTGAACCATGTACATTCAGCAGAGAAGAATGAGGTGGATGCCGGCGACATACTCGCCGCCCTTTTTTTTGAAGAGGATTCCCATGCAGTCTATTTCCTTGCAAAAGAAGGGATCACCCGCCTCGATGTGCTGAACTTCGTTTCGCACGGTGCAGGTGCTGCGGATGATAATCAAGCGGCAGATGACGTTGCGCGGGAAGCCCCCGACGGCGAAAGCGGGGCCGGATGCGAATGTCCCCGTCCGGACCAAAAACGCCCGGCGGCAAAAGAGCCGCTCAAACTCTACACGGTCAATCTCGTCGAAAAAGCTGCTGAAGGCGGTATTGATCCGCTCGTCGGTCGCGAGATCGAAACAAGGAGGACCGTACAGGTCCTTTGCAGAAGGAGAAAGAACAATATCGTTTTGGTGGGAGAGCCAGGGGTTGGAAAGACAGCAATCGTTGAGGGGCTCGCACTGAAAATACATAAGGCCGAGGTCCCTACTGCGCTGAGCAATTCCGCGATATTTGCCCTTGACATGGGTGCGCTTCTGGCGGGGACAAAATACCGCGGTGACTTCGAGGCCCGTCTGAAAACGACCATCAGGGAACTCGAAAAGATTCCCGGCGCCATATTGTTTATCGACGAGATACATACTATCGTCGGGGCCGGTGCCACGAGCGGCGGTTCGATGGACGCCTCCAACATCCTGAAGCCTGTACTCAATTCCGGAAGACTTCGCTGCATAGGCGCAAGCACGTATGAAGAGTATAAGAATTATTTCGAGAAAGACCGCGCGCTCTCGAGAAGGTTCCAGAAGATCGAGATCCAGGAGCCGACAATAGCCGAAACCGTTGCGGTTTTAAGAGGACTCAGGCCATATTACGAGGATTTCCATGGTGTCACCTTCACCGATGGTGCCATCAAGGCCGCCGCCGAGCTTTCCGCGAAATATATAAACGACAAATTCCTGCCGGACAAGGCGATAGATGTGATCGACGAGGCCGGTGCCACACGCAAGCTCGCTGCGGCCGGCAAAACCGGCTCGGTTGTCGGCATAAGGGAAATCGAAGCAATTGTTGCCGACATCGCCAGGATACCGTCGAGGAACATCTCGTCTTCCGACACCGAAAAGCTTCACAACCTTGAAGAGGAACTCAAGCTCGCCGTATTCGGCCAGGACGGCGCGATACACTCTCTGGTAGCAGCAATCAAACGGTCGAGGGCCGGGCTCGGTGCGCCCGAAAGACCGATTGGCTCATTCCTCTTCACCGGTCCGACGGGAGTTGGCAAGACAGAGGTTTCAAAACAGATGGCTTCGGCACTCGGCGTGCAGTTCACAAGATTCGATATGAGCGAGTACATGGAAAAGCACGCGGTTGCGCGCCTGATCGGGGCACCTCCGGGCTATGTCGGGTTCGACCAGGGCGGGTTGCTTACCGACGCGATCAGAAAGCATCCGTATTCCGTACTGCTTCTGGACGAAATCGAAAAGGCACACCCCGATATATTCAGCATCCTGCTGCAGGTGATGGATTACGCAACCTTGACGGACAACAACGGCAAGAAGGCCGACTTTCGCAATGTTGTCCTTATTATGACCTCCAATGCGGGGGCAAAGGAATTGGACAGGGGCGCTATCGGCTTCGGCGACAGGAGTAAGGACACCCAGGCAAAGAGCGGCGATGCGATCACCAAACTCTTCAATCCCGAATTCAGAAACCGGCTCGATGCAACCATCACATTCAATCCGCTCAATCCGGAGATCATGAGGAAGGTCGTCGACAAGTTCATGGAAGAGCTCCGGCGCCAGCTTATCAGGAAGAAAGTTAAGGTCGTGCTTTCGGAAGATGCCGGCCAATGGCTTGCCGACAAGGGATATGACCACCGTTACGGTGCGCGTCCGCTCGGGCGGCTGATGCAGTCCGAGATCAAGGACGTTCTAAGCGAGGAGGTCCTTTTCGGCAGGCTCAAAAAGGGAGGGACCGTGCATATCGGGCTCAAAGAAGGCGTGCTCGATTTTGAATACTCATAAGACGCAAAGAAGGCGGTAATGGCCGTTTTTCGCCTGACCGATGATCTCACCTTTCCACCACCGGAACTTGCAGAGAAAAGCGGCCTGCTGGCGGTCGGAGGAGACCTGAGCACTGATCGTCTTGTCCTGGCCTATTCTATGGGCATCTTTCCCTGGTATTCCGACGGGTATCCGATACTCTGGTGGTCGCCTGACCCGCGTCTTGTACTGCTGCCGGAAGAACTGCAGATTTCGCGCAGCCTGCGGCAGGCCATAAAAAAGGGGATTTATAAAATCACCATTGACAAGGCGTTTGACAGAGTGATCAGGGAATGTTCGGAGATACCGAGGAAACATGAAGATGGAACATGGATAACTCATGACATGATCGTTGCCTATATGGGGCTCCATAGTGCAGGCTATGCACATTCAGTCGAGGCATGGCTGGGAGATGAGCTTGCAGGCGGGCTTTATGGCGTCTTATTGGGAAGGGCATTTTTCGGAGAATCCATGTTTGCCCGGAAGAGTAATGCATCGAAAGTCGCCTTTGCATTATTGGTGCGACAACTTGGAGAAGGCGGGATAGAATTGATTGACTGCCAGGTCACAACATCACACCTTAAACAGTTTGGCGCCCGGGAGATGCCAAGGTCCGAATTCCTGAAGAGACTCGAAAAAGCTACTGGAAAGCTGCTTCAGGACCGCACAGCGATGCGTCCCTGAAGCGACAACATTATTCCGGCCTGCTGAACGGATCTTCCCTTAGTATCTGGTCAAGCTTGAGGGGCTTTTCCTTGAGAATAAAGTCGGCAAGCCCCCTGTCCTCTGTGATTTTGCCGCCCTTTTTCCATGTGCCGTTCCACGAAATATAGACGTGCACCGTATCGCCGAAAATTTCGACAAGCATCGGCGTAAACGTCAGCTCCGCAGAGTCGAAGCTCTTTCTTGAGTTGGTCATGCTGAGATACCCGGCCCGGGTTGTATTCTTTTCTATTGCTGTGCGATCGTTCTTGATATAAGCATCACGCAACTTTTCCACGACCGCAAAGGCCTCCGTGGTCATTGCAGAATCAGG
>Ga0335071_10006260_pt1 | contig 12284 bp, 10 predicted proteins | sample Lox_Sample_15_FD_206724 | JGI IMG/M metagenome (GOLD analysis project Ga0335071, IMG submission 206724) | Soil microbial communities from Loxahatchee National Wildlife Refuge, Florida, United States - Lox_Sample_1.5 | ecosystem: Environmental > Terrestrial > Soil > Wetlands | place: USA...
TCGAGCCCCGCGGAGCTCCGCCCGAGGTCACGCGGCTCTTCGCCGAGGTGCTGCCCCGGTTCTACTTCGGGCTCGAGCAGGGCAGGGAGGCACCCGGGCTGGCGGTGGCCCATCTCGTTCGCGCGCGCAAGGTCGCCGCCTGACGAGTAGGCTCCGCTCCGAGAGCGGTGCGCCGGGGAGCCGCTGGCGTCGACCTGTCGGTGGGGCAGGCAAGCCCGAGGCTCAGCGCACGCGGCGCAGGTAACCCTGGGGTGCGACGGTGATGAGGAGCTTGTCGCAGATCTCGCGGTCGACGCGGAAGCGATCGGTCGAGCGAAGGAAGCGGCGCACGGCGGTCATGGGGTTGTTGTCCGGTCCCCAGGGCCGGTCGGGGAAGTACCCGGGGGGCATGCGGTCGACCACGGTGTCGAACACCACGAGATAGCTACCCACGGTGACAAGCGGCGAATAGGCGACGAGCTCCGCCGCGACGTGGGCATCGGTGTGGTTCGAGTCGAGGAGGACCATGACCCGCGTCGCCGACTCGGCGGCGGTGCGCGCCGCGGCCACGATGGCGGGGTCCGTGGACGAGCCCTGCAAGAGCCGGATGCGATGGGCCATGGGGTGACCCTCGATGGCGCTCCGGTTGTGGGCGCGGATGTCGATGTCGATCCCCAGGACCGCTCCTCCGCCGAGGAGCTCGAGCAAGGAGGCGTAGTAGACGAGGGATCCCCCGTGAGCCACGCCGGTCTCTATGATGAGATCGGGCCGCACCTCCCAGATGATCTCCTGCATCGCCACCATGTCCTGCGGGAACTGGATGATGGGCCGGCCCATCCAGGTGAAGTTGTAGGAGTACCTCGCTGGGCCGGTCCGCTCGATGAAGGCGCGCCCCAGCTCGATGAGCCCCTCGTCCCTTCCCAGCCGGGCGATGCTGTCCTGCTTCTCGATCCGGAATCGCTCAGCCTGGTTCATGGGCGAACTCTCTCCAGTAGACGGCGGGGGAGACGATCACCTCGGCGCCCGCGGTGCCGGCGTTGGCCACGAGATCGAGGATGGACAGGTAGGGTGTGAAGGCGCCGTGGAGCTGCGGGTAGGGGATCTTCCGGTAGTCCATGTACGCAATGGCGACCCCGCACGCCTCGAAGAGATCGTAGTCGATGTAGTCGAGGGCGCCATGGCCCGTGACGTAGCGGTCGCCTCCGTGCACCCTCACGAGGTCGAGGAGGTGGCGGGAGGACCTGGTCGCGAAGGCGTGGTGAGAGGATCGATCCTGGACCAGCTCTGGCTTGAGCGCGAAGTAGCGGAGGATGGCATCGAACCCGGCGGTGGCGATGTCGGCGAGCCGGTCGGAGGGTGTCGCCAAGGTCGCGGCCACGAGGGCGAGCATCTCCTCCCGGTGAGGAGCACCCGCATACGCTTCCTTGAGCACCCGCAGGTGTTGGTCGCGCCATCCCAGGTCGTCGGCGACCACGACGTCTTGGATGAGCTGCTTGCCGCGTCCTCGGCGCAAGGGGACGGTGAGCCATTGGCTCCCTGCGCGGGTCTTGATCTGGACGCGGTTGGTGAAGCTGCGGCCCTGAGGCAACTGGACGTCGTCGAAGTGCACGAACACGTCGGCGAGCCGGGCCTGCTCGAAGAGGCCCACCCAGGGGAAGTACATGGGCTGGGAGATGACGATGGTCCTCACGTGAGCGACACCCCGTGGGTGGTGGCGAGGCGCGCCACCGCTTCGCGCCACAGGTCGCCGTCCGGGACCGGGTGGGCGAAGGCGGTCGACGCATGGCCGGGCCGCACCGAGAGCCTGGAGGCCCCCGGATCGATGCGCACGCGGCCCTGGGCGAAGAGCTGGCACACGATGACCGTGAGCGCCGCCTTCTGCACGAAGGAAAGCTGCTCCGCCTGGCGGAGCGAGGCGCCCCGGGGAAGGGGCGAGGTCACCTGGGCGAGGATGGGCCCGGCATCGGTGCCGGCGTCCACGAGATGTGCCGTGGCGCCGAGGGCGGGCGCCCCTGCCTCGACGGCCCGCCGGACCGCGCCCATTCCCGGGAAGGCGGGCAGCAGTGACGGGTGCACGTTGACGCAGGGAAGGGATCGGTACAGCTCCGGGCCCACCAGGCGCGCATAGAAGAGGAGGACGGCGTCGAGCGGGCCCTGAGCCCGGTAGTGCCGCGCCACCCGTTCCCCGAACCGGGCGCGATCGGCCTCGACGATCCGGGTGCAGGGAATCCCATGGGCCGCCGCCGCAGCCTCGATCCCGCAGGCACGATCGGTGACGACGACGAGGTCCATCTCCGGCAGGACCGCACGGGCTGCAAAGAGGGCGCTCCCGCCCGCCGAGGCGAGGACGCCGAGGCGCAGGCGCCTACCGGGCATGGCGCACCACCTCCCTTGGCCCGGTTCGGAGAATGCGCTCGAGCTCCCTGCCCACCCGGTCGACGTCTCGCTCGGTGAGCGAGAGGGCCGAGGGCAGGTTCACGCCTCGGGCGCCGATGCTGTAGGCGACAGGGTTTCGCTCGCGCCAAGAGCTCGGTCCGCCGAGGTCGGCGTAGGCGGGAAGCGAGCTCAGGGGATGGAAGAACGGCCGGCCGTCGATGCCCACGGCCGCGAGGCGCGCCAGCAGCTCGTCCTTCTGCATGCCCAGCGCGGGGTCGAGCACCGCGGTGACCATCCAGTAGCCGTTGGTGGTGCCCTCGGGCTCGACATTGAGGGTGAGGCCGGGGATGCCGCGGAGTCGCTCCTCGTACCATCCGAAGATCCGGCGCTTCATGGCGACGAGGGCGTCGACGCGCTCCAGCTGGGCGAGACCCAGGGCCGCTTGCAGGCTCGACATCCTGTACTTGTAGGCGACTTCGGCGTTGAAGAACGCCTTGTCGCCGGGGCGGCGCCCGTGGTCGCGGAGCACCGCGGCCCGCTCGAAGAGGGCATCGTCGCTCGTAGCGAGAAGCCCGCCCTCTCCGGTGGTGAGGGTCTTCGAGCCGTGGAAGCTGAACACGCCGGCATGCCCGAGGCTGCCGGCGCGGCGGCCGAGGTACGAGGCGCCGATGGCCTCGGCGGCATCCTCGATCACCTCGATCCCGTGGGCGCGCGCCACCGCCTGGAGGGCGTCCCAGTCCGGGACGCCGCCGTAGAGGTCCACCGGGATGACCGCTCGGGTACGCGGCGTGACGAGAGCCCGGAGCGACTCGGCGGACAGGCACCAGGTCCGCGGATCGACGTCGGCAAACACCGGCGTCGCCCCCACGTAGGACACCGGGGCGGCGGTGGCGATCCAGGTGAGCTCGGGGACGACCACCTCGTCGCCGGGTCCGATTCCCAGCGCCAGGAGGGAGAGGTGGAGGGCGGAGGTGCAGGAGGGGAGGGCCAGGGCGTGCGCGACGCCGAGGTAGCTCGCGAAGGCGCGCTCGAAGCGCTCGTGGTAGACGTTCGCGTCCTCATACCAGGCATGCGTCACCGCGTCGGTGACGTACTCGATCTCACGGGCGGTGATGGATGGGCCAGCGACCGGGATCCGCTTCACGTCGCGTCTCCTAGGAGCGGCCACTCCCGGTCTCGTGCGTTCATGACCCGCGGCGTCGCGGGCCAGCCGATGCCCAGGGCGGGATCGTCCCAGCGGATCCCGCGGGCGCAGGCCGGGCTGTGCCCGGCGCTCAGGTGGTATTGCAGGAGCGCGTCGTCAGTGAGCGTGAGGTAGCCGTGGGCGCAGCCGGCCGGGACGTAGAGGGCCTGCGGGAGGTCGGAGTCGAGGCGTACGGCGTACCACCGCCGAGCGGTGGGAGAGCCGGGCCGGAGGTCCACGATGACGTCATGGACCGCGCCGGCGAGACACATGACGAGCTTGTTCTCTGCGTGCGGCGGGAGCTGGAAGTGCAGTCCTCGGAGCGTCAGGCACGTCCGGTTCAGTGCCAGGCCGGTCTCTCGCAGCTCCGGATCGAGCCCGCACGCGATCGCCTCGTCCATCGCCCAGGTGCGAGCGAACCACCCGCGCTCGTCCTCGACGCGCGGAATGGCCACCAGAAACGCGCCTGGGATGGGGATGGGCTCGATCTTCACAGGAAGGCCACCTCGGGGACCGGCACGATGAACCTCCCGCCCGCCCGGGTGTACGCGGCCTGCTGCGCCACGATCTCGTCGGCGAAGTTCCAGGCGAGGAGCACCACCGCGTCCGGGTGGCGCTCCACGAGCTCCTGGGGAGGCCGGATGGGGACGTGCACACCGGGCATGAGGCAGCCCTGCTTCACGGGGGATCGGTCCGCCACGAAGTCGATGACCTCGGTGCCGACCTGGGCGTAGTTGAGCAGGGTCGCGCCCTTGGCGGCTGCGCCGTAGGCGGCGATCCGCTTCCCGCACCCCTTCAGGTCGTGCAGGAAGGCCCGGAAGCGCTCCCGCCAGTGGAGCACCCGTGGGGCGAGCTCCGCGTAGTAGGCGCGCCGGGTCATGCCCAGCGCTGCCTCGCGCTCGAGGAGGGCCGATACCCGTGCCGAAGGAGGCGGAGCGGAGCCCTCGGGGGAGAAGCGGAGCAGGAGCGAGCCGCCGTGCAGGGGGATCTCCTCCACGTCCACGGCGATCAGCCCGTGGCGGGCGAAGAGCCGTGAGACGGCGGTGAGCGAGAAGTAGCAGAGGTGCTCGTGGTAGATGGTGTCGAACTCGAGCCGCGGGACGAGCTCCCCGAGGTAGGGAACCTCGATCACCGCCAGGCCGTCGTCGGAGAGCATCTCGCGCAGGCCGGCGACGAATCCGTTGAGATCCGCGACGTGGGCGAGGACGTTGTTCGCGTGCAGCACGTCCGCGCGCAGCCCCTCGCGGACGAGCCTGCCGGCGAGCTCCTGGCCGAAGAACTCGGTCACGGTGGGGATGCCGCGCTCCTCGGCGACGCGGGCCACGTTGCGGGCGGGCTCGATGCCGCGCACCTGAACGCCCCGCCGGCGGTAGTACTGCAGGAGATAGCCGTCGTTGCTCGCCACCTCCAGGGCCAGGCTGTCCCCATCCAGCCCTCGCTCGCGGACGAGCTCCGTGGTGAGCGCCTCGGCGTGGCGGAGCATGGTGTCGGAGTAGGAGGAGAAGTACACGTAGTCGCGGAAGAGGACCTCCGGTGGCACCGTCTCGCGGATCTGCACCAGGCTGCAGGCGGGGCAGAAGAGGAGGTCGAGCGGATAGCGCGCCTCCGGGGCATCGAGCTTCCCGGGACGGAGGAGCGCGTTGGCCAGCGGGGTCTCGCCCAGAGAGAGGATGGCGTCGAGCTCCGGTGAGCCACAAGAGCGGCAGGTAGCGATGGAGGTCATGCCGCGCATCCCAGGTGGGCCCGGTACCAGGAAACGGTGCGGGCGAGCCCCTCCTCGAGCGAGAAGGAGGGTGTCCAACCCAGCTGCTCGCGCGCCTTGCGCGCGGAGAGGTACTGGTGGCGGATCTCGTGCGAGGCCTCGTTGCGGACCTCGGGGTCGAGCGAGGCACCCATGGTCCTGAGGATGCGCTGCACCAGCTCGAGCACCGTCACCTGCGACTCGTTGGAGAAGTTGAAGGCCTCGCCGTGGAGCGCCGGCGAGCGACTGAGCTCCTCGGCCAGGGTCATGTAGGCGGCCGCGCCGTCCTCGACGTAGAAGTAGTCGCGGACCGAGAGACCGTCGGAGCGGATGAGGGGCCGCTCCCCTCGGAGCACCGAACGGATGGTCCCGGGGACGATCCGGTTCCAGTTCAGGTCGCCGCCTCCGTAGAAGTTCCCGCAGCGGGTGATGGCCACCGGGATGCCGTAGGTCTTGGCGTAGGCCTGGGCGATGAGATCGGCGCAGGACTTGCTCACGTCGTAGGGATGGCGTCCCTGCAGCGGCGCCCCCTCGTCGTAGGGGAGCTTCTCGTGGTCGCCGTAGGCCTTGTCCGAGGAGGCGAGCACCACGCTCCTCACCCGCGGGCTGCGCCGGACCGCCTCGAGCAGGGCCCAGGTGCCGCCGACGTTGGTCTCGAAGGTGGAGACCGGATTCCGGTTGGCGATGCCGACGATGGTCTGCGCGGCAAGGTGGAAGACGGTATCGATCTCGTACTCGCCCAGCGCGCGCTCGAGGAGCGTTTGGTCGCGAACGTCCCCGCGCACCACGTTGACGCGCGCCAGCAAGCCCGCCCGGGAGAGCTCGCAGTGGGGGACCTCATCGCGGACCAGGCAGGTGACGTCGGCGCCCGCCTCGAGGAGACGTCGCACGAGCCACGCTCCGACGAGGCCGGTGGCGCCGGTGACCAGGGTCGCTCGATCGCGGAAATGTCCAGGCCTCACAGCCACACCTTCCAGGGCGCCGCTCCCGAGGCCCACTCCCGCTGCAGCGTGCGCACCTCGCGCAGGGTGTCCATGCACTGCCAGTAGCGCTCGTGGCGGAAGGCCATGAGCTGCCCGTCGCGAGCGACGGCGGTGAGCCCATCCATCTCCAGGCTGTCGCCGTCGGCGTGGAGATAGTCGAGCACGCCCGGCTCGAGCACCATGTAGCCTCCGTTGATCCAGCCTTCGCCCATCTGCGGCTTCTCCTGGAAACGGACCACCTTGTGCCCCTCGAGGTCGAGGCCACCGAACCGCGACGGCGGACGCACCGCGGTGATGGTGGCGAGCTTGCCGTGCGCGCGGTGGAACTCGAGCAGGCGCTGCAGATCGACGTCGGAGACTCCGTCGCCGTAGGTGAGCATGAAGGCCTCCTTGCGGAGGATCTCGGCGAGGCGTCGTACCCGTCCTCCCGTGTTGGTGTCCATGCCGGTGTCCATGAGGTGGACGAGCCAGTCCTCGGTGCAGCGGTCCTCGTGGAAGCGCGTCGTCCCGTGGCACACCGAGACGGAGAGGTTGCCGTTCAGCGTCCGGTACTCGATGAAGTACCGCTTGATGAGCTCGCCCTTGTAGCCGAGCGCGATGCAGAACTCGGCGAGGCCGTGGTGGGCGTAGTGCTTCATGATGTGCCAGAGGATGGGCCGGCCCCCGATCTCCACCATGGGCTTGGGGCGCACCTCGGTCTCCTCGGAGAGCCTGGTGCCGAGACCACCCGCCAGGATGACCACCTTCATGTCGGTCGACCTCCGAGAGCGCTGCGCCCTTGCCGAGGAGGCGGGGCGGGTGGACCCGCGACGACCTCCTCCTCCACCTGCGCCTCGAGCAAGAACCTCGCCAGGCGCCGCCGCACGGGGCGGGGCCGAGGACGGGCGGTGGAAGCCCCCTCCCCGCGCCTCGCCGTCACCTTTTCGACGCGGCCCGGGAGGCGCCAGGCGGCGGCCTGCGCCCGGGTTGGCGCCAGGACCCTGACGCGGGCAGGGCCGCCTGCCTCTCGCAACTACCCGGAAGAACGGGGGGGAGGCTTGGCCAGCTCCTTGCTCCCCGCAGGCTGGCCGGCCCGGGCGATGGCCAGTGCCCGAGCCGAGGGCCGGCGGGAGACCCCATGGAAAGTCGCGCGGCCCACCCCGAGCTCACGGCCGTGGTGTTCAGCAAGGACCGGCCCCTCCAGCTCCATGCTGCGGTGGCTTCACTGCGCGCGACCTGCACCGACCCGGAACGGCTGCGCGTCCGCGCGCTCGTCTTCGCTTCCACAGACGAGATGGCCCGTCGCTATCACACGGTTGGGCGGGAGCTCCCCTATCTCGACCTCGTCCCGGAGACCGACTTTCGCGCCACGACGCTCGAGGTGACGCGAGGGGCCCGCTACCTCGGGTTCGTGGTGGACGACGCCATCTTCGTCCGCCCCTGGAGCGCCCGAGCGGCCGTGGACGCGCTCGAGCACATCCCGCAGGCGCTGGGGGTCTCGCTCCGCTTGGGCAAGAACACCACCACCTGCTACACGCTGCAAAAGGCGCAGCCGGTGCCGCCGGTGGTCGCCGCCGGGCCGTGGCTCGCATTCGAGTGGACGCGGGCCGTGCTCGACTTCGGCTATCCCCTCGAGCTCTCGAGCTCTGTGTACCGGGGCGAGGACCTCTCGCCGCTCCTGGAGGAGCTGGCCTTCCGAAACCCCAACGAGCTCGAGGCGTCGCTGGCGAGGCGATGCCTGAGGTTCAAGGACACCCGCCCGGTGCTGCTGATGGCCGAGAAGAGCCTCGCCTTCTGCGCACCGCTGAACATGGTCCAGACGGCATTCCCCAACCGAGCCGGGAACCGCGCCGAGTACAGCATCGAGGCTCTGGGCGCGCTGTTCGACGAGGGAGGTCGGGTCGACGTCCAGGCCCTGCGCGGCTTCACGCCGAAGGCCTGCCACCAGGAGATAGAGCTGCCGCTGCGGCGCATCGAGGGAAGGACCCCGGCGAAGCGTCCCACCGCGGGGGAGGAGGTCGCAGCGCACCCATCTCCAGCCGTCTCCGTGGTGATCCCCTGCTACCGGCAGGCCGAGTACCTCGGCATGGCCATCTCGAGCCTCGCGATGCAGCGATGGAAGGACTTCGAGGTCGTGGTGGTGAACGACGGGAGCCCCGATGACACCTCCGACCTGGTCCGCCGGTTGGCGGCGCAGTTTCCACAACTGCGGCTCCGACTGCTCGTGGAGCAGAACGCCGGCCTCGCCAACGCCCGGAACGCAGGGATCCGAGCGGCGCACGGGCGTTACCTCCTCCCCCTGGACGCGGATGATGCGCTCGATCCCGAGTTCCTCGCCCGCACCGTGCCGACGCTGGAGGCCGATCCGGGGCTTTCCATCGTCTCGACCGACGTGGCCCTCTTCGGCGCCCGCACCGGCGTGTGGAGCACCGATCGTCCCTTCGATCTGGCACACCTCGTCGAAGCGAACGGGCTCGCCTACTGCTCGCTCTATCGACGCGAGGTATGGGAGCGGACCGGAGGGTACCGGGCCAACATGTCCGCCGGATACGAGGACTGGGACTTCTGGGTGGGCGCGGCCGAGGCGGGCTTCCGCTGCGCCCACCACGCTGAGCCGCTCTTCCTCTACCGGGAGAAGGCGGCGAGCATGCTCGGGGACGCGCGGCGCCATCACCGCGCCTTGCGTGCGCAGCTCCTGCTCAACCACCCCGGGCTCCTCGACGACGCCGGTCGGGCGGAGGCGACACGGATCCTGGCGGAGGCACCGCTCCCCCCGGCCAAGGCAGCGACCGAGGCGCAGGAGATCCCGCTCGCCCACTCCCCAGCCGCGTCCGGGCCCGGGCTCACCCGGGCAGGCGCGGAGTGGACGCGCGCCCCGCTCCCCCGGCCGGGCCCCGACTCCCCCCAGCCCGGCGAGAGGCGCTGCTCGCTGCCTGCGGACCCGGCCGACCCGGCCGAGTCCCTGCGTGTGCTGCAGCGTGCGGGCGCCTGGTCGGTGGGGACCCCGCTGCGGCTGCACCTCGGCTGCGGCGAGCGACGCATCGAGGGGTATGTCAACGTCGACCTCGCGCCCGGCGCTCAGTCGATCATGGCCACGCGGGCCGATGTCTTTGGCGACGTGGCAGAGCTGCGCTTCCCGGCGGCCTCGGTGGACGAGGTCCGCAGCCACCACGTCTTCGAGCACTTCCCCAGGGTCGAGGCGCTGGCGCTGCTCGTCCGCTGGCACGAGTGGCTGCGCCTCGGCGGTCGCCTGGTCATCGAGACGCCGGACCTCGAGGGTTCGGCGCGGACGCTCCTCTCCGACCAGCCCTTCGAGGTGAAGATGGGCGTCGTCCGCCACCTCGCCGGGGACCAGGCCGAGGGCTGGGCCTTTCACGTCGATCATTGGTTTCCGGCGCGATACCAGCGCACCCTGGAGGCGCTCGGATTCGGCGAGGTGCAGATCCAGCAAACCACCTGGAGCCGGCCCCCCTACCTCGCGAACGTCGTGGCCGCAGCGAAGAAGGTGCAGGAGCTCCCTCGAGCCGAACTCCTCGAGCGGGTCGACGGGTTGCTCGGCTTGAGCCTGGTCGCGCCCGAGGAGCGGGCCACGCTCGAGCGGTGGCGGACCCAGCTCCGGGAGCGGCTCGGTGGCGGTCCGGCGCTCCGCGCCGCGTCCGCCTTGCCTCAGGGGAGGTCGCCTGCGGCCGTTCCCTCCGCTGCGGGCGCCTCCTCCTCCGCCGGCGATCTGGGGGCATGGATCGCCTCGCGCGGCTCGCGGGAGCCGCGGGGGGAGATCGTCGACTTCAACCAGCGGGCGCGAGACCGGTGGGTCGCGGGCCGAGCGGCTTCCGTCGCCCCGGGAGCCCGGGTCCTCGACGTCGGGGCGGGGACCTGCCCCTACCGCCGACGCTTTGCGCACTGCCAGTACGTGGCCCACGACTTCAAGGCCTACCAGGGCGAGAAGCTCGGGGGGGGGAAGGAGTACGGCCGCATCGACCTCGTCTCGGACATCACCGCGATCCCGGCGCCCGATGCGAGCTTCGACGTGGTCCTCTGCACCGAGGTGCTCGAGCACGTGCCCGATCCCGCCGCAGCCGTCGCGGAGATGGCCCGCCTGCTCCGGCGCGGGGGGAGGTTGTTCCTCACCGCGCCGCTCGGGAGCGGGCTCCACCAGCTCCCCTATCACTTCTTCGGAGGGTTCGCCCCGGCCTGGTACGGAGAGCAGGCCCGCCGTCTCGGCCTGGAGGTGGAGTCGATCACCCCGAACGGCGGGTTCTTCCGGCTCCTCGCCCAAGAGACGGCCCGCGCCGCCGACCTGCTGGCGGCGGGCGATCCCCTGGAGAGGCCCGCGCCCGACGTGCTTCGGCTCCTCGGCGACCTGCTCCCGCGCTGGTTCTTCGCCCTCGACGACCGGCGCTTCGTCGACCAGTTCACGGTCGGCTACTTCGTCGAGGCGCGCCGGCCGATCTAGCAGGCGGGCACGGAGAGGGGCGATGCGCCCCGGGAGGGTCCCAGGGGCCGGAGAGCCCTGTCTTCGACGCGGTGTGGCAACGCTGCGCCGACGGGGACCCAGCGCCCCGGCGCTGGTATCCTCCTCGCCGGTGAAGCCCTTCCTCATCGTCAACCCGGCCAGCGCCTCCGGGCGGACCGGCCGCCACTTCGACGCCATCGCCCGCGCCGTTCGGGCGGCGGTGGGGGAATTCGAGTGCGCCTTCACCCGCCAGCGCGGCGACGGCGTGCGCCTGGCCCACCAGGCGCTGGCCGCCGGCGGCGAGCTCCTGGTGGCGGTGGGGGGAGACGGCACCGCCAGCGAGGTGATCGACGGGATCCAGAGCGATCCCGGCGAGCGCGGCCCGCGCACCCTGTTCGGCTTCATCCCCCGCGGAACGGGGGGGGATCTGCGGCGCACCATCGGCATCGCCCAGGACGTGGACGGTGCGGCCCGGGCCCTGGCCGGCCGCGGCGAGGTGGTGCTGGACCTGGGGCGGATCGAGCTGGCCGCGGCGGGTGGCGGCCGGGTGGTTCGGCACTTCGCCAACGTGGCCGGGCTGGGCGTCTCCGGAGTCGTGTCACGAAGCGTGAATCACGGCATCCGGCTCCCTTCGGGCAAGCTCGCCTTCGCGCTGGCCAGCGCCCGGGCGCTTGTCACCTGGCAGGACCAGCCGGTGCGCTGGCGCCTGGACGGAGGGGCCTGGCAGGAGGAGCGCCTCACCGCGCTCTCGGTGTGCAACGGCCGCTACTTCGGCGGCGGCATGCAGGTGGCTCCCGACGCCCGGATGGACGACGGCCTCTTCGACGTGGTGGTATGGCAGGGGTTCGGCATCCTCGACTTCCTGGTGAAGCGGCCCATGCTCTACGACGGCACCCACGTGCGGCTCCCCAACACCCGGGTGGCCCGGGCCCGCACGGTGGAGGCCGAGCCGCTCGGCGGCGCCACCGTCCACCTCGACGTGGACGGGGAGAACCCAGGTACCCTGCCGGCACGCTTCAGCGTCCTCCCTGGGGCCCTCCGCATCCGGGTGGCAGGGTGATATCGCGCGCCGGCCGGCTCCGGGATTAGCATGGCGCATGGTCCCCGCGCTCTTGGCCCTGCTGGTCGCGGCTGCCCCGCATGAGGACGTCCCCCGGGTGGTCGACGAGGAGCCCGCGCCGGCGTCCATACGAGTCCTGGACGGGGCTCCCGCGGTGGTGGAGCTGTGCCACAGGCTGGTCCCGGCCGAGCGGCTGCGCCCGGCGGGCGACGCGGTGGCGCAGGGGGAGGCCCGCGCCCGGCAGGAGGCCGGGCGGGACGACGCCATCACCGCCCGCTACGAGCTCACCGCCCCCGCCCGCGGCGTCGTCTTCGCCCCCTACGACGGGGAGGAGCAGCGCCTGGAGGTGGTGGCGCCGGCCACGCTCCGGCTCAAGGGCGGCGCGGTGGTCCTGGCCGCGACCATGGAGCGGGACCTGCCGGTGCGGGTCGACGCGGGCACGGCCCGCCGCATCCTGGGGGCGCAGCGGGCGGGCCGGCTCTCGCTGCGGGTCACCTTCGACCTGCCCGACGACGCGGTCTGCGGCGGCG
>Ga0335071_10006262_pt1 | contig 12280 bp, 10 predicted proteins | sample Lox_Sample_15_FD_206724 | JGI IMG/M metagenome (GOLD analysis project Ga0335071, IMG submission 206724) | Soil microbial communities from Loxahatchee National Wildlife Refuge, Florida, United States - Lox_Sample_1.5 | ecosystem: Environmental > Terrestrial > Soil > Wetlands | place: USA...
CCAGCGCCGGATCACCGAGACCTCGTAACCGGTCTCCACGTTGATCGTGTGGTATGCCCCGGTATCGACGCCATGTTCGATGATCCCGGAGATCCGCAAGCGCACCCCGTGGGCTGAAAATTCCACCTTCTCCACCCGGACGCAGAGCCGGACCGGGCGTTTCTCCACCTTTTCCGGCCGGATCTTGTCGGTTGCTCCCTCCATGCTCCTGAACGTGGTAGCAAACACAAGATCGCCGGGGGAAACTAAGTGCTGGAGGTGCCAGAGGTCATCGATGCTCTCCGGCAGGAGCTGTATCTCGCCGTAATTATCCCTGATCTCCCCGAACTCCGCCTTCATGGTGCCCCCGCAATATCGGACCCGCCCGGCGGGACAAAGGCAGCGACCGCCTCGGTGTTAAGGACCCCCTTGAGCTGCTTCTCCTCGTCAGGTGCGATCTTCTCGCGCAGCTGGCGCAGCACCTTCTTTGCCACATCGTTTGGTTCAAACCGGCCGGGCTTTAACTCGGCAAAGGCTTTTGTCCGTGACCGGATCACGGCAGGGGGTCCCCCGATCACGGCAGCATGGGGCTCCAGTACCAGGCCGATCCCCACGGCAAGGGGGACATCGCGGTAATAGGTGCGTTCGCCCCGGACAATGAACGACCCCCGGGCCACGAATTCGCCGGCCTGCGGGGTCTTGCTCACCTGGTTTGGCCCTGCACTATACACATCCGCCGTGAAATGCCCGCTCCGCCAGGCACCCGAATACGATGCGGCAAACTGGGCCACCTCGTCCATCCGCTCCGTTTTCCCCTTAACGATCACCACGCTCGCCCCGTGCACGTCCGCATGGACGAAGAGATCGCCACCGGTCATGTACTTCTTGACCAGTTCCTCGTTCTGGCCGGCATCCCGGCCGCCCAGAACCACCACACCGTCGCTCGTGACAAACCACCGGAACCGGTGGTACCACAGCTTTTTCATCGGGACCAGGTCTCGCCGGATAGCCTTCTTTTTCGGCTTTACCGTTTTCATGGCAAGAAGTGCGCCTTCCTTTTTCTTTTTGAACTTCTTGATCTGGTCGTAGTAGTGACCTGCGTTCTGTTCCACGGTCTCATTGGTGAAGATCTTCACTTTTTTGCCGATATCAACCTCGACAGCTGCCTCATCCGGGAAGAACGCCGCGATGCGCTTTGCATCCGCTGATGCGGTGTCCCGGAGATGGTGCTCGATCTCCTGCCAGGAGAGCCGCCTGCTCGCTGCGGTAAGCGATGTGATGACCTGATAGACAAACTGGTAGTTCTCATAGATCGCAGCCACAATCCCCTCGGTTTTTGCAATCTTCTCGTCAAATTTTTTGATCGCGGCCTCCTGGTACTTCCGGATCCGCTCTTCCTCCGAGAGTTTCGGTTTTGCTGCCACCTTCACCTTCTCGGCCCGGGTCATCGGATAAAAAGCCTCAAGCGCTTCAGAGAATCCGGTAAATTCACCCCCGTTATCCGAAGGAGATTCTGTGAGAATGACGGGTTCGCAGCTCGTTTTTGAGACCACCGGGTGCACATCGTGCTCTACCCGGTCGAAGAGTGCGGTAACTGCCGCAAACAATGGCCCGGGATCCGCTTCTTTTGCCGGCCGTGTCTTATCGGCTCCGGCAGTCCGGCACACCCACTCGGCATAGGTCCCGCCCAGCATGCACGCGATTGCAAGCGCCCGCACCAGGTCCCGGTCATCACCGGAAAGAGTTGCCGCAAGGTTCTCCTGCGACCCGGTCGGGTCGGAACTGCTCATCGCGTAGACTGCATCGGGAACGATATCACGGTCCTTGAACCGGTGATGGCGGAGCGGTTTTATGATCCGGTACGATTCATCGGTGAGGATCACGTTTCCCTCATCAAAGAGCTCAATGATGAGGTGATAGGTGAGCGCACCCTTTCCGATATCGAAGACGAGGATCCGTTCCAGGCCGTGCTGCCGGATTGCAAGCACCTTGCCACCGGAGATGTACTTGCGCAGGAACATGGCAAACTGCGGGGGGTTCTTGGGCGGTTCGGGAGCGTTTTTTACCAGGTGGGCCCGCCGCCCGGCCTCAATGAGTAACTGGTATTTTGCATGCTCCTCCCCGTTCAAGCGGATGGAAATGGTGCGGGAATCGAACTGGTACACCTTGTCGATCCAGAGCGGTAGCTTCCCGGTAAGCTCGTACATGACCGCCCGTACATCGATCCCGCTCATTCCCTGCGCTGTCGCCATGGATTATACCAAGGTACATATGGCTTGCGCACTAAAAAATAAGACTACTGGGTGAAATCCGATGACCGACGAGGTGCATGAAGAAGAGCAGGCCCTTCTCCCCAAGAAAAAGAAGACCAGGCAGGAGAAGCAGGCAGAACATATAGCCCGCATCAAAAAGACGCTTGTTGCCTGTCTGGCCGGTATCCTTGTCGGCAGCCTTTCCTGGTACCTGCAGGTGACGGTGAAAAACGATGTCGGCCTGCTGGCGCTTATGCTGATGCTTGCCGGCGTGGTCCTCCAGCGGCACATCTTTGTCCTCATGCATATCGATACCGGGAAAATGGGGGCAAAGGACTGGCTCTACCAGGGGTTCATGACATTTGCGTTCTGGATCCTTACCTGGACCATCCTGCTTTCGACCACCGTTCCGGTGGCTGGTTTCTCCGCAAACGTTTCTAACGGCACTGCACCGCTTGCGGTTACGTTTACCGATGGCAGCACCAACGCACCTGCCGCGTGGAACTGGAGTTTTGGCGACGGTACCTACTCTGAAGTAAAAAATCCGCAAAAGACCTATGCCGCTGCAGGAAATTATACGGTGAACCAGACCGTGCAGAATGCCTACGGGACGGACACGCTCTCAAAGACCGGGTATATCTCCGTTCTTCCCGCTGTACCAGCCTGATCCTGCCTGATCTCCCATGAGAATAGCCATTGTCCACAAGGATCGCTGCCACGCGAAGAAATGCGGGACCGAGTGTATCATCTACTGCCCGCGGGTGCGGACCGGGGATGAGACCGTTGTTGTCGGGGTGGACGGCAAAGCGGTCATCTCCGAAGAGCTCTGTGTCGGCTGCGGCATCTGTATCAAGAAGTGTCCGTTTGAGGCCATCGATATCGTCAGCCTTCCCGAGGAGCTCGAACACCCCACACACCGCTACGGGAAGAACGGATTCGCCCTGTACGGCCTTCCCATTCCGGTCCAGGGAAAGGTTACCGGTATCCTGGGAGCCAACGGGATCGGGAAAAGTACCGCCGTAAAAATTCTCTCCGGCCAACTCCGCCCCAACCTCGGGAATTTTGATGCCGAAGTGGCATGGGAGGAGATCCTGAAACGTTACGCGGGGACGGAACTCTTCGATTACCTCCAGACCGTCTCGAAGAAGAGCAGGAAGATAGCAGTCAAGCCTCAGTATATTGATTTCATTCCCAAGGTCTTTACCGGTACGACCCGTGACCTCCTCAGGACAACCGATGAGCGGGGAAAACTTGCCGAACTGGTCACCGCCCTCAAGCTCGATTCCATTCTCGATCACCCGATTGCCACCCTGAGCGGGGGAGAACTCCAGCGGGTGGCCATCACAGCCTGTCTGGCACGCAGTGCCGACCTCTACTTCCTTGATGAGATCACCCCGTTTCTGGATATTTACCAGCGTATCTCCGCGGCAAAACTGATCCGCGAACTTGCCGCTGAAAGGCCGGTCGTAATCGTGGAGCATGACCTCGCCATCCTTGACATGCTGGCCGATACCGTGCATGTCGGGTACGGCAAACCGGCGGTCTTTGGTGTAATCACCCGGCCAAAAGGCGTAAGGGTCGGGATCAACCAGTACCTCGAAGGCTACCTTGCCGAGGAAAATGTCCGTTTCCGGGACTCGCAGGTGGTCTTTGAGAAACGGGCACACGAGAAAGGGAGCAAGCGGGAGGATCTTGTTGAGATCCCGGCACTTTCCAAGCACTACGACACTTTCCATCTGACCATTGATGGCGGGACCATCAAGGCCGGTGAGGTACTCGGGGTTATCGGGGCAAACGGCATGGGGAAGAGCACATTTGCAAAACTCCTTGCCGGCGTGGAAAAGCCGGATTCGGGCAGCATGGACACAACGCTGAAGATCTCCTACAAGCCCCAGTATATCAAGCCGGAGTCATCGGCATCCGTAGAGATGTTCCTGCGCTCGTGTACCACGAAATTCGACTCCTCCTACTACCAGCATGAGATCCTTGAACCACTCTCCCTGCAGGCTATCCTCCAGTCACCTGTCGATACCCTGAGCGGGGGAGAACTCCAGCGGGTGGCTATTGCTGCCTGTCTCTCCCGCGAGGCCGATCTCTATATCCTTGATGAACCCAGCGCCCATCTCGATGTCGAACAACGGGTGAAGGTGACCCGGCTCATAAAACACCATGCCGAGGGAAAGGACGCCGCCATTCTCGTGATCGACCATGATATCTACCTGATCGACATGATCAGCGAGAGGATCCTCGTGTTCGAAGGCGAGCCGGGCGTGGCAGGTACTGCTGCCGGCCCCTTTGCCATGCGGGATGGCATGAACCGGTTCCTCAAAGCGCTGGACGTGACCTTCCGGCGCGACCAGAGCGGCCGGCCCCGGATCAACAAGCCCGACTCCTTCCTTGACCGGGACCAGAAGAGCAGGGGCGAATATTATTACTACGCCGCTGATGATGAGTAGGGCCTGCGCGATTAATGGCCTACGTGTAAAAGGCCTGTAAAGAAACCGGCAATAGTGTCAATAAACGAGGGTGATTGCGGGGATGTGGTTGCTGCTGGAGCGACCACCAACGTTGTGTTTACCGGCACGGGTGTCGGAACAGGAGTCGGTGTCACCGTTTGAATGGTGATGAGGGGCGCAGCGGACTCTTCCCCGGTATAATATCCGACAACATCCAGCGTGGAGAACCAGAGCCGTCCTCTGGCATCGAGAAAGACCATCCGTACATTGTGCACATCGGTGCCAAAACCCTCGAATGTCCCGAGGTGCCGGGTCACTGCCCCGTTCTCCCAGACATAGATGCCATTCTCCGTTGCCACGTAAACCGCTCCACCGGGCCCGGCTGCCAGGTCATTAATAGCATACGGTCCCCCGTAAAAGTCATTCTCGGAAAGAAAGGGAGTAAACCCCGCTGCCGGGCTGTAATGCGCCACCTCCGTTGCATTAAAGAAATAAACACCACCGAGGGGATCTCTTCTCACCTCACCGAGCAGTCCGAAGGTACCGTACCGGCTCTGGAGTTCGGTAAAACAGGCTGTAGTATCAGGATTGGTCACGGCCCAGAGCCCCTCATCGCGGGTACCCACGAGAAGGATATCGGATGACGGGTCCAGGGCCATGCTGTCTCCTTCATAAAACCCCGGGCCACCCGGGGAGTCCGGTGCGTACCAGGTCCAGGCCTCACCGGAATACCGGCTCAGGCCGGAGTTCCCGGTCGCGATCCACATCTGATCATTCCACCGCTGCAATGCCCGGATCTGGAGACTTTTTAAAATCTGCTGGTCGGCAATGAGCTGGTAATTATGCCCGTTGTAGACCTGGATGCCACCTGCATAGCCGATCCAGAGATTCCCATCACCATCATAGGCAAGCGCGGTAACAAAGTTGTCCAATAACCCGCCGGAGAGATTATTCCGGTTGATGTGCCGGGTGCTCCAGCTCCCTTCGAATGTTGCAAGGCCAAGGGGAGTACCCATCAGAACACTCCCATCGGGGCCATTGATGATAGCATTGATCTGGGTAGACGGGATGGAATCCGATGCCGGGCGGAAGAGGAAGATATTCCCTGTCTCCTGCTGGCCGGATCCCGTGGCTGCGTTCTGATCCGCAGTCACTGCAACGGGGAACAGGAGAAGAATAAGAAGAACTGAAAAAATGCAATCAGATCTCGTGGGCCGCGCCATCCGCACTCCTGACGGTGACTTTCCCCCCCTCGTTGGGATAAAACGCCACGGTCCTGCCGGTCTTCCCGCCAATCTCCTCTGCGCTCAGCCGGATGTGAAGTTCGGACAGGATGGCACGCACCCGTTCGGCGTTCCTTTCACCGATGTTGAGATTGGTGCCGAAATATTCGAACATGCAGGCCCCGCCGGCCATCTTTGCCACAATCGATGTCCGCTGGGCGCCGCGCTCGGTAAGCTTCTGGAGCAGGAGGGGAACCGCCGTATCCGCGTATTTTCCCGGCCGGTCGGTTCTCCCGGAACTGTCGGGGAGCATGATATGGACCATTGCGCCGATATGGAGCTCACGGTCATAGAGGGTCAGGCCGATGCAGGAGCCAAGACCAATCGTCATCATGGGATCGGATCCCACGTGGAACTCGCCGATTCCAATCATCACGGGGGTTTTGGTCGGGAGGGTGGGGTCAGACATTCCGGGCCACGTCAGTCTGATTTCATCAGGGACTCTAAGCGTTCGACAAACGTTTTGAGCATGCTCACTTCGGGCATCATGATGATGTCGCTGTCAATCTTGTGCTCCTCACACATAAGTTCGGTCGAGAAGAGCATGACCTCATCAATCTCTTCCTGCATCTGGGCAATAAGTGTCTCCATGGCAGCATGTGCCATATCGATTGTAAGGGCCGGGGGTGAAGGGAGCATTATCAGGCCAAGGAGTTCCGCGGTGGCATCAAGAAATGCAGACGCCATGATGTTTCCCACTTCGAGAAGGGCGCTCTCGTCCATCTCGTTGAGCGGGCGGTCAGGTTCGGTCATGCCGAGCATGGTATTGGTCAGGCGGACAGCAGATTTCCGGGAGATATAGAAGATAATATACCCCCCATGAGGGATTTCGCCCTGTAACTCAAAGACCACAAGCGCAGCCGGTTCCTCCCCTATATGGTCTGCGAGCTGTGCTACGTCCACGACCTTGATCTTGGGCACGCTCATCTCAACGGTGCTGGAAAGCATCTGGGAGAGGGTGGTCGCAGCATGCGCTGCCCCGATGTTTCCCAGCTCCTGCATCGCATCTATCTGAACTGATGATAGTTTCATGGTTCCTTCACTCCTGCATCGTATTTACATCGAGCACCGGCACCACATCCCCATCCCCGAGGATGGTGACCCCGCTGATTCCTTTGGTGGTCCCGATGAAGCTGCTCAATGGTTTTACCACGACTTCCTGTTTCCCTTCGACGGCATCTACCGGGATACAGCATTTCCGTTTCTGGTACTGGACAACGATAAGGATCTCGCACCGGTCCGAGCTCCCGACCATATCGTCAAGCCAGAGGATCTGGAGCACTTCATCCCTGATGAGCGTTACATCGCCTTTTCCGATGCGGTGCAGCCCGTCTTTTTTAAAGTTGGCTACTTCGACAATGCTGCTGATGGGGATTCCAAGGCGCTTGTTGTTGATCCGGACGATCATCACGTCCACGATTGCCATGGTTGGTGGGAGGAGGAGCTCGAACGTGCTCCCCTGCCCGGGCATTGTCTCAACCTTGATGGTCCCTTTGAGCGATTCGATCGACCGTTTCACCACATCCAGACCTACACCACGGCCGGAAATGTCTGTTATGGTATCTGCGGTAGAGAATCCCGGCTGGAAGAGCAGGTCAATCGCTTCATCGGTGCTGAGCGCGGCAGCGGCTTCAGGTGTTATCAATCCCTTCTCCACGGCCTTCTTCTTGACTTTCTCTACATTGATACCGGCACCATCGTCCGTCAGTTTGATGATGACATTGTCCCGGTCCCGATGGGCACTGAGCTGCACGAGCCCTTTTGCGGCCTTCCCTGCCCGTACACGCGTCTCGGGATCCTCGATGCCATGGTTCACGGCATTCCTGATCAGGTGGAGCAGCGGATCGTTGAGCCCATCCATCACGCTCCGGTCGAGTTCAGTCTCGCCGCCTTCCATAACAAACTCGACCTCTTTGTGATCATACTGGGCCACATCACGGACTACCCGGGGGAGACGGTTGAAGATATGCGAGAGCGGGATCATCCGGATCGTCATCATCAGGTTCTGGAGCTCGGAGACCGACCGCTCGACCATGCTGATCGCTTCGTCCATCTCTTTGATCTTCTTCTCCTCGGCAATCTGCTTGAGCCGGCCCCGGTTGATCACCAGGTCCTCGACCAGGTTCATGATATGGTCGAGCTGGGCGATATCCACGCGGAGGTTCTTGATCTCCCGGCTCTTCTCCGGTGCTGCACCAGCCTGTTTGCGCTCAGGTTCTGCTGCTTTTTTCCCGGCACCGGATTCCGCTGCGGCACCTGCAGCTGTTCCTGACGGGGGATGGATCTCGACACTTGCAATCTCAGACCCTTGAGCAGCTGTCCTGAGTGCCTCTTCCCCGGCGTCGCTTGCAATCGTGAGGCGGAACGTGCCGTCAAACTTCCCCTCATCGATCTCCTCTTTCGAGGGCTGGATGGACAGGATAGTACCAAGTGCCTCCAGGTTCTGGATCGCGATCATGGCACGGACATCCTTCATCATGCAATCCGGCGCGACCACAACGGTCATTGCATACATTGTCCCCGCACCCGCGGCAGAAGATTCCTCATCAGGATTCTCTGCAGCGGTGCTGCTCTCGCCCTGAAGCACTTCTCCGACACTATTTGTGACCGGGGCGCTACCCCCCCGCTGCTGATTCAGCCATGCATGCAGCGCCTCTACCTGCCGGTCGGGATTTTTGGAGGATGAATCCCCTCCAGACTCGATATCATCGAGCATCTCCTCAATAAGATCAGTACAGGAAAACAGAATATTCCCCAGATCCTCGGACATCACTGCACTGCCGCTCCGGATAAGCTGCAGTGCATCCTCCATCGTATGACAGAGGCGTTCCATGTTCGCAAATCCCATGGACGCGGAGGCTCCCTTGAGGGTGTGGATCGACCGGAAGATCTCGTCGATAGCATTCTGATCCTCCCCCTTCTCCAGCACCAGCAGATTGTTTACGAGGTTCTCGTGGTTCTCCCGTGACTCGGCCACAAAGAGTGCCCGGTACTGTTCAAACTCAGACATGGTTGCCCTCCGCCGCCATCTTTCTTACGAGCCGTTCCACCATTTCAGGGATCTTGGCGAGCGGTATCACCTCGTCTACTGCGTTATGCTGGATGGCAGATCGCGCCATACCATAGACAAGGCAGTCTTTCTGATCGCAGAGGATGGTGGTCCCACCTGCTTCCTTAATGGCGGCTGCACCGGCCCCGGCATCGTTTCCCATACCGCTCAGGATAACTGCCACGGCATTTTTCCCAAAGACATGGGCAGCAGATTCAAAGGTCTTGTCAACCGCGGGCCGGACCCCATGGACTGGCGGTGCATTGGAATGGATGACACGCCCGGTCTTCTTTCCCTCTCCCGTCATCGCGGCGCCGATCATGGTGTGGACACCGGCCTTCGAGAGAAAGATCGAACCCTCACGGAGCATATCCCCGTTCTCGGTCTCCTTGACCGGCATATGGGCAAGCCGGTTGAAACGGGCCGCAAGCGGCGCAGTAAATCCAACCGGCATATGCTGGGTGATCACCACGCTCGCGGGAAGGTCCGCGGGCAGTTTCGAGAGTATTGCATCAAGCATGGGCGGACCTCCGGCTGAGGAACCAATCAGGAGGACGCGCTCGGCATCCCCGTTTCGCGGAGCAACCGGGATGGACTCTTTTCTGGGAATGGGGGGAACAGTTGCAAGATGGCGGAGTGCTGCGATCAGTTCATCGGCGATAAGCCTGAGCTGAGGGACATCCTTTGGCTTGAGCATGAAATCATCAGCACCCAGGCGGATCGCTTCAGTGGTCATCTCTGCCCCTTCCGAAGTGAGCGAGGAGAGCATGAGTGTCCGGGGGTGCCAGGCAGCACTCTTGAGCTCGCGCAATACCTCGAGACCGTTCATCTTGGGCATCTCGATGTCCAACGTAATCAGGTCGGGGTGGAGGGTCTTGATCTTTTCCAGCGCTTCCACACCATTCGAGGCGGTTCCCACTATCTCAAGCGAGGGGTCTTTTTGCAGCATGTCCCTGATGACGGTCCGCATGAAAACGGAGTCATCGACGATGAGAACCTTTGCCATGGCCGTCAGGATGCCAGTACGTTTTTGACCTCTTCGAGCACCTTGGGGGCCTGGAAGGGTTTAACGATATACCCTTTGGCACCGGTCTTGATGGCGAGTTTCACCATCTGTTCCTGACCGACCGCAGTGCACATGATAACGCGGGCTGCAGGATCCAGCTGCTTGATCGCCTTGAGGGCTTCGATCCCGTTCACTTTGGGCATCACCACATCCATTGTGACGAGATCGGGTTTGAGTTCCTTGTATTTGGTGACGGCCTCTTCACCGTTCGCTGCTTCACCGGCAATCGTATGGCCCCCGGAAAAGAGAATATTTTTGAGAAGGGTCCTCATGAAAAGTGTATCATCCACGATCAGAATGGTTCCCATGGAGTATCAGACAGAGTGTTTGAGTATCATGCTATAAATGAGTAATGGAAATGAAAACAGACGAGATTTCAGTTTGTTTGGGTTTTTGTAGCATCGGAGATATAACGGACCCCTTTAGTGGTCAGCTGGACTTCGCGCCGGATGATGATCACTTCGGCGATCTCCAGCTTGATGAGGCGATCGTAAATTTCATCGAGCTGCTTGTGAGAGATGGAGAGCATATTCTCTATGGCATGCGAGTCCATACCGGAATAAACGAGCATTGCTACCTGCTGGTCGATGGCATCCAGCTCGGTACCGGCCATGTCGATCCCCTTGGTGGCATCCTTGAGAAAATTGGCCAGCACCTGGAGCGTGGAAAGAGGGCAGAGAATAAGGCTTGACACCACCTCTCCGGATTCCACGTGATCGATCCGGACAACATCCGTCTGTTTACCCTGTACATCCCTTTTTGTCAGTTCGATGGCGGCTACATCCTTCAGGGGAACACAGATCTGTTTTGCGGCACTGACAAACCAGATCCCGCTCTTGACAACAACGATGCTGCCTTTCTCCCACTGTGCATTTTTGGCAAGCACACCCCCGCGAATTGCCGGGGACATGAAATAGGCCATCAGCCGGTAGGCATTGCAACTGGCAAGGATCAGGCGCTTTAACACGAGGAGGACTTTTTCGACACTGGCAATCCGTATGATAAGATCCGTGGTCCCTTTGACAGTGAGAACAAGAACGCTCTTTTTCTCTTCCAGATCATAGACCGATTTGAAAAGTATTTCCTTGTCAACAGGGGCGGGAAACGTTATCCGGTCCTCTCCAACCGCTGCCTTGACAACGACCCATTTGCCATCGTGCTCAACTTTGAGAGGTACTTCTGTCATAGGAAACACACAATGCGATCTGTCTCAGGGGAATAAGATGGGAGATACAATCTTCGATCTTTTCCGCCTATTTCATTTTCATTGCGGGCTGTGTTCGTTTTTTTGCACCCTTGCTTACTGCCGTATTCATCTGTTCCGATATATCAGAAAGTTCTTTTTCTATATCTGTCGCCGGAGCCTTAAAATCTTTTAATTCCCGCAGCAGGCTGATATCTTTTTCCTTTTTAACCTGTTTGATATCAGTGGCAAGCGAGCTGAGCATATCATCGTCGCTGCCCGTTGCAGTCCCCGCAGCAAAGGATGAGATATCGGACTGGTCATCCCCGCTGTCGGAAGCACCGGCAGGAGTAATCGGTGTTGCCGGGACCAGGCTGCTCGAACCCGGGAGAGGTCCCGCAGGTGGGACCGGGGCCGGCTCGGGGGGAGTCTCCAGCATGGCGCTGTCGTCCCCCAGATCGATCTCGTCCAGGTTGATTTTATCCAGGTCCCCAAGGTTGGCATCAAGGGCCCCGTCACTGGCATCCAGTTCCCCGAGATCATCCGTTCCCTCCTCGGCATGCGCTGCAAGGATGGCACTTGCATCATCCGCAGCCTCTTCGGGAAGGGGAGGCATCTCGAGATCCGGCATGGAGAGGCCGGCATCTGCCTCCATGGGCACAGCAGCAGAGGCTTGAGGTTGGGGTGTGGGAACAGAAGACAATTCCCCCTCGTCCAGTCCATCGAGCAACCCGACTTCCAGTTCTTCACCGGAAAGAGAGAGGAAGGGATCAGACTCTTTCCCACTCTCCGCGGCAGCTGCTTTACCCGTACCTGCCCCACCCCGGGCTGCAGATCCCGGTGCAGTGGGCATTGCAGCTGCATTTTCGAGAGCCGAGCTCCGGGTAAATTTCTCTGTGATCGTATGATCGAGCAGCTTGTCAATGTCTTCAATCTTTTTCTTCGGTTTGCTTCGGTCAGTAACAATTTTACCCAGTGATCCAATGGACGATACCAGAAGGGAGAAGTGCGC
>Ga0335071_10006263_pt1 | contig 12276 bp, 9 predicted proteins | sample Lox_Sample_15_FD_206724 | JGI IMG/M metagenome (GOLD analysis project Ga0335071, IMG submission 206724) | Soil microbial communities from Loxahatchee National Wildlife Refuge, Florida, United States - Lox_Sample_1.5 | ecosystem: Environmental > Terrestrial > Soil > Wetlands | place: USA: Florida...
AATTCTTTGACTGCCTTAGGCTGATCGCCGCAGGGCCGGTATTCGGATACCAGCTTAAAATTGGCCATGGCTAAAGCATTTCCAGGCTTATATCAACGGAATCTACGGAGTGCGTCAGGGCTCCGATGGAAATCATGTCTACGCCGGTAGAGGCGACTTTTTTGACGTTGGCCAGGGTGATCCCGCCGGATGCTTCCAGCTTCGGCCGGCCGGCTGAGGCTTTCGGGAAAAGGCGGTTGCGGATACGCACGGCCTGCCGCATATCGTTAATGCTCATATTATCGAGCATGAGAATATCCGGCCGCAACGCCAATGCCTTCCTGAATTGCGCAACGCTCTCCACCTCTATCTCCCACGGCACCAGAACGCTTCTCCCCCCCCAGAAGCGTTCCCTAGGGGAGAAGCGTTCTGTAAGGAGGAGGTGGTTGTCTTTGAGCATGACCAGCTCATCGAGCCGGAAACGATGGTTGCAGCCGCCTCCCATGCGCACTGCGTATTTCTGCAGCAGGCGCAGCCCGGGGATGGTCTTGCGGGTATCAATGATCTTAGCCGGGTAGGGCTTAATCTTATCTACGTATACCCGAGTCTTTGTGGCTACGCCGGAAAGCAGGCTGATAAAATTCAATGCCACCCTCTCGGCAGTCAGGATCGCCCGGGCCCTGGCCTCGATACGGGCAATGACCTTGCCGCGGCGAACCTTTTGGCCGTCTTTTACCAGGGGCCGGAAGCGGGCATTTTTATCCAACAGCTGAAAAGCCAGGCGCGCCGCCTGGAGGCCGCAGACCACGCAATCTTCTTTCGCCAGCAATACGGCTTTGGCTTTTTTGTCCCTGGGAATATACGTATTGGTCGTGATATCCCCGCGCCCGATATCCTCTTTGAGCGCGGCAGAAACCGCAGCTTTGAATTCCGGAGGCTTAGCGCAGTTCATCGTATAACCTCTCCATCCGCTCTATCCGGCCTTGTGCCTCGGTGATCTCCTGGCGCATGGTTTCGATAATTTCCGGCTCGGCTTTTTTAAGGAAATCGGGATTAGCAACGGTTTTTTCTTTTGCCTGCTTACGCTGAAGTTCTTTGGCGATCTTTTCTTTGATCTTGACCTGCTCCTTGGCAATATCCACCAGGCCCCCGAAATGCAGATACAGATCGGTATCCTTCGTAATATCGCTGATGGCTTCCTGCGGCCGCTTGTTCTCATCCAGGATGTGCAATTCCGACAGCCCGCTTAACCGTACCACCAATCCGGAGCGCTCCTGGAACAACTGACGGACGGCCTTAGAGTGCGGATAGAGCGAAACCGGTATTTTCTGGTCAGGCCTAAGCTCGATCTCCGAGCGCAGGGTCCTGATCGAGCGTATCGCCGCAAACAACGACTCCATCTGCGCTTCGGCTTTTTCGTCGATGATCTGCTCCTGGACGTGCGGCCAGTTACTGGCCATGATCGAGGCCCCCTCATGCGGCAGCCTCTGCCAAAGCTCCTCGGTAATGAACGGCATGAACGGATGCAGTACGCGCAAGAACTTTTCCAGTATCTTATACATGACCAGCTGGTTATGCGGGTTCTTGATATCTTGCTTGATCATCTCCAGATACCAGTCGCAGAATTCGTGCCAGAAAAATACATACAATACATTCGCCGCCTCATTAAACTGATAACCGGCTATGGCCTTATTGACTGCCTGCAGCACCGAATAAAAACGGCTCAGGATCCAGCGATTGATAATATCCAGCTGCTCTTTTTTGTAGAATATGCACAGGTCTGCCTGGACGCCCGAAGGCTCAAGGTTGAGCATAATGAAACGCGAAGCGTTCCAGATCTTGTTGGCAAAATTCCTGCCCTGCTCAAAGCGCTCTTTCGACAGAAAGACATCCTGCCCCTGCGCCGTAATGGCCACAAGGCTGAAACGCAAGGCATCCGCCCCGTATTCATCGATGATGCCCAGGGGATCGATAACATTGCCCAGGGACTTGGACATTTTTTTGCCTTCGATGTCCCGGACCGTGCCGTGGATATAGACGTCTTTGAACGGGATGTCTCCCATGAATTCGAATCCGGCCATGATCATGCGCGCCACCCAGAAAAATATTATTTCCGGCGCAGTCACCAAAGTCGAGGTAGGATAAAAATATTTCAGGTCTGCCTTGGCCGATTCTTTTGGCCAGTAGAAGGTCGCAAACGGCCACAGCCAGGAGGAAAACCAGGTATCCAGCACATCTTCATCCTGGCGCATCTCCTGCGACCCGCAGGACGGGCATTTCTGGGGCCGGGCCTTGGCAACAACGGGCTTTGCCCCCTCGCACCGGTCGCAGTAATACACCGGGATGCGATGCCCCCACCAGATCTGCCGGGAGATACACCAGTCCTGGATATTCTCCATCCAGTTCAGGTACACCTTGGTCCAGCGTTCGGGATAGAATTTTATCTTGCCGCTTTTGACGGCTTTTATCGCCGGCTGGGCCAGAGGCTTCATTTTCACGAACCACTGTTTGGAAAGGTACGGCTCGATGATGGTATGGCAGCGGTAACAGTGCCCGGCAGATAAGGTGTGCGGCTGGGTTTTCTCAAGGAGCCCAAGCTCTGTGAGGTCCTCCAGGATCTGCTTTCTGGCCTGGAACCTGTCCAGGCCGCTGTATGTGCCGGCATTCTCATTCATCCGGCCGTCGGGGTGCATGACGTTGCAGAATTCAAGGCCGTGCGCCTTGCCCAGGGCGTAATCATTGGGGTCATGGGCAGGGGTTACTTTTACCGCGCCGGTGCCGAAGGCGACATCCACCATCGCATCGCCGATAATTTTTATCTGCCGGTTCACGAGCGGCAGGATAAGGGTCTTGCCGATGAGTTTTTTATAGCGCTTATCTTTGGGGTTGACCGCGACTGCCGTATCCCCCAGCATGGTCTCCGGACGGGTGGTCGCCACCGTCACGAAATCCTGGCCCCCTGCCCTGTCTTTTTCGCTCAAGGGGTATTTTATGTAATAGAGCGAGCCGGCCAGTTCCTTGTGCGGCGCCTCCTCGTCGGAAAGCGCGGTGGCGCAACGGGGACACCAGTTGATGATGTAGTCTGCCTGATAGATAAGCCCCTTTTCGTAGAGCCGGATGAAAACCTCAAGCACTGCCTCGGAATAATCCGCATCCATGGTAAAACGGGTGCGGGGCCAGTCGCAGGAAGCGCCCAGCTTCTTTAGCTGGCGGATGATCGTGGAGCCGTATTGCTCCTTCCACTGCCAAACCCGTTCGATGAACTTTTCCCTGCCGACGTCATGGCGCTTCAGCCCTTCTTTGGCCAGGGCCCTTTCTACCACGTTCTGCGTGGCAATGCCGGCATGGTCGGTCCCCGGCATCCAGAGGGACTCGTAACCGCTCATCCGATAATAACGGATAAGGATGTCCTGAATGGTATTGTTCAGGGCATGGCCCATATGCAGGATCCCGGTGACGTTGGGAGGCGGAATGACTATGCAGAAAGGCTTTTTGGACGGATCGGGTTTTGCGCAGAAAAGGTCATTCGTTTCCCACAGCGCATACCACTTATCCTCGGTCTCTTTGGGGTTGTACCGGGTAGGTATTTCATTCATGTGTGCCTTTAAGGTCCTTGAGTAGCTTGTATTCGACGCTGTCCAGCAGCGCTTCCCAGCTGGCCTCGATGATATTGCCGGAGACCCCGATCGTGTTCCAGGTCTCGGCTTCATCCTGAGACTGGATCAATACGCGCACGCGGGCGGCGGTGCCGCTTTTTTCGTCGAGCACGCGCACCTTGAAATCGGACAGGTGCATTTTGGCAAGGGTCGGATAAAAAGACTTTAAGGCCTTGCGCAGGGCGTTGTCCATGGCGTTGACCGGGCCGTCGCCTTCGGCTGCCGTATGCTCCTGGGTGCCTTTTACCTTAAGCTTCATGATCGCTTCGGTGGTGACCTTTTTATCGGAACGCTTCTCCACGACGACCCGAAAGCCCTGGAGGTCGAAGAATTTCTTGTATTTTTTCAGGGCCCGCTTCATCAGCAACTCAAAGGACGCCTCAGCCGCTTCGAAGTGGTAGCCTTTATGCTCAAGCTCCTGTAGGAGTTTTAATATCTTTTTTGCCCGGGGGCTGTCTTTGCTTAAGTCCAGGTCCATATCCTTGGCGCGCAAAAGAATGCCGGTCTTACCGCCCAGTTCGGAAACCAGCATCCTGCGTTTATTGCCCACCAGCGCCGGGTCGACGTGCTCATAGGTCTTCTGGTTCTTCATCATGGCATTGATGTGCATGCCGCCTTTATGCGCAAAGGCCGAAACCCCCGTATATGGCTGGTCGTTGCGCTGTTTCATATTGCTCATCTCGCTGACAAAATGCGATACGTGCGTCAATAATTTCAGGCCTTCATCGCCGATGCAATCGACCCCCAGTTTAAGCTTTAAGTTGGCGATGATCGGGATAAGGTCGGCATTGCCGCAGCGCTCGCCGTAGCCGTTGATCGTACCCTGCACCATACCGCAACCGGCCTGGACCGCGGCGATGGTATTTGCAACCGCAAGGTCTGCGTCGTTATGGCAATGGATGCCTAAGGTAACGCCGATGTGCGGCCGGACCTGGCCGACTACCTCGGCCATCTGCGAAGTAAGCGTGCCGCCGTTGGTATCGCACAAGACGATCGCCGAAGCGCCTGCCTCTTCGGCTGCGCGCAGGCACCGGAGGCTATACTCCTTGTTTTTCGCATACGCGTCAAAAAAGTGCTCCGCATCGTAAAATACGGTCAGGCCGCTTGCGACAAGGAACCCGACGGTATCGCTGATCATCTGGAGGTTTTCATCCAGTGTGGTCTTGATGACTTCGGTCACATGCAGATCCCAGGTCTTGCCGACGATGGTCACGTACTTTGCCCGGGATTGCAGATGCGCCTTGATGCTGGCATCCAGGCGGGCGCTGGTGTGCGGCCGGCGGGTCATGCTAAATGCCACCAGCTGCGCATGTTTCAGGGGCTTGCGGGACATCTTCAGGAAAAATTCCATATCTTTGGGGTTGGAGCCCGGCCAGCCGCCTTCGATGTAATGCACTCCCAGCTTGTCTAACTCCTCGGCAATGCGGACCTTGTCCATTACCGAATACGAAATACCTTCCCCCTGCGCCCCATCCCGCAACGTCGTATCATACAATTTGACGGTCTTCATATGCACCTCTTGAGCACCTTGGTTTTGAATCCAGCGAAATCCTGGCACGCGTAGCGAGCCAGGGTTGAGCATCAGCACCTTGGTTTTGAATCCAGCGAAATCCTGCTGTTATTTATCCAACGCGAATTTGCTATGCAGTGCCTTTACCGCCGCTTCCGCAAATTTCTTCTTAATGATACACGAAATACTGATATCGGATGTCGAGATCATCTCGATATTGGCCTTTGCCCTGGCCAGGGTATCGAACATGATCGCCGCGACCCCGGGGTTTGACTTCATTCCCACGCCGACGATCGAGATCCGCGCGATATCCTCGTCATGAATGATGCCGCCGCAACCGATATCCTGCGCCACTTTTTTGGTCAGGCGCATCGCCTTGGTAAGGTCGGCCTTGGTCACGGTAAACGATATGTCCGTCTGGCGCAGGTGGCTGACGTTCTGTACGATCATATCGACGCTGACCCCTTTATGCGCCAGTTCCGTGAAGATCCTGGCGGCCACGCCCGGCTTGTCGGGGACATCGCAGATAGTGACTTTTGCTTCGCCTTTATTGAGCGTAACGGCGCTGACCAGCACTTCTTCCATTCTCTTCACCTCCCTTATGATCATCGTGCCGGGTTTATCCGACAGCGACGAACGCACGTGTATGGGCACGTCGAATTTTTTCGCAACCTCTATCGAGCGGGCCTGCATGACCTGCGCGCCCAGCGAGGCCATCTCCAGCATTTCGTCATAGGTGATCTCATTTATCTTTTTGGCTTTCGGCTCAACGCGGGGGTCGGTAGTATAAATACCCTCTACGTCGGTATAGATCTCGCATTCATCGGCCTTAAGCTCCTTGGCCAGGGCTACCGCGGTCAGGTCAGAGCCGCCGCGGCCAAGCGTGGTGATATCCTGATTGAGGTTTACCCCCTGGAAGCCGGCGACAATGACGATCCTGCCCTCATCCAGCGCCTGGCGGATCCTGCCGGTGTTGATCTTCAAGATCCGCGCGCGGGTATGGCTGGTGTCGGTGATGATGCCGACCTGCGAGCCGGTAAAGGAGATCGCCTCAAAACCGAGCTTATGTATGGCCATGGCCAGAAGTGCGACCGATATCTGCTCGCCCGTCGACAAAAGCATGTCCATTTCGCGCTCGGACGGCTCGGCATTTATCTGGTTGGCCAGTTCTATCAGCTCATCGGTAGTATCGCCGAGCGCCGATACGACCACTACCATATCGCAGCCTTTCTTGCGGTAGCCGGTCACCCTTCGGGCCACATTCTGGATCCGCTCGACATTAGCCACGGAAGACCCGCCGAATTTTTGAACAATGAGCTTCTTATGCATGTGTTTTCCCTTTCATCGCCAACGATACCGCCACTTCGCGGATCATGAAACCCGAGGAAACCAAAAGCAGCGCCACGATAGCCAAAAGTATGAAGTCTTTCTGCCGCAGGAAACTGGCCGCCTGCAGGATAAGCGCAACGACGGTGGTAACGAACATGAACAATGCCGGCACCAGGGTGAAACGCCGGGGGGCGTTCCTGGCAGCCAGCCAGCAGCTCAACACGAACAATGCCAGCGCAGCCATAAGCTGGTTGGCGGCGCCAAAGGCCTGCCAGATCTTCCTGCCTTCGCCGCTTATTGCCAGCGCCGCGCTGATGATCAGGATGAGCACCGTCGAAAGGTAACGGTTCTTGACCCCGAACAATTCTTCGGTCAGGTACCGCGCGATCCGGGCGGCGGTATCCAGCGTAGTCAGTATAAAGGCGTTGAGTATGGTAATGGCAATGAACGGGCCGTAACTGCCCAGTATTTTTCTGGTGATCAGGCCGTAACTTTTCCCGTAGAGCTCGATCGGCCCGATGCGCCCCAATAGCAGCGCGAAATTATCATGCCGGCCGAAAAGGCTGGCCAGGCCTACGATCGCCAGGATCGCCACCAGCGCTTCGGCGATCATGCCGCCGTAACTTATCCGTTTGGCGTGGCGTTCGCTGGCCAGCTGCTTGGAGGTCGTGCCGCTGGCAACCAGGGCATGAAAACCGGAGATCGCCCCGCAGGCAACCGTAATAAATAACGCCGGCCACAAGGCGCCTTCGCTGGCGTTCCAGCCGTGGTAGGGCGGCATGGCCATCGTCGTCGGCGAAAGCAGCAGGCCCGTGTAGCCTGCCCCGACGCCAAAGAACAAAAGAAAACTGGAAAGGTAATCCCGCGGCTGCAGGAGGATATTGACCGGCAACACCGAGGCAAAAAAACAGTATACGAACAATACCCCCAGCCACACCAGCATACTGCCCGGGATGGGGACGCAATTGCCCAGCCAGATGAGCGCGGTAAGGCATGCCAGCCCGAAGACGGTGGCGATCGTTGAATTCATCCGGGCATGGTACAGGAAATAACCGACGACCATCGCTACCGGAATCAGCCCCAGCGACGGCAGGACGATCTTGGGTTCCTTAACGAAGGTATCCGCGCAGAAGTAGGCGAATACCGCGATGATCAGGATCAGCGCCAGCCATACGAACAGGGAAAAGATCAGCTTGGCGCGCCGGGAAACCACATGCTGCGCGATATCCGCGACGGACGAGCCTCCCTCCCGCACCGAAGCCATCAAAGAGCCGAAATCATGCACGCCGCCGATAAAGATCGTGCCCAGCACTACCCAGATAAGCGCGGGCAGCCACCCCCACAGCATCACCGCGATAACCGGGCCGATGATCGGGCCGGCGCCGGCGATGGAGGCAAAATTATGCCCGAACAAGACCAGCCAGTTCTTCGCCGGGATGTAATCGACGCTATCGTACTTGGCGAATGCAGGCGTCGCTCTTTTGGGGTCGACGCCCCAGAGCCGCTCCAGTTTCCGGGCATAAAACCGGTACGCCCAGAAAAGAAGCGCAAGGCTGGCCCCCACTACGACAAGCGAATTCATCAGGCCCCCTTAATGAAAAAATCCATCAGCTCGTGGCCTTTGTCGAAATACAATTCGGATTTCAGGGACTCTTTTTCGCTGTAATTCAAGAACGCCCTGCCGACGATGTCCCTGCCGAATATGCCGAAGCAGACGACATCTGCGGTGTGGGTGCGCAGCGATATGGGAGTAGCATGGTCAGGCAGCACCAGTATCCGGTAGTTCTCTTTATGCTTGAGCGCCCCCAGTACGGTGCCTACGACCAGCTGGTCAAAGCGTTCGATGGCAGTGATCTTTTCCCGCAGGTCGCCGTTATGCCCGGCCTCATCGGGAGCCTCTACGTGCACGAACACGAAATCGTTTTTCTCCAGGGCCTTCAAGGCTGCCTTGGCCTTGGCCAGGTAATCCGTATCGTAATAACCGGTGGCGCCGGCGACGTTGATCACTTCGAACCCCAGGATGCGGCCGAACCCCTTGATCAGGTCCACTGCCGAGATGACGCTGCCCTTTAGCCCGTATTTGGCGGCGAAGCTCGGAAGGTTGGGCTTCTTCCCCTGCCCCCATAACCAGATCATGTTGGCGGGATTTTCTTTCAGGTCGATGCGCACGGTGTTGACTTCGTGGTTTTCCAGGACCTTTTTGGAAGCCTCCATCAGGCCGATCAGGAAATCGGCGTTCTTGCCTTTGGGCAGGTTTCGTGAAATGCTCTGGCCGGTAATATCATGAGGAGGCATGCATTTTATATCCATGAGGTTCTGGCCCTCTTGTTCTTTAATGACCGCCAAGTGCCGGTAACTTATGCCGGGATGGAACGCCACATCCTGCGAACCCAAGCCTTGCTGAAGCGATGTTATCAGCATGGCGGCTTCTTTGGATTTTATATGGCCGGCGCTATAGTCAACCAGCGTATCTGCGGAAGCGGTGATAAGGTTGCAGCGGAAGGCGACGTCATTTTCGCCAAGTTGTATTCCCAGGTTAGCCGCTTCCAGGGGGCCCCTACCGGTATAATACTGCGCCGGGTCGTAGCCAAGGATAGAGATCGTGGCCACGTCCGACCCCGGGGTCATCCTGTCCGGGATGGTCTTGACCCGGCCAAGCCTGCCGAACTGGGCGATGTAATCCATGTTCGGCGTGCGGGCAACCTCCAAAGGAGTGCGGTTATCCAATTCCGGTATCGGATAATCCGCCATGCCGTCTCCGATCAATAAAATGTATTTCATGAAACCATCCTGCGTGTTAACGCTTTTACCAGCGCTTCCTTGGAGCCTAAGGGCCCTTCGGCCTTGGCGCTGTCGACAAGATAGGCGGCGTATCGCCGGCTGCGCACGGTGTTGGCAACTACCAGGTCCGCATGCGCGCGCTTCAGCAGCTTTCGCGCAGCCGCAAGCATGCCTGCCTTTGCCGCCCCGGGCTCAAACTTAAATGCCGCCACATAAAGCGACGGCCGGATCTTTTTCATCATATCCAGGATCTTAGGCGTAGGGACCAGCTCCAGCCGCACATGAGAGATCCCGGAACGTATCTTATGCCTAGCGACGCGAGCCGGCCGGTAATCCGCGACCGCTGCCGAGTGGACAACCGCATCGAAACGGCCTTTGCGCAGCTGCCGGCTGATGATCCCAACAAGCTCGTCAAAAAAGCAAAAACGGATAACCGCGATCCCCTTAGCGACGCACGGCTGGGGCCCCGGGCCCAACACCAAAGTAACCTTGCATCCGCGGCGCTTGAGTGCGTTCGCTAATAAGATGCCGGTTTTACCTGTGGCGCTATTGCTGATGACCCTTACGGCATCTATGGCGACCCAAGTTGGACCGGCGGTAATAAGAACTTTTTTAATAGCCAATTTCTTTGAGTATGGCCCCCATATCCGGCTTGATGACCTTGGGCTTGGGGACTGTTTTGATCGCCCTATCCGGGTCTTTCAGGCCGTGGCCGGTCAGGATACAGACGATCCGGCTGTCCTTCTTAAAATAACCTCTCTTGGCCAGCAGCAGAAGCCCTGCCACCGAAGCGCAGGAAGCCGGCTCCGCAAACACGCCTTCTTTCGCAGCCAAAATACGGTAAGCCTGAAGGATCTGCGCATCGCTAACCATATCGATGAGGCCGCCGGATTCATCGCGCGCGTTTTCCGCCTGTTTCCAGCTGGCCGGATTGCCGATACGTATGGCGGTAGCGATCGTCTCGGGGTTCTTTATCGGGCGGCCTTTGACTATCGGCGCGGAACCCGAAGCCTGGAATCCCAGCATCCGCGGCAGCCGCGCGGTCTTGCCAGCCGCCTTATATTCTTTATAACCTTTCCAGTAGGCCGTAATATTTCCGGCATTACCGACGGGCATGGCCTGAAAATCAGGGGCCGCGCCCAAGGTATCGCAGATCTCGAAACTTGCGGTCTTCTGGCCTTCGATGCGGTAGGGGTTCAATGAATTCACCAGGGTGATCGGGTAATCTGCGCTGATACTTTTTACCAGTTCCAGCGCCGCATCGAAATTACCGTCCACTGCCAGCACTTGCGCGCCGTGAATAAGCGCCTGGCTTAATTTTCCCAGCGCGATCGCCCCGGAGGGGATCAGCACGATGCAGCGCAGGCCAGCCCTGGCCGCATACGCGGCCGCAGAAGCCGAGGTATTGCCCGTAGAGGCGCAGATAACCGCCCGGGAGCCTTCTTCGCACGCCTTGGAAATGGCCATGGTCATGCCGCGGTCCTTAAAAGACCCGGTCGGATTCAAGCCTTCGTATTTCAGGTAGACCGTGCAGCCTTTGCCGAGTAACTGGCTCAGGTAACGGGCAGGCAGTAAAGGGGTATTGCCTTCTTGCAGGGTGACTACCGGGGTATTCTTGCCCACCGGCAGGTATTTTCGGTAACGTTCGATCAATCCCTGAGTGCCCATGCGTTATGCGCCTACATCTTCTATTCTTATCGCGACCGCCTTCTCCTTGACCACCGACAGGCGGTTAATGATCTCCAGGGCCTTGCGCAGATTTTTCTCCTTGGCCTCATGGATGATCATGACGATCGGCACTGCTTCGGCCTTGTGCTTCTCTTTCTGGGTAACCGAAGCGATGCTGATGCCGAATTTGGCCAGGACGCCGGCGATCTTGGCCAGGACGCCGGGTTTGTCTTGAGTCAGGAAACGGATATAGTAACGGCTCTCGGATTCATCGATACGCCGCAGTTTTTTTACGCAAGGGTCTTCCACGACATTCAGGGTCGGACGGAACATGCCTGCCTTCAGGTCCTGGGTCAGGTCCACCAGGTCGGAGACTACCGCAGAGGCCGCGGAAAGCTGGCCGGCTCCGGGGCCGTAAAAAAGCAGGTCTCCTGCCAGGTCGCTTGAGACGTATATCGCGTTAAAGACGCCGCGCACCGAAGCCAAAAGGTGTTTGTGCGGTATCAGGGTCGGGTGAATCCTGACCTCCAGCTCCTCGCCTTCCTTTTTTGCGATCGCCAGGAGCTTGATCTCGAAGCCCAGTTCCTTGGCGTAGTTGACATCGGACAGGGAAACCCGAGAGATCCCCTCGATGAATAGCTCATCCATAGCCACCAGCCTGCCGAAACAAAGATACGTAAGCAAGACCAGCTTATGCGCCGAGTCTATCCCCTCGATGTCCAGGGTCGGGTCCTGCTCGGCAAAGCCCTGCGCCTGGGCCTGCTTGAGCGCGTCGGCGAAGGTGCAGTTGGCATGCGACATCTGGGATAGCACGAAATTAGAGGTGCCGTTGAGGATACCGAAGATACTGGTGAAGTTGTTCGCGACCAGCCCTTCCCGGACCGATTTGATGAGCGGAATCCCTGCGCCTACCGATGCCTCAAAATAAATGCCTTTTCCGCGCTCGCGGGCGTAAGTAAAAAGCTCCTTGCCGTGCTGGGCCAGGAGAGCCTTGTTGGCGGTAACGATGTTCTTACCCTTATTGAGCGCCTCCACGATGAAATCTTTGGCCGGATGCATGCCGCCGATAAGCTCGACCACCACGTCTATCTGGGGGTCGGCGATGAGTTCGCGGGCATCCCGGGTCAACAGATCCTTTGAAACGACGACGTTCCTGCGGGAAGTAATGTCCTTATCGCATATTTTCTTAATACTGATCTCGGCGCCGATCTTGGCGGCAAGCATCGGCTTTTTCTCGCGCAGTATCTTGACCACGCCTGAGCCGACTGTCCCGAAACCGATAAGCCCGACGTTGACTTTTTTCATCACTTACCCCTTTTTCAAATAATATTTGACCGTTTCGGTAATGACCTT